>Ga0065711_1026685_pt1 | contig 62416 bp, 33 predicted proteins | sample Hoacrofraction12_FD_59098 | JGI IMG/M metagenome (GOLD analysis project Ga0065711, IMG submission 59098) | Hoatzin crop microbial communities from Cojedes, Venezuela - Epithelial fraction 12 v2 (version 2) | ecosystem: Host-associated > Birds > Digestive system > Esophagus > Crop | place... | reverse complement strand
CCTTCCTCGTCGCATCCCTGCATGCTCTCACCACGTTTCTGTACTCTTCCCAAGTGGCCTGTCCCTCTTTCCACATTCCATGGACCTTTCTCTTCTGCCTGATCTCTGCTAGAAGCTCCTTGTTTAACCAGAAGCTCCTTGTTTAACCATCATCTCTGAAATGAATTAAATCGGCTGCTTGAGCTGAAGGAAAATCCTTTATTAAACTTTTTCTTGGTGGTTTTTTTTTTTTTGGTACTTTGTCATTTCATCTTAAATTATCACTGACTTTATGTAAAGATAGAAAAAATACATTTACAGTAAAAATACAGTCAATTGTAGTATCATAGAAAATTAATTCTTTCTCATAATTCTTTTAGCCAATACATGTTATTGTACTGTAACTACAGCAGGTGATGAGTGTCATCACCCCATAGTAGCTATCAGCAAGTCACTGCTCATCTGATTTGGATAAGGAAATAAATGTTTGTGAAGCCACACTAGGAACAGATTGAAATAAAACATCTGCACTGGATATCTCATGCGAGGTCCTCAAGTTCTTCCACTTTTAACAGTGTATAACTGCTGTAAATTACTTATATTATACTGTTATAGCATTTCAAAACTTTAAATTTTGCTACGAATTTCAGGTAAATCAATAAGAGACAAGTTTTGATAAAATTATTTCTGTTGCACCAACCTCTCTGTGCTCTGATGAATTCAGTCTGAGTAACACTTTTCTGCTTCTTATTTCTATTGAATATAGATGGCCTAGCTTTAAACTCATCATTTTCATATTAATAGTTTGACTTGGGACCTTACTGAGTGTCAATATGAAAAAAAGCGTGGTATAAATCTTCTGGACTATGTGTCCCAGCCTGGTTTTGGGCTTTACAAAAGCACACAGGTGGTATGGCTTTCCCACATCCCCCACACACTCACCGCTTGGGCAAACTGGCTACTAGTTCCACCTAATTCCTATATAATTAGCTATGCTGCCAGTGAAGTCTGTTACTCTGGTTTCTTAAAAACACTATGCAGGAATGACCTAACAAGCCATCTTGTTCCTGAAGTCTTTTCTGAGCAAGTGGAATACAAATTCTGTTTCAATGAAACAGCATTAAAGGCCCCTTTACAAATGTTGGCCATTTTGGTTTCTACCTTGTAAGTACACTTGCCTTGCATGTGCACAGTCGTGCCACTGAAATGTCCTGCTCCTCAAAGCACTGAAATTTATTGCTGTAATTGCCCCATGTTGATTTAGAAGAAATTGAAAAGGAGAAAATGGTTAGAATGAGGTTGCTAAAGCCAAATCACTGTATCTTACTGTCCTATGTTCTATGGAAACTCTTCCTATGAATACGGTTCAGCAGGTATTCCCCTGGACAGGCCAGAGAGCCTATTTCCTCTCATTTTGCCTTTCAACCAAAGTCCCCCTACAGTAAAAAAAACCTCAACATTAGCAGCAGACCTGAATAGATGAGCTAATTAAGAAATAACAGGTACACTCCACAAAACTATCCATGGTCCATTCTACTTTCCCTTCCTCAACTGAAGTGAGAAGAGTCCCAAGTCTCTTACTGATTTCAAAGATCAGTTACAAGTCCTAACAGAGACTGAGATTTCGAAAAAGTTTAGCTCTTAAAGGGATGAAAATGCATGTATAAAACTCCATGTGCTGAAGGTATTGCTACTTAAACTAAAGAGTGTGGTACAAATTTTGCTTATTTTTACAAGAAAAAAAATCTGCTCTAAGTTTGAAGATTTACAAGAACTGGGTTTTTCTAAATAGATTGAAAAAAACTTTCAAGGTATCTCAGGGAGCAAATGAAAGTGAAAAAGCCACACTCCCATAATAAAAACCAATTTCAGTGAACTGGGGTAAGTAGGAACCAAGGTAGCATTTGATCTCCAGATCTTATTAATTCCAAAAATTTCACAGTTTTCAGTTTCACAGTCATAGTTACAAGGAGTTCTAAGACAATGAGAGGAGATTCCAAAGTACTAATAGGCTGGAGCATAACAGTAGTTTGCACCATTTAATGCATAAGGTTTTTACAAAAGCTTTACATTTGGAGCAAAGCTGGCATTCCTGTCTGCAGATAATAATTAGTGTGACATCTGGTATGCAACACAAATAGGGAACAGCTTTTAAAACACACAGTAAAATAACAGAGTTCCTACACATGCTAAGTCCAATGTTACAGTAATTTCATTAGCAAAACCAAACAAAACAGACTGACAAAAAACCAGTTTATTATCTAAACCACTAATTACACAGCTTAAATCTATCATGTAGAAGCTGTGCTTGAGGGGGGTAATAAAGTTCACATAGCTACAGACTTAGTGCAATTTATAACAAAACTCTGAAGGTGTTATATTTTTACTGTATGGCAAAATGGTCTTGTTGGCTTCTCAACATAAACTAAGGTGACATATTAATGTATTTATTATACTGATGAAAAACACAGATACAACTAACTTCAAATAGACAGACAGGTAAGATACAGATAGATAAATAGATAGACAGATGATGGAGCACATATGGTCACCATGCAGCAAGGTTCCTATGCACCACTCATCATTGAGGTCTTACTACCTCTGTTTATGGCACATTAGTGACCTCTTTTCATCAAATATCTTTAATGATTAAAATCGTGAGATGTGATACAAAATTTCTATTTGGCTTGCTGAACAATTTTCCACTAAAAGCCTGGTGTAGAAGAGTGACTTCCTGACCACTAAAGGACTATCTTAGCATACTGCGAACCTGCCAAGACAAAACTCAAAGCTCAGAACATGCAATCTTGTTCCTTTAAGTATGTTTTATCTTAAGGCTTGTAAATTATCCTAATTTACTTATTAAGCACAGGAACATGAAATACCTTCTTTCTCCCTTCTGAAAAAATGATGGAAATTCCTAGGAGAGAGAGCTGTCAACTGCTCTCTGGACAGAAAATGTGAAGTTAAAAAAATCAAGCATAAAACAGCTCTGAAAAACTTGCAGTAGCTGCTCTATAACAATCCAAACCAGGCATTCAGATTTCGGGTGCAAATCTCTGATAGGTAAGAGAGGAAGAAAAGGGACAATTCCTTTAAAGGCGTAAATGGATGTAGATATATGAATGGAAGATAAGAGATGAAAAAAAATGTGGCCCTGTGCACAAATGAATTGATCTTTTAATACCTCTCTTGCTAGTCATTATGTATTTGTTATCCACCAGGATTTTATCTGGTTTTTGCATTATCTAAATCTATCTTAGTTACATCCTTTGGTGTTTAAAACCACAATTATTCCTTTTGTTTGCAATGCGCATCGTGTTTTCAGAATATGGAGCATTCTGGAACATCATCCAACGCATTGGACCTGTGACAACTCAGAGCACACCAGATCTGCTCGCTTGGGATTTGTTTAGGCCATTGTTCATATTCTACATCTTCTGATAACAAAGGACAACGATACATTCACAGTATGTGATACCTATCTGCTCTATAGAGAAGGACAGACTCAGGGGTAGTATTATTGACTTCATCAAAATTCTCCAGAAGATCTGAGTTAATATATTTACTAGGATTTGCTAAACATGCAGTTGTCTGTGTTGCAAATTATTCTTTCTTATTTAAAGCCAGTACAAGGCAAAGCTGTGTCCAGAGACAGCCTCTGCAACATCTTCTTTCAGTGTCCATTAGCTGAGTGATGTCACGCCTGGCACAGCACGGCGCATGCGGACTGACCCACTCCTGCCTGTCCAGCCCCCAGCACAAGTAAATTCCCACGTTAATCCACCTCCTCCTCTCATGGCCCGCTCTGCAGATGTCTGTACTTCACCTGACTGCACGGAACTGAAGAGCAAGATATGATGCACTGAAAGCAGTGATCAAAGTCACTTTCCTCTCAAGATTCGGGAAAGTCATTGAGAGCCTCCTGACACTTGAGTGGGTACGGGAAGAGAACACCTATAGGCGACAAATGGAGTAACGGCAGTAAGGGCATGACTTCAGGAGAGTTAAGAAAACAGATTAAGAAAAGCAAAGATCATATAAGGAAACACGAAAAATAAAAAAATGTGAGGCTGGATTTTTGAACATGGCTTACACACCAACTCTTAGAGGCCTTAGGGAAGTACTTCATCCTTACTTCTACAGCTTTGCTGTCCCTAGGAATTGGACAGCGCTCAAATAAAAATACCACATATGCAGCCTGAACTTGCTCTCTTTTGCATATATAATCTTCAATTAACTGTATCATTTCTTAAGAGACCAGACTCATTTAATGCATGTGACAGAGCAGTTCCAGAAATAAATCAAGGTTGGCTAAAGAAGAAAGTTCTGTAATTTGCTGCAAATGACATTTAGAAGTCTAGGGAACAATACAAAAGCCTGCAGGGGAAAAAAAGCAGTCTTGTGCACATGCACAATTGAATTCTAACTTTGTCTGCACCTCAGGCTCCTGCGCATGTGAAGAAAGTCCCCACTCAAGCCAAACTTTGCAGAGATGATCACAGAGAGCATTTCTCTTGCTATTTGGGTGCCAATCTAGGCATTTTTGCTGCAATTTGCAGCAGAACTAAGCACACAGGGCTGTATTTGTAGCCAATGAGACCATACATAACATGTTATACATGGATTTGACTAAGCTCTGTAACTGAGCCAAAGGCATTGCAAAATGGGCACCCAGATTAAATGGACCATATAACCCTAATCTTATTGTGCCTCAGCTCTGGCTGTGTAAAATGGGGATAATGCCACCCTGTTACTGCCAGATGACAGCGGAAATAAATTTACCCATATTTGTGAACAGCTTAAATCCTAAACTGTGAGTTTCCTTGCAGCCATGGTCAGGAAAGGAAAGTGAGTTATTTCAGGCTGTCCTGGTTGCTTCTCAGCCCTTCTGTTCTGCCAGAAATGCCTTTCCCTTGTGCTTCTTCAGGCCAGACTCTCGATGGAGATGGCCGTGGGCTAGAGCTGCTGAAAAGAGCTCCCTGGAGCTAGGATCCTCAACCCTGGGCTCTGCTGTCCAAATGCTACCTGCAAAAAGAAGCCACGCCTGAAGGATTAAAGGCCATTTGTATGACTTTGTGTGATGTTCTATGTCTGACCACACTCATTTGCTTAAAAAGCACTGTCATAGGGCAAGACCAGGCCACTGCTCTCCAGAGATGGTGACATGATCTGTGTCTTTTCCCTACGCTAACAAGGAGAGCCCATTACAGCTGCGACTTGACTAAGTTCATTTGGTATTCTGAACTTTGCACTGTTGGCAAAACAGTACTGTTCCAACAGTTACACCATTTTTTTCCTCAGGTTTTGAACACAAATTACTGATTACAACTCTACTTCCAAGCATAACACAGCTACAACAACTCATCTACTTCTCCATAACACTTCATTTCATGAGACTAACGTCTTCTACATTTTAAATCCCCTTTACTGAAGTGAGTGATGGATCTGGAAGCACGGCTCTTCCACCCATTCATTCACTCAGGGTGATGGCTGGAGCCGAGCACGCGTCATTTTAAAACAGGAAGAAAATTGTGTCCTCAGTTGCCCTTGTGTTGCCAGCCAGCGCAGTCTCTTTCTGCCTCACTGCGTCCAATCTCCCACCAGGAGAGCTGCACCATGTCATAGCAGAAGCTTTTTTCTTCAAGTGAAAGGTTTTTCACATATTTCAATGAACTGTGATTACATGTATAAATCTTTAGTGTTGAGTTATTCCTAGCAGATTATAAATTACCAGAGGTTTATCTGTCTCTCTCATGATATCTCAGCATTATTCTAATTAGCTAGGCACAGCAATAGAGAGACCTAAGAATTAATGGTGCCAGATCCTGACTTTTTTTTTCTACCAGAACTTCCATGGCCTGCGGTTGTGCAAGGCTGAAAGAAGAGCAGGAGTCCATGGGCTGGTGCGGGGGACAGCATGCTCCGTCCCCCACACAGACACTAGCCTGCCTTGCAGGTCCACTGGAAGTGACATGAGGGACACGCTGACCCACGGTCTGCAGGCCCCATGGCTTGAGGGTGACCTGGATATTGGCTTTTGCTGTCAATGGGGACATAGTCACTGACGTGAGTGTGAGCAACATGCCTAGGAGTCTCACTGCATGAAACATATGCCAGTGCTCAGGTCTACAGTCTGCAGAACTCCCCTCGTTTCTGCACTTTTCTTAGCCCTTATACTCACACGTTTTATTCCTTTCTCTACTCAGATGTGCTGTCCTGCCTCATTCTTTCCATAGCCCACTGTTGTTATTAAAGCCAGTTGGCCACTCTTCTGTCTCTGTGTGTCCCATCATCCTCTCCACTCGTGTGTGGATGAAAGCAGGAGAGCAGTATCAGAAAGATCTACTACCAGCAGCTGAAAGCAAGCAAGCGTGGGACCTCTTCTCTCATGTCTTAAAGAAGATGCATGTCTTGAAGGGCTGGAAAGACTGGGAGTAGCACAAGAAGTGGATTCAAAAAGGGGCGGTGCAAAGACAAGAGGAATTCAGGTCATCTTCCAGCCTCTCCCAAAGCCATCTCCTCCTGCGGTGGCTTGCAGAAGCATCTGAATATGGCACTCACCAATACACAAACATTTGGCTAAGGCAACTCAAATATGCCTTCCTTAGCAGAAATACTTTGTAGAAATTGTGCCTAAATAAAAGCTATGCGATTTCGCCTGTGCGGTAGCAGATACCACAGAAATGCCACACTACTGCAGGAGGTAATGCAACCCAAACTGCTCAAGCTGGGGGTTCCAACTATTTTTGAGAAAGGAAACCAGAAAAATGTTGGCTGGTCATTGTTGAAAAAAAGAATAAATTTTTTTTTTTAAAAGCTCCATTCTCCATCATCCTTGTGCGTGTTTTATTTTGAATTAAATTGGAAGAACAGTTAATCTGAGATAAGCAAATTGTACCACTTGATTTAGTCTTTTTTCACATAGAGGAGACATTCTGCACCACTCATCACCCTTCTTGCTCTTCCCCTTACCTTTTCCAGATTTACATATGCTAGAGATGAGGGACACAAACCGCACACAGCATTGTGGGTTACAAGCAGGAAAGGGACAGAGCTGAAGGCTCCTTCGCAAACCAGAAGTCTTTTTCTGTTTCTGTTGCAGACATTTTATACAGCCCTGGTCTGATCACTTAGAGTAAGCTTTTCACAAGTGGTCACTATTTTTACATGATACATTTTCTGAGTATCTAATGTGAGAACTGAAGCCAGATCTTCATCAGTGCTGGATTCTAACGAGTACCTCCTGGTTGTGCTTTCCACTCAGAGGAGGCTATAAACAGTACTCCGAAAAACCAGTCCCTAGATGTCTCAAGACAGATAGTCCAAATGGATAGCTACTGTTGACAATTTTGGCTTTAATCTTTGTACAATGATGTTAAGGAGAACATGGCTTAAAAATGCCCACTTGGAAACGAAAAGTTCTGTATTCATTGCATGCTCTGAACAACACACCCCGAACATGGCATAGGGCCACATCAAATGGGGATAACAAAAAGACATAATAATCACTCATTCGCTGAATGCAGCAGTGGGCCTGTAGGAAACTTAATAAAGGGCCTTGTAAGGCTGTATGACAGTGCCCTAGCTGCAAACTGGTCAGGCAGTCCTAACGTCCAATCTGTCAGAGCCTGTCCTGGCAACTCACACCCTCTTTAGATGCAAAGATTATGTAGGTTAAATAGCAACAAATGAACAGTGGGAGGGAGCTCTTCTGGGAACAGCCTGAAATGCTTATTTTGTTCCTTTTCCTGGATGAGGGCATGCAGCAATCATGACACAGCCGCATGCCTGAAACCCTCTCGATGCCCAGGACCCAAAGCATGGCCCACCGATCAGCGGGCTGTGGCAGCAGCTCCGGCCGGCAGCGTGGGAGCAGCACAGCTCCTGCCAGCTGGGAACCAACAAGGTGCTCAGGAAATACCTCCTTGCACTTGGTTAATACCCGCCATTCGCTTCTGGTTTAGATAAAACATTGAAAAACACACACAAAATGCATGAGGGGATTTTTAAAAGCTACAGTTCAAATCCTATCCATGCTGCGTGAAACCCGGGCCCTGCTGAAGTCAGGAACATCCACCTGCCAAGTTTTCACCTCTGCTTTTTATTTTATTTATGCATACGTGTTTGTTTGTCTGTCTGCCTTTCTCTCCTGTCTGGGGCTTTGTTCACTAAACTTATCATTTTGCTTTTTTTTCCTCCATTTTCTGGGAAGTTCTTTCAAATCCTGTGCTGATAGCTGTTTCACTTATAGAATTTTTCCCTCAGGATAAAGTGTAATAGCTTGATTTGCGACACTGTGAGCGCTTAGGTACCAAAAGTTTATCACTCGTTTTTTTTTCTAACTTGGAATCTGGCTGTGACAAGTAGAGGTATAGAATATATTCAGGCCGCAGGAAACAGGCTTTTTGGGTGAGCGTTTGCAAGCCCTCAGGTCTTTCTCTAAATTCTCAGGTTGTCAACCATGCCATGGCTTGTCAATGAGACAGATGCCTCGACCTTGGAAGCAATGCAGAAACAAACACAAAGGAAACAAAAGAATCTAGGCAAGTGACAAGTATGTTACCCGCAAGTATCCAATCTCAAGGAAAATGCATACTAACTTACATTACATTACATAGATTTAATAAGATTTACTGAATGTTAATTTTTCTCACCAGCTTATCACAGGGTATAGAGGCAATGCTAGAAATGGCGACAACCTTTCTGTCCAAGTCCCTACTTCTCTCACAGAGAGCATCCTCTTAAACTTAATGGAAATGTAAATATAAAACATTCACTGCAATAAAAGTCTCCGGAGATAAAGCCTAAGTAGCATGATTAGTATGGAATATGCTTCATAAATCCTAACTCAAATAATCTCTAGTAGCGTAAAGGTTTCATCTCATTACTACTTTCTAACAGAGCCTTGTTAATTCTCACTTCACTAATCTGCGACCTTGAAAATTCTCTCTCCAGTACAGCGTTGACAGCTGAGTGAAAAAGGGAGGTAATTCCAGCAAGGGCTACAGGCAATGGAATATACTCCGAAACAGTCAGTACTTTTATATAAGATATTGTGCCTGACTAAATTAAACAAAATAACAAGCTTTTCATAAATGATCATCCAGCACTTTTATTTTAGCCTTTTAGATGAAATATCATAATCTCTCAATTAATTTATCACATAGAATCTTTCACAAGGTTGCTCCCAGTCAATTATAGGAATAAAAGGGGTTCTGCATTATGGGTATTTCTCCTGACGTATCTATGAGATGAAATTTATAATTTTGGAACTAGTTCCTATTGGCTGTAAGCTTTTCAGACTGCTATTAACAATAAAAAACTTGAAGTGCATAAACACACACACACATATATAAATATATATATATATATACAGACACACACATGTTAGTACAGATTTGTAGGTGTACATCTGGTACCACTAATGTGGCTGCACAGTTTACTGAAGACTTGCACAAACATAACTCTACTTATAAGGTAGTTTGGGTAAGAAGGGAAAATGACAGAACACAAGAAATTCTGCCCAATTTTGTTCAGGCTCGACACATGGCTTTGCCTCTACTGCCCTTGAGGATTTTTTGAAAAACACTAAAAACCCCTCTAAATGTAAATACATCCTAAAAAATGATCCTTGGTTTTTCCAACACTAGGCAGACAGCAACTTATGTAATTTCTTACCAAGCAGGCACTATTGATCATAATTAGGTATTAAGATGTGAGTTGCTAATCACTTCACTACCATAGCTATAAAATCCAGACACTAAAAACATTTGTTTGCTATTATGCAACAACCAGCACTATCAAAGTTTTAATAAAACTACACTGTATTACTCGCTGTGAAACGCAGTAAAACTTCAATGCAAAATGGATTAGTGCAGATAACATCATCAAGTGTTCCACATTTAATTCTCTTTTGTTACTAATTTTACAACATCTCTGGCAACAGTACTATTCCATTACTGGAAAGTATAGTTATATTTTATCAGTACACCCCCCCAAAAGGGCTCAAATCGAGACACATTTCACAAGGTACTCCTTTATACTCCTCTCCGCTTGGTGTATCAGTGAGCACATTGACACATGGAGTACCAGAGTGCCTGACTACCTCTGAGATCTTACACGAAGGAGAGAGGAGCAGAGCACGGGGCAGCTGTGAGCCACAAAAAGTCCTTGGTGAAGCTGGCAGCAGTGGTTTGCCCTTTGTAACTGCCGTGCACTACCATGCTGGCTTTCTGTACACCTCTCTCAGAGAAAACACTCTTGATACCCTCACGCTGCTTTGATCAATCTCCTCTGCACTCTCATGTGGAGAAGCCACCAGTACCTCTCCCTAATCCTCAGCAGAAGCTCTGTCAGTGGCACATCCATGGAGGAAGCAGGAAAAGGGCAGAAAGGTAAGAAATTATTTCAGATTTCAAAAGACTGATGTATTTGAGATAGCGGTGTGGCACACCTGGGCTGTACTAGAAACAATGGCTCTAGGTGCGGACCGAAGCTGTCTGGCCATTGGGATGAAGCACATTATACTGTATATCTGGAGCCTGGCATGGGGAATTCACTGCTTGTTATAAAATTAAGATAACAAAAACGTGTCATTTTTCTCCTCGATATGAGTTCTGCAGAGTGTCATTTTCTAGCTCCTGCCTATCCCATCCCTGAGAGCACATCTAACAAATACGTTAAATTGAGATGTTTGATGTTCATTTCCATACTGATTTCTGTAAGGTTATGAGAGAACAGTTTTGCAAGTTCTTTCCCTCCTCACACGCAAGAGCTAAGCCCAGTTTCGTGGTGCAGAAGCAAAAAGTTTCTGTTCTTCTAGCCACAATTTCTCATTTTAATAGTGTAGAAGAGCATGATATCTCCTGCCTTCAAAGATGAAATTTCTTGAGCACCCATCGCTTTGTTACTACAATCCAAATTACAAACCTTTGAAAGTCATAAAAGTATCAGTATATTTTAAATATGTTTTACCTCTCAGTCCATTTCAAAAACATATATGCCGATATTTCATTCCCCTAGCAACTTTTCACGTGATGTTGCACAATCTGACAAAACTTTAAGATATTCCAAAAGAAGAAAAATTAAAAGGCAACCAAGCTTTATTTTAGAAATTAAAAGAAAAGCTAGAAAACGCACATACCAACAGCCATCATGTAATCCCAGCGGTCTATGAGGCACATATTGAAGATCAGGTGGTCAGATGTTTGCCCTTGGCCAATGAGTGGAATGTTTCTCTCCAAATTTTGGGTTATTGCAGAAGTCCAGCCAACGAGAAACCAGAAGACTATCAGGAGAATAACAGCCAGCATCCTCATCACTCGCCCACCTGTCATGTATGGAATACGCTGAGCAGTTCGGGACAGGAATACCTTCAAAACCCTGAAAGATTCAGACAGTGCAGAATTAAAAAGAGCACTAGCAACTAAGAATTAGACTTTCATTTCATTTCACTATGAGATTATTGAAGAAAATTATCGACTTTCTTTTCCCTGACAGTATGTACAAGAGTGAAATTTGAAGCATTATTACTTTCACATTCATCATATTTAAATGGAACTGATTGCTGCCCAGAGCGCGCTACACAGCAGTAACAGAAAATATTAGCTACTTTTACGTTAGAGACACTCATTCACATGCTGTGTTGTCAAGCTGTTTGTACCTTCCAGCTCCCCACGGAAGACTTCTGTCTTTGGAAAAGGGGAGGTCATTTCCATGAAACAGCAACAGTGTGTGAGATTTCATTTTGCTTTGATGCTGTCTGTCTGCTCATCCCCAATCATACTATTCCCAGAGAAAAAATTAACACTTCTTGGATATTTTTCCCATTGAGTTTGATGCCTCTGAGACAATGCTCTACTCCTTGTAAAAATAACTGTAGAAGGCACTTTGCTAATTAAGTGTTTTCTGACCTGTTTAGAGACAGCAACATGTTTTTCAAGCTGGGACAGAACCATCATAAGAAAAGTCACACCATGTATCAGGCACATATACCATGTAACAGCCATTGAACATGTAGCACTCACTTCAAAAATACTTGCCCTTACTATTAGGATAGGTTTACTCCCGCCAAGAACTGTTCAAGGAAATATCACCTGCACTCTCTACCCATCACCACCTGCTAAAGCAGAAAGAGGTCCTGCTGGGTGCATGACAGCAACCAAAATTTGAGGAAATTGGCTCAGGAAGAGGGAGTAGTTTGACTCTTCACACAGCACAGAATATCTCTTTGTGTTGCCTGCAGCATGGGCTCTGCCAGGAGCATCAAACCTTCTGCTGGTGTTTTCCTACGAGAAAAAGAGGCTGCAGCAGCTGCTGCTGCCACCACACTGTTCCTGCCTTGACCCTGCCAAGTCACTAAGGCCGGGCAGTGAGGAAAGGCTATCATGGAAGTTTTCATGTACCCAAGCCTTTACAAGGGGACGGGCTGAAGTTTAAAGGCTTTTTTAGAGATTGTGGTGAGGAGCCTTTCAAAGTGAAGAGGTGAGCTGTTTCAGTGATTTTGTCCTCAAAACCACTGTGGTTCCTGGTGTCTGAGCATGAGCATGTCCAGTGAATACTCTTGATATCTACGAAGGCACAAATTATCACTGAGATTTAGGGAACTTGATTTTTTTCAGAAAGTTGAGTTTTTAAATGCCCTTGTCAGCTCTCAAGCCTTTTCAGCGTACCAAGCACCAAGCCACCTCCCACGCCAGACCTACCTCTTCAGAAAAAAAAAAAAAAAAAATCACAGTCCAGATTAATATTTATGCTTGTATTTGTCTAAGGGAAGGTAGAAGCAACTGGCATTTCCTCTCAAACAAATAACAGAGCAGTGTCTTTTAAGGCAGAAGCACAAAAGGTTTTCCACATCCATAAAAATGAATCATCATTTGACTACAAAGACAGCCTTCACAGTGTGCATTAGGTGAAGTCAGAGATCTGAATATGTTCGACGTTATTCAACTGTTTCCCTCCCAACAGTTACTCCGCAGGGAGTCAGAGTTTTTGATCATTCCATGTTTGATAGATGTTCTGCTCTCCCTTTACGGATGCTAAATGTTTTATGCTGGAAGCAGCTTCCCAAAGACGCCAGGCAGGATAGACAGACAGCTCTGCGGTGGTGAGGCAGGCGACTCCCTCCGCATTGCTCAGCAGCACCACTCCTCTTCCAGGGCAGCACCGGTAAATCCTTGTTTTTAGAACACTAAAAGTGAAGGCTTTCCTCCTCCCTGTTGTGAATTCTGATCAATCCTTTGCTTCTCTGAAGAGAAGGAAAAGGGATTCTTTTCCTAACACACTAGAAAAAATACCACACATATTTACGAAGCTTTAAGAATTGCAGAAATTGTACAAACCAGCTGAGAACTACTAGAAACTTTTCATTGTATTTTGGCTCTCTGAAGTCAGTTCTTGGTGATTCTACTGAAAGCCAACATGTGAGCCTTTTCTGGCCATAAGAAGACAGGACCCATTACATTTTTTCCAGTACTAGCTCACTAACTGTTGACTGTGAGACAGCTTCCTAAGGGAGAGGGGTGCGCTGCTATTAGACTGTTCATCTGAGCACAGTGAAACAAATAACGTTTTGCAGTATAGCAGTCAAAACGCCTCTAATTTGGATTAAACCACATTTCTTTTTTTCTCTTCTTTTTCACAAAAATAAGTGTCCACCACCACCACCATTTCTACCTTGAACATGGAGGACTACACTTAACCTAACCTTAACAATTATTTAAGGAAAGCTGGGTAAGATGCGTAGTGTTGAAAATCTCCTTTCCACGGGCTGTGGCATAAAAGTACTCAACCAGAACATGAGCTCCAGAGTTGCAGTTCCCTCACTTTCCTGCCGCAACACGAATCCAAACCTGCGCTGCTCACCCCCTCAGCACTAGCAGAAGTGCTCTGTCTCCTCTCATCTCCTGCATATTATTGAACATGTATCAAAGCAGAGACAAGTGCCCAGGAGTTTCCCCTCCCAAGAGCATGCCTGCTCACCAGGCTGGAGGGTCATTCTCCTTCCTGTACCTCTGACTCCAATACTATCAAACTTCACTGTAAAAAATTTGAATCGCTGCAATACGAGATCAAATTGCCTCAACAAATACATGTTGTCTGATGACTGCTGCCCTCCATCAGCAAGCTGGAGAGCTCTCAATTCAAATCCCTGCCCTGACTTCTGGGTAGACAATGCACTGTCCCTATTTTTCGCACTGGTCTATATCTCTATATTGGGTTGAAATACCTACTGAAGAGAGATTTCTCGCAGGGAGGTGAGAAGTGGAGCTGGTGGGCTGCACCTATTCTAGGAAATCAAATATGCCCAGGGTTGACCCCAGCACTGGCACCAACCGGCACAGAACAGCCAGCATCCATACTGTTATTACCCTCTGACACAGGGCAGCTGGGAAATGGCTGGGGAGCATTCACGTGCCAAGGGTAGGCCAGGGACCACGAGAACAATTCAGTGGGACAGATCACGGAGTTCCAGCACGCAGGAATGTTCTCTGATGTTACTTAATTTATGAATATAGATGTAGCTCTGGATTCCAAGCCCTGAGCAAACCACTGTTTAATTATGAGTATCAAGTAAGGCAACATCAACTGGAAAGACTCCTCCTCCTGTCCTGTGTCCCCCAGAACACCTGGTAGGGCCAGGCAGTGCCCTGGTAGAAGCTTAGGGTACTGTTTGAGATGTATGGCCTCTGATCTAAGGCAGAAGAGGAAACTTAACCGTTTTCCTCAGCATCTTCTAGCTCTTCTCCCAGCTAAAGTATTCAGCATATGCAATCCACTTTTATGTGCTGTTGCTGGATAATCAACTCATTTTCACTGACATACCATCACCTCTGTTTACAGGCAGATCAGACAGAACGCTGCAATGTGCTCTACCTGCTTCGCTGTAAGACACAGCAGCCTTCAAGCAAAGCTTTGACCTACACAGCTACTGGCAGCATTAAAGCTGATACGCAACAGCCATCCTTCTTACAGAGTAAACAGAAGGCACAGCTCAGGCTGAATGAAGTGCCTGGAGACCACTGCAGGTAACTCCAACTCTGCTGGCTGCACCACCAAATGTGGGGAGGATTAAGCTATATGGTCTGAGGTTTTTTTGGGGAGGCCTGGCTCCATATAATTGGACAAAGGCAGGGCTTTGTTACAAACACCGAGAGCTGAGAGCCAAGGGAAGCCCAGCAGCTGGGAAGAGAAGCGAGCTGTGAGTGGATCTCAAGCAGAGGGACAGAGCATGCTGGTTCACAAGCAAACCATGTGGCTGCGGCTGTAGAAGTTACATCCTGAGATGTGTAATGTGCAATCTTAGAAATTACATAAAACCGTACTAAATTTTCATGTTATAACAATAATGTGTTCCATCAACAGAAAATACAGCCCCTAAACTATCAGCTGACTGCAGAAGTAGCAGGAACAACAGATGAAGGATCCTGCTTTGACAGCAATGACCTGCCACGGTTTGTTTATTTTTTATTTCTAGCATCTGTCATCTTGTGGCTCTACTGAGTCATCCTGTCAAACTGTTCTGTTCCAGACTGATGGCTTTTATTGTGATACGAAAGCTACATCAGAAAGATAACAGGTCAAGCTCTTATGAAGTATATTGCCCTCCTATGGTGCAGAGATTATGTTTTACCTGCTTTTTCTGGAGTAACGGCTAGTTACTTCGGGTTTGTGAACTGATGCAATTCTACTAAAGCCAGTGAAAACGTACCGATGTACAGCACCATGTCAATACACAGAGAGCCTACGCTTCACACTTGACACACAGGCACACATACAAACACAATACTGAGTGCAGGTTTTATTTCCACATCAGGAAAGATGACTGAAGAAAGGACATCTACACTTCAGGCCCAAGACATCACAATTCATATTTAGATGCATGCATACCACTAGTTACTGGCTCTTGGCTGGAAAGGATAAAACCCAACTGAGAGAGAGAAATGAACAGCTTTCTAAAGCACATCCCAGCTGAAAGTCTCTAAATTAGTCATTATCTGCTTCTCAAGTGATTTCTCAAGACCTCAGCATAGAACAGACATGCAGTCCAAAAGATACTCACTGAAATCAGGATGATCTTTTGTTTTATAGAGTCTGACCATCTTGAACCTGAGCAAACCTGGGCTGAGAGCCATGCCATGTCAACAGCATGACAACGGGATGGTGCGACCTGCATCATACACATCGCATCTTGCCCAGTGAAAAGATACAACTAGAAAAACAAGTTCTGGAAATTATTTGGGTGTATGAATACTTCTGAGTCCCCATCCTTTGCGTAGCCAGCAAACTTGACCACATACCACTGATAGCCATCAAAATACCTCAACTGCTTCACAACATACTTGCAATAAATTAAAGTGTATATAATAGCATATATCCCATATTTTCCATTTCAGGGAAGAATTTTGTAATAGCGAACACACTGCCAAGATGACCACTGCCATGAAAGGCAAAAAGTTCTTAGAAGAACTGACTAACCCTTCCAAATGCACTGGATTTTGTCATCGGTAACAGAGCACAAACTGGCTGAAGGCTAGAATGCAGAGTAAGACAACTATGGTATCATAAGCTTGCTAGACAGTTACAAGGTAAATCCTAGGTGCCCATGGTACTTGGAACTTGGGGAGGGAGGCTGTGCTGCAGTATTGCTTCCTCTGTACTGGAAGCGTGCCTTGCTTCAGATCCTCACCTGGGGGTCTGTGGTTAATAAATGGCAATACTCATATCTGAGGATATCCTGATGGTACATTAACAAATTATCAATCAGATAGTCTTGTGTACTGACTGGTCAGGGAAACAGTGGTGTCTTTTTTCCTTAACAAATTATATTTAGTTTCAAAAATGTGATTTTGAAAGTACAGTTTCCTTGATACCTTCCCCAGAGTTTTGAAGTTATTTCCTTTTGTGGGAAATTAATGTGATACAAATTTATCAGATATATGGCTAGAGAAGCAAGCTGTGAAGAGGAGTTAAAAAAAATATTTTATCTCAGTGCTTGGTAAAAAATACCATTAGTAAGCACAGACACATGGGTCATGACAATGCTAACCTACTCAGTACAGTAGTTTCCTACATTAGCTTTAATACTGCATGTATAAATGGAATTCTACAGTGCTTCGATGAAAGTCCCCGTTCTGGATCAATGTACAGGAGATAAACTGTACTGCCATAACTTCCAAGAGTTTGACCAGACTGAGAAAGGTGGGAGGGAAATCACTTGCCATTCAGGAGAAGGCTCTGGGTATTGGGAGGCAATAGGAGTCCAATAGGTCTCCCGCCACAACCAGAACCACTCACTCATTCTCATGTGAGCAGCACTGGACTCTTAGTCTCATGCATATTTAATAACATAGAAAGAGTCTAAAAACATGACTTGCTTTGATGAAAATGTATTGATTTGAAGTAGCATTTGTCTGTCAATCTGTAGGTTAGCCTGGAATGAACAAACAAAATGATTTGTTCTTTCTTTAAATGCAGCCTAGATTCTGACATTTTCCTTGCTATACATATGTTTTATTTACTCCTTTCACCTGCAAGTCTAAATTCCCACCTGGGGAAATCTCAGTTTCCTGACGGATTACAGATCAAAAAAACCTTTCTCTGTCTGCAGTCAGTTCCAATGACTGTAGCTGGACTCTTCTGACACATCAGCTGAGGTTTGCTTTTCCCCAGTGCCCCCTCGCTCCCCAGCTCGCTGCCCTGCTGCCCACATCTGTTCCAGCTGCCTGCTAGCTCCCATTGCAGGAGACACTGAAACTGCATGCACTTGTTGCTTTTTGAAATGCTTTTGTTCATATTACCGCATCAACCAGGTGGGTCTCATCAGAAACAGCTGTTCCTCAACTGGGTTTGCCCATCCTGGGTGTGTGCTGATGGATGTACCAAGCACCAGGGAGCTGAGATGTAAGAAGGCTCAACAAGCGCACGTGCCACGTCACGTAATTAGGTTTCAGTGATGCAGACCAAGTCTCCTTATTTATGAAATCTTTATCTGCTTTGAGCTAATTATCTCTTCTCATAAACCACTTACTGCACTAATACCCCCAACGAATCCTGCTGAGATTAGCAGAACTACACAGAGCGTCAGTAAAACATCTGATCCTCTGCTGTCAAACTCTGACCACGCAGAGCTCCTACAGAGCACACTGTGACTATGGAAACTATTAAACAAAACGCCCATCATCTGTCCCCAGACAACTAGCAGTGACATGTCTCCTGTTTGCCAACTAGTCACGTTTAATGTTACATCACACAATTGCTTTGGTGGCACCAAAATCAAGAGCTCATGACCACAGAATCCTATGGGAGATTCCTAAAATTCTGAACCCCTGGGCCTTCAGACAGGCACAATGCCACCTCTTTCTGTGTCTGCTACCAAATGGTTAACATAGCCATTTTAATAACTTCTTCCTGATAGATACGTTTAAATAACCACATCCCTCACCCAGTAAAAATGATGTTAGGTCCTCAGACATTTTTCTCCATATGAAAACCAATCTTGTTGAGCTCTTCTCTTCATTCAAATTTGAGGTGGTTTTGTGGCAGAAACCTTAATTCATAGATCCTTAAGATTCCTGCTGGTAGTAGTTTAGACTGAAGATTATAAATCCTTCAGCCTACACAAGCTTTGGCTAAGCTAATTATTTTCATCTTAAAAATCATCAGGTGATTATTATCTTTTTGTAAATCTAAACCCATTCAGTTCTTTACCCTTATCAAGGACTTTCCAAACAGGCAGTACAAAAGATCTCAAGGTCACGACGTATCAGAAAGCTTACACTGAAAACAGAGACAAGAACTGCCTCCTAGTAATCCTTTCCTACAACAGGTCAGGAACATTTTCAAGGCTTTCATTACAAAATTTGCTTCACAGAGCACTGTGGAGTTTAATGTACAAAAGCCCACTCCCCTCCCAATGCTGACTCACAACATTTCATTTAACAAAGGCTGATGAGTAAAACCAGCGGGGCCGACACAAATTCCCCTCCTTGTTAGTGCTACTCCACACAGGCATCCTCTCCGGCTGAAAACATTCATAGACAATTTCAACAACCTTTTTGAATGTCAGAGGCATTTTCTAGCAATTAGCAATAAAGTAGCTGGTGAAAACCTTATGCTAAAGCTTGCATTTTTGTTCTTAAAATAGTCACTCTACAGACAGGAAAAATCTTGCCACGGATAAAGCCCAAATCAAGGCCAAAGTAAATTTGGGTGTGGTTATATGTCTAGATCAAGAAAGATTTTTCTTTCCTTTCTCCTCTTTCTTAGTTCACTGGCAAGCCCTGCACTTCTGATCAGAGAATGATAAGCCTCACTTAAGAAAGGACGGTACCTTTTCAGCATGTTTAGTGTGGCCACAGCAACAAAATACCTCCCTCCTTTTAAGCTAAAGACAGTAGATATTCTGATCCACTTGCATGACATGAAAAGTGGCAGCTTTAAGAAAAACAATACATATGAGATTTCCAGCACAACTGTAAGATTTCACTACTAATAGCAGCTGCACCACATGCTTCACCATTATAAATTTAAGTTATTAATTTATTAAAGTACTATATAAGAACAATGCAAGGCTTTTCTCCAAATCAAAAAGCAGTGAACAAAAATTTAGCGAACTTGAGCGAATTACAATTCACTCTGTCCGCAGTTGTTTGTTGTGAGGACTGAACTACATATCCGTAGCATATTTACAGATCATTATACTTTGCTTTTTGCGAAATGCACTAAATACTAGTCAACAAAAGAAGAAAAAACATAACCATAATTTCACAGATAAATGTCTTAATGTTCATAGATGGATGCTTCATTGTTTTCCCCCTTCTATCCCACTATAAATGTGGTTAATATAATATTGTAACTGTTAGCTCATGTGTACTACATGGTGGATTGAACAAGATAAAAAAAATTCCAATAAAAAGATCTCATTAATTTACTGAGTTTTTATTTCTAATTACATAGCAAGTTTCTATACTAAAGCACCACAAAATGAAATGTGCTTTTATGTGATCTCTTTTGTCTTATTAGCTGCTTTAATAACATTAAAAACTACTAGTGGTGCTCTTATAATAGTATGATACAAATCTGCTACTGAATTTTCTAGAGCAGGATCTCAGATCCTACAGCTTGAAGGCCAGATGTAGGTCCTCACTTCATTTCACTGAGGCTGGGCAGTCACTGGCTGACATCCCTGAGAACCCACTAATGACCAGATCAGTACAGGTGTTTTGTGTGGTCTCCCAGGCCCCAGCAACAAGAAGGTTCCCCATCCCTGCTCTAAAGGAACAAAGTCTAATCATAGAGTATGAGTTTGGATTTGTCATCACAGGAGCTTCAGTGACAAATGATTTCTCTGAACACTCCACTTGCAGGAGGAGATGAAAAGCAGAGTAAAATTACTTTCTCTTTAGGAGTCGAACTGTGTTTTCCTTAGACAGTTTCTCATGCTGACGAGATTTTCTTGAGGATCTTCAAACTCCATGTGACATCTGGTATCAGCTTGATTTGTTAGATACTAAAGATACAATTCTTTAAGAAAAGATGAGGTCAGTAGAATTCTCCAACAGAAGTGATATTGCCCTGTTTGTCAATGGACTGCTGAGCAAGCTCAGGAAGAGATCTGGGAGATGGCAGTGGGTGACAGCAGGAGACCTGGAACAAATCCACAAGCCTGGAAACAAAATTCCCAAGAGCCAGAGAAGATTGTGGAGAGCTTGATGCAACTCCAGAAAACACTAAGTTAGATCAAATCAAGACCTGTCTTGCAAGGGCACGGTACACAAATGAAGAATTAGGCAGAAACACTGCTATTTCTAGCTCGATGTATCTAGTTGCCTTGATTATTTTTCCATTAAAAAATCAGTCATCTTGGCTGGACAAAGAGATTCCTCTTTTTCTGAGTTTTCTCTTTGCTTTTTTTGGGGAGGTTCCTGCAGGAGAAGGTGCACACAGCTCAAAGCTGTCGTTGACTGTGGATCTAGCTGCATTGTGAGAGAAGATTCAAGAGGAGTATTTTTCAAAATAAGCTGGTTTAAGTGTACTGCCTCAAAAAAATTCCAGTGAAAAGAAGGGGACTAGGAGAAGTACTGTACCTGGGGAGTGCTCACTAAAGCACTATGTACAAAATCTTTTGGCACTAAAGTATCTCCTCACCAATTTACTTGCAAGCACTTGTTTCCTTTTCTGTTGTGAAATGATGTTCCTACACACTACTTTAAAATGACAATACATTATTAAAGATGCAGAAAGCAAACACCAGCAATTGAAAGGACAGGAACTTCCCCCATCTTCATAAACTGTTACACATCACCATTTTTTTGCCCTTCTATTTTTTCCATATCTTTTGGAGTGTATTTTTTTCCTTTTGCTTTCCTCTGTCACAATGGTTCAGTGCTGGAAGTTACTGTGAACCGGATGAGAGAGGTTCATACAGCTGCTTCCATACTCGATGATCAAGAGCACCTTTACATATCCAAATAAAGCCATATAACTGTTCCTACTTCTTTATCACATTATCCTCCCAATCTTATCACTTCATTGCTAATCATACATAGATATGGAAACCTTATTTAAAAAAAAAATCTTGAATTCTAGCTAATGCTGGTAAGATTTACATAAGTGGTATTTCCAAGATTCATGCTTTTTCCTCAAATTAATACAGTTAATATATGGGAAAATCTCTTTTTCTAGTAGTCCACATAAATTAACCATGCAGACTTGTTACATATTTGCACTCAAAGTTATCTACATGTTCCTAACAAAATAAGAGTCAAGTAATCATGAACAACACCAATCCAAATTTGCATTTCTTTTTAACCACACGGACACACTGAAAGGTCCAGTCTTTGATGTGTTGTACTCTCATTTACATGCGTTCATAACCATGGCATATAATAAAACAGCACAGATGTAACAGAAAGAACATGTCCTACTATTTTACTTCCTTTAGGTGTAAGAAAGAGCAATCACACTCATTGGACACAATCCTCCTCTCAGATCCACAGTGCAGACTTCCTTACTTCAGCAGAGGTCAAGAAGAGGTGCTAGGTTGCCAGTACCCTTGTTATAGGATGCAAAGCTGACGGGTTAATAAAATGTGGTAGAGAAAACTGCAGAAAGGCACATAACTGTAATATTTAGTTACAATATTTGTTGAGGGTTTTGTGTCCACTTTAATAAAATATGTTAACCACTTTATAATGTGATTGACAAGCAGCAGCATTTTATATCAACTCTGCTGAAAATGAAGCTCTTTATCAGTATTGTGTTCTCCCTCCACTTGTGGAATAAATATTAACTTTATCTCACGGTTGTGCATGCAGGTATAAGGCTAAGACCTTCATGTGTATTTGAAAGGAAAGTTTATTCTTCAGCTTGGCTGCAAAAGATAAGATTCAAACCACTCTTACAACAGATAAAATCAGGAACATCTCCACCTGTCACCAGATATAGCAGTGTTACCACCAATAGAAACTGAGACCACAAACAATGCTAACTTCTTTGGATAAAATTTCCATGTGATAAAATATTGTTATTACTAGCAATATTCCTCTGCAAATGTGCGCTCGGAGTAGATTACACTGAAGGGAATGAAAATCTGGGCAAGGGTATTAAAGCTCATCAGGCATCTGGGGAGTTATTGTGGCTCTGGTCAACTAACTCACAGAATGCCAGAATAGCTGAGGTTGGAAAGGAGAGATTAAGAAATTGCCTAATCCAACTTTCCTGATCAAAGCTGGATCAACAAAGCAGGACTTGTACAGTCGGGTTATATGTCACTGGTCTATGTTAAGCATCTCCTACAGTGGGGAAAGAAAGAGGCCAGTTGCTGGCAAGGAGACGCAGTGACCCTCCCACAGAAAAAAAAAAAAGCCCAACATGCAAGTTAAATACCAAAAACTTCCACAGCAGCTTCACGTCCTTCTGTGCAACTTCCAGGCTCACAGGAGACATTTAAGATGCAGGAACAACATCACATGTAAACACCCCTCTATTCTATTAACAGAGGTGCAGATATGGCTATGGAAGGTTGCAGTACTACCCACAGACCTGCCCTTGCTTTGGCAGTCTTCTTATCTTTCATTTTTAAATTCTCCATTCTCAGAAACAACAATGACAAAAAGTTCTAAGCCTTCATTATTTCAAATCCTGGCTTTTCTTCTGAATTCAGATGATGCAGAGGACAGACACTAGTTGGTAAGGAAGCTGCTAGTCACATAAATTCCCTGACATATTGCCCAACTTATTAAAGTTTTCCTCTTTGCATTCACTAAGAACTTTAGAAAAAAGGAAATTCTACAGTAAAGGTAAACAGATCGAAATAGTCTTCTTCAGGTCCAGTCTTGCTCATACTTCAGTATGTCAACCCCCCCTCCAGATGGAAGAACAAGCACAGCAATGACCTTGTAAGAAAATAAACATCAGTATGTGTACAGTAGTTTCTCAGCTAAAGCAGAAAACAAATTCTGGCCAGAGCATAATCAAATACAGAAGAATAAGAATGTATATCTTCTGTTTATAATCCTATAGTATTTAACTTCTGTTTATACTACTATAGTAAAGTAACTAAGAAGCGGCAGTTGTATAAAATTGACATCTGATAAACTGTTGAAGAGAGATGGATTCTTCTGCTCCGACTAGCCTCAGCTTGGCCCATGCAAGCAGCACAGTACGCAGCAGGGCAGGCTAGCCCCGTGTTTCTTCCGTATGCTATTTCTGCATGAATCCGGCATGCTACTGACTATTGTTATAATAACAGATCAGTTACATTAGTGTAATTAGTATTGTTAATGCAACAGATCAGTTACATTAGTGCTCTGGAGGAGATAAATTGCACTCTGTATGTTGTTTTTCCAATGCTTCATACAAAACATAACATACAATTAAAGGAAAAGAATCCTGATGTGTCAGTGTGTCAGGAATATCCAAATAAAGTTAATCCTTTCATAAGCTTCCATGTTCTATTGCCAGGTAAATGCTCATTCAACTATGTTTACTCTGAATATGTGTAAGCATGTGCAGCAATCTGAAAAAACTGCTAATTATGTTAGTCATGAGCACTTCTGAGGAAGCTACAGTTTCCTGGAAACTACTTTCTGAATGTCTGTCTGAATTTAAATTTCGTGAAAATAATTAAAGCTGCATGTCTTGACAAATACTTGCTATTCCCTCCCCTGTGCTGCATAATTCCACATTGCTAGGGATCTGCCTCAGCAGCGAGGACTACCTCCTGGAGCAACACCACTGATGGTGTCCTCAGAAATAACTGCTGATCCCAAACCTGGAGCACTCCATGGACGAATACAGGAACTTTGGGAAGGACAGACTGGAAGGGCAAGTTGCTCTGTTTGCGAGAGGGCAGCTGGGATGCACGGAGCTCTGCGTTGGGACACCAGCTGAGCCAGCTAAGAACTGTCATGTACAAACCCACTAACACCCCTCAGCGTTCTCACTGCTTGCCTCCCAGGTACTATGAGATTATATACACATATAGTCTTCTCTTAGGTCTTCTAGATACCCCATACTGTGGTGGGTGTCTGCTACAGATTGCCTGATCAGAAATACAAAAATAGCAGGTCCTGAGGTAGGCCTTCTTCAGACATCTGATGGAAGCCTCATGCTCACAGGTCCTGTTCCTCACAAGGGTTTTCAGCAACCTCAGTATCTGCTGGAAGTGCAACACAGCAAAGCATAGGCAGTCCAGGAGGTTTCTGGAATGCGCTGATAACTGCTTGACACTGATGACTGAGGAACCAAGGAAGGAAGACACTCTGCTGCACCTCATGCTTATGGAGAAGGAATTGCTGCTGGGGCCGTGCAGATCAGAGACAACCTTGGTTACAGTGACCATAAATGGTGGAGTCTGGGATGCTGAGAGAAGAGAAAAAAGCTTCAAGCTGCTCCAAGCTCAGGAACAGACCACACCAATGTACACGAAATCAAGCAAAAGGTGGCAGGAGGCCTGCATGGATGAACAGGGAGCTCCTGACTAAACTAAAACACAAAAAGGAAGCATACAAGAATCACCGAAAGTTAGGGGTTGTAAGGGACCTCTGTGGGTCATCTAGTTCAACCCTCCTGCCAAAGCAGGGTCACCTAGAGCAGGTTGCACAGGTCTTTGTCCAGGAGCGTCTTGAATATCTCCAGAGAAGGAGAATCCACAACCTCTCTGGGCAACCTGTTCCAGTGCTCCATCACCCTCAAAGTGAAGAAGTTCTTCCTCATGTTCAGCTGGAACTTCCTATGCTTCAGAAGTGGAAGGTGGACACAGGTGACCCAGGAGGGATATAGAGACACTGTCTGAGCATACAGATATAGATTTAGGGAAGCCAAAATCCACCTGGAGTTCAGTCTGGTGAGGGTAGATTCAACTGACAACAAGAAAAGCTTCTACAGGTGTAACAGCAGCAAAAAAAAAGAAAAAAAAAAAAGCATAGGGAAAATGCAGGCCCACTGCTGAATGATGCAGGGACCCGGTGGCAAATGACACAGAAAGGACTGAAATACTCCATGTTTTCTCCACCTCAGTCTTTACCAGCAGGACTTGCTTCAGGAATCCCAAGTCCCCAGGACCAATGGGAAAGTCTAGAGCAAGGAAGATTAGACTTTGATGGAGAAGAATCAGGTTAGGGAATGAATAAGTGAACTGGATATACTAAAGCCCATGCATGGGATGTGACAAGATGTGGCCAATGTCATTGCCAGGCCACTCTCAATACTCTTTGAAAGTTCATGGCGATCAAAGGTAGTTCCTATTGACTGGAAGAAAGCAAATGTCACTCTGACCTTGAAGAAAGGTAAGAAGGAGGATCCCAGGAATTACAGGCTGGTCAAACTCATCTCAGTCCTTGGGAAGATGATCGAAATAAATACTCCTGGAAACCTTTTCTAAATACATAAAGGACAAGGTGACTGGGAGCATGGATTTATGAAGTTGAACTCATGCCTGACTGACCTGACAGTCTAAAGCAAGAAGATGACTGGCTTGCTGAGGGAAGAGCAGTGAATGTTGCTTATCTTGATTCAGGAAGACTTTTGACATTGTTTTCTATAAAATCCTCACAGACAAGCTGATGAAATACAGGTGAGATAAATGGATATTGAGCTTGACTGAAAACTGGCCAAACTGCCAGGCTCGCAGGGTTGTGGATTAGCAGCAAGAAGTCCAGCTGGAGGCTGGTCACTAGTTGTGTACCTGAGGGGTCAATACTGAGGCCAATACTGTTTAACCTCTTCACTGATGACCTAGGCAATGGAGCAGAATACACCCTCAAGAAGTTTGCAGGTGGTACAAAACTCGGAGGGGTGGCTGTGAGACCAGATGGTTTTGCTGCCATTCAGGGGGAACAAAACAGGCTGGAGAAATGAGCAAACAGGAATCTCAAAGTTCATCAAAGGGACATGCCAAGTCCTGCAGCTGGGCAAGAATAAGCCCATGCAACAGTACGTGCTGGGGACAACTGGCTGGAAAGCAACTTTGCAGAAGACATACTGGTGGACACCAAATTGACGATGAGCCAGCAATGCACCCTTGTGGCAAAGAAGATCAGCAGCCTCCTGGACTATATGAGGCAGAGTATGTTCAGCAAGTTGAGGGAGATGGTCTACTCAGCACTGGTGAGGCCACACTTGGGAGTGCTGTGTCCAGTTCTGGGCTCCCTGGTACAAGAGAGACATGGACAATATTGGAGTTGAGTCCACTGAAGGGCCATAAAGATGACTGAAGGACCTGAATGTCTCTCATAAGGGGAAAGGCTGAGGGCTGGGACTACTCAGCCTGGAGATGAGAAGGTTCAAGGAAATCTTTATCAGTGTATATAAACGTCTGCTGGGAGGGAGTAAAGAAGATGGAGCCAGACTCTTCTCAGTGGTGCCCTCATAGAATCATAGGTTGGAAAAGACCTCTAAGATCATGAAGTCCAACCATTTGCCCAACACCACCATGCCTAATAAACCATATCCCGAAGTGACATATCTACACATTTTTTAAAGACCTCCAGGAATGGTGACTCAACCACCTCCCTGGGAAGCCTGTTCCAATGTCTGACCACTCTTTCAGTAAAGAAATTTTTCCTAATATCTAATCTAAACCTCCCCTGATGCAACTTGAGGCCATTGCCTCTTGTCCTATCGCTGGTTACCTGGGAGAAGAGACTGACACCTGCCTCACTACAACCTCCTTTCAGGTAGTTGCAGTAACAAGATGATAGGCAATGGGCACAAACTGAAAACCAGGAAATTCCATTTAAGCATAAGAAAACCCCCTTTTGCTGTGAATGTGGTCAGACACTAGAACAGGTTGCCAAGAGAGGCTATGGATCTCTGTCCTTGGAGAAATTCAGAACCTGACTGTACATGGCTGCATGTACATCATGAGCATCCTGCTCTGGCTGAGCCTGCTCTGAGCAGGTGGGTTGGAATATATGATCTCCAGAGGTCCTTGCCAACCTCAACTCTCCTGTGATTCTGTAATCCTTGTGTAGTCAGTATACAGACAGATGGAAGAAACTCATAAGTCATTAATATTTTCTTAGTATGCTTTCTGCAACAAGCTTTTTATTCAGACCTTAGATCTTGAGATTTAATACACTTTAGAACTGTATTAGCATTAAAAAGTACAGTGAGCCTTAGAAGCTCTTTTGTATAACTTGTTCTATGAACTTCTTCATAGTTTTGACTGAATATTCCACAAGGTATCACAAATTCTGCTCTCAGGGGCTCACTAAAGTACACCTTTTCACTTTTATTTTCCAAATTTATTACTAGACAACACTGTCACCCATTCTAATGAAGAGGGTAATGCACTACTCATACTACCCTGCAAGGTTTTATATCTATATATATATATATCATTGCAGCATGTAACTTCAATAAATAAATAAAACATACTGTTCATTTGTCATTCTGCAATAAAATATTCAAGTTAAAACAGTCAAATGCAAGAAACAGTAACTCATCTTCTGTATTTCCTTTTATACGCACAGGAAGAAATAGCATCTTCTGACAAGATGAATTCTGAAAAAGTGTTGCTTGGTGTGTTCATCACAAAATAATGAAAAAAATTACAATTTAAAGTATGGTCAAAGGTTTAGTTGTCAAGGGTTCTAAGCCAATGTAGAAAAACAAGAATAACATGTCTATTTAAAGATGAACTGAATAAAAATTCTGCCATTCTGAAAGAGCATTAAGCAAGCACACAGACGAGCTAATCTAAATGTCACAATTTTCAGGAAGAGTCAAGGTTCTTTGCTATGAGATACATAAAACATTCAGAGATTCTCACTGAAATCAAATGTAAAAGATGTAAAAGATGCAGACCAAGGCAATCTACCCACACACAGCAATGAGACCCTACTGACAACAAAATGGACTGAACAGAATGATAGGAAAATGCAATCAGCTCGAAGCTCTGTAAAATCTGCAAAGACGAAGTTAGGAGGAAGAGTCCCAGCTCCACTCTGACGTTACACACACATTATAGAAGTGTTGATAGCCATGAATTTTTTCTAAAGATTAGTTGTTTAAACAGAAATATTGCAATCAGAGAGACTGCTAAGAAATGTAATGGCAATGACCTTGCTTCAGAACCAAATAACTCAAAGAAATAAGCAGGGGAAAAAAGGGGGAATTAATAAGATTCCCTTCTTATTAATAGGCAGACATTGACCCAAATTCAGACTTGGTGACATCCATGCAACAAGAGCTAATCACACAAGAAACAGATCTGGACTCTTAAATATAGCAAGCAGCTTAAATGTGGTATTTCATATAGCAGGAAGATGAAAATAAAACAAATCTGCCCAGTCTAACTGAACATGGATACAAAAAAGGAACAGAAAGCATGGTTTGTTTTGACTGAAAATAGTCTTGAGATACATCATTTGGTTTCTGTATTCTATCTGACAAGTCTTGCAAACAACATTGATGACTCTGACTCTGCACGCTAATGCAGATGCATGCTGACAGACCCCAGGCTTTCCAGGGCAGGGTGTGCTGCCAGCTCTTCCTACGTCCTGCTAGGGCTGCATTCAGGCTGCAACGAGATAGGACACAGCTACGCTTAAATGCTCAATGCCTTCTGAGAAGACAGCTACAAAACCTGTCTCACTCATTTTGATATCCAATACAGAACCATAGAATCATTAAGGTTGGAAAAGACCTCTAAGATCATCAAGTCCAACCATCAACGCAACACCACCATGCCTGCTGAACCATGTCCCGAACTGCCATATCTACCCTTTTTTTGAACACCTTCAGGGACGGTGACTCCACTACTTCCCTGGGCAGCTTGGTTACCAAATTTTGCTATTCTCAACAGTCTTGTGTTCATTCCAGAAGTCAGGGACGCCACCCAGGAAACACTTCTGGGATTTGGGATAAATAGTATTGTTTAGGTTTGCAGGCTGATCTCTGTCAGTGGCTTTAACACAGTCACTCTGCTTCCAGTAACAAGGTGCAGAAAACAACTACAAAGTTCATTGACTTCATCTATAAATTCTACCTTTTTTGTCACAAAAAAAGTCAGCTGGTGGCTGTGCCCCTGCCACCGCGCAGTGCTGACTGCGTTGTGCCCACTGGGTAAAGCACTTTGGCTTTGCGTGATTTCTGAATACTAGCAAAGGAAAACAAGCAAAACACAGACAACTCTTCGTTCTCTGCGGTCGGCCTGTCTTTCTCAGCTCAAGAAGCAGTTCAGGTGTTTCTTGATGCCTGGAGTTGGAACTGGCAAACTCTTCAACCCCAGGCATGCTGCGCACACACAGCCAGGAGCACTGAGGAGCAAGCAGCAGGCAGAGACAGTGATAGCTAGCTTCAAAATTGTAACACTTAAATTTGAAAGTGCAGGACTTTCTTCACAGAAGCTGTATTTTAAACAGACACCCAAAAGAAGGATCCCAATGATCAGCTAACAAAGTGTACAGCTAATAAAGAATACCTGTAGTTTTGGAGATAAATGTTGAGCAAATATCCCATCAGCTGGTAAATTAAATATACGTATGGACAAATAGATAATTGGAAAAGACTCAGTTTATAGCATTTACCAATAGCATACGAATTAAGAGGATAAAAGCACGCCTCACTCTTGGTCTTGCTCAGCTATACATTTCTTTGGAGAGGCAAGCAACAGGCAATTGAGGAACATCCTGGTCACAGAGCCCAAATGACCTACAGTTTTATGATGCCAGTGATTTATGCTGCTTACCACATGGCAACACCTGAAGTGGAGTGGAAGTCACTAGCTGCTCTGACAAACAAGCAAGGGATTAGGTAATTCTGGTTCTCCAGAAGGAAAATGAAGATGAGCCTTCCTCCTGTAAGGCTACAATATAAGTAAGAATATAAAAGAAACATTGGGACGCCCTAACTAGGGGAAACCTGGAGGACATGGACTAGGCCAAATGCTTAGGCAACTGCACAATACTCTCATCTTCAGGAGACATTATGCGACACGGCAGAGATGCTGTATCAGTACAAAGCACACCAGTATCAGGACTGGAAGCACCATGACTATGTTAGTGAGGTGCACACCTCAGCTATTTGCTTAAGTTGGCTTCAAGTTGTGCCAGGGGAGGTTTAGATTGCATATTAGGAAAAATTTCTTCACTGAAAGGGTTATCAAGCACTGGAACAGGCTGCCCAGTGAAGTAGTTGAATCACCATCCGTGGAGGTATTTAAGAGACGTGTAGATGTGGCTCTTAGGGACATGGTTTAGTAGTGAACCTGGTAGTGTCAGGTTAACAGTTGGACTCCATGATCTTAACGGTTCCAACCTAAATAATGCTATGATTCTATGTTTGGCACGCTGTTGCAGTGCTCTACTGCTCTCAGGTAGCTGCATGACATTGTACCTTCTGGGAGAGAAAATCAAGTGTCGGCATTTGTTTGGTACTCCTGTACCATGATTCAATGCATGGCACATGGCTGCTGCCTCCTCTGGGTGAGATACAGGCTATCTTGGGCATGCCTAAATTTTCAGTCGGAAACACAACAGCCGTTTGTTAGCACAAAAAGCGTTAATCCACGTAAGCGTCATTTTGGTACAGGCAGAACTCTACAACAGCTGTCCAAGGGTCTAAGGATCTTTGATGAGACCTAGGGGTTCTGGGTAAAGATAAGCGGATACCAGAATGCCACAGCAGAGAAAGAGCAAGCACAGGAACAAAGTTCAAAGAGGAGTATAAATAGACAGTGGCCATCACCATTATGTTTCCTCCCAAATGAGAAAAGGATATGAAAAGACATAGAATGGTCAACAAGGATTTTGTGTCTTGCCCATATCAGCGATCCTGCTGGTGCAGCTGTGCAGCAGATGTGAGTGCAAATCCCAGTAAAGAATGTGAAAAACTGTAGGAGTTTGTACATGCGGCTCACAGCCCTGAGGTATCATTGTAGGAAGCAAAGAAACCGAACTAAGTGCCAGCCACTATTTCTGAGGAGGGACACTGACAAAGTTTCCTTACAAGAGACCGAGCCACAGACAAAAGTGAACATTACATAATACACGTCCTTGCAAAACCCTACATTTTAATACGTTCAAATAGTAAAATGGTCAATGTCTCTTTTTCAGGGGTATAACAGGTTTTTATTAATCAGAAGCAATGCTGCCTGATACTCACCAGAAGCCATCAACTGCTACTTCTAAAAAGAGTTTGATAGTCACCACCTACAAGGTTTCCCAGAGCAATACACAGGCTATTTTCTCAACTAGCAAAGTATGATTTGCAAATTGAATAAAAACTTGGAAGAGATGTGGTCACTGCAGTCAAATTCTCCAAAGCATTTGAAAAAGTGCAGAGGAGCAAAGTCCAGAGCTGGATTACGTTAACCCGATTTAAAAGGAAAAAAGCGCCTGTCCAGTAGAAGATAGAGGGCAGACTTACTGCTGAGGAAAGATCCTGCATAAAGTAATTAAGGCTGTTACTAAGGGATGGCTGGGACAGTGTAATTCCAGCCCTTTTATCAGTTTCAATGCTCTCAGCACTATACAGAGTTTTGTTCAAAGCCAACAAGAGAGTGATTTCTGAGGTGCTAGAGAAATATGTCAGAAGGAATATACGATGGTCATTTAGAGACTGAAGGAAACCACCGGAGAGCTAGGAAATACACGGTTTAATAAAAACTAGTATCAAATACAAAGTTCAATACAGAACTCTGAAAAAAATATGAACAGCGGCATAAAAAAGGTTATAAAAGGTTGTCACACACGCTAAAACTAGAAAGACAAATCAAGCAGAAAAACAGAAGATATCCTGCAAAAATGTGAGCATGAATTTGTTTGCAACATCTGGAAAAAAAAGTTCACAGATTTTTAGCCTTTTTTCAGTGAAGCAACGGTACCAAACAATTCCACACTTCTACATATCAACTCTCTTTTTACTTGCCTTGGTGAAACTGTCACAGTGCCTTCTGACATCGGTTCTTGTTTGGAAGCTGTGAATTTACATAGTTTGAACTGAATCAGACAGGTAACGCCAACTGGCATTACCCACAACCAAAGAGTAGAAAATGATGTCAAAGCAATGCTGAAAAACCTATCAGAGAAAGACCTTGGTCCACATATAGCAACAAGGCAGCACCAACGAATCCCTGGTTGCTTGTTTTGTAGAATAGAAAGCTGAAAACAAGAATGCCTGCGCTGGAGAAAATTGATGCCAGAGTCAGAGGGGCCTAATGGATATATAAAAAGACAGGCAAGGACAAACAAAAATCTTAGGAAGATTTGTGGTCACAAGAGTGCCTGCCACTTCCCAACAACTCTGTGCAAGCCAACGCCTGAGGCAGAGGCTGCCAACAGCAGTGGCTTCACCACCAGCAGCCCTGCACTCACACGCAGCTGTAACCTCCTCTGCACACACCCTGGAGGAACAGGTGGCATCTCCCCAAAATCCCAGCAAGGGAGAGAGGGGTTGTTTTGCTGAAGAAGATCTTGGAACAATAATAGATGTTACTGTTGTGGAGGCCAAGGGCAGAACACGGCTCCACCAGAACGACTGCACTATGAACTGTTGGAGTGCAACGGTGGTGATGCCTGGGAAGAGACCCAGAGGGCCTTGAGGAAAGCAGTGCTGCTAGCTAACTTAATCCACACATCAGAAATGGGCATTCAAAATTTTACACTGATTATTAACCCCTAGCATTTTTAGATTTGCCCAGAAACAGAGGCCCCAGCTTGAACTGTATACAACTCACTGCGATTATGTACAGAAGTTCACATTGTGCACCAGAGGGCTAAGACTCAAGAAAATCCAAAACTCAGCTGCATGTAAAACCTGCCAATGCACTGTATTGTAACACTCTGCAACAGCAAAAGAGTTTTAATTTTTAATAAAATTTTATTGTGGTAATTTTAAATTTAAAATATTACAGATTAACTCTAAAAGAAATAGCTTGATACTTGCAACTGAATTAATAAATACTGCAGCTTTCTTCAGGACCTACTCTCTAGGTACTCCTAAACTTCAAGTAGCTAAGGCAGCATTGTCTCAGCCTTTCCATTTCAGATCATAGATTTAATACATTGCATCTAAAATTCTTAGTGCACCTTGGACATCTTTCAGAAAAGCATACATGAGGATAACTCACCAATGTTCAGACTGGTACAATGCTGACAAGCTTCACTCCTCTGTATTTTACACTTTATGTCACAAGTGGTTTGTTACCACTGGTCAGATAAAGACTCAATTTTTCAGGATCATAATGGCAACTTTTGGCCTTCACAACAACCCAGAAAACAGCAACAAATACGTGAGAATATTTGGTCGAGGCACCAGTTTTCCCAGTACTAAAGATCTGCATTAGAGTAAGTGATCAGGACTAATTTCAAAGCAGCTGGTACTTCCCATTAAACAATACAACCATAAATATGTCATTTCAATTTATAAATATGCTTAATTTCTCAATAAGCCCACACTAACACGAATGCTATCGCTTCTATTGCGTGTTCGTAAAACAAAGGCCAAATATAGGACAAACCACTAAATTCTATAGCTTGATCAGTTGTATAACACAGACCATTACATTTTCCTATAGAAACTCCTCTAATTTGTAGTAGTAACCAACTATAGAATATCTTCCTGTTTGCCAAGAAGGGATTCAGTCTGGATCTGAAAGCAGCACAAAAAACTCCTCATTTCTCTTGTTAGGTTTTTCTATAGCTAAGCACCCCTCTGAGAAGAATTTGTGCCAGATTGCTCATTTGAATTTCTCTGGCTTTGGCTTCCAGCTACCAGATCTTATTAAACCTCAGTCCAATAGATTGAAGAGTCTTTTGTGACTACTTTTTCTCTCCCCACTTGTTTATACACCACACAAGAAGTCATCTCTCAGCCTTCTTGCTGATCTAAAAAACAGATTAGGTTTCACAGTATCAAGCACTTTTCCCAGCCCTCAAATACTTTCTGAACCACATCCACCTATTGCACATCTCCTTTGGAAATGCATCTCAGGAACAGGACACAATGCATTTGTATTACTCTGAAAGATGTCACCTCCGGCTGCAAAATCAATTCTCTACTGACAACGTTTAAAAGTCCTATTCTCCACAATTTTGTGTCTTTAACTAGTCCCTAACTATAATTTGCCTTTTGACCATATTCAAGCGTACCTCTTTGACTAAGCCCAAGCTACCAAGAAATAAGGATTATTCTTCATTATTATCCTTTTTGAAATAAAATTTACCATTTCACCAAGCTTTGTGTTATCTACAAATTTAATGATTAATCATTTTGTGCTTGGTCCTTCACTGCAACTGAAAATGCTAAGTAGTATCAGGCTTACTCCTAATCCTTCACAGTAGCCCACCAGTAGCCTCCCCTCTAGTCATGATTTTTCACTGACAATCAGCCTATGTGATCTGCAAATCTCTGCTTCCACTTAACTGCGATCAGTCCCTGTGTGTGGAGCGCGAGTCACACACTTAACTCCCTTTTCACACTCCTCCACAAATAGCCTATAGGTCATGTATTGCAGTGCAATGCCTGCTTTCTCTTTCATGCCATAATCCCACCCAGAAGACAGCTGGGCAGCAGATCCCTTGTTCCACTGACCAATTCTGTCCTTCCACGGAGGAGAAAAAAAAAAGTCTGTAGAGCTACATTACTTGTATTGCAAATGCATGCACAAATGCTCACCCACCTGGAAGGAAGATGCTGCTGTATTGCACCACAGCACAAAGTTTTGCCAGCTGATGGGGTCCTGGACTTGGATAAGGTCTCTGTGAGGATGTTTTCCCAATCCAGTCCTGAAGCCCTCCCGCTGCCGTGTAATCTGATGTGCAAAATCAGTCCTTTCTCCCTTTATCTGCTATAGTGCTCTTGCATGACATCAACACAAAAGAGATCTGAAAGATCTTGTGATACCAGTGGATCATTGTGGAGGGTCTTCCAACCCACTGGTGGGTTTTTTTTTTTTAAATTCATGATGGGAATATAATTTAATATTAAAACACCAGATACTTTATTTTCTCTTTGAACTTTCCTAGCCAAACTCGATCTACTATGATAAAGCAGAATGTGTGCTATATTAAGGTGATTAAAAAAAAGCAGCCCATGGAACTGTACGGCTGTATCTACAATATTTTTATATAAATTAAATATTAATAGGAATATGAATGAGAATATTTTCAGGATCACAGTGCTCTAATAATCTTACGTACTTTACATGCTGCTGATTTTTTTGCTTAAAGATAATGTTTATTAGTCCCACTTCTACACTGTGCTCCATCAAGATTAATTCTGCACTGAATGTTTTTATAACAGTTGTGCTACATTTTATTAGTTTATACATATGAAAGTAGATATTTTATCCAGAAATATGAAACAGAACCATTATGCTGTCTAGTTAAGGCTAATTATTATTTGAGAATGGCAGGGATACAAAAGAGCTAAACAGGATTTTAATAATGCAGATTTTATTGGGAAAAAAGCCACAATAAAACAGAATGTGACTCTTATTTAATCTAGAAGAACCACCAGAATGAGAATTATGTCTTGAATGTGCATCATGCAGGAATGGTATATGGAATTTACTAAACCCCCTAAGTTCTTGTCTAAGGCTCATAAAAAGAAATAAACAAATTAGCAGAGGTTTGAGAAATTAATTATACTCAGGAAAGGAATGAATTGGGTTAAGGCATGCTAACAAGAAGAGAGATTTTTCCATGACTAGCCTAATTAGTGAAACTTTGTTCCTTGTGAACCCCTACTGTCTGTGCGTGCATTTTTGCGGCCAGCCCAGCTCCCTGCCTCTCCGAACTGCCCCTCCCAGGCTCCGACTCTCCTGCAGCCTTGAAGCCCCCGTTTCTCTGCCGTGCCCCCGCAGCTGGGCACGCAGCGCAGCGTGGCACCAGCCAGCAGCAGGTGCCCACCACCCGCTCGGGGCATGGCAGGCAGAGAGGGACCTGCTCAAGCTGCAGGTTTCAGCCTTTGCTCTGCGGGAACATTCATAAGGTCTGTTTTCCGCCTGCTTTTCACAAAGCTTTGTAGGGCTTTGTGCATATGACCTCTTCTTCACTGCTATCTTTGAACTATCGCTTTTCATAAAAAGGAAGCATTGGTGATGTGAGCTTCAAATAACACAATCGATACGAGAATCCATGTATGTTTTCCATGTACTGCTTTACTTCTTGCTCAACGATGGGTAAATGCGTATGGCAACAGACTGCTACACATGGAAAAAGCAGTGGAAGAGGACAGAGATGCCCTGCTTTCACAGAAGCTTTACTTTTTCCTAATTAAGTTCATAATAAATGCAAAAAGTACCTGATGCCTCTCTTTTTCACCTATGTCCCTCTTTTACCTGAAACTAGGTACTTCCTCTCATCTCAGTCGTCACTACAAGAAAACAAAGCTAAAAGTGAAGTGACAGTAACACAGGAAGGTTCTTTTTTAATCCTCACAGTTTCCCCATTGCTGCTGGCTCAGATATTCCAAGCAGCACCATGGAGCCCTTGCAAGAACACAAGTTAAAGAGGCAGAATAGGGAGCAACAGTTGCAGAGCGTCGAAGAGGCATGGCGCTCCAGCAGCCCACAGCAAGAGCTATATGGCTGCAAGCCTTTCTGCCAAGCACCGGCAAATTTTGGAAGCTTCTTGAGTTAATTTTCCTTGTAGAAGGAAACTGGCAGCATGAAACATGTATCTTCTCAGTGCAGGATGTTTATTTTCAAAAGTCCAGCTGCCCTTCTTCCTGAAGCCGGAATGATAACAAGCAGTGCTGAGGCAACTCTGTTCAGCCAAGGCTTCAGACTGGGCGTTTCCCTCCTCTCCAGAAAAGTGTCTTCACATCTTCATCTCCCTCTCTCCAGGGGTCTGCACAGACTTGTGTGCCAGCCACAGCACTTACTGCTTCTCTGATGGCAGCTTCAGGTCTGACCACATACTCCTTCCTTTCTCCTGCTTAAGACAACGCAGTCAGAGATGCACATCGAACCTCCTTCCCTGAGGTGGCATGGTAGATACAGAAGTGTGGTGTCACTGAGCTTTGTTTGCATTATCAGGAATTAATAAGGAAAAGTAAGATTATGCCTTTGTTACATAACTACACAAAACTAACCTGGGTTTTTATTTGTTAATTCAAACCCCATTCCTACAAAAAACCCAGCCCACCCAAGACAGGATGAAGTTTATGAGTCTTGGGGTAATTCCCAACTCGAGTTGTAGCCTGCCCGCTTTCAGAAGGAGGAGAGGGGAAATGACTCACTTGCAGACAATTGAACAAATCCCTTGGAAGAAGAGGAAGACAAATTCTCCTTCCAGAGCCTGGGCAAGATTTTGAGCAAGTTTCAGCACAAAGAACCATGGAACAGACCCTGTAACATACACCCATAGTGTTCACAGCAAGTTTGTCTCTGGATGGTGGGTCTTCAGTGTTCACAGTGTTCACAGTGATGGGTCACCTGGCTTTCTTACAGCTGACGCTGTGATTTATTTTGTGGGAATACAACAAACAGGAATAGCTGCCCCCAAGCATTTACCGTAAGATCACACAAACTGGATTTACAAAATGAAGAGAGCTGCATAAATATAACAAAGGTCAAATTTTTCAGGTGCTAAAATATGCTACTTCCAGGGAAGAGAAAGACAAATGGCCAGAATGGTTATAGTAAGCCCCTATGGTATAATCATCTCTGCAGCTTGACTAAACCCCTCCTTTTCCTGGCTTGCAAACAGACTCAAACACCTCATCCCGCCAGTCAAGTTAAAGCAGCAAAATTCCAAACAATCCCACAAAGCAGTATCAGACCAGAGCTCAGGACACTGCACTTCTGCAACAGCAACATCTGCCTCCAAAACACTTTTCCCTCCCTTTTGTTTCACGTGGGATAACAACCACTACAGACCCCACCCAGTGGCAAAATCCAACAGTGAATGCATCTGCCTGAAGCCACTTCACACTTGCCTTCCATAAGAAGAAAAGCAAATAGTGTGAGAGAAATTAAATCTCCCGCTTTTCTGGAATGTTCAACTAAAATGACCACAAGGGCCTGATTAATTTCAAAAAGAAAGGGTAGCTCACTGCTACAGCCGATGCCCTTCTCACTTTCCTTGCCCACCTAAGCTGAGGTTATACAGTAACCACTACTCCAAGACAAAACTTCTCTCTGCAGTCCATCACTAGTGCCCCTTTTCACGGAAGCATTGGGTAGTGGTGTGTTGGCACTATGGAATGATCATCTATTGGCACTATGAAGTGTTAAATACTGGCCTAAGGACCACCCAGCTGTACAGGCTCCAGCCGCCGAAGTACCTTCTGCCCCTTTCTGCACCATGTTCCCACTAGCCACTTTTAGATGGGATTACCTGTATGTTCTTTCCCTTCCCTAGCTACGAGAAGGGGTTACGCCATGTCCTCCTCTCTCATGTTCTCACCATTGATGCACACCTCCACCCAAGTGCTTCAAGAAGCAAACTGACATATCCTTTGGTTTCTCTGCTAGCACGAGTCTTCTCTTCTGTAATATACTGAACCACGACACATGACACGCTGCACAGCACACTACCCACACTGCTCTTCTCCTCCTTTCTTTATCATCTACAAAGATCTGTAGGAAGGGCCACTAATTGCTCCGACTGTACCAGATGGCAAGGCACAGCAATGTGATCTCAGCACAGCATTTAGATGAAGTGCAGAGTTCCCTCACAGTGTTAATATCTTCTTGTTCCCCCACTAACGCGCCCATCCCTCCATCACTACTTACAAAAAAGCCATTGTATGTCACTGTTTTGTTTTCCGTAATTGGAATGTTACTTTCTCCATACTTTCTCATTCTCCTCACCTCCTCACTCTCCTCTTTTTCTCTTAGTAACATAAGAATTGGAGACTCCCATAAACTAGAGACCCTATTCCTGGGTTTCATTATTCTAAAATGTCTAAGTTATCCTATGTATACACACACAAGTCTGTATGTATATACCTACAGCTTGCTTCTATTCTTATGCTTCAAACCAGAATAAAGGATTCTATATTAATCCTGACACCAACATCGCAGAAATTCACAAAATATTAAAAATGATGAGATAACCTGTTCATAAAATACAGGGCTTGAAAAAGGACACAGAGAATCTTCAGTCAGATAAATATCCTGAAAGAAGCAACATCAGCAGCTCTTTTAAACCCAAAAGGTTAAATTTGAAATATCATTATTTCTTGAGAGAATTGTTTTGTAGAATTCATTGCTGAGGAAAGTACTGAGTTTTATGTTCATGGCTCTACAGCTAGATTTCTGAAATCAAGCTCATTTCCTTACCCCATCCTTCCACCCCCGTAAACATCAGCACATTATTTTAAAAATGCACAATGAATACGAAAGAGGCAATTTAAGATGAGGCACTGCAGAGATCGACTGTAACGGGTGTTCAAAGAATGAATCAGTACATGACTTTCCTGTTCTTCTACTCTTTCTTAAGCATCTGCTTTTGGCTACTTTTCTGATTTCTCTTTGATGCTTGACCCTAACAAAATTTCAAAGACCTCCTTGGGAAGCAGGGAGCCATGGGGGAAAAAAAGCCACAAAGAAAACAAGTGTTTCCAGTGTCTCCTACCTGGCTTTGGATAACCTTCATGCTCCGGTGATACTCAAAGCACCTCATTTGTTGAGAAATACAGCTTTAGACTTTCTAGTTATCATTAATAGCTGCTTTTACACAGTATTGGTTTTCCCATTAAACTTAGAAAAATCACAAATTCTTTGCTAGCAATCAGTTCTTCCCCCAGGCAAGACACAGGCTACCTGCAGGAGGGAACCAGTGCTTGTCATGAGTATTTGTGGTGCCTGCAATAAACCATTCTTCAACCCTGCAATGACTGTGGATTAAATTAGATCTGTCAAAACTTTCTACCCAATTCTATCAGCATCATATTATTCCTAATTAGTATAACTTGCAAACATATAAAATAAAACATACATCTAAATTGACTCCATTTGTTGCAACGCACACTCCCCGACTGAAATATTCAGTGCTAAAAAAGGGACTACAATAACATGAATGTAGGAAATGAATGGTTGGGATACCTGGGTGGAAAACAAAGATAGATTCCTACAGAAAGTAATTCTAGATTAATATACTAACCAGAGTTTCTTTTCTCTTCATGTTTCACAAGGAGATGTAGAATTATGCAGGTTGGAATTAACTCAGAAGGCCATCCAGTGCTCACAGCAGGCTTAATGCTGAATCCAGACCAGGTTGCTCATGGCTCTACCCAGTCAGCACTTGAAAACCTCCATGTATGGAAATTCACAGCCTCATGGGCAACCAGCTCTACTGCTTAATTACCCTGATAGTGAAAATGTTTTTCTTGTATAACATTGACCGTGATGCTAATTTATATTCTATAAGGATGACAACTCCCATTTCAATCTGTCATTGTCTTTTGTTCTCCCAATATACATCGCTGCAAAGAGCATGGCTCCATCTTCTCAGTAATCTCCCTGTAGGTGTCAGACAGCTGCTCCAATGAATCTCTTCTCCAGGGTGAACAAGCCCTGTTCCCTCAACCTCTCCTTGCAGGGCAAGTGCTCCAAGCCCCAACCATCTCGACGGCCTTTTGCTGAACTCACTCAAGTTCACTGATGTCTTGGCAGAGTCCAAAACTGGGCACAGCATTGCAGATATGGTCTAAGGCATGCCGAGTAAAGGAGAATAATCACATTCCTCAAATTTCTGGCTGCTGTCCTGTTGATACAGTCCAGTCTGCTGCTAGCCTTCATTGTTTTGTGCCGATTAAGGATGAGGATGTCGTTCACTCCTGGTTTCTTATTCAATCTTTGTCCTGGTTGCTGACCCCATCAGCACAGGTGCCAGGTAACACTGAACAGCTGAAGATCAGCTGCCCTGTCAGGATATTGCTTCCTCACATCATGAAAAAATCGTATACACAACCGAGTCTTCCATAGTCTTAAGTTGTTTCTTTATATGTCTGAGCTATAGATAATGAACCATCCAAGCATAGTCACCAGTTCTGTTCTGTATTTTCTATAATGATCTAGTTGTTATTCTTTTTTGCATCAGATATTGTTCATCCCAGAAAATACCATGAGGGGGTGGGATTTTCTGGATGAATTTCAATGCAAAGACGTGGCCAGACATAGCATTATACAGAGTTTACAGCAAAATGTACACATGTAACCAGGGATACAAATAAAAGTGAGCTGCAAGAAGCAGCTCTACTTCAACGGGAAAGCAGGGTTTTCCACCTAAAATGTGACAAGCCAGTAGTGAAACGTGAAACAAGACATTCTCAGTCCTCATTCAGTTTACGAGCATTATATCAAACCTCCTTTATCCAACATGCCAATACAGTAAGGAAACTAAGACAAAAAGATGAGCAAGCCTACTTCATCCAAGATGTCCAAGTACCTATATACACATACTGCATATCTCTTCGCTTCAATAAAAATACTTACAGAATATACCACTAATATTTTCATGAAAGATTAAAGAGGAAAAAGCATTAGGATTTTCTCCAGCACACCCAAAAAAGTCTTCAGTTTTTAAGGGGACTGTAGAGGTGGGATTTAAAGTTGGGTGTCTGAATCGCATGTGAATGCACTGCCAAACTCGTGGAACCCAGAACTTGCCACACATTTGTGCTGGCAGGCACTGACACTTGTGAGGATGCAGCCTGTCTGCTGCGATTGCCTGAAGAAAGCAGCCCTTGACTTACAAGCCATAGGAAAATACAGGAAGCATATATGCCATAGTGCAGAATTTTACCCACCATTGCTGTATCTAAACACTTAGAAAGCACCTCTCCATGAACACTTGACAGGGTAACTTTTTAACACTTTAACACTCCATAAACACTTCTGTATTTTCCTATATTGAAGGAAAACACATTCACCTTCTTTGAAAAGGGGTTCTTGCACAATTTTACAGCTGATGTATGTATTTTTCCATCAAATCCTGTCTGCATTCATAGTTCTCTACTGCGATTAATAGCACATAATTTGAGCAGGAATAGTTAGAACACACAGTGGTTTTAAAAATCAGAAATGGCACTTGTTTATGATAATATTTGCAGCGCTTCCATCTAAGTACCCACACAGATTGCACAAACTACCACAGAGATGGAAATTAATAATATGTGAAATACCTGTGCAGCTTGAGCGTCACAGTTCCATAAACAGTAGCAAAGCCCAGAAGACGAACCCATCTTAGGAGAACACAGCGAAATACACTTGGCTCAAAATACAAAATGACAACCTATAGAACAGAGAGATAGAGAGAGCTTCAGTACTGCTTTAATGTGAAAGTAGTTCTTCATCCAAATGCAGAATAGTTGCAAAACAGGACAGCAGACATATTTCAGCTCGTACTGCTGTATATTTAGATTTTCTAGTAAAGTGACGGGATGATCAGATCAACCAGCTGGCACAGTTCTAGGCACCAACTCCTTTTGAAGGGAGCTGGCAAAAGCCCTGTGACAGACTGTGAAGTGACAACACTTTTAAATGCAATTCCACTGACTTTTCTTAACCGAGTGAAAACATGTACCCAGAGAAGAGGATAGAACAGACAAGGGCATTTTCCTTCAGCTATTCCAGTAATATGCAGCTGGTCTAATTCTGGTTTGATGGTTTGTATTTACTAGGTTACACTTCAAAGTCATTCCCCCTAATAAACCTAGCAAAATGATAGCTGCTCTTTTTTCTCTGCCAAGTGATTCTGCCATGCTAAAAATGATTGCACTAGCCCTTCTCTGTGCAAACCACCAAAATCTCAATGTCATATCTGACTCTTTCTTCCTTGTATATTTTCCCTAAGCTATATCAAATCTCCCTACGCATTACCATTTTCTGAACAAAAATAACCTTTTTGTTCACTTATGAATTTCTCTAATGGCAACAACAGAACGTTCCTACTGGCCTTTTGCTCTATCTACCATGTACCATGCATGAGGACAACACTCCTTAAACAGTAACATAAAGCTATTTCTGCAGCTATAGCATGTATACAAGCATCATTACCAAGTAAAATGCCACCCTTCTCTACAACAGAGCTGCTCAAATGGTGAACTCAGTCACGAGCTGAACCAGGAGTCCATTTCTTCTCATTCCAACAGATGTTGTCCCTGGTGTCCTGAGGGATGATCCCATACTCCTTCCCACTCGCCTGGCCCCACCAGCAGACTGCTGTCCCAGGGATTCAGCTGTGCACTGCCCCTAGCCCACCGGTAGACCCTGCTTGGTCCACCAAAGCTAGATCCAGTGCACCCACCTGTCTGACCAGAACCTGGTTGAATGACCCAATGCATGGTAGTACAAATTAATTGGGTAATCCTGATCTAGAGAAAGAAAGCACTGAAACATTTCAGGCCATCTGCCACAGTTTCATTTAGAGTCAGTACATTCTGGCGGTAGAGGTAGTATTGTGCCTACTGGCTGCCATATGATATTATTTCCCTGACTAAATGCTTTTCTATGTGGGAATTCAAGCCCAGGATATTGGCCAAAAGCCCAGGACTACGTCCTTTGTGTGGCACAGACATATTTAGGAGAGTGGGGGCAAAAATGGCAGACGTGGGCTGAGAGAGATAGAAGAAGCTGCTGTGCTTTGCTGGCATGTGGTTCTTTTTTTTTTACAACAGAATCAAGTTATTTCTTTAAAAGCTATGGCTTGTTGAATCAAACCACGGTGCAAAATTTCATGTGCTTTTGTCACTGTTATTGGACTGACATGTTTCAAGGTATACGTGTTCTGGGAATCTGACAAATTCTACATATAGGGAAGGGAACAGCATGCAGCAAAAGGCCCACTCCTCCTTGGAAAATTAGCTGGAAAACCAAAATGAATCCACACACACATGAACACGCTTGTGTAAATAGAACATCCAGTGAGAAGTTTCTCAGAAAGACCTGAATGATATAATGACCTCTTATCCCAATATACAGTTACACACATTAGGACAGCTGCAGAATCAGAGCAAAGCCTGAGGTTTGTCAGGGGGTAGCAAACACACTGTTTCATCTTTGATTCTTCCACACTAGAAAAACAACGCCAAAAAAGACTGGCAGGGAGAGACTCCGAACATTTTAAAGTTGATCTGAAAGCAGAATTTTTCAGATGATTGAAATTGCAAGGTTTGAAAACCTTCTAGGCACAGAATTTTCTGAGCATGGGCAACAACTCTTTTTGCCGTGAAATTCGACACAGCAATTCTATGTGCGGTTGCTCATTGAAATATTAACTGCTTGTGTCTAGAAAATCTCATTGATTTGCATTGAACCATTTGTATGAGCAGCTGTGGCATTTGGCTGGATATCAACCAAGAAAACATCACTTCCAATGCAGCATGGTGTGAGCTGGCATGTGGCAGCTCACCGTGAAGGCTGCAGAGGCAAGGCTCTGTTGGAGAAAACTGTTCTCATTTCCCCATTTCAATGTAGACACTTCTGAACTACTCCTTCGCCCAGCGGTCAAGCACATTGCGGAAGCTGTTAAAGATGTGATCCAAGTTTGATTCCCTTTTGGGCCTTTTGAAAATCTCCTCCTACGTTTGTATGACAAAAACAGTTGCAATGCCCTCCCAAGGGCCAATATCCATTTCTACCTAGTCTTCCATAACTTGCATGTGGTCTGGCATGGACTTTGAACAGCAAGAATTGCTATACTTATATTTTGCTTGCTTCTTAGGCTTTCCTGAAAGTTATTCTTAGAGTATGTCCTTCCCATCAGGACTCACCAGGATGTTCAGCTGACTGCCCTCTCTAAGCTTTTGTCAGCATCAAGTCTCCTATAGTGAACTTTCAGGGCACAATTTTAAAACTGAATAATCTTTAATGGATTGGAGGCAAAGGGCTACAGAAACACTGCCCTGGAAGCTCAGTACATGAAAAACCATGCTCATGTTTTTCATCTTAGTGGAATCACATTCTTGCAAAGAATATATAAACGTATGGCTACTGCATTCCATCCCTCACTCTCCCTAGCTAAAAAACAAACAAAAGAAACATAACACAGAGAAGCCTTGGGTTTGCTTCACATCAGCCTCTTCTGCCTTCTGGTTACCAAAACCCCCATTCCCTACTGTTCTTCCCAGAGACAAGCCTTCCTTACAGTGACAAACAACATGCAGCAATAGGTTGCTGAGCTAGGAGTGTAGGATGAGCACAGGATTCACCCACATACCCAGGCTGCTCTGAAGAGAACAAGGGAATCCCTCTGCAGTTCTAAAAGACTATTCTGCCCACCAAAAATCTGACAAGAATTAATTTTTCCTTTTTGCTTTTAGAATGCATTAGACCATGATAGCAGCATAAATCTCATTAAAAATGCTTAGAGGTTTTGCTGATGGATGTCACAAAACCTATTTACTGTGCATAAGGAAATGTGGTATCCTCTGTTTCGTCAGCTCCTGAAATTCATTTAAATACTAGACATCAGTTTCTGTTCCTTAAAGGACAAAGATCTGGGGAAAAAAATGTTTAGAAACCAGAAGAAGAAAAGTCAGACAGTGCCTGTTAATGTACCAGTTACTGCAGCTGTGCGTGAGACTTCATAAACCGTAGCTCATCTTTGCCATATGGACAAATGCATGTAGATGTTTGCTTTTAACCTCAACGTGTTTTAGGCTATTATTACCCTTGCCAAAACATTGTCCCAGTAGTCACGCTACCACTTGTGGAGTCAGAGATGAAAAGACTTTCTAAGGTCACCAGCTAACTGTCAAGTATGTTTAGAGCTGGAGAATTACAGACAAGGAAGAGAGACTTAGCTGGCTGACACAGCATTCAGCCAGCTCAGTTATTCAGCTGACATGATGGACAGGCACACAACGCTCTCTAAAGACAATGACTAAAGTCGACATAGGTGCCTCGCTCACTACAGTAAATTTTTGTTATCGGGACAGGTAGGACAGTAACAGTGCAAAGAGAACTAACATTGAACAATTCTATGTTCAAAAGCATAACAGACATTGTCCTCACAAAAAATGAGCAAATAATGAGTTTTATAGCCTCAGTGTTACTGCTGCTTAAAAGATATACAGCATTTAGAAAGACTCTTTAACAGAACAAAAAACCTAGAGCTCTGTAATGTTAATAGTGAGCAATACTTCTGTGCAACACAAAATAGTCTTCTGTTTTTCAGATTAACTTCACTGTGCATGTTATGATAATTTTGCCCTTCACCTTGGGCATCAGATCCAGGTGAAAATATTTTAATTAATATTGTGCAGATTCCCAGGGTGTATTGACTGGGATTCAGTCTGCCTAGATCAGGCATATAATTTCCGCCTGTATTGTAGAGTTCTGGTAAATCAGTCCTACTAATGCAAGTCCCAGAGATAAACCATGGATAAAGTCAGGTACCTTGAAGAACCTTGAAGACGTTCAGGACTTCAGCTAGTTGGACAGAATCTTGGCCTAAACGCTTCGCACACGTATCTCCACTGACTAGAAAGGTACTTCAGATGTATTTTAGGGAAGTCACTTCACTATATGTCAATTAATAATATGCATTAGGAGGACTAAGCCAAACACTCTGTAGGCAGCTCTAACAATTTTATAATGTATTTAAGACACATTGCCTTTTACTTTGATTCTTAAGCTATAAAAATCATACAAATAGATCAAAAACTCATTTTCCTTTTCAATCATCAAATTTCTACACTCCACATTGAGAGGGAATGGGCAATGTTATAATGTCTCAAAAGATCAGAAGTCATAGATTTGAAAAAAATACATGGAATTGTCACTGCTACAAATCCTAAACCTAAAAATGAAAAATTTTGAGCAGGACCTTAACTCAAAAACCCCAAGGTGTTCACTTTTGAACTCTTTTTATTTTTGCCCTCAGTTGTAGAATCACAAATGGTTTGGGTTGGAAGGAACCTTTAAAGATCGTCTAGTTCCTAGTGCTGTGGACAGGGATCTTATCCATGTCAGATACATGGAAATGAGATCCAGAGCTTAGAATTTGAGCATCAGCATCATCTGGTTATGGATCTGAGATGAAAGTCACCTACTTTAGATTAAAGTGACGCAAAAGTATTAATGTTTTTTCTTATTTTCAAATAACCAGATTTCTCTTGAAATTGTGCCTGCTTAACTCAAAAAGCTTTTCAGGACAACCACATACATTTTTATTTAACTTCAGAATTTGCTGCAAGTACTCTGCACCGTTCAATGCAGGACATTACGCAGCCATTTAAGATAATGCCTTTTGGCCTAATTCCGTTAACAAGCACCAAGGAGATATTGTGAAGAGATCCATCTGATCTGTTCTGCTGCCCAACACCATCTGCCCTTGCCTGACTGCAATAGCTGGCTTCGGCTGTCTCTAGGCAGTTCTGCTATGGAACAAGCCATCAGCTGCCTCCTCTCAGTATCCCGCTGTGCTTGGAGATGGGCGGTCTTCTCTCTTCTGCCATGTTTCAGTAGTTTCTTGCAACACGTAAAATATCCTCCCGGGTAACCTAGTACACCAAGTCACCTATTAATGCTTCAGCCCTAACACTGAGAAGGGATTTCCAGCAACAGAGATGCAGTTTGCAACGTTAGATAAGCTTGCCATCCAAACTCATAGCAGTCTGGCACTACGCTTTCCAGAAAAGGACCAATCCACTCGTATGTGGGCACACTGCCACCTTAACAGATGGGCATGAATGAAGGCATTCATGAGCCTGTGTACACTACGGGCACCACATACCACTGTTTGAAACACGATTCACAGCTCAGAGCATCTGCTTAAATATTAGTGAATGCACAACTCATTATCCAATCCTCTACTACCAACAAATATTTCCAGTGCAATTGCACAAAACATTTTAGAGGTATCACAACAGCTGAATATATGCTTAGGCTAATGACATAAGAACACTTCCCTCCATCTCTATCCCATTTTTTCTAAACCATACATGCTTTTATGGACAAACAGTAGCATCAAACCCTGTTATCCTTGCAAATGTCACAATTTTAAAGCAGAGTTGTGCTGGATCATTAGCTCAATGCCTCTATAAAGCACACAGTTGCTGCAGGAAACCACAGTAACTACTTGGTAGGTTTTATGCTTGCCTCTGAATTGGAACTGAATCAACTCCCCAGTACACAGCATTGGAGGCACTCTGCTGCTGGGGGCAATATATTTCAGATAAGATGTATGTCAAAGTCAAAATACTTACAGCCATTTAAGATCTTTTGGGTTTCTTCATAAAAGAAGACAATTTTTCCCAGCCACCCACACCAAGTCCAGCTTGAAATCCTGCCTACTGAAATCCTCTTTCCCTCTCACTATACCTTCAACTGTAGATAGGTTTTCTCCATTGCCTGTCTTAAAACACACGTTAAACCTCTGGCTGTGTTTCAGAAAGGACGTGTGTTGCCTGTAAAGTCTTTTGGAAATCCATGATGCAGTGTAAGAGCACAACCCCCAGTATCAGTGTAAAATACCAGTACAGACTTCTAGAACTTGATTCATCAGAATGGTTTGCTATCACTAAGTTTTATTATACTTTGAATTCATCCCCATCAGGCAGTAACAGCAGATCTCTAAAGCTCTTTATGGAACATATTTTTTTACAGTTGAGCCCATTTAGCCTCCTGAGAGATTTATCTGGTGATTAAGCAAACGGAACCTTCAAGATAATTCTGGTTTGACACAAGACTGCAGACTTAAAATGCCTTTTTGTTGATATACCTTCAATTATTTTACCTCTTTTTTTTTTCCTGTTCATAAGGCAGATCTCAGCTAATGCTTGATAGGGCACCTCTGAATAGGTTATTTTGAAGAAAATAAATCTCCATGTGACTTCCAACATGCCATCATGTCTTTCCTCCAATTTGAAGACAAAAAGTCACATATCCTACCAGCTCCGGAAATCTTCCTTTATAAGTAACCTGAACACACGGCCTGAAAAGGCATTTATTTGCCATAAATTCTAGCCTCTACTTAGAGTTATTAATGATCCAGCTTCACTGTTCCTATTTATGTTGGCCTACTGAATAGTATGCTGAAGTTCAGTAATAAAAAGTTAACATACAATCCACAATGTCTTTAAAAAAAAGACATCCTTGCACTCCATAAACAGATTTGTTCACAACAAATGGAGTGTTATGCTCAACAAGGCCCATGCACTACAGCAGGGCATTACAGGTTTTTTTTCCTAATAATGGCTAAACCGTTGTCAGAAGACAATTGCTTAGCTTATGAGAGATGCCCTGGCTGAACCAGTAATAAATGCTAAGGGTCACAGGGTTCCCTAAGGATGATCTTACAACCAACAAGAGAAAGGGGATACAAAGAAAGACAAGTTTATATCCTCTTTGGAGAACAAAAAGGTTAAAAACTAGTATTACTAAAAGGACTAGTCCCCTGCCCCAGGCAGCTGTGGGAATCACGTGGGGAACTGAGGAGAAAGAGAAATCACCTTGAAATCCAGCTAAATCAAGACATGTCTTAGCACATGCTTTCTCTGTATCTGTCTTCAAACACAGAAGTTAATGCCTAGCTTTTCACTGTAATAAACTATTTATCTTTAACTGTAAACTTCTCAAACACAAAGAGATATTTCAACGGCGCTGGCCCAGGTAGTGGTGATCCTAAAACAGTAAAACATTGTCATTCAGGAAGTATTCCATCTCCCAGCCTAAGGGGCTATAGGCACTGGGCTGCTGGAGGTGGCAAATGCAATTTCTTGGGGGCAAATGTTTACCCAGGAAAGGTGTCTCCCTGGCCATTGGGAGTTATTGGATGCTTCTGCGGCATCCAGTACAAGACAGTGAGAAGGTCTGAAGCTCAGAAGTTCTCTTGAGAGAATGACAAGTTGTAGCACAATGAATAAAATACCTAACACTGAAAAATAATTAAAAATCTATATAATAGCTCTAGTCACATCCCATCTTAAGAGAGAAGAGAAAATAAAGTCTGAACTGCATACTACTCTTTCCTTGTTCTCATTCAAATGTATTTCTGCTCCACCACCACAATAAAGCAAAAGAAGCAAATACTTTTCAGGGAATCCAAACAGGAATGGGCTTGGTTGACCCAACGGATCTTCTTATCCATCCGCTTTGATGTGCCAGTTATTTCTCCACCTTTGGTATCTATGTATCCCTCATACGTATATTGGCTCACTTGTGACAGCCTCACATTCTTTAATACAGTTACCCTAACAGCATCCCGAACAGCCTCCAAAGTCAGTCCCTGAGGACCTAAGAGCTGGCTGATTTCAGCAGTTCAGAGACTTCAAGCCGGCCAGATGTGGACTTGGCTGGATGTCAGAAGTTCCCAAAGAAATCCACACATTAACACAGAAGGTTTAAAATCTGTTTAAACAACATTTTTAAAAACAGAAACAACTGTTGTGTTTGAAAATTTAAAGCCCACCAGAATCCATGTAGCTAACTGTGCATAGGGGAAAAACATTTTTCCTGTCTCGTGTAGGTCACTAGCCACAGCCTTGAAGCACAAAATTAATGTATAGTCACTAATCTGATTTTAAAGATACTTAGGATCCAGCCAGGGAGTTAGAAGCCTTTAACTTCACTAAAAGGCAACTACCCAAATACTTAAAAAATATCTAGCTCCCTGTCTTCAAAAAGAGCTGCAAGTATTAAGAGCACTGTATATCACATTGACACTCTGCACTCTTTCATTTGATGTTTTCTCTTCCTAACCTTATACACAAAGGCCTTGGATTATTTTCCAATTAAATATTGAAATACATGTGAAAATATGGGTTTCCTGATCATCCAAATGGTCAGGATTTGAGTGAAGATTATTAGACATGCTCTGCCAGAAGCAACACTAAAAGCAAAGACGAGCAGGTGGGACATTCAGGGCTTCAGCCACACGCACGCTAAGGATGAGAAAAGCAGCACGAGTGAAATGTAGAGGAGACCCTGAGCTCCTTAACCATTCAATGCTTCTATTTTCAACGTTTGCACTACATTCAAAAAATGTAATTCAAAATTAATACAAGTAATTTCATTGGAACGCTTTATCTAGGCAACAGGTATGTATGCATAGGCATACTTCAAAAACTGTTCACACCAATGCAAAATATGAAAGTGGAAAATCAAAGGAAGTTGTAAAGTCAAAATATCTTCTAAAATAGTTAATTCTTCCACCAGTTAACTTTAATCCATGTATTTCTTTCATCTATTCATATGCATTTTTTTCAGTGTGACATGCCACTTGGGTAGATGACAACAGTCAACTGCATGTCCTAGTTTACCTATTTCATATGTGAAAAAAAGAACTTTCTTACTGGATGTACTACTGTCATCTTTCCTTAACAAAGATGTGGTCACCCAGGAAGCAGAAAGAGAAACATTTTAAGGAGCTGAAACATCTCTAATGAAAAAGACAGACATCTATTCAGCCCAGTCATTTGCCAAATACATGACACATTTTAGCAGGGTTAAGAATACGCTGGTTTCGTTTTATGAATAAAGAAATGCACTACACAACGCACCATTTTATTAAAACCAAGAAAAATCTAACAATTCTTTTTAAGACCACATCTTTGATTTTAAGAAAAAGGAACTTCTTCAAAACATAATGGTAGCCTGTATTAAAATAAATCTTGCAAGAGTTGCAGCTAAATCAAGACATAATAGACTAAATTATTCAGAGCAACTTGCCAAGTATACTTAATGCAAGACACAGGTCATAAACCAGACTCACACAGACTTTTGCATTCCATTACAATATGGCTGAAATCCGTACAAATACACAGTGCAGAGAGGGGTTTTTACATGAGTGTTTTCAAATAGTGACTTCTACCTTTTCTGGGAAAAAGAAAACATGCAGCTATTTGGAGTTCCAAAAAATCCTTATCTCCTGGTCTTAACCTAACAAAGCCAACGAAGCATTTAACACCAAGTTTGAAAGAAAAAACTACCCAATGGTTTAGGTTCTTCAGGAATACCTCCTTCATGGCTGCATGCTCTCTCTGAGGTACACATTGGAAGGTTCCCCAGCCAAGGTAGGAATTCTATTGACACCAACTTACTTGGAAAAGATAATAGGGACAGACCAGGTCTTTCAAATATCCTGTTAAACCACAGAAAGCGTAGAACAGAACTGGTTGTTTCCCTCTGCGGGAAAGTTCTTGCCTGTATTTATTTTGACAACCAGCAATTTAGAAAACCTCTTGCCACAAAACACCAGCCGGATATCGCAATCCAGCCAGTTCTGATTAGTTTACTGCAGACATCACTGCTGGAACTATTGACTTTTCATTTTCAGCTTACGTACCTGTAGCAACAACAGCAGTGGGGACAAGCTAAGGCCACGGCGTAACAAACCTCTAGAGGAACTGATGGGAACACTCCATCTCTTCATGTTCCCAAATCAAGCACGAATGCCCGTCTGGGAAATCCGCTTTAGGTAAGCTGAAGCTATTGGCTTCAGTAGAGAGGTAATTGGGTGAGATGTGAAAACGGGTGACATACTCCAATGACATGATCCCACTGGTCTTAAATCTACATTAACCATATTAAGCTAATTATGTCATTAACATAATTAATTAATTATGAGTAATTAACAAAGTCCAGAAGATACCAGCCATGGCTGCAAACTCAAAATTCACTCCATAGTAGAAACTACAAAAACAGGAAAGAAATGCTATTTCTCTTCCTGCTGACAGTCTTATGGTTCTCATGTCACACGGATATGAACATTCTTGCCTTCCAAACAAATTGTGGACACTTTGTGTGGCTAAGAGGGCCAGAGTGCTCGCGATCTTTGGTTCTAGTCAAAAGGAAAAAAAAAATTGTTTATATAAATCCAGGCAAGAAAAATACTTATGCAGTGTTGTGCAGATATTGATAAATTATTATGACTGAGAAATTAAAACAAATATAGCAAAATAAATTTCTATTTTCAAAACAATCAGGCTCTTCAGATATTTTCTCAGTCACATATGCTCTCCAGGTGATTTTTAAAGAACAGCGTAAATCAGCTCCACTCTTCTCTGCATCACTGGAGCAAATAAGCCTGCAGAATCAGCCCTCCTCTGCGCAGAGCGTAGGCACATGCGCCATGGGTCCTCTTCTCTGAAAACACAGACACATCCATAGGTAAGTCACTGCTTGCATACAGACGGCTTGGGGATGCTGCAAAGCAGTAGTCTAATAATCGCCTAATAAAGGCGAAGTGAATGCGATAAATGTATGAGTGGGATTGCTACCGGGGTTGCCTGGAAGAGCACAGGACTGATCTCAGTGAAGGAGGAGAACTTTCTTCTTATGCGTTCCCAAGACAATTCTTTTCCTCCAGATTTTCGTTAGCAACTTTTTCTTCACAGAACTTCTATTTTGTGATGTATTCTGCCATTCTGGTTCTTAAGTACGGGCAGAAAAGAAAAAACTCAATCACCTCTATAATTAGAGAACAGCTGAGATTACTGGAAGGACTACAGACAAGGAAATATGCTTCTCATTTCCTCACTGCATTTAGGCTCCAAGGTGCAGGCAAACGAAGACTACAGCACAGTTCCTGTCTTCCTATTCTCATTGTCAGTCGGCCATTGAAAACATACTAGAAATAAATTCTGCTACTGCACATTTATTGTCACCAGGGCTGCCATTTGTCTAGGCTTGTAAAGCATGCACCACATTTCTGACTGCTGCTCTTGCTACCTAAGAAGTGCCGGGAGCTGAAGACTCTTCAGAAAAGCATTTCCTTCAGGTAGGAGCTCCCAGGTCTTGGCATCTGAATCTGAATTCAGAGGTAGCTGGGCCCTTACACTCTTTGCCACGTACATGCAAGATACTGTCAGATCAATTAATCAATAACATTTTGACTCTTTTAGAGATAGGATATCCTGCCTCTCAGGGAATTTAACCAGCACACTTAACCCTTAAGCAGAGAAGTCTGACTCACCAGCCTTTCAAGTCCTTGCATTAAAGTGAACAACTAGGTCTCAGGAGACATATGAGTTTTACTTCTCCTGTCACAGAGCTTCAGAGGAGGAAAATATTCTTGAATAAACAAAAGCAGTACTGAATAAATACTTGGATTCTGCAAAAGTGAATGCTTTCAGAAAACTGCGAGATCCTACAGACTACAGAGCTACATTGACACTATGGTGCTGCAGAATTTTATTCTGTGTTCATGAGTATATGTGTTCATGTGAGGAGATAGTTGTAAATAAAACATCAATCCTTTATTTTTAAGCGTAAGTTCTATATACACAGGCATTTCCTAATCCCTTCTCTAGTTGACATGCATGTATGTGTGTGTTTGTATATATAAAATACATTGCAGTGCTTGTACGTATATATTTATATCTATACATTTATATACAGAAATAGATTTGGTGCTTTCCCTGTCATTTCCTTTTTGCCTGCAAAATCATGACTCTCTTTCAAAAGTTAACTACTTTTCATACCATTTCTACAGCGCATGCATTCCAGAATAGCAACATAATTCAAGTATATCTGTGCTGATATTTTCTTCTTTATGAAAAGGAAAACAGAACTTCATCAGTATCAGTCTCCTCCAATCCTAAGCAACTCTGAAATACACTTGTAGTGCAGAAGGGTTCACAGGGCATCTCCATGAGCCACAAAATACTCATTCACATGGTACGTGAGAAAGTCATCTTCTCTATATTCACTCTTCTTCACCACATTCAACTAGGATGATTTGATACTATAATCCCTATATTTCTATAGGAAACAGAAAACGGGAGTGGGGCTTCTACACAGCTGAGCTAGGGAAGACAAGTGAAACACCTAAATCCAAGACTGTCAGTGTCAGCTCCCTCTGTATTCAACGGGGAGCATCATGGGCAGAGGGCAACTCACACCGTCCTTCCACAGGCACCCCAGGTGGGTTACGAACGCTGTCCTCCAGAGGTACCTGCTTTTTCCACAAGCTATCAAGGGAGCCTAGAGGTAAAATGTGATGTTCAGAGTTAAAATTAATAAAAAAAAACCCCTGCACTGCAAATAGCCACTCCAAAGTTTCACTCACAGTTCTCAGCACCCTCAGCACTCTCTCCTTCTCAAATGAGTTCACATGCAGCTAGTAACCTGGTAGACCATATAAAGCCAATTCTTCAAATCTGAAATACTGGAGAACAAGCTGGAAAAGGTTTATTATTTAGCTTAATTTAATATTTACTACTATTTTAAACTAGGGGGTCTCCAAGGAAGCAAAGAACTTTAGGACAATCCAACTGATTTGGAAAGAAATGGGCCTAGAACACAAGGTATGTTTTGTAGATTTTAAGGTAACTATCAGGGAATGCAGAAACACAGAAATAAGATGGCAATGAAAGTAACACAGGCATTAGCTCGTTGAGGGTTATGTTCAGAATGGACATGTGCCAGTTCCATTACAGAAGAAAAATGCAACAGTCTTAAAATAAGAAGCAATGATCTCAGACTAGCCATATTGAATATAAGTTGTCAAGAAGCAATCTCAAGCAATGTATCAGCAACATAGCCAGATGAACTTGGAGAAGCCTGAGAAGAATTCTTCTTTACGGACCTCAAGAGGAATATTTCTTTCATAGTACAAGAACAACACACTCAACTCTGAAAGAGCAGTCTTCAAACGCTTCAACAAGGTGGCAACCAACTAAACAGAATAACAAATCAGAACAGAAATCTCCTCTTGGAAATGCTGCATGGAAGTGGAAAGTAGGAGGGATAGATGTTGGAGCAAATCTTCAGGAAACTGAGCGTGGACTTGAAAAACTTTAAAGAGTCTGTGGAGTCACTGAGCAGCTGGTGAGAAGTTTGAAGTACAATGGTGCAGGAGAGAAGTCAGGTGAAACGGGAGTTGCACAATCTGAAATCATTGACTGGGGGAGACTAAGGGTAATAAATTCTCCTCTGGAAAACAAAGTTTCATGACACCTCAATGATCTGTATTGCTGCTTATCACCTGAAAAATCAGCAACAGTAAAATCCCTAAGGAATAATAGGCACATGTCCTCTTCCAAATATTGCATTTGCTAACCTTTGCATAGATACTGGTTATCCGTAAAACGGCACTGGCAAATGCATGAGTAAACATATTGATGAATTCTTAGTTGTCTGACATGGGCAATTTCTTTTTCAAAAAGAAACAGATAAAGCACAAAAATATTTGAGATGTAAGGTTGTATTTGATGGACATACCTTTGATCTTTAACATCTTTTTCAGCTGTCATTAAAAACTTTAACCCTCTCTCTCACTTGATATGAAGTCTTTTCAGGTCTGAAAGATTTGAACTCAAACACCCAGAACAGCATTAGGACTTGCAGTTTGTTTTGCTGAACTATGCTTTCCCTGTATCTTAGGGTTTGGGGTTTTGTGATTAAAATTGCCATTCATTTCAAACATGTAAATTAACTGCAGAGAAATCAATTGTGGATAAGGAGAAGAAACTCAGAGAAGCCAATCTTTTATTATTTTGAAAATTTAGTGGAATTAGACAAAACAACAAACCTGTCCTCAGTGCAACAATTAGCAGGTTTCTGAGTAAAGTTCTTGACAGTTAATGCTTTGACCTGGAAAATAACAAACTTCAAGCTATGTTTTTCCAGTGATAATAGCTGAGGTCTATATGCTACTTACTGCTCGTACCTAAAAATAACTTAAGCATTCATTGGAGCATGCTACAGCATCTCAGAGCCAAAGTGCTAAAACTTTCTTCAAGGTAGTACAAGTTTGTATCTTCTGAGCCAGAGAGGGGAACTGAACCTGGATGTCACATCCAGAATGAAAACATAAACAAGTGGGATCTTGGATAAAAAAGCTACTGATAGGTTGCTTTTTTACCACCTATACTTAGTAAGAAAGTAAAGCTTGCATAGCGCACCTGAAGAAAGCGTTCAAATTTGCAGCCCTTTGTGAAGGAAGGCATTTTCCCACGCATGAAAACTAGGCAGACCATAAACCACAAATTCCTCTCTCTTCAGCACATTCAACTCTTGGAGCTACCAAAGCAGGCGTGCTGGCTTCTGTGTCTCTGTGAGCACACAGCCCTCTAATGTAAAGAGCACCTCACTTGACCTCAAGGCACCAAAATTAGGCACTGCAATCAAGAGCTGCAACGCCTAACCCTTTAGTAAGTTGAGTCCTTAAAAGACTCTCCATGATAAAAATTGAAGCTATGTTAGGAAACACGTTCTCTGCTAATGGCTTAACTATTCAACCATCTTTGGTGTCCTCCTTTCATAGACACCAACCAAAACAGCAATAACCCGTAGCTGCTGGTTCCCTCCTGTTGATGTAGCTGTAAAAATAAAGCATTAGAAATACCAGTCTGCCAGGACAAGATCTCTTCTTTGCATTCCTGACACATCTCACTTGCACGGTCCACAAAATGCGTCCATTAACAGACCAACAACATAGCAGAAGGAGGCTTTCTTCAAATGTTCCACTCCTTTCTGAGCACAGGGGGAGTCCTCCAAACATTTCATTGATTTATCAAAGGAAAGACCCACTCTCTGCATATTCTACTGCATTTTGTTGCTAGTCAGGCCTCTGCATTTCACAACAATTATTTATTTATACGAACTTCCTTCTCCATCCTCCCTACCAAGCTGCTTGGGGTGTTGGATAAAAAACTGTACAATAAAAACAGCATAAAAGCAGAAGGACAAAATATTTAAGAGCAAAATGAACAGTTATCATGAGAACTCAGAATAAGATGGTAAACAGAAACCAAAATAACCAAACGCCAGGGGGCCAGGAAGAAACACAGCAATTTTTTAAAAGAGAAGTCAGGCTGGTAAGATAGACAGAAAGACAGATAGCAATGAGATAAAACAGCCGAGCAGTGAGACCCCATATCTGAGACTGGCCAAAACAACTTCAAGACCCACATTTAGATAAGGAGCTGGGAGTACTCAAAAGGCCCTGACCTTCTTTTTCTTTCAGGTTTGTGAACACTTACTATATATATATCACAACTATTTATGATTTAAACCAAACCCACTAAGGCAAATTTTGACAGGACTGTTTGTGACATGTCTGAGAAAAATGCATTACTTTAGACGGTCTAAGGAAATGAATCTAGCAGATTCAGTGTATCATGCTACAAATTTCATCTACTTTATGAAAGACACACAGGGAAGGGAAAACTCCCATTTCTTTGTAACCACAAAAGCTCAAGAATGTCTGCCACGCTCTCCAGACCAACAGATTACTCAGGTAGCATTTAGCAACAGGGACTTCTCTGTCCTCTATTTCTTTTTCTCTCTTTCACTCTGAGTGCTTTAAACTTTATTTTGTTCCTGCTCTCTAACCTATTTCTTAATCAGTAAAGACTAAACATTACTTGAAGCCAGATCAAGGTTCCAAACTTTTTTTTTTCATTTGTTGAAAATAACAGAGAACGACTTTTCCCAATTTTACTGTCTTCTCAATAATTCATTCTCTGTCAACTTGCTTGTTTGTTTCATCTGATCCATATCTGGGGCCTTGTCATTAATATAACAATAGCACATACTAATTATGATGGAAAATATTAGTTATCTACTATGAAATTAATTTTATGTCTACAATTTCTTGATCACCTCTCCTGTCTGCTATGCACACTGGAGAGTCAAAACAGAAATGAGTGCCTCTCACAACTACTTTACCTGCTATGAAAGGCTTTTGATGTTGCTATCAGGTTAGCCCAGTTTAGAGATACTTGAGGAAAGTCTAATATACTAGAGGTTTCTTTTCCAAATGTAGTAAAGCACTGATAGCACTTACCCTAAACAGAGAAGATACCCTGCCTAAGAAAAGAAGTGCTCTTTATTATTTGTTAACACCCACCACCAACAGCAGTAACTATAGCCCACAGAGTCATCTCAGCTCGAGGTCAAAAGAGATCAAGTTTCTTTTCCTGTAAACCTCGTAGTGTGTCATGTCTGTTGGTTCCAGAAAAGTTACGTAAAGAGTAACTAAAAATTAAATTTAGATTTTTTTCAATATTCCTGGTGACATCTGAAATTGGCAGATACCTTATTGTTACCAATACCAAATCTGTTAATCTTGCTTAAGATTTACACGATAGGTATTTAGGGTACATTCTGATTCAGCTATCTTCCAAAATTCCTGGGTCTTCATAAAACAGACAATATGATTGCCTAACAGAGACTTGTGTTGAATTAATGGTTAATATAGATGTCCCTAGGGTTTTAAAAGATTTGTTAAGACAGCATTTTTCTTTCTTTTGTAGCAACAACTGGTGACTTCTTGATCATAGACTGGCTGCTACTACAGCAGTAACTTACTTGGAATATGATTTCAAAGATGTAAATATGCCTCAAGGCTTGGAAAGCACATACAAGTTTAATAAATACAGATATAAATAGCTGACTAAATAACCAAGCACACAGACTTTTACAGATTAGTTCTTCACAGCTTTCAAGGCGATGCCATCAATAAAGACAAAAGAAAGGATGAGCTGACTCCGTGGGTCAGGAAGCTCTGCCAGGGTTTCAAAACAACATTTCAGTGGTTCAGCATGCTGGTGATTTCAGATTGGGAGTTTAATAGCGTGAGCTGAACATTGAGAACTCGTGCTCGCTACCCCAATACACGCTGTATTTGAGAGGATTAGGCTAGTATAACAAATTAAGCAAGATCCGTAGATTTAACAACATACTACTGGAATATATAAAATTATTTTGGACTAATGTGACAACTTGCATACTTGGATTTTCATGGAAGAAGACATCTGAAGATTAAATCATAGATCCAAGATTTAAAAACAGTGGTTATTTTAACTAATTCCTACTAAAAATTCCCAAATTTAAAGGAAAGATAAAACTCTAAACAAGATAAAATGCTTGAAGGAAAAGTGGAAAGAACTTCCTTATGCCAACAAAACCTTACTTTTCTTCCTGAATGTCATTATAGTCTGCATAAATACCACCATATGCCACAAGAAATATACCTGTTGGATATATATGTAGCAGGTTTAAACATTTCTTTCAGTGAAAATGACCAAAAAAGTTTTGATCATACAGCAAAAGCAGTAACAATATGCATTTGACAGAAAAAAAGTTAAACGAAGAGCTATTAAGATTTCCTTTCCCTTTATCCAAAAAATGTTTCTTCACCAAACTTTGTACACACACCACGAAGCAGAACCAAACCGCTTTCTAATATGCTCTCCGACAGCAAATGCCCGCAGTGGCGATGTGCTGCTGCCTGATGGAGCCCAGCCACGGCGGCAGCAGAGAGCATGCTTTCCTACGAGAAATTCACAGCGCATCTTTCCTCCATCACAGAGCACTGAGATTTCAGCACACCCCAGGAACACGCCTGGCCTTCACGTCAGATCTGCTCACGTGCGCCAGTCCGATGCATTCAGAATATCTCAGAATTAACGTGTATGTACACTATGACTATGTTTTGCATTTTCCAGTGGATTTGGCCCTTCAGATTACTTTTAAAACCAATGACCCTGACACTGACAAAGTTTCCAGGTATTCTAGCCTGCTTAGGTTTACTTTTGCCTGCTTTTTGGCTTACTGCCTTTCTCACTACACTTGAATCAATCTCACACTGGACGTACAAAGCAAGGACTTCATAGTGTCTGCAATATGTAAGAGGACAAGAAGACAAGTAACTGGTAGTCTGTACTTGCCAAGGGGTGTAAGGCATCTAAAGGATTACATTAACTTCAAGACTTACGCATTGCTGTTAGTCACAAAAACCTTGCGTAGTCTTACCCGCAGCTGAAGCCCCTCCAGCACTACCACTCCACACAAACAACCCCCCCAACTCATGCCAGTGCCTAACTATGCAACACCCAACTTTCTGAGCCCTCTGCAGCTGTCAGCATATAGGAGGAGTCAGTCTGGCTGGCAAGGCCAGACCAGGGGACTGAGTAACCTCACTCAAGCCACGGAAAAGCAGTTTTAAATCCCCAGTTAGTCTGAGAGAGTTCAAACACCCTTATCCGTAATAGCAAGCCAACCATGAGGCAGCTCCGTGATCTAAAGCTGGCCTGTTCTCAACCCACACTAGCAGAGCCGCTCCAGTTCACATGGGATGCCTGAAAGCATTCACTGGGACAGTCTGTACCTTAGGAGCTCAGGTCACTCCCCTAAAAACAGTCAAATCTGAGTTCCAAACTCACAGTTCTGTGACTATTTAGTAGAAGACAAAAATATTTATTTGCGTAAAACTGGGACCTCTTCTTGCTCTTGCCCCTTGACATGTCAAACATGCCCACTGTTGTCCCCGCTATCTTAAATCCTAAAATCTTAAATCCTTAAATTTCTAGTGGGAGCAATGGATTTTCTTCTTACTATTCCCCGCTGCTTTGTTTATCAACTAATATCTTGTCATAAAGTTGGGTGCAGCTCCATAGAAATCAGTAGATTAGCTCTGAAATACAGTTCACATTGGACTGGAACCAGGTTTTTTTCTGTTAGTATTTTTATGGCTTAAATCTTTTCAAGTCTAAATCAAATATTTTCAGATCATTCTCATAGAGTACCTATCATCTCTAGCAGTATAAAAAGTTGCATACTACCAGACATCTGCGAAGATGAAGAATTCACCATCAAATATGTCCTTGCTCATACTTTTAATAAAATATTTTAAAACACTTTCATTGTTATTATTAGTAACAGCCATTTGTAATGTAATTCTTATTCACTGATCAGGACCCTGCTGTGCACGGCACAGATATGCCAAACACCCCTGTACCAAAGAGTTCATAATTTAAGTATGAGATGAGAAACCACACATCAATACAGAGGAAGCACAGGGAAAGACTAAAAGATTTATCATCTACAATTATGTAAGTGGTGGTTTAGGAAAAGAGAAGAAAACTTGCAAGGAGAAGTGAGAAATAACTGTGCAAGCAAAGAACAAGCACTGAATGTACCATCTGTGGTTTTACAGATACCTTCTATTACATGTAATTGTGACAATGAGAGAAAAGTCAGCACTATATCAATTGTCCTGGGTTTGGCCAGGACAGGGTTAATTTTCACCAGACTCCAGGAAGGGGCACAGCCGGGGGGTGGGGGCTGACCCCACCTGGC
>Ga0065711_1026684_pt1 | contig 62417 bp, 33 predicted proteins | sample Hoacrofraction12_FD_59098 | JGI IMG/M metagenome (GOLD analysis project Ga0065711, IMG submission 59098) | Hoatzin crop microbial communities from Cojedes, Venezuela - Epithelial fraction 12 v2 (version 2) | ecosystem: Host-associated > Birds > Digestive system > Esophagus > Crop | place... | reverse complement strand
TCATTTTTTTTTTTTTTTTTTTTTTTGGGGGGGGGGTTGTCGTTTATATACCTTTTTTCCTTTGCTTGCCAAAGTATGTAGACCATTCCTACTCTTATTTCCCACATGAGACCTACCTATCAAAGCACCTCACTAACTCACAGGAAAAACCAGGACACACAATTGGACGAGGGTTGAATTTGGGTAAAATATAGGGAGGACTCCTATTTCAGGTGGGTTTTTTTGGGGGACGAGGGGTTTTTTCTTTTCCTTTTTTTTTTTTTAGATATTGTTGTAAGGCAAAAGGTGCTGTAAATCTGCCTTCTACTCTTCTGAATTCTTAGGTTAATAAAAGTGTTACATCCTTCACCATGGAAAACCAAGCTTTCTATTCAGAATGGCAATGCAAATATTCTTCTGCACTCGAGTAATCGTAAACTTTCCTTCATGACCTTGAGAAAACTTAGCTAGCTAGAGTTTTTTCTCATCTTTTGAGTTTGAGGTTGTCCTCTCATCTGAGTTGCAGTTCGTTGTTGTGCATGATGTGCTTTTTTTGAACTGAGATTTCAACTGAAGCTAGCATCTCTTCCCTAGGAAACTGCAAAGGGAAAAAAAATCCAGTATTTGAAACTGTTGAAATAGCGTATTTTTAGTACAGAGGCCAAAGATTCAAGGTTTTTGTTTTCTTTAGCTCAGTTAGTCTTCCAGAATCCATGGGCTCATTAGTTCAGATTAGTTTTGGTGGAGAATGAACTGAAATGACCCGAAATGGAATGTGTTGGTCCTTATTATGGAAATTTAAGGTGGTCATGAACAGTGTGTCAAAAGGTAAATTAATGTATCCATAGCATATGCATAAATACTGGTCCTTTTTGGAGAAAAAATGAAAAAATTTTGCAAACTGTAGTCAATAGTGGAAAGGTAGCTAAAACATCTAACTGCCTTTTATTACGTTCTCATAAAGCAATTGTTGCTGAGATCCATGCTATGTTCATTTCAGGGCGCTTTGCTTCAGACTAAATCTAGTTTGGGTCTGTGGACCGAGTCTCTGGTGGTGTGCACTAGGTACATCTCTAAAGTGTGTCTTTCAGTTCTATCCGAAATGAACTGGCTTCAAGACTTCTCTGGAAACTGTATTGGACGACAGTAAATGGGGCTGTTGGGGAAAATCACTTCAGAAGTATGCTCCTCATCTAAGTGAAAGTGTTGATTTAGATACATTTTGTGGTATCTCCTGAATGGCAGTAGTTCTCAATATAACTATTGAGTTTCAGGCTTATGTCAGTTAAAGGCATCCAAAAGCACAACTGTAACGCTTTGCTTAGACTCTGAAATCAAGACCTTATCGTAACAAATGGAAGTAGAAAAGCTCTTGCAGAGGACACTCTGATGTCCAAAAAACCACGCACAAAAAGTTGGGATACGCTTACATACACAAAGCTTTACTAGCAGGGTCCATAACTGATGACATACATTGACTTCAAAGTTACTGGAGAGAGTGGGAGCATGGGGGCTGGGGGCAGGAAAAGGAGAAGAAAAATAGGAGAGGGGAATAAACTCAGAGGTAGCCAGCTGGGAGAAGTGGTAGGGCCCCACATGAGCACCTTTACCAGCACAGAGATGTTTCCCAACACTGTTCTATGGGTGGTTTGTAGCTTTCGACAGGACTCCCTCAAACTCCCTGTCAGGTTTTCTTGCTTATGGTGGCATGAGCACCCGTTGCAGCACACTTCTTCAGGTGCATGTGTTATACGTTGACTGGCTGCTCAGCTCTGTACATCCCTATTGTTAGTTAGTATTTTGGTGTATGTAAATGATTATGTACCATTTTAGCTACAGGGCTGAAAAGTTATGAACAGGAGGTGCAAGGTGAATGTGAAGAGCATGGGGTTACAGACTAAAAGCTACAAGGCCAATTCACAAACGCAACGCTGCAAAATTTGACAATGCAGCTCCACAATGGCAAAGGCATTTGGGATGTTTTCTAGTGGGGTGAAGGCACTGCCACAGTGTCTTTGAGGTGTGCAAGTGAAAGGTTACAAGCGAAGGGTGGGCAACATAACTGGAAGCAAAAGATAGTTAAAGCGCCTAAGGCACCTTGCAACAAATATTGTTTTGGAATTGATATCCAAGGACCCGGTTCAGAGCAGTGAAAAGCTTTAACCTTCATTAAGCGGTAAGCACCCTACAGTTCATACTGTAGATAACTACATTTTTGTCCTTTCAGACATCCGCTACTGATTTAGATGTCATTGTGTTCAGAAAAGCCTCCTGCTAATTGCCAGTCCTAAATATCCGCATTATACTGCTTCCAGCTACTGTGTGTACAATTATTTGATCAATATTTTATGGTGGTGGCTTCTTTAGAGGCAGAACCATTGATTCTAATAGTTTAAATCAAAGATAGAGGACTGTCATCGTTCAACAACAGTAATTATCTCATTGTAATTAGAGTTAGGTGCTTAGTAATAAGTACTAATGGTAGAATGCAAAAATGGTAACTGGAGACTTTTATAATTAAAATTGCTAATGGTGAGTCATAAACAGCAGCTGAAAGAGAGGAAATGAAAAATGCATCTGTGCAGCACTTTCAGCAGCCAGATCTGTTTCTGCTTAAACCGGAAGCAGTCAGGTTATCACGACAATGTTTATGTTTCAGAGAAATAAATAGCCAGATGTAGAAGGACCTGGTACTTGTCCCTCCTCCAGTGAAGTGTGTGTCTATCTGATGAAGCTGGCTATGGTTTCCTTTCAGCTGAAGTTCTTATCCATGTAAGAAAGAGAAGGATACAACTGTAACACCAAAATTATTTACCCCTGGTGTAGATAAAAGATCAGGAGCTGGCTGTGGAGAGAAGAATTGTTGCTTACCCTTCATCTAGACTTTCTGTTACCTTTGAATTTCTTCAGTTTCAGGAGTCCGTAGGTGAGTGCTGTCACATGCACTGTAAGTGCATCTGTGGCATTTGCCTGTCCTCTAGGTGTATGCTTTCTGCGAGGAACATCACACTTTTCCCCAAACTTCTGAAGAGTATCACAAGGAAAACATATCCTAAGTGTTGTTTAGCCTCAGTTTCCACAACACTAAAAGGCACTTATATATGAAACAGGGATGAAAATTGCTTCCACTTCAGAAAGAGGTTCTTGAGATCCAGTGAATTTACTACTAGCTGTTCAGCAACTGTAATTTTTGTCTTGCACTTAAAGTTGCGAACAGCAGAGAATTAATTTAAATATGACAGACTTTTTTCTGCTGAAGTCTCTGCTGTTTTAAGTTCTACATAAAGTTCCATAAAGAACAGGCATGAAATGCATTCATTCAGTTGTGACAGCACTTTTACAGCAATTAGCAACATTCGTGCCTTCTTTGCACTGGGGGAAAGGATTACAGCAGGTTAAAGGCAAGAAAGTACCAGACATAGCTACTATATATTTTATTTCTTGTTTTGTGTTCCAGTTGTACAGATGAGAAGATTTGCATGAAGTCTGGGTTCTATCACCAGATTTAGAGCAGTGTAATTTTCTGAGTTAATAAGGCTACTCTAATTTTCCTCTTACCTCTGGATACTCTTCCTAATGTCTCTCTTCCCTCAAGATCAAAATCTGACAGTAGAACTTCTCACAGTGACAGTTTTTCAATGTGTTTAAAAGCCTACTCTTTCCTTATACTTGTTTTCTTACTCTTTTTCCTTGTGGTATCCTGGGTGTTGACTACAAAGCAGTTAAAACTTCTCGCTGTGGAAGCAAAGGTTTGCCTCAGAATGACATCAGTAGCTGTCACCACCCAGCCTTTCTCTGGTTTCAAAAGGTCCTGAGACTTTTTGGCTAGGAATTTATAAAGCTGAAAGTCGTGAAATGTACAAACCTCTCTGTTGTGTGCCATTGCCTGGAGCAGTCTTCAGTGGAGCTTCAGGTCACCCAAGTGTAACTGGTTCATGCCCTGGGACTGACAACTTTCTGCCTTCCTGCTTATCATCCCTTTCCTGTTCTTTCCCTGACTGCACCTTCCTCCTCGTTTCTTTTCTGATCTTTATTTGTTTCTCTTTCAGGTGATTGCTCGTATTACGCTTCCTTTCTAGTAAAACATTTCTTTCTACTTAATTCCCTCAACTGGTCAGCTGGCCTTTTGAGGTAAATGAAAGCAGCGCCAATAATACCCTCCAATCTTACATCTATTTGTAAGTATTAATGTAATGTTTTCTGGAACACAGGAAATATGACCTCTCTTTCCCAATGCTGCAAATGTCTTGCCACCCACATATCGGCCTGTTACCCATATTTACTAAATATCGGTGATTAAAAACTTTGTATGTTGTCAATGGTTAGTTCTATTGCTAGCAAAGAATCGAATGAATGTAGGTACAAGAAAAGACGTTTAAAAACATGAGAGATCATGATACCTATTTTTAAGGATCTGTCACTGTCCTTCCGTCCTACTGGTTGTTTCAGCCTAGTGTTATTATGACTCCAAGGCACTGTGCACGTGTGTGGACCATTATTTCTGAGTGTCCTTGCCTTGTAGTCAACACACAGTGTCTGATAGCTATAGTTCTCTCTGGGTTTTTTGTCTATTTGCAGCCGATTTACAGCCTCAGAGCCCTTACCCATAGAAACGTTCATACTAAAGCAAAGGTCAGTGCTATAAGCAAAGCTTCAGAGAAATTAATTTATTTAATGTGGACAGGTTTTATTATGGCTAAAATTTTCTGAATATTTTTTTGTCCTGTAGACCAGTGCAGTGGCTGCCTCAGGAATATTTAAGTGATCATAATGGGTGTAAACAGGAGGGGAAACTGTTTATTCTGTCATGAATGGAAGAGGAATTGTGGCCTGTAAGAGGAAAATGTAAGGATTCTTTGCCATTTAAGTAGAAAACAATATCTTAAAAGCCTGGTTAAGTAAAATAACCAATAAACTGAAGAAATTAACTTTTGATTTGATTTGAGATTTACTGGAATTCCACTGTATGCACGAAGGCTTGAAGGTTGTACTAGTGTTTCTCAGCATGAAATTTGGTCCTTCAGGTTATGCTGTCTGTAACACAGATTATGAGAAATGCATGCAAGTATCCAAATATCTCAATGGTTTACCTCTACCAGACCCTACACAGACTTGGATTTTAAAACAGATACATCTCTGTCAGTATGTATATCTCCTTCTGTAGTGGGATATCCTCTAAAATCTTCAGGTCAGTGATTAGTTGGCAGTGAAGCTTTAGGTAGTCTTTTTATGAGAAGAATTCGTTGACAAACCGTCCAATAATAAAGTGTTAGGTCAAAGTTAATTTGAATATTGCACAATGAGATGTCATTTTTTCCTTTCATTAGCGTTTCATGGAGAACACAGCGCTGCATTAAAGCAGCCTAATAATACTGAGTTGTGTCCAAAGTGTCAATGGTGCTCTCCTGTGACTTACTACATTTCTGTTTCCTGAGGGCTACTGCAATGATACTCTTCATTTTCCTCTAGTAAGACAATGCTGGTTTTGGGACACTGTCATTTTTTCGTGTGTGCTAAAATCCCTGATTTTGCAGTCTGCTTTGTTATGCTACTGTTTCAGGTTTTTTTGTACTTCTCAGTAAATTTAATGTTTGTTTAAGAATTATTGCTGTAGATCCATTGAAATCCATTAGAAGCTGGAAAAAAGCATAACTTTAAAAAAAGTGTTATTATATTTTATTATTATTATTATTGTTATCATTAACGGAATATATAATAATACAATAGATAATATTCTATATCATATAATTCTATATATCAGCATATATAATATTCTGAAATACTATATAATTGGTGAAGAAGATGTTTCTATATTGAAAATTCGTTTAATGTGTAAAACTAGAATAAATACCTGGGTAGAACTGTGTGGGTCAGGCTAATTTCTGAATGACCCAGTAAATATATAAGGACAACAACAGAAGGGGTGAGGCTATACTGCTTTCATTACATTGCCTGAGAATGGTGCTTGTTTAGGGAGTCCCTCAGGCAAGTTTTGTCATCATCATTTGTGCTGTTCTTGTAAAGTCTGCCATAAAAGGTTTTGTGCTACAGATGGGTATCAATAGCACTGGCAAAGTCACAACAGTCAAATGTATTAATCCTTTCCAAATGAGTATTCTGGAGTAACTGCTCAAAAGATTTTTTGGGATCGAGCTGGTTGCATTTACGGTATTAATGTTGTGTGATCTATCTGTGAGCTGGAATCTCTTTGGTATTCAGTCATCAAGTGTTGGCCACAAGGTGCATGCATTCTTGATCTTAGAGAGGGAGTCATTCTTCAAATTAGCTCATTTTCTGTTTCTTCTCAGAAAGGGTCACTGCTCTGTAGAAATTGTTTCACTTTGAGAAGCCAGAAGTCAAATGCCCTTTTTCTAGTGCAGCAGAGCTTTTTTTAGTAATGGTAAAATAATAGTATTTATGTCTCTCCACGAAACAAATCACTGATATGAATCCACTTAATTTTGCCTGTAATTTTGGATCTTGAAAAAGGGATAAACTATCATTAGAAACTGTTTGTTAAACCTTCATCCAAAAAAATCGACAACCCAACAATACAGCATAAATTATTCTGAAACACTCACCCCCTTGCTGTTCTACTGGGAAAAGAAAGTGTAGGGTACCGTGTAAATGACAAAATGTGGTGGAAGAGAAAGTAGTGCATTAGCAAGGCTCATGGTTGCTATTTTATATAAAAATATAATTTCTTTTTACTGGGCAGAGTCAGAATTTTGTCATCTTCTTCAATCTTTTACTGGAAAACAAGTATATTCCTCAAAGTTAGATACATTTCATTTTATTTGTTACAAATTAGTGAGAAATAATGAAAATGAAATACAGATGTTTCATCAGATTTTTGTTAGTTTATAATACATACAGGTTGTAAAGAACTTCAATAATTTTAGAATGTTATACTACCAGTCAAAATGGTTCATGTTAGTTGCTTCTCAAAGCATTTCACTGAATTCAGAGATGTCAACTTTTTCTTCAAATTCTTAAATAAGAAAAGACTTTAACATTTTAAGATTACATATTAGGTGGAAAGCCCATTTTTCAGAAGTGGTACTGCTCTCTTGAGCTTCACACCATGTTTACTTCTTCTATGTTCAAAATTCTATCCTGACACCGTTGATATTAAAATTTGCTGTCATCCAAAAAAACCCCAGGTTGTGTCCAAGACTGTTCTGATGCAAGACATGGTCCTGAACCAAACTAAAAGGGTAATGTAATCATGGCCTCTGCTAGGAGCTTGTTGTTCATTTGCCAGTCATTCAAATACAAAACTAAAGGACAGGGGAGCAAAATTCCCTTTATATGTGTTTTGGTTATAATTCTAGCTAAATACTGTGATAGGTTTGCTTTTTAGAAAAGAAAAGTTAATGACCCATGTAATTAATAAATTCAATGGTTTTAGTCACTTCACACAGGTTTTCTTAAAAATGAATCAGAAATGGAGAAGCTTGTTAAATCATGAAATGTCTTGTCGAAGTGGATGTTTATCTTTCTCCCAAATGTCATGTTTGCTGTCAAAGCTTCTGTGCAAAACCCGTGTGTATTTGGCTTGCAATGGAAGGAGTCATAACTAAGCAGCCCCTTAATTAGTATTTTGTCACAACTCTCCTCAGGCAATGTTTGCCTGGAACTGTTATTGCTATGCAGGGTATTAGGATGTCACAGTTAATTTTTTTCAAGAAAGACTGAGAATGTCGTATTTCCATTGGGACATATGTGCCCCACAGACCACAACTCTCCCTGGGGAGGCAGTACTGGTTTGAAAGATACCTTGTCTGCCACTGATAGTTTCTTTGTTTAGCAACTACTTTGATAAGCGTTGAGAGATTTTACTCTGATGTTGGATTTAAAAGCTACTTGGACAGTGTTACTGACTCCTACTGTTACCGTCATTTCAATTTTTTCACCTCAGTTTCCATTTTCTTAAGATTGGTGTCCTTTGGAGCAGCAGGAGGAAGAGGAAGGTGAAGTGAAACCTTACAGATAACTCCATAAATGTCTGTTTAGACTGCAGATGTTGAGCAGATTTTCATATAGTCTCAGCCTGGACCTTGAGCATACAAAAACTACATAGTTACATTGTCTGATGCAATGTAGTTTGATGCATGCACTTTTTATTGCAGTGAAAGCTAGTGAAGCTAACGTTACTTGTTAGTTACCCAATTATAGGCTTAGGATATCTGATTTCAGAACTCAGCTTTGGTCAGATTGGTCTAAATTTCCTGATGAAAACCAGTTTCTGTAGTGGAATTTGAGAGAAAAATTAACTTCAGCCGGAATAACTCTCTATTGACGTTGTTTGCTGTACATGCCTAACTTCAGGGAAGACCAATTTAGCTGAAAAATCTTTGCTTTTTATCTTCTTTTTATAAAATACATAGTCTCAGAGTATCACATAATATAAACTATGCTTTCAGGAGTTTGTTCTGGGGTCCTCAAATCTACAAATTCCAGGTGGATAGAGAATAACATATTAAAAATTATCTGTTCTTGTTTCTTTATGGCAGCCAGAATGCAAGAATAAACAAGTGGTTTGCTCTTTTTTTCTTTAGGTTAGCTGGGTTAGGGTTTTGTTTATTTGTTATAGGTTTGTGTTTTTGTAAAAAAGGGTAAGAATATTTTCAGGGCAGGATGAACTCCATTGTGTTCAGTTTTTACACCCTGTAGCAGAGATCTGATATCAGTGATATTCTAAGAATATTCTGCTGAATTCTAAATCTAAGATGTACGCATAATCTAAAAATGAAATAGGACACGTAATGATTTATGGCAACAATATAAGAGAAAGTAAGTAGCTGGGCATATAGGATGTTCAGTTTTCCTCTCGCACAGCTCTTTAAATTGCAATGAATCTGGGAAGTGATTGCTCACAACCAGAATTAATTGAATTCTGAGATTTATGAACACTGTGAGAATGTGTTTGTATAGGAAGCCTGACCATTTCTATTGACTGGGGGCTTTAGGATATAAGGAAACATTTTGTTTTAGAGACAAACTGAAATGCTTTAATGTCTCTCCCACAAAATTAAAAAGTACTCTCTCAAATGTTATGCGGTAAGCAGGACTATCGCAAAGAGTTATGGTGTTGTGTTTTCCTGATTGAATCTGGCCTGCAGATATGAAAAAGTAGAATTTCAATACTGCTTTAAATGCAGATCACAGCACAGCAATGGAAAGCAATCACTACTGACTCTGCCTAGTTTGATATGCACGTATGTTACAGAAGCGAACAGCAATAGCAAAATAGCAATTTTGTGCCCTGAGCAGTTGTGGGTATAAGATACAGTCAGCACTGGCTGTAGGTGCTGTACGTATCTTTTGCTGATAATGAAGCTTTAGCTCATCTAAGCTTTTCAGTAAGGAAAACCTGGATTTTTCTCCCTGTTACATTATTTAGGAACTTAGGAATTTCTGGTAAATTGTTGGCAGCTCTGGTTGTGTCTCAGTCTGTGTCTTTGGGTCTTCACAAAGAAATGGGGCCCCTCAGGGTAAAGGTCAGTGAATGTGTCACAGGGTGCAAGGAACCTGGCTGTACACGTGTTGGCTTTTCTCCTGTTGAAGACTCAGGGCTGGGGCTTCCCAGAGGTCCTGGGACAGATGATTGTTGCTTTGGCCAAGAAGATTGTTTGCAGCTGGTGTCCCAAGGGCTGGCTGAGCCCTCCTGAGCACACAGCAGCCACTGAAAAGCAGCTCAGGTAGATGGCAGTCCTGGTGTCCCTGGCTTGGGAAAGTCCTGGTGGAGCTGGTGACTGGACCATCTGTTCAGTGAAATCAGAATGGCTGGTTTCAGCACAATTTCTGACTTGGCAGTAGTTGAGAAAGTGTATGGTTTTGCATGATTGGGACTGAAATAAAATGTGCAAATGACAAGTCTGGTCATGAACAAAAAACTGTGATTTTGACCTACCCCCTACTCACACCTAGCTACAAACCAAGCTGCAATCTTAAGTACAGCTCATACGTACAATAAAGCATGGTCTTTGTACCAAACAGGTAAGCAAGTCTCTCAACTAGAAGCCAAGAGAAGGGAAATGTTTTGCCAGTTATATCACACATTCTGATACAGACCAGGGAAATAAAACCAAGTTTTAAAATTTCCCTTCAAATACTTAACATCTCAAGTTGACAGTTCAATTTCCATCCCTCGTTTTCCTTGATCTGCCCCAAGCATCCAGAATGTTGTCAATACGTTTGTAAGATCACCACCCAGTACTGCACCTTTCTACTTATGCAATATGAAGACTTCTTACATCAGTTCCAACTATAGATGCTGCCAGTTTTCAGCTGGGGGTGATAATAACGTTTCTTCTGTTTTCACAAAACAGGTCTCTTGCTTATAACAACTTTACAACTAATATTATATGAACTGCTATCTCAGTATCTGTTTGTGGCTGCCCTGTTTATAGTTTCTCATTGGTCCACCCTAGTAGTAAATTAAGCATCAGGGACTTTCCCTGAGAGTGACTGGAAAGCAAAGAAGATAGAGGAGCTATATGAAGGAGAAAAGAAAAAAAAATAGGCAAGGGGAGGGAAAATCACTGCAGCCATCTGTTGACTAATGCTGTTCCATTTCTTCATACTCAGTTTGTTGGTGCAGTGGTGATACTTGTTACAGGCTTTTACAGGCTTTCCTGAGATGCAGCCTAGTAAGGTCTTTCATTATTGGGAACCTCTGTTAGTTCATGGGTACCCTGGTTAGTCTTTGTACAGCTCAACAGAAGCTAAAGTAATTTAGAGCACATGGTGTGTTTCATAGAAATACGGAATCATTGTTTGTTCATCTTCCTAGTACTTCATGAAGGGAGTAACAGAAGTGTTCTCCGAAGAATTAAAGGTGAAAGAAATCAGTATATTTTTTGTAGTTGTAGGGTGTTTTGCAAACCTGTTGGACCATGTTCTCTTATTTACTGAGTCTGAGCAAATGAGTGTGGTGGGGTCAATCCTCTAACTCAACTTTTCTCATGCTTTTATGGGTTTTGTCCAGAACGCCTTTGATTCAAGGGAAGACTCCCACGAGAGCCCGTCACTACCAGCTGAATACTGTCAGAAGCAGATTTGATGGTAGCAGGGAGAGAAGGAAAGAGGAGCAGTCCCAAAGGAGAGCTCTCCCTCCTGTGAGGAGTGCTTTGGCACAAATTCTGCTCCCTCTTTATGGAGCGCATATGCACCCCTGAGCTAGAAAGGTGCAATAGCCTGGTCTCAGACTTGGATCTTTTGTTCCAACATCTACTGCTGTGCTGAGGAAGAATTCTGTTTAGCGATCACTAGCAGCATTCACAAATTACTCTGAAAACATAGCGCTTCATCCAATCAGCAATGAAAAAATGCAGTGAACAAGGGAAAAATGTATCTGCAAATTATCTATTGAAAGCAAAAGGTCAAAATTAGTAAAATGGGCTACCCATGTAATACCATCCCTGTTAGCAGAACACCTGTAAACATATTAATATATGCTAAAGTCTGGAAAGTGACAGTTAATTGACAAAATGTCTTTTCATATCCAGATTTTGCCAGTGAAAGAGCATCAGCAAACACGTTTTTAAAAAATAGATCTGTAAAATGCAAATAACTGGGGTTTTAGAAGCATCCACGTTTCACTACGTAAGTTTAAAAGAAGGCTGTCACAAAATGTTATTGTTGCTGATGTAATTTCTCTGCTGTGAAGGTGAAATATCACTGTTTCTGTTATGTGTTGCCAAATCTGGTAGTCCAATAGAGCTCTGTGCCTCCAGGTCTCACCGTAGTGGGCCTGAACATGTATTCCCAACAGTTACATACATAAACACACTCTACAACACATACATACATATATATGTGGCCAGCCACATGGATCAACACAGACAGAATACACAGCACTTACAAACACCACCAATGGCCTTATCCAGGATGAAGGTCTATTACAAGGAAATACATATATATGTATATACACAGTGTGGATCCCTTTGAAAGCTGGACTTAGACTTGAATGGTCAATCTAGTAATTGCCCCTGCATCCCAGTCTCACTGCTGCTGGCACCTGGATGTACAAACCTCTGAGGCTCACAGCCTCTCTCTGCTTACTGATACTGACCTCCACCCTTACACACAGCAAAGTGTGTACATGCACACACACACTACAGATCCCTCCAGCAAGCACCCTTAGACAACCTAGTATCTGGGTAGTCTAATGTAGTTCTTAGATGACCCAGCTGCTGGGTCCTGGATCCTCTTGTCTCCAGCTGCCTTAAGCACAGAGACACACACATATGCAAACAACTTTCTTGGTTGTCCCACAGTCTCCCTGGCAGTTGTCTGGGAACTCTTGGTCGCTCCAGTAGCCAGCCTCTCCTGTTACACTCAGAGATGTGCATGTCCAGTGGAGACTTATGGTCCCTTCAATAACTAGCTTCTAGGTTTCTTTTTCTGCTCTCCTTCCCTGCATCCCATACCCCTGGACATCAACTCCTCTGTTAAGTCTGAAAGATCATTCAGACAGCATCTCCAATTGACTTATGGTGATAGGAATGACACCCAACCCATGAGGCTGATGTGATATCTCCTGTGATACAGCCCTGGGAGCAGCTAGGTGAAGGAACAGTTTGGTTCTCCCTTGTCCCGTCACTCCTCTAGGCTCTTTTGCATCCGTGTGTGTGGAGATGACTCTTATCATAGCATTTAATGGTTTCCTTATTAGCTTGATGAACTTGTAAGACAAGGTTTGTTATTTCTACTAAGTATTAGCTCAAGTCTAGAGGAGTATGGCTTGAACCATGCATCAAGCATGAGCCATCAGTGAAGTTGTAATGCCAGGGTCCCATTTAAAAGGGTGTCACTGTGTATTGACTAGGTTCAGAAGAATGGCTAGGCATGGAGGGTCTATCAGGAAGATCCTGCATGCCAGGGGATTGATGGAAAGGCATTTGTACATGAGTGGAATATGGATGAAGCTTATGACTGTACAAGGCACAGAAAAGGCCTTTTGGCGTTGTATAGGCTAATTTCTCTTCTACAAGAAGACTCAGCACCTGTTTTCCTAACCATTAATGCAAAACAGCTGCTCTCTACCAGCTGTACACAGGTGCCTGCATTTTGAAATGCTCCTGGTACTCAATGGACCAGAACCTCATATCTTGCCCTTTGTTTGTATGTCAGCTCTCATAGGAAGGTCAAATATCAGAGTAACACCATGAGCAAGACAGGGCATGGTGGGGCTTTTTTTGAGTTGTTTTGTTTTGGGTTTGTTGGATTTTGAGAGGTGGATTGTTGGGCTTTTCTCTTTTACTCTCATTCTCAGAAAAAAAAGAATCCTGTTTAAAATTCTCCACCTGTGGTTCCCTGTTGGCTGGGTTGTCCCTGATTTCCTTGAAACACCAGAAGGTTCACAGCAGGCTTGGAGTAAACCTCAAACGTCTCATTAGTGTCATCTTCCTCTTTTAAGCGCTGAGTAGCCTAGTAAGAGAATAATCTTTTCAAGAGGAGAATCTTCTTCATCTCTTCTCTTTAAGAGAATGGGTAAGAGTTTTGGTATATTGAGCATGTCTGAAAGCAGTAAAGAAAAGAACAGAAGCAATTTTTCTGAGTTGAGGAGGAAATACTAGTGTGTACTTACAGTGTGAGACCCAGAGCCTCGCTGCTTGAGGTGTGGGATGTAAGCACTGTTTGCTGAAGAACAGCTCGAATGTACTCTATGTCTGTCAGAGGCTTCTCAAGATGTTTTGTGTCTTATTTAGAAACCGAGACATTTGCACTACATTTAAACAGACAGAAAATGTTTGGTTCAATGATCTTGTGGTATTGTTCTCCTGAAAACACCCTCCTTGTGCTTCATTCTTTGTTTGGGAACATCTTCCAATTGTTAGGAAATAGTTGACTTGTTTGTGTGGCACTATCTGACTAGTTTTGACAAATAACTGAAGAATTCCCTGCTGAGATATTGTTCTCCCTCGTTGCTCTCGCTTTATGTATTCTCTTGTGTTGTTTTTCTCTTTAAAGTACTCTTCTAACATAAATTAATCTTGCTTGCTAAGTTTTGTTTTCCAGTCTTCCATAAAAATTGAAAAGCTTGTAAATTAACTTCTATTTTCTTGTGTACTTTGATTCTGTTGCAGGTTATTAGCTGCTACTTTGCCTTTCTCTTCGTCAAAGATAACACAGCCATCCATAATTCAAAACCCAGAGTTGAGCTTGAATCACATTCCCCCTCCTGCTGTAATTCTCTTTCGTTCTATTAAGTACATAGTCAAGTAGAAAAGTTCAGAAATAATAGCACAACTGTAACTCTACTACTCTGAAATTAAGTATGAAACTCTGGGGTATATCCTTTCTTTGATTCCTGTGTATAAGTCCCCCAAATTAAGGGCTTAGATGTTCAGATCAAAGGCAGAATATGCAGTACTTCCTCATGTATTTTCCATGTCAAGAGGAAGCTGACTTGCAGGAATCAGTGGCTAGCAAATTTGACCTCTTGGCTGCAAAAACTGCAACCATAAAATCAGCAATCACTTCAATCTAACATAGTTCAGGAACATTTCTGATGATCTTAACGTAAAACAATAGTGCCCAGAGATATTTATTGGCTAAATTGTGTTTTGAACAAAATATTTTTTCACCAAAGGGAATAAGTAATTGAGTAGCACGAGTCTCTCAGAAGCAATTCCAAATGACTAGAATATTCATAGGAGAGGAAATTAAATACTGTGGAATAAGAAATACTGAACCCTGCTGAAGTATTTGAAAAAATCTGAAAGATGGTGTTTGTTTTTTCCATGTGTTGTTTCTATTTATTTAGAAGTTCCTGGAGCTGAGGAACTGCTGAAAACAGACTCTCATTTGAAGCACATCACTTAGTGTATGACTATCATGTAGCTGTGAAGAGCTCAAATATATTAACTGAAAGTTTGAAAAAAAATTAAGAGAATGAAAAGCCTGAAAATTTTTATTTTAAAATCACAATATTTTTATTCAAATATTATGGCTCAGGAGTGCATGAGTGTTTCTGGTTTATCAATATTGTTAGTAATCCCTACATGCCTGAACCCTACTCTGTCCCCTGTGGGCTTAATGGACAAAAATGCTGTTGATTAATAAATAAAATGAACCTTGAAATTTTTTTTACTACATTTTATTCCAGCAGTTAAATTCTCTGAGAAGTTTCAAACAGCTTAGTTCTGACAGAGAGAAAGAGAGAAGAAAGAATGTGGCACTGTCAACCATCCCTTCCTAAATGTGAAAATGGGATCTTGCAATCATTTCTACTGCATGAAAGCTCAGCTAATTGGTTGCTCTCAATCTCCTCCTTCTCCCCTTCAAAAGTATGCAAAATTCCTACCTTAGCCTTTGGTGAGTTGAAGAGATTAGATGTTTGTGTATAAAATGTGTGGTTTAGACCACTTCAAGTATTTCTTCTTTTAGTTAATGATCTACAGGTGAACTGACGGTTTGTTTCTTTGACAGACACAGACTCTCACGCACCTCACTCAAAAGTTTTACATTTTGTAAAACTTTCAGATACTCTCTGTAAATTATGCAACACGATGCATATGCTGTTTTTGTGCCAAGTACTCATCTTAATTGCTTATTTGTACTGGCTAGGGATAGTTTTCCTGAGTAAACTCTTTTTTGACAATGCTCACTGTGTTTCCTGTGCTATGAAATCACTTACACGAGATGAGTGGTGAGAAATATCAGAAAGTGTTTGTTCAGCTAAAGCATATGCCAATCTTCGTTAACCACTCATGATTCAAAATCAACATCCCAACACCAGTAGGGAATTATATTTGCAGATGCAATAGCCCAGAAACTGTTCTTACAGAACAGCATTCACATTCCTATGAGCAGTAGCTGACAATTATTGATTCTACTGATTAAAATGTCTGGTAATTCAGCTAAAGAAACAGCACATTGTTTTCATTATTAGGTCTAACAAATCTCTGTTAGACTTTCAAACTCATTTGTCTCTGTCCTGGTTTCAGCTGGGATAGAGTTAATTTTCCTCCCAGTAGCTGCTCTGTTTTGGATTTAGTACAAGAAGAATGTTGATAACACCTACGGTTTTAGTTGTTACTAAGAAATCAAGGAAAGGCTAAGAGAGCTGGGGCTGTTCAGCCTGGAGAAGACAAGGCTCTTGGGTGACCTTAGAGCAGCCTTCTAGTACCTGAAGGGGGCCTACAGGAAGGATGGAGAGGGACTTTTCACAAGGGTGTGTGGTGATAGGACAAGAGGGAACGGCTCTAAACTAAAAGAGGGCAGATTTAGACTAGATATTAGGAAGAAATTCTTCACTGTGAGGATAGTGAAATGCTGGAACATGTTGCCCAGAGAAGCTGTGGATGCCCACTCTCTGGAAGTGTTGAAGGCCAGGTTGGATGGGGCCCTGACCAACCTGGTCTAGTGAAACATGTCCTTGCTCACGACAGGGGGGTTAGAACCAGATGGTCTTTAAGGTCCCTTTTAACCGTTACCATTCTATGATTCTATGACTTTTTCCAGCCTGCCATGTTCAGCTGAAGAGCAGGTGTGCAGGAGCTGGGAGGGAGCAGAGCCAGGCAGCCAACCCAAGCTGGCCAGTGGAAATATTCCATACCATGGATGTCATGCTCAGTTTATGAGTGGGGGTTGGCTGGGGGGAAAATATTCGTCTTTTCTCTTTTCTGTGAATCTTTTCTTTCTGGGAGTTCAGTCTTCTTTGGGAGTTCCACAAGATTTGTGAAATCCATGAGTTCCAGGTTCTGCAATTGCTGCTAGGGAGCTGGCTGCAAATTGGTCATCAAGTGATGAGAAAATTGTATTGTGTATAGTTTGCTTTGCATATTCATTATTATTAGTAGTAGTAGTAGTATTTCCTTTGTTGTTTTATTGAACTGTCTTTATCTCAACCCATGAGTTTTACCTTTTGTCCATTTCTTCTCCCCATCCTGCTGGAGGGAGGAAGGGGAAGGCTGAGCGAGCAGCAGTTTAGCGCTTAGTAGCTGGCTACTAGATTGAACCATGACAGTGTCCCACATCACTTCTTTCATCGGTGAATTCCAAATGTCCTGACTCTTACATCTCATCAGTCTTCTAGAAATTTGCCATAATACACACGTTAAAAGACCATGGCATTACAGCACAGATTCAGATAGTCTTTCTGCAATAAGTATTAGAATCTGAGGTTTTGATCATGACATTTTCCTCTGTTTCTTTTGAATCACCTGAAATATCAATATCCCAATTTTCTACCAGAATATTTAAGGAAGAACTGCACCTATGACTTACTAACGCAGGTTGTACATGTGTCTCTTCTTGAGGACAAGGTGTTGGTAAACTGAACTTGAACAGCTGGACAGCAGCAAGCAAAGGGTTTGACGTAAAAAATCAGTTTCTGGAACTTGTTTCTGGGCAGTGACAATAACTGTGAGGAAGTGCTGGTGAGGGATGATAACTCTCATGACAAAAAATGGCTCTGCTGTCCTAGGGGAGGTGACAACAGTGATGATTTAATAGACAAGATTAGTGCTAATGAATTGTGAGCACTTTGGTTTTATTTTAACCCAGGAATTGATTCCCTGAGTGGACACTTGTTGGTGTGGGTTACGGATCCGTTGTAACGATGTGACCCCAATATGAGTATGATCGTTCACCTTTATTAGTCAGCAAAAACAAGGTTTATATAGCAGAACTATTACAGCATCTGAATGGTTAAACCCCCAATCCATATACAGGCAAAACTACTGCAACTCGTTGTGATTGGTGCAGAGCTGCATCTCGAAGTGAAAACAGTACTGTGGCAGGAGACAACAACGTGGCAGGAAGGAAGTGACAGTGTGGCAGGAAACGGTGACGTTCTCCCTGCTCTAGTGTCCCGAGCTCGTCGCTCTGCCTTCCCAGCAGGGTTCTGTGTCAGCCGCTCCCAAGGCTCACTTCTGGATCGGAACCTGAGTTGCTCAACAGCACCAAGCTATGTCCCCTTTCATCCAGCCAGGACTCCACAGACACTGTCCCTGAAACTGGATGTTCTCAAATGGAGCTGGAGTTGGTTGGAAAATTCATGCATTTTAAAGTTTGGAACTAAACTAAAAGTGACCAGTGTGCTGATTTAGCAAAACCAGTTTATTGGGAATTTAACATGGCATTTTAAAAATGTTTCTCACTCATTTGACATCAGGAAATAAAGATTCGGCTAATATTAACTCTTTTTCCCCCCCTTGCTTCTTACTGTGCTTCATTTTGGCAATTGTAGGAATAGTAATCAACATGACCATGAAAAAGGGAATAAATGGTGGCTGCTAGAATGTTTTATTATTTAGAGTTCTTCTAAGTTACAAAGTTCAGATTTGACACACTATGTCAAAATTCCAGAGACAAGAGGGCAAAAATAAACCAAAATACTCCTGTGAATTATTAATCAAATACAAACAAGAAAAGATCTCTGCTGGGGATCAAACAAATAAATGCCCAATATGATGTATCAATTATATGTATAGGCAAAGTCATAAAAACCAGCATCAGATACTTATCACTTGTCTAAATGTATTTTAGTAACTTTCTTGTTTCACAGTACAAGGAAATGCCAGAAAAGAAGACTAATCCAGCGGTAAGAGAGGTGAAATTGCTAACTGTCTAAAACGCGATTTTATTCCCCCCCAAATCCTAAGTCTGGATGACTTAAAAAATAGGAAAAAGATTTGCTATAGCTGGGGGGAACGTATATCTCAGAATATTTGGAAAAATCAAATGTACATGTCAGCAGTCTTGACAAATTTGGGAGCAGATCATCAAAGGAAAGAAGTTGGTTTTGCTGCTGATGTGGAAGATGGCCAGGGACCTGCAGAAAGTCCAGAAAATGTAACTTTCCCCACTGCCAAACTGTTGATCTGGAAACATTTAGGGAGAGGTGTTCACTGGCCTTTTTATGTGTTCTCTGATGAAACTGATGCTTCAAAGGGCTTCCTTCCTTCCTTTTAAATATTCATTTCATACACAATTTATGCCATTGGCATGTAGACCAAACTTCAGTACTGCTGGTACCTTGATGGCCTCATGCTGTCATCCGCTGATTGTGCAGTTTTTATCCTTTTAACATTTCACTAGTTGCTGATGCTCTTTTGGTTCCTTTTCCATTCCCACTGGATAATCTTTTTGCGAACTGGTGCATCAGCGATGCCAATAAGAAAGCAAGCTTGTTGTAACAGTGGCAAAGAAAGAAACAAATGGTTCATCGTTCCTTAAAGGTCTTTAAATAGATCTTTTAAAGGTACTTTTCTTCTTCTGTAATAATTGCTTTGATTTTTTTTTATCGAGTTCTGTGGAGTTTTGTGCAGTGGATGTGAATGCAATGCATAATTTTTTACAATTAATTATTTTTCTTCCATATTCTGGCAGAAGCCTTGAAGCTGTGAGATAAGGTGATTTGCAGTCTGGCATTTGGAAAAATAATTGTATTAAACTACTTTTATTCTTAATATTACTCCCTTGATGATTCATTTGAGGTGAATTTTTACCTCGTGCTCTGCACTTATCTTTCTGAGCACAGACCATCATCACATATGCCACATTATAAATGTAATGTTACAGATGTTATCAGTTTTGAGCTTTTCTGATTAAATAGTGATTTTCTTTCCTCATTTTAAAAGTAACAAGGTGCCAGTCATTTATACACAAAAAATGTTGGGCTTCTTTTTCAAAGACCTGCCTTCCAGCAGATGAGAAGACTTGCTTTAAAGATTACAGTTTGGATCTGCTTTTGTATGAACTAATGCAAATAGTGAAGTCACTGCTCAGTGATTAAGTCAGAGATTGGTTCAGAGGAAAGTAGTTTGGATGGACGTGATTTGGTGCAGAGCCAAAATGGATGGGAGATGCTTTAGCACCGAGTAGCATGATATAAATCTCTGCAAGAGGAGCCCTGGTATGGGAATTTCAGGACCTGTGTTAATGCCAGCAGGGAAAGAAAGGGAGGGCATGATTTGGGCTCCACAGGCTGGGTGTGTAAGACCAGCCAGGCAGTGTCACAGCCCAGACTGGTCTCCTGCATCTTGGCAACTGGAGTCTTTTTTTCAGAAGTGAAACGGGGATCATCTGGACTTTTCTAATGATGGTGGTGCATGTGCCATTGATTTTTCCCCCTTCTATGTAATAAGCTGGTGGGTAAATCCAAGGAAACTTCAGATTGGCTTCCTCATAAAAATCCATCTGAAACAGGCTGTTCCTTCTCAAACCAGTGCTGACTGCTCCCCCACTGGGAAGCCAGACTGCAAAAATTTCTGACCTGGGGATCCACCCGGGTGTAGCAGAAGAGCTGTACTCATGTTAAAGTGGGATGCTGTTGACAAAAAGCAGAGCAGCGACAGAAGGCCAGTGTTTGCCTTGACCATGGTTTTCAAAACCACATGTTCCTTTCTTCCTTTTCATTTCTGGTTTGCAGAGCAGCCACTCCTACAGCCTGCATTAAAATTTACTTACCTGAGGCAGAACCAGAAACCAGAAGAGCAGGCTGACAGTCTCCTAGGATGTGCAAGATCCTCTGCACTCATCATTTCCTCCTTGCTACAAGGCTGTGAGGCTGCTGAATATTGTCGCTACGGAAGAGAGGAGAGATGACAGAGGGATTTGTCCCACTGGTCTAATGCTCAGGGGTGTATATAGATGACTCCGTATTTACACACAGATGGATGAACCTATAGATATAAACAATTTTGTGATTGTTTAGGTGCCTATTTAAATACGTGGCCTAAGAATTACAGAATAATGTGAGACTACGAAAGAAATGAAGATTTTTGTCCTTTCCAGTCTTCTATTTAGACTGTTCCCCAGCTTCATTCTCAGAATTTCAGTTTTCCAGACTGCTTTCACTCTATTTCTGGATCTGTACTCAACACCATAGTTAACACATGCGTTCACAAAGGATGATATCTGCAGCTATTTGCCTCTTTCTGCCAGAGGACAAATTTACAGCTTCAGTCTACATATTTGCATGCTAAAAGTATCTCTCCACTCTCATTTACTATAGTGTGTAAATTGCCATCAGCCTCTGTTAGAAGTTTTGGTTAATGTGTACAACAAAGCGGTGTTTCTTTCTTGGTCCCAGACCCACCCCAAAATGTTTTTCAGTCTCATACTTGCTTATTAAAGGAATATATTGTTTCCATTGTCCCATCCAATTTAGCTACAGCTGCCAGCCTTAGCACCAAGAGTCAGATCCACTGCAATTATTACTTCAAATTAAGACAAATACAACTTGGGGGGATAGCTTATAATGATTTTCTCTTAGTGTGCAGTAAGATGAATTTGCTGTTATTGGAGCCAGATGAAATTTTTCCAGGGGAACTGTTTTCTACGAGGAAAACCTCAATTAAAGTGAATCAAAGGTTCTGAAGACATATGTCAAGACAAAATGTTGTTGGAAACCTGCCCTCTTCTAGTCTTCCATGGAGGACTGTTAGACAGCCAGTCTCCAGACTCTGTTTCTAGCGGGCAATGAAGAAGAAAGGGCTCCCAGGTGTTCTTTTTCCTACCCCCCATATGCAGATTGCTGGATTGCCTGAGCCAGGAGATCTATCCCTACCTCGGTGTCCGGACTGCCCAGCTCTGAAGCTGTCACATCAGCAGGCTGGTGCCTCCCCTGTGCCCCATGGGAACAAGCTCTGTAATAGCGGGGAAACTCAGAAGCTCCCGCTGCAAGTTTTCTTCAGGAAATATCCACAGGAGATACTTGGTTTACTCTATCCCCAGAAACCCTTTCCACCTCTCCCGTTGTATACTGACTTAATAGTTTTTTGTTTTTTTTTTTTACAGTGACAAAACCCTTGTACTCTGTCTGTGGTATTATTTCGATCAGCTTTTGTAGTGCTTGAGCACAGGGTTGAAAAAAAAATAGAATAAAACCCTGAGACTTCCATGGATGTTTTGAGCAGCAGTGAATCAAATTTTGAAGCATTGTTACTTAGATTTCCTTCCCCCTCCTATTTTCTTTACAGAGAAACAGGTTGAGTGATATTCACGGTAAGATCAGACCATACATGTGCTGAGGCAAGACAGGTCAGGAAAGGGAGCACTGCTGGATCCTTTCCTATTGAGACACTGGAAAAAGCAGCTGTTCAGCCATTAGCTCAGCAATATAGACAGAGAAAGGACTCTGGCTCTGCAGCTGTAGGTTTGGACATCCACAGCAACTGCATTCAACTTATTCCTTGTCTCATCTTCTTGACCAATAGCCCAACCTCCCTTTGCAGGAGGCCTGTGGTGGTGCAGGATATACAGCCAGGGAAGCCTTCCTGGAAGACACCAGTAAGTCCATTGATAGCTACAGTATACAATTAATTATCTGCTGCATTTTGTTGTATTCTTAATATATAAACAGTGATTCAAGAAGCCATACATGTGGAAGCTGAGAAGTAGTGCATGTGAGGAAGTATGTGTACTTGCAGTATTACTCCTTCATATCTACTCCTGTTTGCATGAGCAGACAAGATGCCTGATGACATAGGCTCTGGGTGCAGCCCTAAAGCTGATGATCCTTCCTTAATGCAATGTTGCTTTTGAAGGTGATCTTCTTTGCTTTCACTGAGGTCTCTCCCTTGCTCCTGGCAGTTTGACATGCTCCTCCTGCCAGGACTTCTGTTAAGCTAAACACTGTTACGATGAATAACATCACTCTGCCACATTACAATTACAAAAAAGGAAGAGTAAACATAGAAGCCTTGACAGACATTTTTGCAGAATAAATTTAAATGTCTGTGGTGAGATAGTATAATAGTAGCTGACAACTGAAGTCACTTCTTTGTGATTTCTCTGAATCAACTTGATAAACTCTACTGTAAACTAGGAAGGCAAGAGTTGTCTCAGTCTTATAACAAATCTTAACATTTATTGTGAGTGTAATTGGAATTGGGAAAACAAGGTGCTGAATCTGAGAGCAGCAATGAGACTGATTATTCATGTTCTGAAATAAAATTCTGCCATGACAAAAATATTACTCTCTGGTGACAGTTACAATAAATAAAGAACAGTGAATCATGGACAATAGTTTCCAGAAAATTTAAACAAAGAGAAACCGGACAGAATTAAGTTTGTTATTGTTTTCACGTGATGAGATAGTAAAATCCCATTCTTGGTCAGACAGGTCTAAGAAGCACACCCTCTCTGACAGGTATATCTGTGCCAGATGCTCTGTCCGGAGGACGTGGTGGGGAAGACCTAGCCTGGGGGCAGCTGCCATTCTCCCAGCTGCTCTCCGAAGACCTGGACTGCCATACAGTGCACTGGCTTATGCAGAGCCTTGGCTGATTCACAACACTGAACTTGGATAAAGTAATGTAGTAAAAGATTTTTTTTTTTCCCATTTTCTTTAGAGACTTAGCCTTACCTGGCATCTAAGTGCTGTATCAAACCTCTTCTCTTTCTGCTGAGACCATGGTAGAACTTTTCTAACATAGTGCTCACAGTGCTACGCGTCTCAGAAAACAAAAACATCCAAAAGCTCTCCTAAGGGAGGATGTTCCACTCCACATGCTAAGAAAAGGAAGGGAAAGGAACATGTGGCACATACACAAAATACTGACGGAAGCCCCTCAATTCCTGTGGTGAGGAATGTGGCACAAGAACTGCCATGAAATACAACACTAAGAATCTTGGGTTTTGGTTGTCTGACTGCTTGTATTCAAATTAATTTAGCTTAAAAGTCTGTCAGCTGAGAACTAGCCATTATATGTGTCCTAGCCCGCATCCTTCCAGTGATGTGAGCCAAAACAGGTTACTGAGTGACCAGCTGTGTGCCAACTCAGTTGCTTATCAACATGAGAGTAAGATGTGTTAAACAGAGGAGATTTTTGAGCAGCTTTTCTTCCTTTAGGTTTCACTGATAAGCTGGTATTAATTTAGAGACAGCAATATAAAAATATTAATAAAAGAAAAAAGCACAGGGAAAGTGCCTATGGTTGTTTCATTTTACTTATTCCTATATTTATAACTTCCTTAAAGAATCTTCTTCTTACTTCAGGAATCCTAACATGAAGGGATCCTCACTCTTTCCATGTCTCCTTGCAGTAAATCTTGTTCTTGTTAAAGAAGAAAGTGTCATTTACATGAAATTGAAAATTAGCCAAAGCTTCTTCAGAAGGGGTTGAGGAACAGAGACAGAAAATTAGGGAAGTCTTCATTATTTGCCTTTTTCTTGAATTATGCATCATAATGTATTGCATTTGCAACTTAATACCTTTCCTCTCTGTTTAATGTGAATAGAGGAAGGTCTGTTTTCCTGGAGCTAAATGTAAAATCAATTAAGTGATCAGAAGCAAGATACACACCACAGTTGAAGGAAGGAACTCAGCACTTGCAAGACTAGCACAAGTCAGAAATGCTCTTTTATTTGCCTTTGCTGGTCATACAAAAAATACGCACTGTCAGTCGCATTTATCAAGTCTTCTGTAGCAGTAACAATGCACACACGAATATGATGCGCTGATCATATCAGGGACTTCCCAAAACAGAAAGGACAAGCTCTAGAGGACTTGAATTCTTCCCAGCTGACTTCAGGCATCAGCTTAGTCCCCTTGGGGGAAGAGAGGGATCTCTGGAGAGTAGTCAGGACACCTGTGATCAGGACTGTCAACTTACTACACAGTGATCCTAGAGAAACTACTCTTCTGGCTGGAAACACATTAATAACGTGCCTGAAGGTAGTCTGTGCAAAACTAGGTCTAAGAAACTCAATTCTAGTAAGTTGAGTTCTTGCCCTGTTAAATTTATGAATAATGATCTAGAAAGCAAACCAAAACCTCTCTCTTTCTATGTTTTGCAAAGTTTCTCTTAGATTTGGTGTATGGGTGAGAAACAACAGTAGAAAGGAGAGGTTGTTTCATGTGCGCTTGTGCTGCTTGGGGAATCACTTAAACCGCATTACTATCTTATGTTCCTTCCAGAAGAACTGAATGTAAGGAAATTTTTTTGAGGAAAAAATTAGTCTTGAGTTGAAACTGAAAACCGCTTTCTGTCCTCTGTTAAAATTACAGAGAGACAATAAGCTTGATTTACTCTGCACTACATCCTTCACATTACTATTCAGATCTTTGCTTAATCTTTTGGGCCTGGAAAGCTTGTGAAACAACTTGTGTGCCAATTAAGAAGGTAAGCCTGAAATGAGCTGGTAAATATTCAACAGAGTGAGCAGTGTTTCTGTCCAACTTGTTTAATTTATTTTAACATTTTAGAAATGTTCACAATGGAAAAATGGAGTACATCATACTAAGAGGAATGTCTGGTTTCACTGAAGAGGTTAGGAGGCATCTACATGTGATTGAAAGCATTATTCTTCTGCACCATGGTTTTAAATTTACTAGTTTATTTACAGAAAATAGGAAAAGCTGCTTGGATGAAACCTTTGGAGTGGCTGGTTTTATTCACCAGGGATAGTACTGGAGTAGAGAAGATTCGGTGGGAAATTGGCTGAAAAGTGTTTGGGTATTTCTAACAAAAACCAAAGAAGATGAACCATTCATTGCAGCAGCAGAGAGAGGTTTTAGTCTGCAGCAAAGGCAGGCAGAGAGAAGGGTGTAGTTGGAAATCTGTCCATTTCCAGTGAGACAACTAGATACAGAAGGTGTGCATGTGCAAGGTAACCTTGACCTGATTTCTGTAGGTCACATATAAGAAAAAATGAAGGGGTTCGTTTATATCAGAGGAAAATCTCGTTCATGCCTAAATAAAAGAGAAAGTACTATTTTAAACCTGTCAACCCACGCAGAGTGCCTCGCGCACACGGATACACATAAACAGTCACTGCAGTGTTGAAGGCTGTATACAGCAAAGACTTAAGCCTATTCTTAACTCCAAAATGTGTGTGGTCTTTTTTAATTCGGTGAAGTTTTTCATGTGCTGAAGGTTAAATTTTGTTACGATTGAAGCTTAATTATGGGTGCTGCAACTTTGATGTTTCTTAGCTTCATAAACCTGAAAAAAAGACTCATATAAAATTGTCTCTAAAACAGAGTAGTGTTTGAAGTTAAAAATAGAGAGGGTTTGGAAATCTCTTGTAATCTATAGCAAGTTTGACTGCTGAACTTTGGGTTCTGCAAAAGTATGAGCCCAGACCTGCAATAAAGCAGCTATTCTTCCAATAGCTCCTGTTGCCCCAGCAAAACCTTATTAAGTACTATGAAACTTTGGGTTATTTGGTCTGGTTGAGATCCTTTTTATTAATTAGTGCTTATCTCTATTTATAAAAATCTTCCACTAAATGAAGTATTGTGAACCACAGATAATGAGGTTGTGAGAAAGAAGGAAGGGAAACAGAGGAAATTCTCCATGAGACATACATCTTCTCAAATTCTGTTCTTCAACACTCCTTTTATTGTATGTAATCCCAGTTTAGAGAGCCAATTTGTTAGCTGCCATAATGAAAAGATTGCAGAATAACAGAATTGTTTAGTTTGGAAGGGACCTCTTGAGTTCATCTAATCCAAACTCTCCGCTCAAGCAGAGTCACGTAAGGCAGGTTGCCCAGCTGGGATTTTAGTATGTCCTCAAATTAAGACTCCACAGACTCTCTGGGCAACCTGTTCCAATGTTTGACAGCCTTCACAGTGAAAGAGTATTTCCTTGTGTTCAGATAGAATTCCTGTGTTTTAATTTGTGCACATTGCCTCTTGTCTTGTCACTGGGCACCACTGAGAAGAGTCTGTCTCCCTCTTCTTCATTCCTGCTGGCCAGGTATTTATACACATTGATGAGATTCCTCCTGAGCCTTCTCTTCTCTAGGCTGAACAGTCCCTGCTCTCCCAGAGACTTCTCGTATGATAAATGCTGCAGTCCTTTAATCATCTTTATGGCCCTGCACTGGACTCTTTCTTGTACTAGGAAGCCCAGAACTGGATGCGGTGCTCAAATGTGGCCTCACCAGTTCTGAGAAGAGAAGAAGGATCACCTAACTTGACCTGCTGGCAACGCTCCTCCTAATGCAGCTCAGGATGATGCTGGCCTACTTTGCTGTAAGGGCACATTGCTGGCTTTTTGGCCAGCTTGGTGTTAATCAGGAACTCAAGATCCTTTTCTGCAAAGCTGCTTTTTAGCCAGTCAGCCCCAGCACGTACTGGTTCATGGCGTTGTTGCTCCTCAGGTGCACATTTCACCTTGTTAAACTTCAGGAGATTTCCTTTCGTAAATCTGTGCTGATTACTCCCAATTGCATTCTTGTCCTTCTAGTGTTTGGAAATGATTTCCAGCATTAGTTGCTTTATCACTTTCCTAGAGGTTGACGGGAAGCTGACCAGTCTGCAGTTCCCCAGATCCTTCTTATTGCCTTTCTTGAGGGTAGGAGCAACATTTGCTTTTCTCCAGTCTTCAGCCACCTCTCCCGGCTGCCATGCTCTTCCAAAGCTATTTGGCAGCAGCCTTGAATTGAAATCATAGCATTCATGGGTGCAACCCATCAGGCTCCATGGATTTATATATGCCCAGTTCGTTTATGTGCTCTCTAACCTGGTCCTCTTCCACCCAGGGTCTTTCTTGCTCTGGGTTTTCCTTGCCCTTCACATCTCTTGCCAGACTTAACTCCAGGTCAGCCTTGGCTTTCCTAACCCTATCCTTGCAAGATCAGACAGCAACTCTGTATTCCTCCTGGGTCACCTGCCCCCACTTCCACCACTTGTACGCTTCTTTTTTCTGTATAAGTTCAGTTAGGATCTCCTTGCTTATCCATGCTGGCTTCCTACTGCCTTTGCTTGATTTTCTACTCATCAGGATGGACCATAATCTACAAATATACCAGACTTTGCAAGTTGAAGACTGAGCTCTGGACTTGCATCTCAGATTTGGTCCATATTTTCAGTTTATTATTCCCAATGAGATTTTTTCTTCCCCACATCTTTCTTGATAACCTGTTTTTCTTGGTGAGCTCTTTCCTGTATTGGTAGTGGGGCACTTATTTATGTGAGTAGCTTCCCTGAATTCTTCACATATGCTGTCTGTTTCTTGCTTTAATTTGATATGTTTGAGACAAGCAGGGGACAAGAGAGACTGGCTGGCACTACACAAATAATTGCTACTGCTGTAGTGCCACATGCATATGAAGTGATATAAATTGGCAGTGATAATAACACAAAATGACAATGAAGAACTTGGCAAACATTCACCAAGACGCAGCACATCTCCAACACAGATGAACGGTTTTTAGAGACTGCATTCAGATGAGAATATCAGCAAATCTCAAGTGCCTTCTATATATGCTCTTATTCACTCAACCAGAGTAGAGGTCTCGTGTAAATGTGATGTACCTACTGTAAAGAAGGCTGTACAGAGAGCAGGAGATAGTGGAGACTTTTCTTTAATCCCCTCAGTAAAATACATATGAAAGATAAAACACTTGGAAAAAAAAATGATGATGAATGAAACTGACTTTGGACTCGGAGAGTAAAACTGAGTGAACTTGGTGAAAGCTGCCATGATTTTCATGATAGCAGAACAATTTAAATGAGCTTTGATGATACTGCATCCAAGCCTGCTATAAATCCTAAACAAATAGACTGAGACATGAGCCAATTTTGCATTCATTTGCAAGTCTTACTTTATTATTGGTCTAATAATATTTGAGAAAACACAGACTTTAGCATGAGACTGTGACATTAAGTCTACAAGTATACAAGCAAATAAGCCAGAAAAGTAATTGATATTCTCCTGAAAAACAAATTATCAGGAAGCACTTTTAGAGATGGACCACTTGGAAAAATGGATCATTTAATATATGGGAATAAAAATGTTGTCAGAGTCATAGTAATTTCTAGCAGTGTGGCTGCATGGTAGTTTTTCTACTTACAATCATTCATAGTGCACAAAAAATTCATCCTATTTGTCTGAAATTTTCTAGGCCTCAAACAAATGTTTGTGAAGCTTTCAACTAATGTCACTCATTGTTTCAAAAGTTACCTCATGCAATGGTCTTTCTTGGGATAAATTCGTCCCACCCTTGTCTCCAAGATTTGGAGAAGTATCATTTCTCCTGGCTTAGAGAGCAGAGCTGGGACATGAGGCTGCTGAGCTGAGGAAGGGAACTCACTACAGTCTTCCGCTACCCAAGGGTGTGGTGGTAGTGACATAAAGATGACAATATATACAGACAGAGAAAAACTCTTTTTAAGAGATGCACACTAAAAGAAAGAGTGACAAGAGGTACAAGGTGCAACAGGAGAAATCCCAACTGGATAAAAGCAAAAAGTCTCTTCAAAACTCAATGAGTGGCTGGAACACGCTACTTGGAGAAGCTGTGGAAATTCCATCCTTCGAGATTTTCAAAACTGCCCTGCACAAGGCAACCTAACCTAAGTTTGAAATTAGCCCTGCTTTGAGCAGGAGGTTGGACTTGCTGAACTCCAGAGACCCTTTCCATCTGAAATTAATTTATGCATCTGTCTTAATGTTCAGTGAACACTACTTAATCACAATGTAAAAGATGTCTATCTCACATGACTGTGAGCCATATGCAAACCCTGGTTCTAACCTCTTCACCTCCAGTCTAGACTGGGTGCAGGAAACAGCCTAAACAGTAAGGACTCTTTGTAATTTAGTAAATGACCACCTACATTTAAGCACATGCCTTCTCTGTCACACCAGAGAAGACACCATGATTAAGGACAGGCAAAATATCCACAGTTCTTACCATAGTCCACATCTCAAATTACCTCATCCTTCGCTAGCGTGTACAAAATCAGAGGCAGAAATAATGAAGTTTCCTTTAGAAGGAGCAAAGCACTGGTTGATTAGAGCCAGATGAAGGAGTAGAAGTGAAGCTGCTCTAAGGCAAGTGATCTCAAATGATCAGGACTCACAAAGAACCTAAACAGTACAAAACAACCTTAATCAATAACCTGCAGTTTACGCATGTAAAGATACACTAATGAGGTTTATTTCATTAGGGGAAAGCAAAGAGCATAGTGAAACAGCAAATAACAGTTATTTGTTTTGCATTTTGCTTTAATACGTGTAGTTCGTTACCATTCTTTGCTGCCTGCCTGTTTGCATGGTTGTGTAGCTCGTGATGAGCTGAGCCAAGTGCTGTGGCAGTGCACATGGGGATGATGAGCAGTTGTTTCTCAGATCGGAGGGGATTTCTGCCCTTCTTTCCTCAGCCTCCTGGAGAGAGAAAAAGACTTTTTCTCCATGTGTGGATGAGTACTTAACTGTCTCTAATTGATAACTCTTAGTTGATTGGGAGCTCATATTAGTTGGTGTTGGTTATGTGAATGTATAATATGCTAATAAGTCAGTAACATGTCTCTTACTACATTTGTTGAGATACAAATTCTTGGCATCTTTTAACTTCATGGGGTTTTTTTAGTCATTTTTCTTAGCTATCCCATTTGGTCACATCAGAGCTAAATAGAATCTGAGAAGGTATTTCAAATAAGCATAAACCTTTTAATTCTTTATAGAAGAGTTTTCTTGTTCTCACAAGTTTTTTAGATAATCTTGAAAAAAATTTTTCTATGTTTATAAAGAAATAAAGGAAGTAATCTTCCTTTGTTCTTAACAGCAGTTGGAGAAATTACTCTTGTCTTTCTGAGTTTGGAAATAAATGTATTTCCATTTCTTTGCAACAATAGACTTTTGCTAAACATTTTGCAAGCACAAACTGCAAATCCCAATAACCAAGGCTTATCCATTTTCCAAAAGGACAAGAGAAATCTATATAAACGTAAGCAAAACAGACGTTATGAAGGAACATTTCCAACGTTCCTTCATAATACTTGCATACTGGTATTTACGAAGTTCATGAATCCTGGGGATTTGTCCCTTGAGGCTTGCCTTTGACTGGCAGAACACACAAACTTGACATTACTTTGGTTAGCTTGAACATCTCATTTTATGAAATACGTATTCAGAGATAAGTATTTGCTATTCCCAGTCACAGTGGGTGTAATAGTTTTCAGCGTACTTTTTCAGCACAGGCAGGTTTGTAACAATTTGATGTGTGAATGAACTAAGTTGCTATTTTTGGCTATTCATACTATAACCTATACCTATAACATCCTATACTATACCTATATTATATTCCACCATACGTATAACAGGGACTTTTGGACCTGTATTTTTCTTCTCTACCTAGCTGTTCAGTGTAAAATGCGAAATTATTCAAGCATTTAAGTGACATGTTCTTGTTCAATACAGCAAGTCCTGGATGAACCTATTGCTGCATAACAATGGATGAGGAGTATTCTATAACATAGTTGAACAAACTGGATTATTAAAAAATCAAAGCAAGACAAGTATATCAAGAAATAGTGACACTAGGATCAGTAGTTATGCCCTCTGCTTACATAGGGACAATATGGCAGAATCTTCTTAATTTCAGGATAATGCATTACCTGTACTTGATGGTGATGCAAGTTGCCTATAACCTCATAAATTCACTGGTAATATCTTTGAATTTTATGTACTGTACACTATGTTATATTTTAAAGTTGTACAGCTTTAATTTCTCTTTAGCAATCAAACATTTCTAGATGGCATAATCTATAGCATGTAAGTGTTAATAATTTTGTTATCCTTTAATGTACTTTCTTACCAATTCCATGCACAAAGTTCCTTAGATTTACAGGTTAAAGCAGTGAATTTTTACTAATTTTGCAATTGATTTTTTACTATATATTCAAGCAAAATTTGTTTATGTTTCTCTGATACCTGATACATACTGCTTGTCATAAGTTAACATACAGACTACCAATTGATCTTTTGTCTGTTGTTCAGCTATTTGCTTCTTTCAGGTAAATAAGTGTAATAAGGCTGTGTGCTGTACTTTTGCAGTATATTTTAATTAATAAAAGAAAGATAGCATTGCTAGTTTGAATCTGAGAAAAATATAAACACCTTTGTATATAAACTCTGCTTGTACAAATTACAAGGCAGTCAGATATGGGATCCTAGTTATCTGGAAAATTAACCCCAGTAAGTATTATTACATTATTGGCACTTAGGTACATGGTGACTTTGTCCTGCTATGTGTCATGCAGAGAGTACAGAAGAGTACTATCTGCCCCTAAAATCTTTGCGAACAAGAAGAAGAATTGGGAAACTCCAGGAGCAGTGCTTGTGTTGGAAGGGTGAGAGGGCAGCACAGCTGGGCAGACACATGCCCTTTCACCCTGCCTCCCCTGCAGCTGCCTGTGCTATGCTTTGCCTGGTTGTGTGAGTGTGCTGCCCTGGCCATTTCACCTCATATTTTCTAGAGAGACTCTAATAGCATTTCCCATTACTCTCTGTCCAGAGGCATTTTTGATGCATTCTTATTTTGTGCAAGCCTTAAGATCTCTGCAGAAGCCAGTCTTGTCTCAGTATGCTCATGACATTCACTGATCATCTTTATTATGCAAATACAGCTGCAGCATCGATTTCCTCTGTTCAGCAATGTAGCAAGATGACTCTTTCAAACTGGGAGTCATGTAGAACCACACATAATGTAAAAACAGAGTAAGTCAAGAACTATTTTGCTGGTAAAAATTTGTTTTATTTATGTGAAAGCCAAGCAGAATCAGCTGTGGTGACATGCTGCTTCACATTGGTTTTCCAGCAGAAAGCAGGTCTTCATTCAAAAGCTAGTCCTTAAGCAAAGTCCCAATTTTCAGCTTTGCTGTACCTTTCGAAAGGCGGTCCCTAACCTTGAGGATTCACAGTTTACTGGCATAGTTTCCTAGGATGTTGCTATGTTACTAGCAGTCTACTGCTTCTGGAAATTTTGTTGTGAGATAAAGATTCCAGGAGATCTGGAAATCCCTGGAAACATCAGAGCTTCAAGCCCTGAGAGCCTGTTTAGGGTAAGGGATCCAGCATTTGAACTCCTTTGTCAAGTTTAGAGTCTACATTTGAACAATCTTTCCTACAGAGAGGAAGTTCTGATTGACGAACGGGGTTAATTGTAACTTGGGTAATTCAAACCCCATCTGAACACTCAAGACTGCAGCACCAGTGAGGCACCAAGTGGAGCTGACTCTTCCCAGAGAAGCCAGTACATCCACACAACACTGCACAGGGGTGCTAGCTCAGGTTCAGGAAGCCAGACTAGCCTAACTAGACCAGACAGAGGTGATAAATTCTGCTTTCACAACAGGGGCAACGCCATGATGCCGTAACTAACCTTGTGTCTGGGTGAAGCGGATTCTTTGGACCTAGCTCAGACATCTCCATGAGATTGCAGTAGGCAGTCCAGATGCAGACACAGGATTTTGCTGAAGGAGACTAGTCTGACCAGTTAATGAGGGTCAAACCATTACTTGCCTGCTCTCTTTTGGGCAAGCTGAATTGGCTTATGGAAGTTTTCCCTGTTGGGGTCTGTATTTTTTGAAAAGTTCCTAAGGCTTTGCTAATCCAGGCCAACACTGACCAGCTCTGCAACAGGAATTGAGAAGGGCTCACAGAGGGAACCTGCAAGGCACCAAGACACAAGGCCAGTTCTACTCAAGCCTTTGACATTCCTTGTTTTGACTGCAAAGTTAGGAACCAAGGCACTGTTACAGTTCTCTGCTTTGCACTGTTCTGGGATGTCTTGACCTACACTGGGAAAATCTACAGTCACTAGGGGCTTCACTCCACTAAAAAAATTACCTCCTCCGTTTAATGCTACCAGGAGAAAACGGGAAAAGCATCCTTCTTTAAATTTCTGATTAGGACCTACCAAGGCTTAATCATTTATCGTATTTGGTACAGAGCAGAGATGTTATCTGAATGTCTGAACTGTCTGAACTGTGCATATCTGGCTTTAACTGATTACTTCGGGTTTATGAAGTTTGTTTTGGGCTTAATGAAATTTTTGTAATGTGTTTTTTCTCCCAAATTAAAGTTACATATAAAATATCCATCATGGTGTCCTTTTCCCCAGGTAATACGTATGGAACACGAACTCTGAATAGTTGGTGCCTCATCTGGCAGGATTTAGATGAAAAATTACCCTAGCTAACTAAGATGAAAGAATGCAAAAGGGGAAAATGATCTTAATAATTCATCTGTAACTGCTTTTGTGAAGAGACAGAGATACAAATAATAAATACAAATATGATATAAATACAAAAAGCAGATATTATTAAAACAAATATACAGATATAAATATGGAAATAGATGTAACTTATTCAGAAAGTGCTTTGTTTCAATTTGTTTCCATGGAGGATTTTGTTCAATGGTAGTTTATCTTCCAGTCTGAAGAGAATCAAAAATCCAATTTTCTGTTGCTAGGGGCATTATTGTTTTATCTTAATTTGGAGAAAGCTGATTCTAATGCATGAAAACTTTTCTTCAAGTAAAAGAAAGCAGAGACTAGCTCTGTAATTAGAACAGTTTTCCTACAACTGGTCCATGACACCACTTAAAAAACAAACAAACATAAAGAAACAAAAAAAAGAAATTTACTCCAAGGCATTTACTCTTTCATTTCAAGGAGGATTAAAATTTTGTCTCTACAGTAACTTAATCATGTATTATTACTATTCAATATCAATCACAATGCTATAATTCACTCAGTAGGTATTTCTCAGTTACCTGGTTAATATAAAAATCCCAAACAACCTCTGATTTTACTTCAAGAACCAATCAACCCTTTTGTATGTCATTTGCCTTTGAGTAGATAAGAAGCTTAAAAAAGTGAAATTACAGTGCTTACTCAAAAAACTAATCTGCACTGGGATGATTTGCCACCAGCCCCTCCTCAATCTGCTGCAATATTTTCAAAGATTCATTTTTCCTGTGGCCAATATTTCACTTGCTGTCAATTTCAATTCTTAGACCAATAAATCAAACCCACTTATTTCTTGAAATATTGAAAAAGCAAGAAGATAAAAGGGAATACTTCATTTCTTGTGTAGAGAAAGAAAGCTGGATTTGTATAAGGGGGAAGGACAGAGGACAAGAGTGCTTGTGACCATGACAAATGAAACTGGTCAGGAGCTGGTACACCAAGTCCTGTGTGTCCTTAATGCAGAGCAGGAGCAACACCATTTGGTACCCAGCTGCACAGTAGGACCAGGAGCAACTCCTGCTCTGCTTTCAGTAACTTAAATATTTGTAGCTGCAGGAGTCACTTAGTGGAGTGGCCATCGCCTGCAGAGACCTTCTGCTATTTGCTATGTCCAAGATGTCCTCTAGGTCACAGGCATGTAATTTCACTGGGACAAATTAATTTTCCCTTCAGAAAATCTCTTGGCATAGTCTTGTTTGGCGGTCTGATCCAGATAGTCAGAGAAATGCTGTCCACACAGGTTTGACCCTGCTGGCTCGACTGTACAGGGAAAACTTCATTATCCATGGCTGTGAGTAACATAGCCATGTGTGTATGAGTAGCATAATGATGTGTGTCAGGTTGATATATTTTAGAGTGGGTGAAAAAGTCTGCTGATATACTGAACATATCCATCCACAGTATCTGTTCTTTCAAACTGGATCTGTACAGCTCATACCTTAACCACACCGGTATACACAACACTTCTGACGGGATCAGCAGAGTTACCACAGATATGTATCAATACAAACGAAAGAAAAATCTGGTGCCAAGTGAAAGAGGAGAACGTTGAAGAGGGTATACAAAGCTCCCCAAGAGCTCTGTCTCAGTGTGCATCATTCTAGCTTCAATGTCTAAATAAAATTGGCCTGTGCCCCATTCACAGGTTGTAACAGATTCAAGAAGGATGAGGAGTGCAAACATTAGCCATACAGATGCACCAAAAGCTTGCTTGGGAGACAACAAAGGACCACCACTCCCCACTCATAAGCATAGGAAACCAGAGTGCCTCAGCAGAAACACATGCTTGGAGTGAAAACGCAGTTCCATCAAGTGTTATTATTCGCCTGGATGTGCACAAGATTTCACATTTATTTCTGATTTGTTCTGATGGCTCTTTTACCTAGACTAAACATTCATGGGTACACTTTGAAACACACTCATTACTTTCCCAGAACTGGAAATAGTCGTTGAATTTAAAAGCAAGTTTACAGCAGTCACTCTTTACCTTGCCTTCACCCTCTGCCTCATGGTGGCTGGATCACTGGAGAAATGACTCAGGACATTTTTCTTCTCAAGACTAGAGTTGAATCATAACCATTTTTACTGACATGGAATCATAGATTCTAGACATCAGGATAGATATTTGGTCCCCGATTAGACACAACATTTCATTTATGCATTTAAGTAGGGTTTTTTATCTGTAACTTTTCTCTCTTTTTTTTTTTTATAATGTAAGCAGGAACCAGACAAAATCCACAGTTTTCTCCAGCAGTAACTGAAGGAAAAAATAACATTGCTTATTACATTTGCTCAATGTTACAACTACTTCATTTAAAAACACAGCAGTGTCAAAAAAGAAAAAAAAATCTTAGACATAAGTACCTATTCAAGCTTTCCTTTTGCAATTGTTCCAGGCCCAATAATGCGCAACATTCAGAGTAATTTGAATATAATTGAAGCCTTCTCTTTTTTTAATGTGTGTTACAAAATTCTGAGTCTCTGGAGGTGAGCAGACACCATGTGCTGCCTACTTTACTATTTTGCTTCAGAGGTTTGACCTATTGAGAAGTAAGCTGAACGCAAATAAAATGGCTTTCCCCTCCTGGCATTTGGCAGGCATACAGAAATACAACAGAAGAGCAGAGTACCTAGAGACACTTGCTTCTCAGAACAGTGTTCAGAAAGAATAGAAAGCATTTAAATTCAAAATGAACCATCTGTGACAACCCCTAAGCAGGGCCTCATTTCAGAAAGTGCAAGCCTGGGAATGAAAGTGAAACTCTACTTAACTGTCAATTAAAATAATCTAATACAGACTTTTCTGCCCTTGGGGGGAGAGTGGGCACAGACTTTCTGGAAGCCCACTCATTTTCATCTCCTTAGCATATATTTTATAGTTCAGAACTATATCACATCTGTAGCCAACATATATGATACACCTCATGTAAGAAAAAGTGATGGAAGAGGCACCATCATTGTGGATCACCTCTCAGAAGTTCATATCCACAACAGGTATAAGCTAATACAAATTCCCATCAAAATTAATTCTAAAACAATTTCTAAGAGAAGAGTGACTTCATATTAGAAATAAGGTTTTCACCATTCCCCATTTGGGAAATCTAAAATATTGGATCTTAGTTGCACTCAGAAATGAAAACCGGAGACTTACTGTCAGTTTACTAAGATCAGGAGTAAACAAAGCAATGGTAACACAGCCAAGGTAAGTGGAAACACGTGGAAATTCCTGCTTGCCCAAGCACTATATATACACTGTACACTGGCTGGCTACACCTTTGGATTTACAGGATTTAAATCAGACCAGAATTTGGTCCTCAGAGTATTCCACAGGCAGTTCTGGGAAAGGGTCCAGAAGAATTCAGTCAGTAACCATGAAGACTCTGTCATTTTATAAGTTGCAAACTGAAAAAATATGTATTGTTAGGCAGTAAAATTACAGTTTTATTACTTATTGAATTTGGAGCTACACTACAAGCAGCAGAAAATACTCGGCTAATAGAATATTGTGTATATTTACTGAATTTGGAAGATACCCCTGGGACAGCAGCTCTCAGTTGTGCCAGGATACTTTCTATAGGCGCCAAGCTACAGTTGTACGTGTGTGAAAACCAAGTGTGTTGCAAGGCCTTCCATTTATTCCTGCTATTTAGCAAGCCATTTTGTCAACTGAAGGAGTATATGGTTTCTTAAAAATATACAAACCTGAAAGGTATTTTAAATACTGTTTGGGCAATGTTCGGGTGTTAATCTATGGTTAAAACAAGATAGCAGTATGGCAGCAGTTCAAGCTCTGCTTGCCTTGAGTATACAGAGTCCCACCACAATCAAAGGCTGGTTGCAGGACTGGACCACAACAGTGAGAAATCAGTGTATGCCTTTTGAGTGAATCATGGACTTGCCATCAGGAGATCCTTACAGAGAGCTACCCCAGGGCACAGCTGTGGCTACGTCACCGACCCTGAGATCTCTTTCTTCCAGGTATTCCTTTCAAGATGAAGAAGACATGTTTATGGTGGTTGATCTCTTACTTGGAGGTGATCTGCGTTACCATTTGCAGCAGAACGTCCACTTTAATGAAGGAACTGTCAAGCTGTACATTTGTGAGCTGGCGCTTTCCCTGGATTATTTGCAGAGATACCACATCATTCACAGGTGAGTGAGTTTCTTTTGAGGGACAGGCTGCTTTCTTTTGACAGAGTAGAGAAATTTGATCACATATCTGATTACATGGTTCTGGTTATTCAAAACCTCTGAAAAAATTTTGTGGTTATCCAAGGGTGGAATTTGGCCCTGAAAAGGGGTTTTTAAGTGTTTTTCTTTCTCTTCTCGGCCATTCAGTAGCCCCATATCCTTCTCATACTGCCCTTTTCTTGTTTTTATCTGATACCATGATGTATGTTTTTTACCATGATCTTTAAACACCAAACACAGCCCATTAAAACCTCCTGGCTGCTTTTAACTTATCACAAACTTAGGTCACAAAAACAAAGGCTGAGAATAAAAAATAATTTGTTTAGTTGCAGAATCTGCATGAAGGTTAGAAGGAGGAGGAGAGATGGGGACATAAGAGAACAGTAGAAATAAATTGGAACTGTGATAGATGGTACATCCTTTTTTGCACTTCTTAGATTACAACAATCCATTATTTCCACTGCCTTACAGCTGGCAATCATAGTATTCATGTCAAAAAACGTGTTAAGCATCAGTCTGCTTGTTTTCCTTAAACAATTTGGCATTTAACTGAAGCAGTGGGGTAGCTTCCTTTTTTATGTTAACACAGCAACTGTGAAATTATAACATTTAAATATATATTAAAAATAAAAAAAAAATTAAAAATTTATTATAATTTCATTTAAACTTTAAAGAAATATATATAAAATACAAAACCCCACCTGGAGTACTGCGTTGAGCTCTGGAGTCCTAAGCACAGGACAGACCTGGACCTGTTGGAGTGGGTCCAGAGGAGAGCCACAAAAATGATCCAAGGGCTGGAACACCTCTCTTATGAGGAAAGGGTGAGAGAATGGGGGCTGTTCAGCCTGGAGAAGAGAAGACTTCAGGGAGACCTTGTTGTGGTCTTTCAGTACTTAAAGGGAGCCTATAGGAAAGATGGGGACAGTCTTTTTAGCAAGGCCTGTTGTGACAGGACAAGGACTAACGGTTTTAAACTAAGGGAGGGTAGATTTAGGTTGGATAGAAGGAAGAAATTTTTTACAAAGAGGGTGGTGAGGCACTGGAACAGGCTGCCTAGAGAGGCAGTGGAGGCCCCATCCCTGGAAACTTTCAAGGCCAGGTTGGACGGGGCTCTGAGGAACCTTGGTCTTGTCAAAGATATCCCTGCTTACTGCAGGGGGTTTGGGCTAGAGACCTTTAAAGCTCTGTTCCACCCCAAAGCATTCTATGACTCTGTGAAAATGATGGGTTTGAGCCTCTGTTTTGCTCTTTTTAGGCTATGTTCAGGATATTTCTCCCTGATTTACAGTGGTCTGAATAGGAAAATAATCAGATTTGTGTGTTACCGACGTTGGATGTGAATTTTGGAGACCAGGCTAAATTAGGGTGTGCCATAGATCTTAGACCAGTATAAATAAATCAATTAATTTGTTTAATATCCAAATATGTTAATTAAGAGTTTTAATCCCATCCACTTACCAGAGCTGCCACATGTTTTTTTAATAAAGAACCAATTAAAAGTATGATCTGACTTTCTGAAGAGGGAGCATCTGTATAAAATCTCTCTGATCTGAGGTGCAGTGGCAGACAGGTGTTCTGTATTACTGAAACTGCGCAAGACAAAATTCAAGTAAACATTGCAAGAAGTGTCTTGCTTGCAGTTAAAACTCCCACAAATGTTGCAAGCAATTTCTGAAATTTTGTATCTTTAGCACACTGCTATTATTTTAGTATATTTCAACGTATTTTGCATATGTTTTCCTTTCTCAGTGAATATTTTAAAAGTAGAGCTCAGAATTTTGGCTGCCCTTTGTTGCTATGCCTTAAGGAATGTTCTTGGTGAAAAATAAATTGATGAGAGTTTTTCTCACCCTAATTTTAATGACTAGACATTTTATGTAAATAGGCTGTCAAAACACTCATGAAACAATCCAGTTCGTAATCAAAACACGTATTTTTCTACAAGCCTGTGACTTAAAAATTTTTCACAGAAAAGCCTGTGAAAGGTGGCAGATGTCTTGAGAGAATGAAGGACTAGACTGAAGTCATTGCAGTTGTTTATATTTTGTTGTGACATTGTCTGCATTGCCACAGTCCAACTGTGAAATTGGGCAAGACACTTTGTTCGCTTCTACATTGCTTAATCATGACTTGTAAGCACCTGATTTTGCTTCATTTTCTCTTTTGCGCTGGCTGTAGTATAGAGCAACACCACTGACTTCAACACTGGTTGATTTGCACCAAGAAAGGGAAGGCATGGGAGTCTGGAGCTGGTTGTTGGCTCCATTTGGGGGCAAATTCTAGGATCTGATTTTTGCTTTCCCTCTACATCAAAAGTTGTCGCAAAACCAGACCTGTCAAAATACCTGTTTCTTAGCTGGCGACAGGTCTGACTGGCTGGTTAGCTAGGATTATTGTTTAGGGTGTAAAGAATCTGGTTCAGAACTCTGCTGTGTTATGGAAGAGATGTTTATTTTGAAGCTGGCAGACCTGAGAGCTGAGAGTGACTCTCCCATTTCACCGCTTACTGCCCAAAACACCCAAATGTGGCATGAGGAACCTTTCATCTCTCATCTTCTTACCAATTACCATAAAATCCCAAATGATGCATACACCAGTGAACATGTTCTTCATCCAGGAGAGTCCCAGCACATTCTGCCTTCTGCCTCACTGCCACCTGGAACAGCACTCTGTGGGACAGGCCTTCAGCTGCCATAATTCTCTGTGGCGTGGCTAGCTTCAAGAGTACAACGCTGCTATAAACTGGCTCAGGAGCTGAGACATGTAGCCATTACTTTCAGTCAGAGCACAGATGAAACCGGCAAGCTGGTTGGAGCTTACACTTTGTGGTAGCAGACCTCAGCAGTATCATTATGATAAGTGCTTCCAGTCAGCACTCACGCGCTAACCTACAAAACTGTATTAGACCTTTCACTTTTAAATGAGTGCATTGGCAGCAAAAGGGAAAATAAAGGTTAGTGAGTCACAGAGTCATTGAGAAAGCCCCCTGCTAAATTTTGTCTTGGCTACAGAGAGAGAATAGTTGAATGATTCATCAGACTGTGTGGGTGGATTTTCTAACTGCAGTGTTATAAAGAGCTGAATATACGGTGTGTGCGTCAGGAACCTAACTCCTCCTCAATATTTACAGATGTGTATGAAATGTGTTCAGGTTTCCATTACTATTGCATCCGACAACACAACAGAATGCTTTTTTCAAGATTAACCTGCAGCCCCAGAAGTTTACTATAAAAAGAAGTGGTAATGAAGGGGACAGGAATTATGAGGCATGTATGAGTGGGTGTAGAAGTGTCCATACCAGTGTTACACCAGTTCCCCTTGCAGATGCCTTGCAATGCCTCTGTATTTGCTGATGTGGTTAGCGTTGTGTATGTTGAATATGGCAATCATTTCACCAATGGAAGTATTGTTTTTGCAGTGACAACTTTAACCATAAATAGTGTAAAACCCACTACTGTTCTGGTATGTTTATGAAACTTGTCATTTTTATTAATCACATCCATGTACATAAACCCATACTTGTCACACACAATCCTACAATAGTGGTGTTATTTAGCATGGCACAATAGTGACTGCTGCACTGTGTGTCACACTTGCAGCTCTACTGTAAATGTTTGCATTTACACAGATGTTCAGCCAGAATTGTAAACACTTTAAAAAGAAAAGCTGTAAATTTCAAGCTATGATCTGAAGACTGTTCTGGGCAAATTTTTCACTTCATGTAACAGCTAATTTAATATTGAGATATCTCTAAATTGTTGGTCACAGGTAACAGCTACATCACAAGCCCCTATTTGCCCACAGCCCTACTGTAATAATACTTAATCCACACTTCTTACATGAAAAAGTAATTCTTTAAAAGCTGAATGAGTGGTGTTTATTATAGACCGTTGGATCCAGTACGCACAGAAAGGCTTCTGACAATTCATATGGTCTCTCTCATTCTCAAATGTTGGATCAAATCCGACATTCTGCATTAGCAGACATCAAGTTTCAAGACAGTATGACTAAACACATTCTTTCCAGTGCTGCTTCTATAATACCAGTGAATAACGAGTTGGACAAAAGTTTTCCAGTCAAAGGCCGAATAAACTTTTTTCAGCCATGAGTAACACAACCTCCTCTTTTCACAAACTTTGCTGTTCATATATTTCAATAAAACCACCTGCTCCCTTGCCAAACTAGGCTGCCCATTTTCATTCTGCTAGTTCTTCCAGCAGTAGCTCCGATGTTGTCCCTCCCAGGATGCTCCTGCAACTACAGCCTTGGCTCGGAGCAGCACCAGCCCTGCGGTGCTGTGCCTGTGGCCCAAGTAACACGCTTGTGCTGATAAAATCAATTTTCTCTTGCTAAGGGGGCAAGTGTTAACTGTATTGCCCTCACAACTTATCATCATTGTTTGGCTCCATCGCTTTTCATCTCCTTGGAAAGGAGGCTGGATGTGGCAGATGTCTGGAAAGGAAACTGCAGTAATCTTCCAGCACATTTTTAGGACACTGGACTAGCTGTTTGATGTACATGCTCAGGGCTGATATACATGCCCAGGGCTTTTTTATTTCAGTGGAGGTATTTTAATGCAAAACCATTTGTGTGCATGTATGAACATATCTAAGTATATATACAACTTTTTGGTTGAAGCACAATATGGCTGGAATTGGTCTGGCTTGGCGGGTCTGTGCTGTGTGGCTACTGTGATCACCACTCTGTTCTCCATTCCCATAAGTTCTGATTCCAATGCAGAGTGGCACCATGAGCTGTTCTAGCTCTGAACAGCTACTCAGCAGCAGTGCAGGGTGGGCAAAGTCTAATAGAAAATGGTGACAAATCAAGCACTACATTTTCCTCTGCAAGCTAATCCACTGCAGAAGAAAGGTGTCTTGCTGTTACCAGCTAGACAAGATGTACTCTTCATTCAGCAGAGCTAGGCTGAACTATGGTGTAGGAGATTCCTGTTTGTTCATTACCATTGAGCCTTTCAAGGTGTCCAGCAGTCTGGTGAATTAAGATAATATCTCTAAGTGATTAGACTCTGCTTTAAAATAACTTTTCCCAGTCTCACCTGTGGCACCATACACCAAAAGAACAAACTCTAATTTAAAATGTTCGCTTCATAACACTGTCCATTTAGCCTGTAAGCAGCAAATAGGTTTGGAAATTATTTGAAAGTGGAGAATTTGCCCTTTGTTGTTTCTCACAGATGTCACAGGCAGAATACTGCCAATCTGAGGTTTACCAGGATGTATTAAAAAGACACAGCTCTTTACAGATTTCAGGTCATACTAGTAATCTTTTTGTTGCGGTAAGCATGCGCAGATGAAGAAGAAAATGGAGTAGAGTCTGAAGTAAATGAAACGGGAAAAAAACCAACCATAATTTGACTACTGTTCAGAAGCACTAGCAACGATCATACAGGTCAAGAGGCCTGTCCACTAAATTTTCTTTATTTGTCTTCGCACGTCCCTTCCATGTCTTTGTATCATGTTCTTTAAGCAAGAGCAAGCCCATGTTATTTCCAAGAACAAATTGCAGGAACTGAGCAAGGAGTTATGTAAGAGAAGCAAATTAGGAAACGTATCAAAAACAGCCAGAAAGGAAATACTGTGCAAGCTGCAAAGCACAGAAAACCTGCTGAATGCTCATGGACCAACACTGGTGAAAAAGAAATTGATTCATAAATTCTAGGCACAAAAGGTATTTAAATTTCAGTTGTGGCCTTAAAAAAAAAGAGTAAGATATCATGAGATATGAATATGCAGAGAACAAGCCTTACGACTTTTGAACGGGGTTCTCTACCTGCAAGAAAAACTTAATTTTACTTCGGTTTGGCAACAGTAAAATAAAAAGTTATTTGATGTCCCAGATGACATAATGCAAATAAATTAAGTTGGTTTGGAAACACACTGAGATTTCAATATCCAGAGACTAGATTGCTAATGAAGTAAAACAGCCTTTGTTGGAGAAGAGACACAGGGAATACTCTGAGATGTGTGATGCTCCATTGGGTGTTTCAGTCCTGCCACTGGCATGGATACAATCTTTTATTGTGGGCACAGTGTGCTCTCTCTTCATCACTCAGGTGAAATACTAGAAGACACACACCACACCCTCATGCCTTCCATACCCCATAGCTGAGGGATCCTCGTTGCAGTCAGCAGGGGATTGCTTGGTTCCTTACAGCTTTCAAGTGAGTAGATGAAGTTGAGCCTTGGCTGTTTCTTTCATCCTCCTTCTCGTTGCAAAGTTGTAAGAATGAGCCTATGTGAAATATTTTGTTTAGCGAAAGAAAACTCATCTCACAAGCCCTACATCATTTAAAATTTAGATGTCCAGTCGATGTTAGGAGAGGGAAGATTTGAACTATAGACTGAGCCTGGTCAACTATCTTGCATTGGACAAACTTCCCGTGGCCAAAGAGAACCTAAATCGATGCTATCGTCGGTGTGTGTTGGTGCTGTATAAAGCTCTAGAGAACAAGTATCTTCCACCAAAAAGAATAAGGTCTGTGATTGTAGTTGGTTTTCTTATTGCTTGCTTCTCTCTTTGAAAACAGACACCCAGACAAGCATAGATATGATCTCGACACTGAGGAGTGTACAACATGCATCTGGAAGAAAAAGTTACATATTAATGCATACTAATTCTTCTATAATACAACTAGAAAGTATTTTTTAAAAAATTATCTGAATTCTAGTTTTTACACACTCATTTAAAGGTTTTCGTGAATCCTTTTTCACCTCACTGTCATTTATCATAAAATCATAGAATCAAAGAATCATTAAGGTTGGAAAAGACCCCTAAGATCATCAAGTCCAACCATGATTTAGCTGCAACCAACAAAATAAACACAAAAAATCTTGGTTTTTCTAAAAATCTAAAAGTACAATACCACCACTAGGGGATTGTGGACTTTCACGTCTGACTTGCTCCTATTAGTTATAGCTCCATACTCCTCACTCCCAGAAAATACAGCTCTCTTGGAGCGAGATAAAGCATTTCCATACAGGGACTCAGCACTTCGTGCTACTCACAGGAACAGGAGACAGGGTAAAGAAACTGAGACCCAGGCAAATTCAGACTCTCTGTCATGTCAGGAGATACAAATCATTTTGAAAATGAGCAGCAAAAAGCTACTATGGAATTACCTTGTCACAGAGCTTGGCGCTGCCATGAGTGTGATAGCCTGCATCCTGGAGATGCCAGCAGGGCCCCTGATGCCTAAGCTCAGCACACGCTTTTCTTTGGAGAGTACTCAAAGGGAAAATGTAAAGTCCATGTAGATATTATACACCAGTTTGACAGTTCCATGCTCTACATTTCCCACTTTCCAGTCACTGTGGCAGGGACTAGACCATTGGTTTGGCTTTTTCATCTAGGTCTGTCTTCTGAGGGCTTTCTTAAAGCCCATCCTTATGTTTGTTCTGGGGTTATAATGACTTGCTTGTATGAATTTTTTCTTGTTTCTCCATAGTGCACCCTCACCTAAATCAGGTGCCAGCACCTGCCTGTGCTACTCTTTTTACCCTCCTTCTGGTTTTCTTTAATGATCCCTTTACATCAACTTACCTTTTAGGAAAAGAAGTCTTATACAAGCAGTCTTCAGGGCATGTGACGTGTATTAAAATACTACATATCCCTCGTCTCCACAATTTATCACACTATTGATGGATAACGAAATTAACTGGTTTCCTTCCTTCCTTTCCTCAGTATTGAAATTTTGATCATGAATCATTTTCAGAGATGCAGACACTGAAGCTGAAGCTGCTGACAGAAATGAAGCAAAGCTCTATAGTCAAGATTATCTCAGGTCTCTATCAACAAATCTGATCTGGTTTATGCTAGTTTTCTTCTTTAGGATATTGCTGGTTTCTTTGTGGCCAGTGCAGTGTGAGTGTTATCAGAGACATCTTTCTTTCACAGAAATCCATTATAAGTTTCTTGGTGTTGCTTTAAAGCTTCCAGTGTCTTTAGTATAGGCATCTGCTCCCAATTTATGTATACTAGCAAAGACCACCGTATTAATAGCATGTTGATATTGTAATTCTAAATATAATACTCAAGAGTATTAATAGCCACATTTAAATAATTTTCAGTAGGTAATTTAAATGATTAGGCACTCGTTGTAGGGAGGTATAACAGTATCCACAGTATTATCTGCCTGCCTCATATGGTATTGCCTGATTTACCCTGGTTTTGTGAGCCTCTCTGCCCCTCCTGCCATCCCAGGGAGGTGCCACTGCCCCGACCTCTCCATGCCAGCCGGGAGCGGAGGAGAGGCTGAACGAAAGCTCCTCTCACTTGCAAGTTCAAGTTAGCAATGAACTGAAGTCTTAATCAACAGGGGAGAGAAAAAGAGCCAACCTTCTCTGATACAATATTAATCATTTTTTCCAAAGCTTTGGTGTTAATGTTATGTCAAAAGTATTCTGGTATTTTTGCATCCTGGAAATTTCACAACAGCACGACTGTGTGCAGGCATATTGTCTCCACTGAAGTGGCAGATATGCATGCAATATGCTTGAATAATTTATTTGTTTGTAGTCAGTGAAGAAATTGAAAGTTTTTGATTAAAGTACATAGACAGAGAGAGGTATTGTAGAAAAAGACCATAAACTTCAGGCTGAGAAAAGTAGTAGCATGTGGACAATTGCTTCTTTCTCCTGTTTCTGCTTTAATGGTTGCAACATTTTTTCAGCTTGTTTGAGCAATACATACATAGAGTATTCTATCATTCCCTTGGAGATTTCCTTACAACATAAGTTTTGTTTTAATATATGGCAAAATAACAAAGACGTAAGGCAAAAAGTGCACATTTGCATTATTTCCTCAGGAGTGCAACAGTATTTTGTATCTCAGGAATTGAGCAGATTGTCCATGGTGTAGTAGAAGGCATTTCATTAAATGTTATTGCAGTTTAAGCTTCCTTGTTGCCTTAGAAATGCATTCAGCAGCTTTCAGTACAGCTTTGATGTTTCAGGTGAGATGTGGTCTGCTTTGTACAATTTTTGACTTAGCAGATATACGGAGGGATAAGAAAGAGTGGGAGTTGTAACACTGATCATCTGACAGAGTTTCATCCTTTAAAACAAATCATCTGGTGGGCAGGGACTGTAATTAAGATACAGATTGCCATGAGATTTGTTCTGCCGGAGTTGCATTCTTGATTAATTTTCTCTTGCATTCATTGTCTACATCCTTTATGGGAGCTCCTCAGGGCATTCACTCAAGGTTATTTTCAAACATTTCTATATCTTCTGTGAACTCCTGTCCCAACTCCCCTGGATGGCTTTTACAGAGGAGAAAGCACAGCAGCTCAAAGCTTTGATGCTCTGACAGACAGTCCTACTGGTGACCCTCCACTTCTCCCAGCATGTGCACGCACAGCTTACGCTGATCCCCAGGGGAATTTCCTACTGACCCAGGGGGGATAATTGCACTTCCCTGCAGCAGAGGAGACAAGACAAGCCTGCAGTTCAGCAGCTGAGGTGCTCTTGCTCATGCAGAACTACCATCAGCAGGGAAGACCTTAAAAGACGGTGCCAAATGGGGACCTTGCAAGGTGGGAACAACACTTGGTAGGCGGTACACTTTTAGTAAACCAAAATTTATTAAATTAGATTTTGGTGTATTTAGTCATTCTTTACACTGATGATCAGAATCATCTTTACAGTCAGACTAACAAGAATAAGAAATAACCTCTCTCCAGTGGCTTCCAGTCTTTATTCAGTCATGTATCTGTTCCTTTTGTTATACACACGAAACTTTGGTGCTGTTCTGAATGCAGAGGAGGTACCTTCTATTCTAATGATAAAAATAATGCAAGGCTGGTATTTCTCTTACATTTTTTCTCTTTCACGGTGACTGTTCTGTTTCTAAACATGTTATGGTCTCACGGTTTATTTCAGCAATCTTATTGTACATTTCCCACTTTTTTTTTTAGGTTTGGGGTTTAATTATGAGCACAGGTACTTTAGAAGACAAATATAAGTTTCTTATGATAAAATTGTGGGCCGTCTTTCTATACACAGATACTGTCTCTGCTCTGCTGTCAGGTTTAGTTCAGATTGTAAGCATTCTGAGGTTCAAATCATATTTTTCTCTGGCATTCTTCAGCCCTCAAACTTTGTTAGACTTTAGTAAAAATCAACACTGCTGAAAATTTGAGCTTACTCTGTAGTTGTTAGCATTCAACATGAGGTGATGTGCAATGGAACTGGAACGATAAAAGACTTCATGAATGATAAAAAACAATACAAGAAAAGTAACAGGGCAGAAGGTATCAAATTTTTAGGTGTCAAAAAACCAAACTGATTGGATAGTCTTACACTGAGCTCTAGACGTCTGTCCCGTGAGTTCACAGTTTGGACCTTCAGCAAACGTGGCTGATTTTTCAGGCAGCTGAGCAGCTACACTATGGAGAGCCAGTAGCAAAAATAAAATAAATTCGTGGTGAGATAGATGGACCTGAGGCTACCAAGAAGAAAAGAGGTATCATCTCCCCACATGAAGTGTGGAGGAGTTGCCTGGAGGAGCACTAAGAGGCTGAAGAAGAGACTGGGGAGCACAGAGTGTGGGGCGGGCTGTGGGCTACTGTGGAGAGGGGCAGACCCTGAAAGCCAAAATCAGGAGTGACCAGAGAGAGTGGAGAAAGTGAGAGAGAGGTATCATGGAGGGGGGGGGTGTGCAGAAACAGGGGAAAGAGGGGATCGATGCCAGCATATGAATTCTGGGTCAGAGGGGTAAGCTAACTGAAGGCTGAGTAGTTTTGACTATATCTCTCTTGGTCATTGTTGGAGCCAAACAACTTTATTCACCAACTGTGAAAAGCCTTGCTCCGAGTTCTGCAGATAGGAATTAATACACGGGCATAAAAAATAATCTCTCTGTGTATTCCTAGAAAAGGTGCTGATGAGGGGAAATGCAGTCTTAGGTTTGCCAGGTTGCTCTCTCAAGTTGCTACAAAAACTAAGATATGGTCCTCTTAAAAAATATCAGATCAATAAGCCTACTCAACAAGTGTCAGAGGTCTATTTTGAATGCAAGTCAATAAACAATGATTGACTTATTGTCAATAACCAATACTAATTACTCAGTCATTTTGCAAGACTTGCCAAGTGGAAAAACTATTGCCAGAATGCTACATTTCTCAGCTTTTATGCTAATTAAATGTATTAGTTATCTAGAGTTCTACCTTTAAACTCTACAAAGACTCGCAGCTTGCCACTTAGTTTGAGATGCTGCAGAATTTTCCCCTGATGGTGCTCATCCACAAACCTACTCAGCCACAGAAACACTCTACAGACAGACCCCAATGAAGACACATGCACTTACATAGGTACAGAGAGTTGAACACTAATTAAAGTACCAGCTTACTTCCCAGAGTCCCAGAGTACCTCTACTGCTGAAAATGAGAATTATGAAGACATAGACAAGAATGTCCATTTCCAGCCGCCAGTCTTTTATCCTATCATTATTCTTTAATGTTTGCTTTTGGAAGATACACTACCAAAAAAGAACAGCATAAGAGATCTAAAGCTGATAAATTATATTATTAAGACTTAGTTTTCTAGATTTTTAAACATATGTATCAAAACAGTGTAACTCTTTAGTTAATGGGAAGAATGGTGGTGCTCAGTCATTGCCTGCTCTGTCCTCCTAAGAAATACTTTGTTGTCAGTTTCCTTACACCAGATAGGATTTTGTCTCCTGCAGACAAAATGTGGCTCCAGTTGTACAAAAGCAGCTCTGTGTGGCAGCACCAGATTCACTGGATGCCACAGACAGCTGGGCTTGCGGTGCCTACCAGTCTGGAGGGGAGCGAGGAACTCCTGGGCTCCTCCTTCAGACATCCCCCTCTTCACCTCACCCAGCTAGAATACGATGCAGAGCCTCAGAGGATTTTATGCCACAAAGGAGGAGGATGTTTTATTTGATGGCACCAAGAAAATTCTTAAGCGCAAGCTATTTTAACTACAGCACAATTTATCATGTATGAAGGATTGCATTCTTCATGGTGTGAGAGGACGTCAAACAAGATGATGAGCGCCAGAAGCGTGACTCCTGCAAGAGGCTTAAATACGTGCCTGTGCTTCTCTGATAACACATTACAGTAATTTGGCTTGAGAACATCCCCAGTTGTTTTCATAATTCCACACAGTATGTAAGGTGTTTCTTATGTTTTTAAAAACTTATTCTACAGTTCACCAAGATGTAAATGCAGAATTCTGTATTTTTTTTAGTTGGCTGTCCACACAAGTGGATACCTAGTCAACACAGCCAACAGAATCTAAGAAGTTATTCAGCTCATCCAAAAATAGACAATTAGTCATCTGAATGGCTATTTACTCTCCAATAACCATGTTGTTTACACATCCATTGACTATAAATGGGAATATAGATGCCTAATTCACAATAGAACCTAATCCAATAATCTTAACCTGAGAGATGAAGCCCATCTCTATTTTTGGTTGAATAAGTAGCAAGAATAATCCTTATAGTAATTTCAGTGCAAGCAGTTACCGTAACAAGTTTCTCTGGACAGAGTTTAGTTTAAACTCACCTTCACCCGTACTACATTCTTGCCTAGTCATCTTAACTAGAATGTTTCTGCTGCAGTCTGTTGACTCCAGTAATATTGCCGGTTTTTTATTCCTTATCCAGATTCGACAGGGAGAGTTGGAATACTTGGGTGTTTGATTCCAAGCAATATCTTGTTGACATCTCTTACACTAGGGAGACTTCTTGAAAAGGTGGTGTACTGGAATATGAGTTGTGGTTTGGGTTAAAAGTATCTTGTCACATCTCATCTATCTTAAACAACAACCTCCAGGAATACACATATATATTGCTCTGTGAGTTTCTCTGTAAATGTTCCTTCTTAAAAGCATCCAAAGTTATTCTTAGAAGTAGTTTGTTACAGTCCTTCCTGGGATAGGTGAGGCAAGAGGTAGAAAATTATCATGAGATTTCTGTTCAAAACATTAGAGATTGGTTGGAAGGAGCAAAGGCAGTACAGAATCAGACAATTGCCCCTCTGTTTCGTAGAATTAATCCATCTGTTGGTGGATTTCACAAGAAATGTGAAATAGTTGACTGCTACTGACATTTCAGGTAGTAGGTGGTCAGTTTTTTTAGTAATTTACCAAATATGATTTTCTTCTCAGACATAGACTTTGCATCTTCCAGTCTGGCCTACTGCAGCTGGCTTTTACATATATTAAATCTACAAAATCACCCAGAAGGGGAAGCATATGCAGGACATCAAAAGTCACTTGACTGGAACACATTCAGCCCTATCTCTGTCTAGGTTGTGTGTATCATGGAGTCTGAGGCGGTCAATTTGGGGAATAAAGACCCAAATACTTATAACCATGGTTCTCATAACAAGGGCATGACCCAGCAGCAGATGATGGCAGTGGTGAGGGTGATGGGGAATCTGACATTCACACTAGCATTTAGGGTTTCAGATCAGAGTGAACAAGACAGCACTGCATGGTTGTTTCCTGCTTGCTGGTCTAGAGACCTTCTCCCTGTTATGCTGTACTGCTGAAACACATGCAATGCTACAGGCTTGGGGAAGAGTGGCTGGAAAGATGCCTGGCAGAAAAGGACCTGGGGGTGTTGGTCAACAGCCGGCTGAACATGAACCAGCAGTGTGCCCAGGTGGCCAAGAAGACCAGCGGCATCCTGGCTTGCATCAGGAATGGTGTGGCCAGCAGGAGTAGGGATGTGATCGTGTCCCTGTACTAGGCATGGGTGAGGCTGCACCTTAGTACTGTGTTCACTTTTGGGCCCCTCACTACAAGAAGGACATTGAGGTGCTGGAGCGTGTCCAGAGAAGGGCAATAAGGCTGGTGAGGGGTCTGGAAAACAAGTCTTAGGAGGAGTGGCTGAGGGAGCTGGGGCTGTTTAGTCTGGAGAAGAGGAGGCTGAGGGGGGACCTTATTGCTCTCTACAACTACCTGAAAGGAGGTTATAGTGAGGCAGGCGTTGGTCTCTTTTCCCAAGTAACTAGCGATAGGACGAGAGGCAATGGACTTAAGTTGCATCAGGGGAGATTTAGAATGGATATTAGGAAAAATCTCTTTACTGAAAGAGTGGTCAGGCATTGGAACAGGCTGCTCAGGGAAGTCGTGGAGTCACCATCCCTGGAGGTGTTCAAAAAACATGTAGAAGTGGCACTTTGGGACATGGTTTAGTAGGCATGGTGGTGTTGGTTTGACAGTTGGACTTGATGATCTTAGAGGTCTTTTCCAACCTTAATGATTCTGTGGTTCTATGATTCTGTGCTTAATGAGAATCTTCCCTGCAGCATTGAAGGGCTGACTGCCCAGGCACTCCCTGAAATCCTGAAATCTTTGGAAGCTGCTGTCATCTTCCTTGGCCTGCACATGAAGTCCACCATTCTGTACTGTACTTTAATTGCCAGCTATGTCAGCTGTAATTAATTGTGCTTTGGTATGGGTGAAGGAAATAGTTGTTAAACAATGTAATATTGTTATTGTGTATTCTGCTGTTCTAACAGGTGTCTGATGAACTTCTATGTATAGAAGTAGGTAGGGCTTTTAAGGCAAATTTTATGAGTATTATACAGTAATTACAGACAATGAACAGTGGCTGACTTCAGCACATGTGTTTGGAATTCCGTATATTTTTCTTTTTGAGTTTGATAAGCTGAGCAAACTCTCGAAGATGTGATACATCTGAATAGATCTATTCTGTACTTCCTGCAGTGAAAAACAAAGGAGCAGCTATATGAATTTCAGCCTTTGCAAAACATCGCACTTTTGATGCTAGCTTTTTACAATAGATAAAGCCAAACATGCTTATCAGTAACAATGCTCTCCTGATTTATCTTTAGGCAGAGGAAAAATGTCACCAATTTCTTCTTTCATTTAGTTTCACAGACGGATTTCTGCCTGTGTCGATTGGAAGAGGGCCTATGCCTTTTAGCAGAAGGAGACTAATACTCATGCACTTGCTGGCAGAGTACACACTGAGTACATGCTCACCCTTACTCCTAGTCAAAAGCTCTCACACAGCATCACTGAGAAGGGAAGCATCACCATTGCACTGTATATACTTGTTGCTGGACCAGATAATTCTTTCCAAATGCCACACTCCAGTTAGCGTCTAGTGAGTCATGCACTTCCCGTGAGTATCAGAGATGGCACCTGTTCTTGAAACCTGATTTACATATATGGGTATGACCCTTGTACTCATACGCGCAGAAGGTCTCTAATGCTTGATGCTACCACATAAAAAAGATTAGAGCCATCAGGTGCTGTAATATTATCAACAAATTACTGCCATGTGGTGATTCTGCATGACTCCTCCATGTGCTCTGGAGAAGTATTTGGCTGAGAAGATTTTTTATTTGAAATGTGGTGATGTTTTGGCATCATCACAGTGTTGACAGTTGTTCAAGGCTCCCTTCAGAGCTATGCAAGTCCGAGAGCTGTAGTCATGTCTAGCATTAGCTCTAGAAAGCATTTCTAGCAGAGAACATGGCACATTTGTCATTACTTTGAGTTCTTCAAGCAAGATGAAAAGTCACCATCGTATTGCCTGCAGATCATTTGTGCTGTTTAATGCTCAGTTGGAAAAGAACCTATGTGTCCAGAAGAGGAATCCTGGACAGCATAGTCTGGGCTTCTTTATGTAAAACTCAGTTTATATGGCCACAATGGTACTTTCTAGTCCCAATCTCTGAGACATTTTACAATGTAACAAAGAGGATGCAAAGTACATGTTCACATTCCCCTTTGGACAATTCTTTCTACTTTTTATCGCACATAAAAGTCTTCTGCTATTTTTCTTGCTACTGCAGTATGTAATCACCTCTATGATTAACATATTGGATGTTCAGGGAGAACAACATAGCAGAGTATTCTGTGTTTAATATTTTTATTTTAATTTACCATCTATGCAAATTCAGGAGGCAAACCTAGCCAAAGCAGATTATTATCTGGCTATATGTACCCAGAAACATGGAAGTCTTGGTGTAGGCCATTTTCTTCAACCTGGGATAACAATATCTGTTACAACTATTTCTCTAAGCTAAAATGGACAAATGTAGCATTTCCAAAGACCACTGGGCATTCAGACAAATGTAGATATCATTACTGCCACCTATTGTTACAAGTAGAGAATTGAAGATATTTTCGTAATTCTATTTTTCCAAATGGAGATATAATTAGAAACTAAAAAGCTTGTTCCTGTTGAAGTGTTTCTAAATAAGCACATTTTGGTGCCTTCTTTGACAACATTGTTTTCAGAGCCATATAAAATTGGCTAGTACAAGTGCTAAGAGAATCCAAAATCTGCATGGAAACCTGGTAAAAAATAGCTCTAAACTAAAAAGGAACCACAGGCACCGTAATGCTCAGCAGCACAATAACGTATTTCTATATATGTAGGTACTACAATCCCAAGCCTTGAGCCCAGTGTTCAGACACTCTTTAGAGGTACATAGAAAGAGGTAGTGTCTTCAGAGACCTTCAATACTGAGTGCTTTTTCACTTATCATAATTATTACAGCAATTATATCTTGCATACACACCAGAAAGAGGTCTTGTTGCCACACAGAAAGATAAGGCTCCAAAGTGTGATCATGGACTGGGTGATAGGATTCTGATTAGTATCATATGAATGCGTGCTACCAGATAATTAGACGGAAGTAGTTATGGATTTTATGTTTCTGCAGTATAGTTCCAGGAGTGGGAATTGCAGAGAAAACAAAAGAACTCAAGTAAAAGAGAAGATTTTAAATAGGAAGATGCAATAAAAATTTTTGGCAAGGCCTGCTGAGTTGTTGGGTACCTCAGATTCATGACTAATGCATGACAGATTGTGTAATAATATAATTACCTATTTCTAATTAGTGATAAATATATTATTTGGGATTACATGTACAAAAACTTGTCAAAGGTGTTTCAATTTTATGGAATGGTTTTCAAATCCTGAAATCTTTACTCTTTTTTTTCACATAGAATTCTGCGGAATTCTATTAACTTCTAGATTTCAATGTTGCCTTAATGAGTACTGTGAGATTTCAACATATAATTAAAACATCATAAAAATATTAAAACATTGTGATAAAACCAGACTACATTTCAAGTTTTAATGTTTATTAGTCTGAGCCTTTCTTGAAGGAAAGAAAGAGTTAATCCTTCTAAGACATCTGATATCTATCCACATACATATACTTATTTGAAAAAAATCTACTAGTAGAGTTCGCTGATGCCAAAACATAATCTGGTAAATCACTGCAGAACTACTAATTTGGCTCTGTGCTTTATTTGGAGTCTGAAATGTAGATTTTTTTTTTTTCTGGATGGAGATGAGGCTGAATAAGCAAGTACCACTGGATGGAACTTAGACCAATTCATATTTTAGGTTTTCTGACATTTCAGACTAGGACTAGACACTGGAAGTGATGCCCTTTGACATTGCAAGTCCTCTGTGTATAACAGGCTTCAGAAAGTGCAAATAAAAATGGTTGAGTTGATTGAATGAATTATTGTACCCTTTGCTTCTCAGAAGACAAAGTTATGCATGGGCATCCTGGTGCAAAATAGCAGCTTATTTTGCTTCCAAGCAGAATTAGTGGATCTCAGCTATGCAGGAAATAGCTAAAAAAGGTGGGTTCTCCTGTATAAATAGCTCAGCAGAAGTAATGCAACAATAAATTACCGGTGTAACTTGTCTCTGGTTGTCAGTGAATTAGCCCAAGTTTAAACAGGTAAAGATCAGGACCAGTACTCTAATTTTTTGACATCCCAGTCACTTATTTCTACTTTTGCTGTCCACACCTGTGACCAGTAGCTTTTATTAACAGATATTGTTTCCTCATTCCTGCTTTAGTCAGGCATCATGAACTGTGAAAGCCTGTTTCTGAACTTACTTATTTTGATATCTTAGGTGTCAAATGTGGTACCTTATGGAAACACACCCAGATTCATACAAACAAGCATCCACAGGATATTTTTTTCTTTACAGATCTCTGATCATCTAATACTACATCTTCTCAGCTAATTTCCAATTTACTGAAGTCTTTAAATTGCAAAATTCCAGTGATTCACAGGGTCATGGCATGGCATGGCATTCATTAGAGCAGGAACAGCAGGCTTTGAAGGTCTTTTAATGAAAGGACTGTATGTGGCAGCACTTACTGGTGAGATCTGAGTGAGGGGTACGTGAACTGGCAATCAGAGGTCTGGAGCAGTCAAGAGTCTTTCATTCACATCCATCTGATAGGAAATAAAAGTAAAGAACTCTGAGATTCTTACCATGATTTTGTTTTAGTACCATTGAACATTTCCTGAAACTAGGAAGGATGCTGGTCAGGAACAAAAGCCTAAAAAAATAAAGAGTGTTGAGGTGTTGATATAAGGAAGAGAGGATGCATCAGAGCTTGTTCAGGCTATTCTTTGAGCAAGCACCCTTTGTAGGTACTCTGCACAGTTCAGTTCTAGTTCATACATCATTTCTGTGCTGCCCTTACAGAAGAAAAATACATCTGACCAAATTCATTCCTTGGCTGCACCGAGGCCACTGCATACTGCCTTTTCCTTCATCCAAAGCTTCAACAAATTTGCCATAAGAAAACCTCACCATGTATTCACTCACTTTCTTTATAAACTGTCTGTCTTGGACTTGTATTATTTGTGAACCTAAACATCAAATAGGAAAGAAATAAGGTCCCTATCTATGAAAATCAGAATTTGTTCACAATTCTTTCAATAATCAGGACAAACCTCTTTATAAGAGATGATATGGTTTGCTTCAGCGCTCTGATACAGTGATGTCTCATGTGGACATAGCTGAAACTTGTATTTCCCAACTCATTGCAATTTTATGTCTGTTAAGAACAGTTATACAGCTCATATTAATCTTCATGAAAATTGTCTGGAACTATTCATGTCACATTAGTTTATTATTATGTGGCAGGTATATGTTTGTGACAATGTGAAACACTGGTATGACTAACTAAACCTAAAAAAAAAGGAAAAATAAAAGGTTCTGGTCAGGTATATTCTGTAGTATATAAATGGGTTATGAACAAATAATTGACAAGAATTTGAGAGTATTAGGTAGTCAGTAAACTGAGGTTATTGGAATCCCTGCATGACTTCAGGTTGTTATCCAGAAGTCATTGCTTTTTGCAGTTTTTTTGTAATGGTAACAGCTGTCCTCTAGACTTAACACTTGCATCTAATAGCCAGTGCGGACTCCTAGTCTTTGTATAGCATTCCCTTTATCCAAGCATACAACTAACGCTCACATTCAGTTGGGACTATTTTGACAGAGAGGGCAAAGAGGATCAGAAAAGACGACAGTGGAGGCCATTTAAGTGAAAAACTAGTTAAAATGATTTTCTGTCATCTTAACACAATTTTCTTTCTCCCAGTGAAAATAATAACTTCAAATGCCTATTTCTGCACAAGGAAAAAAAAATAATATAAGAAATGAGTTGCATAATTAAGAAAAAGAAAGATTTACCCAAGTCTTTAAACTCAGTATTTCAAGTTTTATCCTAAACAACATACAGTTTGATTCCCAGCACTAAAGAGAAAAGAGTACGAGAAAAACTATACTAGGCTTGACTCAATGTCTACAGAAGACAATGTGATCCTTGCATTGTCTTCAGGGGCCTTTATCCCGATCTTACTTATTTTGCATCATTCTGAGAATACAAATTCCATCTAATTTACTTTCTTGGATATTTTGAAGTGCTCTCTGAGAAAAAAAACCTTAGCATTATGCAAGAGTATTGGCTGCCTTAACTATAAGCCAATGAATTTTAGTGATACACCGAAAAATATGGGCTCACCACATCCGAAGTGAGATAAGCACATCCCGGGACCTATGGAATGTTATTGTCAACAGGCTCTAGGCATTACCACTGCCTCCGGAGGAGGTTTGTAACAAGCTGTAGTGCTAGTTGTGGTTTATAGGAAGCTACTCAGCTGCTGCTCCTGACCTGAAGGGTGGAAAAAGCCTGCTTTGTTCCATGCAGAACTTGCCTATACATATAGATAGGATCATGGGAAAAGTTCAGGCTGGAAGGAATTCGAGGGGTCTCTAGTCTGGCCTTCTGCTTAAAGCATGCTTGGATATGACATCAGACCAGACTTCCCAGGAATTTATGTAATCGTGTCTTGAAAATCTCCAGGGATGGTGACCACACAACCCCTCTGGGCGGCCTGTTCCACTGCTTTTCTGTCCCCACGGTGAAAGTTTTCCTTTATATCCAGTCTCAGTCTCTCTTGTTTCACCTTACTCTTGTTGTTCATATGCTAGATTCTGTCTTTTGAATGAAAGTGAGCATGTGTCTTCTGTCTATTCAAATAAAAGCAACTAAGAGCTGCTTTTAGGAATCTAAGACTTCATTTCACGAGACTGTACACAACTGAGTTTTCTCTGTAAGTTACCTTTGGTTAATAAACTTCAACAGTCCTTGCTCAGAGAAAACCAATCATCATTAAAAAGTGGAATTGCTCCTGATAAGTCATGCTGGTAAAACTGCTATCAGCTGAAATGCTCATAGATGTTACTGTGGGATTTTAGAAGCTCAAGAGAATGGAAGTGTGATAATACATTAAATCCTGCTCTCAGCAAGCAAGGCGAAGAGTGAAATTCATCAGATATAAAATTGAAAGAATGTACTTTGGATTTTTTCTGATACCAAATAAAGGGTTAGGGGTTATTACACATGTGAATTCAGATCCATTCAGAACTGTTATAACTGAAATATTTCTTCTGATAATATTAAAAAGCAGCTTGGACTGGCAAAGAACAGCTGTCCCTGTGTTGGAAACACATTAAACTTTTGATGAAATAAGAAGAACACATAGGCAAAAAGCAAGAAATCACAAATTTAAACAATGCAGAAATCAAGCCTGTGGTGTTTGTATGTTTGCTGCAAGATATGAAAGCAGAATAAAACAGATGGGCAGTGTTGTTTTTTCAATTCTCACAGGTTTAAGGAAAAGCATAGATCTTGTGTTCTGTATTATTATTGGTATGACTCAAAAAGGTGGAGGGAAAACAGTATCTCTACTTGTTGTAGCAGTGCTTTCCTAAATCAATCAGATTAATCGTAGCTGGAGGAACTATATCTGGTAGTTCTGTTATCTACATCAATGGCTAAATCTTTGTTTAAGCCTCTGAAGCACTTTTATGCAATTATGTCTTATAGTAATCAACTTGAGTTTAATTCTCTGTTGTATAAATAAAACCCTCTTTGTTTAGTTCACTTCAGTTTTATGAAATATGAACCTTGCTTTCATGTTCCAAAAGCAAACAGAAAAGTTCTATTGACCATTTAGATACTATTTATTCTTTGATATGCCTGTCACATTGCATCTTACAGATGTCTTCTATTAACCAAACAACCCTACTCTGTTTGTTCTTTACTCTAAGGGATTTTTTTTTGTTCATCCTTCCCCAGATCTTTTCTTTTTTGACTGTTTTCTTTCAGATGCTATGAAATCAGGTAATCTGCAGGACCTACCTTTGTTTTAAATTACAGCATAACAGCTTTTTTGAATATTTTTCTGTAATCTGCTTAGAATTAGTTGTTATCAATTTGAAGCGGTAGTCAATGGACCAGCTATTACCTTTTTCCTTGAGAAAACTGGGCAATTCATGGTTGACTTCACCAGCCACACACCTTTCATTTCTAGATCAATTTCAAGTCGAGTCTATATCAACAGAGATCAAAAGTTGCAATGTCCTTGTTGCTAATTTGTATCAGTACATGTGAAACTTTTTTGGAGATTGTTCTGGATTTCAGGCTTCAGAGATAATGGCATCATCACATGGTTTTCAGTCTTCTTTTCTGTGATTATCTGACCTACATAGGGGACACAAAAGTGTGACCAAAAGTGATTCAGATTCTCCCGTTCTGATATATATATATAATTTGTGTCTCTTCTTCATTTTATCTGACACTGGCAATACAATCACCTACTTTTGCTCACTCTTACTGAGATTTCTCAGATTCCTCTTCTGGTGAAATAATCTTCATTCTTTTACCACTTCACGTAGCTAATAAACATTGTATTACATCTCTCCAGTGCTGCACTGCAAGTCATTTTCATTTTAACCTCTTTCATGCTGAAGATAAGCTATTTATTCCTAGTATTTTCTTCACGAGCATTCAAGCCCCGTGACAGAATTTAACGTGGAAGTTCTGACTATCTTCCAACTGCAGTGGACTATATGAAAGACTCACTAAATTCCACATATAAGGTCCTCTCCCAGGTCTCTTCAATCTTTCATGAACTTCCTTGTAGCTGAAAGGAGGGGGAATAAGAACAATGAACTTTTAACTTGGGTATGTGATTTTTCATAGACTCACAGACTAATTCAGGCTGGACAGGACCTCTAGAGGCCTCTAGTCTAATGTTCTGCCCAAAGCAGGGTCAGCCTTGAGATCAGACCAGGTTGCATGCAGTTTATCCAGTCAGGTCTTGAAAACCCCCGAGGATGAAGACTGCATTAATTCAGTGCTTCTTATTTTAGAAATCTGCTTCTACCGCACTTAGTAACACCAGACAGAAACATTGATGGAAGAAGTAATTAAAACTGCAGATACTTGAACCAAAGTTCTTTATAATCATTGTGAGCCTTTCCAGGGAGTGCGGGGAACTCTGACTGGCATAAGCAGTGAACAGGAGTTGAGCCACACTCGTGGTTTTCCTCCATGCAGAGGGAATATCTTCAAGCATTGGATGCCTGCTTGGACTAGATATTATAGCAGATGCAAATAGATTATTAGTCATACTTTCCTACTTGGAAATTATATGCAGCACCTTCTTACTGTACTTTCGTCCTCCAGGCAGCTTTAGTTTGACATTTGTAGCTAAGGCAATTGAAGGAAGCTAGAAATGGTTTCACAGACAATATCAACAAGTGGCAATTAAACTTTGATTTTTCCAATTTTTTTCACATTTTTCTAAACCTCTGAGTTTCTTGGGCCAGCTGTTGTGTTACTTACACCTGGTCCTGTCACTGAGTAAAGACTTTGAAGTCTTCTCTACTCCCTTTTCCACGTTGCTCTGAATTTTCCATGTATAAAATGAGTTGGAGTAACACCAATACAGACTGAGAAAGTTGTGTTTATGAAATCAGTGTCAAGAACACTGCCCTAGCCTAGCTCTGCTGGCCATTGCTTCGTGAATGGTTTGTGGGCAGCCCAGGGCTCTTCTGAATCCAGACTGGGAGTGAGTTTGCTGCTTGCAAAAGGACTTCAATTTCTCTTATGAGCTGGTTCAAGATACTTGGATGCAAAATGAGTGTTTCAATTCAGTCTCTTAGCTAGGGATATGCATAACAGGAAAACCCTGAAGTTAAGATGCTGAATTTCACACCCCGTTGTTTGAACATGCTTGCTAAGGTGAAAAATGGTTTCTGAAAAATCGATGTGTAGTCAAAACAAAATTTCACTTACGTAACATGTTTGAATTTAAACTGCTTAACTAAAGAGTTTTTATCTTTTAAATTCACCCTCCTACATAAACAATGTTTCAGTATTTAAAATTAATTTAACTAGACTACTTAGTTAAAGGAACTAGCTGTCTTTTGTACGACACATACTGGTAGCCCTCCATTCTGAATATATCCAGTAACTTTAATTGCAGTGCTCCTAGACCTGCCAAGAAGTCTTTCCCCTGTCTATGTTGAACAATCCCTGCCCTGTACCTAGCAAGCAGTGGACAGTGCGTGGACAGACCAGTGGCCTTGCTCCTCTGCAGCCTGCAGAGCTTTCAATGATCTGCCACTGGAGGGGAGAGCTTCTAGTGCCATGCTGTAAACTGGGGATAACCACATAACCACATAACAGAGTGCTGCTGGAACGCACACTCTTCATGGTGACTGTCCGCTTGCAGGTTGGCGGGGACAAGATAGCAGAGAGAAGTCCCAAGGCCATCAAAAGGGACTTCAGGGCACTGGGACGACTGATTGAGGGATCAGGGGCACAGGTGGTGTTTTCCTCCATCCCATCAGTGGCAGGGAACAGCACTGAAAGGGGCAGGAAAACTCACCTGGTTAACAGGTGGCTCAGGGACTGGTGCCATCGGTCAAGTTTTGGCTTCTTTGATCATGGGGAGGTATACACAGCACAGGGCCTGCTGGTGACAGGTGGAGTGAAGCTGTCTCAAAGGGGAAAAAGGATTCTTGGCCACGAGCTGGCGGGGCTCATTGAGAGGGCTTTAAACTAGGTTCGAAGGGGGAAGGGGACATCACCCAGCTCACTAGGGACGAGCCCAGCCTTGGCGTGCCAGGG
>Ga0065711_1026683_pt1 | contig 62432 bp, 31 predicted proteins | sample Hoacrofraction12_FD_59098 | JGI IMG/M metagenome (GOLD analysis project Ga0065711, IMG submission 59098) | Hoatzin crop microbial communities from Cojedes, Venezuela - Epithelial fraction 12 v2 (version 2) | ecosystem: Host-associated > Birds > Digestive system > Esophagus > Crop | place... | reverse complement strand
GTGGCCTCGGGGGGGGCGGGCCCTGAGCCTCGCTGTGGGAGAAGGCGGGACGGCCGCGCGGGGCGTGACGTCACTTCACTTGACGTCACGCTACGTGACGTCGCGTCCCGGGCCATCGGCGTGAGGAAGGCGCTGAGGCGGTGGGGCCCGCCCTAGGGCCTCTCGGTACCGGGGTGCACGGCGCTGGGGAGAAGGCGGGCAGCGGTCGAGCCGCAGAAGTCGCGCAGTGACGTGTCGAAGCGTGTCGTCACCGACGTCATCCAGCGAGTGCAGGCGGTCAGGGCTCCTCAGCGTCCGCTGCGCCTCGGGAAGCCAGTGCTCAAAACCGTGCCAGGGGTCGTCTCTGCAGGCCGCGGCCCGAGGCCCCGCTGGCCCGGGGAGCAGCTCCCAGGCGGCCTCGGCCTGCGATGGCGGCGGCCGGCTGGGCCTGGGTAGCAGCGAGGGGCCAGGGCCCACCCTCTGCTGAAGGCCGTTGTGACACTTGGCGTTTTTCTGCCTGAAATTTAATTTCTTGATTGACGTCAGGTGTAATTTTAAAGCCTGTTGAAGCGATCTAGTGCTGGGTGGGTGGTGAGGCAGGGGTGAGAAGATCAAAGTAGGAGTCTGTGTCATTCGTCTGAAGGAGAATCCCCTCGGTCTCCTGATTCGGTACTGGGGGAAAGAAAAACAACCCACGTTTCCGGAAGCAGCTGGTGTGTCATCGCCTGGCAGTGGCTGGGATCCCGGACCTGGCTGCAAAGTGAAATCATAAAAGACAGGCACGTGCCCTCGGTTCTACGAGATTGTGTGGGCCTTTCTGTATTACTCCTTTTGTTTGTGCTTCAAATTTATGCCGTAAACTTCTAATCCAGTTTGAGCTTCAGATAACTCATCCTGCCCCAGGCCTGTACCAAGCACTGGGGCAAGTGACACAAATACAGAGAGCTGAGGGAAACCGCTAAAATGACTGGGATTTCACAGAAAGTTAAGATTGTTGAGAAGTTTTAAGATATCCCCAAATCTCAGGGAGTCACAGATTTAGGACAAAACCCAAACCAATTAAACAAAACCTTTCATGAAAGTGAGAATCCTGTGTGATTATTAATCACACTGAGAGGCTGTTGACAACATTTCCTCAAAGAGCAAATCTTTTTCTCCTTGGCATGAAGAGACTCTTAAAAACACCTTTAGGCGTTGCAGAAGTCAGGATGAGAACAGCACCAGACTCTTAGTCATGAGCCATTCACGGGCAGCACAGAACCTTTCTTGAGAAAGTTCTTTTTCTCGTCCAGGATCTTACTTTTCGGTTGTAAGTTGAGACTGGGTGGCACCAAATTCCACGTATGAAATACCGCTGTAATTCAGGAGTTTCCCCACAGGATGTCATCCTTGCCCCACGAGAAGCCAGTCAGACTGGTAGGATGAAGACAAAACAACTCAGCCTCTGAACCCCCCATAATCTCTAGGCCTGATTTTCGGAACAGCTGAGCACTCAGGACTCCCGCTGGAATCCACAGATGCTAAGCTGCCGGCAAATCAGACCCTATGTAACTGTGAAGTGCCCAGATTGGTGTTTTCTGATTAGCTCAGTTACTCCTGCCCCACTAGCTTTGTCTGTGCCCTACTTGAGGTCCTCTTCAGATTTCTGATGGAGTTCCAAGGGGTTTTGGCAGAGAATTCAAACAACTATGAAGTCCAACTCCTACGATAGGCCAGCTTCGTCTGTAAGTGAGAGTGATATTAAGGTATACAATAAACTAATCAAACAAATCAGTTGCCAGACGCCCTTCGTTCTCTATGCATTCATCCATGAAAGCAGTTTTCAACGTCTTGCATCTAATTGTCAAAAGGAAAAGGCCCACCCCTCCCTCTTTCCCCCGCAGCACTGTTGTTGCTCATCTAATCAGTCAGAAGCTGTTCTAAAAACAGGACAAAACAGAATTTTGTTTACTACTGCAGATCTGCAGCAGTACGCCTTCTGTTGCGCTGCTGAGGGACTGGGCAGAACCTCACAAATACACATGAGGATCCCTATTGATGTTTCTGCAGATGTTTTGTTACGAGCGTAAGCATCCCAGTAAAATCTTGTAAGAGAGAGGCTTGTACTCAGTCTCAGTGGCTTCCCTTTCTCCATTTCCTTATTGTCTGACCAGTTCCATGCTTCAAGATTTCCAGTCTTCGACCAAAATTATAACAGTTTATATTAATACAAAATAGAATAAAAGACTATTAAAGGCTTAATTTTTCTATTCCTTCTTTTACTTTCTCAGTTTCCAGCTTTACCTTTTTCCTATTTCTATTCTATTTTCCTTTTCCCATCCCTGTTTCTTCCAATAACTCCTATTCTCTTTCTGCTGAGATGAAGAAATACTCATACAGCTGCTTCTGTATCTCCTTCCTTCATCTCCCGTATATAGAGAGAGGTTGGAGACTGAAAGATGGCAGAAAATAGAGGACTGGAGGACAGAAAGGAAGAGGCAATAAGGGCAACATTATTTCCATTTCGCTTGTTGGCTACAAAGCAACTGAACTGTGAGCAGAGACCAGGAGCTCTTGGGGAAGGGCTGGAGCGTGGCCTTCTGAGACCCTGGGAAAAGGTGGCAGAACATTACAGCTGAAACTTTGCATGGCTGTTGGAGAAGCTCATGGACTGCTTGTACATGAAGACCTTATTGCAGTTGGAGTGGCGTCTGGGCAGCTCTGATAAATGAGGAAGAATCTATGGAAAAAGCACTGATATTGAGCTGCAGTGAGTAAGATCCATTTTCTGCTTACAGAAAGGCCAGAAGAGGACATGGGCTCACTGATGAATGTTGGCACAAAATATGAAATGGGGAGGGCTGAAGTGCCTGAGTTTGGTTCTTTCTATCTGTTTCAAGCCCCAATTTTTTCTACCTGGGTCAAGCATGGAGAGGATATATGGATTTAGCCCTTGAAAGGATGCAGAGCTATCATTTCAGTGTCTGGAAGCTTGTAGCTGAGTAATCCCAAAGTCTTCCCAAGTCTCCACCTGGGTGACGGCCCATTCTTTACCCAGTCCACTGTGACCCATACCTTAAAGCCTGTGTTCTCTTCTCTCAAAGTGTGTTATCAACATCAGCAGAGGAGGCACAGTATGAGGGAGGTGCTACCACTTCACCCGAGAATGCAGCTAATGGACCCTGTAAGTGTTACAAAACTGAATGTTTGCGCATACCTGGGACATGCCTGTTGTTTTCCTGAGTGCTACCAGGCACTGTCACTGCCAGGAAGAATTATTTTGCTCAGAGAAACTGGGAAGTAAATAAACAACAAGGAGGATATGCCTACCACTTGCAGTCTAGCACCATGCCGCAATATCAGAGCTAGTGCTAATGTAATTTAAACTTCAGAGTTTAGGGAAGAACCTGGCAATCTTAAGACAACAGCAAGAAAAAGTGTGCACTAATGGAATCACCTGGGTTGATAAATCATCCGCCTTGTCCTTTCTGACCACTGTGCTAGATGAGCAAACTGAGTCAAAATATCGAACTGTTGTTACCACAGGGCAGAAGCACTCCTGGCTTCGTCTGACTTATTTAAAGGTGTTGGGGCCCTTGAATTGCTCGTTGTGCATTCAGATAGTAAAGCTGGTAGATCTGAAGAAGATTTATGATCTAAACTCTTTTTGCTTCTGCGTTGTTGAGACTGTGGCTCTCTGTGCCTGAGGAGGTGCCGGAGTTATACGCACTTCAAGCCCTTACCTAAGCTGATAGTTTTGTCGTGTTAGAAGAGCCATATTCTGCTTATTGCATTCTCAGAGGTTTTATGTGGCTTTTTCAATGTCTTTTTCTCTGCAAACTCCCCATAGCAGAATGAAAAAGTGGAGAGAGACAAAGCAAATAACACTCTCCTGTGGAGGAATGAAATAAGAATAGTTCAAACATATTGACTATTTTCTAGTAACATCATTAACATCCCTTTTAACATTGCTGTAATATACAGTTGTTTGGGACAGGCGTATTTTTTTTTTAATCCAGATTTGCCAAAACTCCTTGAGCTTCTAACCACTGACAGTAAGACGTTAAAAACTAGGTCCAGAGAAAGAACTAGAGAACCACAACCAGCCTTGTAATGGTAAGACTGGAAGAGGAAGGGATAACCAAACAGTGCTTTCAAATTATATTTGTTTGATTTCAGTGTATTCTGATTTTTAATCATATTTTCTTTCCCCTTTGATAGATCTGTGAGTACAGGGGTTGCAGAACGCTTGGTTTGTGCTGTTTGTAAGTTCACAAACGTGGATTCTCTTGCAGTGGCCCAGCCCAGCTTTCACTAAGCAGTAAAAGTGCCTAATTATGCCAAAGCAAAGCATGCCTTCTTCTTTTATTTAATTTGTAGCACCATTTTTTCTTTTCCATGAGATATTTTCATCTTCTGTCCCACAAAGGGTACATTACTTGTATACATAAACTATGTGAGTCGTGACACTTCACGTAGTTAATTTTCACTGTTTTCAGACTGCTTGACAGTAGCTTGTTCTCCTTCATTACACACCAGCCAATGAGTGGAGTAGTTTACTTTCAAAACACAAAACCTCATATTAATCCCCAAACAATTAATTATTGAGAGAAGACAAGCGTATTTTTAACCCAGCCTGTGACTTTTCTACTTATTTCATGCAACAGGGCATGATCTGTGTAATTCCAGGTGTGTCCTGCCAAGTGCCCTGCAGTCTCTATGTTCTTAGCGTGAAGTTATTGTGATCACATGCAGGGACCCTGTACCTTGGTTCTGAGAGTACAGAAAGATGAGAAAGTGAGGTTCTGCTCAAAGGTGTTTCCTCACAGGACACAGAAACTGGGCCTGTGGTGTCTGAGTGGGGCTGAAGGCTCAACAGGCCTTGCTTCTGAGTTCTGAATCTGAAGGTGTATTCCTAGAGCAGAAGGGGACAGGACAGGCACTTGCTGGCTCGAACGTGTGTCCTCAGCGTACACAAAAGTCTGACATCTCTGAAACAACATAAAACCAGACGTAGGTCCTAAAAGTGTTTGGACCTCTGATTTTGAGTACACAAAGGCTCAAGCAGCAGGTGGTTTTGTCAGTTCAGGCGCGTAGTTGTCTATGTCATAAAAAGTCATCAGAAAACAAGATGAGTGACATTAAGAGGGGAAAAAAAGGGCACAAGCCTAAGAAGTACAAAAACAAAGCCAAAGAAAATGGAGCTCCTGGAGAACAGAATCTAACATGTTTGCTGCTGAGCTATGTCCATTTTTTTCTGCATTGTTTTTAAAATGACATTTCATCTGGTGATGCAGAGCCAAATATCTCCACGGGTAACATGTAGCTCCCCCAACTCATAGGAAATTAGCAAGCCTTAATAAAATGGATGCATAGCTTGCTATTGCAGTTCCACATCTAAAGGGGAAACAGATGTTTTCTTTAGTTATTCTCTTCATGTCTGAAGGAAAGCTGTTGTTTAGTTGTTTTTTGGGGTTTTTTGTTTTTTTGTTTGGTTTTTTTTTTTAAAGGCTGGTGCTGAAAAGGTTACAAATGCTGCAATTTTTACAGACCTACTCCAAGGCTCTCTGCTAACCTGAATTGCTGAGGTGACGCTTGCAGGTGCCTGTCACCCACTTACCAGCCTCCTATTTCTTAACACCTACACTTTCGGATGAATAAATAGCACAGAGTCCACAGTATTTGCCTGAGACCATTACTGGGCTGGCAGGCCAGGTTTCCAAGCCCTCTGCCTGAATTCACTGTGAAGTTTCTCAGCCCAGGTGAGTTCCAAAGGAGAGGCAGGATGGATGCGCATCTGGTAAGCGTGCTATCAGAGATGTCACTAAGTGGGTCTCTCAACGCTGCCGCATGAAAAGGAGAAATCTTGGTTCTTCACCTCCTTCACCTGGCTCCCTTCACTTAGTGCATGTTGTGCATTCTGCCCACAGTTTTCCACTACACATTGCAGATGGGCAATCTTTTCTCTTTCCATTTTTACACAAATATTTTCAAGATGTGGAAAAACATTGGCACTTACAGTGAGTGTTTGCCATCTGAAAGAGCTTGCCACTGCAAACATGTCTGCATGCATCCACATATCTCTAGTATTCATTCTTTACTTTGCAGATGGGTATCAAACACAGAGGCTTTCAAAATGCTAATTCATTGGGCTGCTATATTTGTTTGTTTTTACATGTTTATTCATTGTTCCCTGAATGGGGGGATCCCAAGCCGCCTTTATTCCTCTGCAGCTACCAAGTGGACATTAATACAAAAAGCAGGTCCCTGTCAACAAAAAAAGGCCCCAAAAGATTGTAGCCCTTGGCTTAATACCCTTTCAGAGTATTTACCCAAACAATCCTTTTTAGCCTGTGAATATTCATGGTCTTACAGATATTATGAAAGGATAAACACTCCACGCACACCTAAATGCGACTACTAACTAATTTAGGAATTATTAGTCTCCAAAAATGGAGAAGGAAAGGGACTCTGTCATTTAAAGAAACGATAGCAAATGATGCAAAACCCAGGCGGCAGGAATGCAGAGAAGAGCTGGCAGGAGCTAACCAGATGAATGATCAGCATTTTATTCAGGCGGTGTTTCAGTGTCCACCCAGAGGAGATGAAGTATCCTGGCCTCTCAGTGCAGAGAAGGAGAAATAAATCAGGTTTTACCACAAGCAGGGTGGCAGGGAGTTAATTAGGAATGGAAAAAATATATTTCAGTTTGCAAAGGCATAAAAAAATGAGCAAATGAAGGCACTAAAATACATTGAAAACGTGTTGGAACACACCTGGGGAACAGTGACTGAGAATCCCGCAGTGGGAGCCTGCAGCCACGAGGGACTTCGCACAACAGGTGACGCTGGCAGCTCTGCTGAAAGCTGCAGTCCAGTAGCCAAATGCTGCTGCTCTGAGCTGTCGTGCGAAAGCAGACATTTCCCGTACCCTGTCTCCTGTCAGAGTCTCTCCAGCAATGAGGCAGGTAACAAAGGCAAGGGTGCATAAAGAAATAAAAGGATCTTAGATTTCCTCTCAAGGTAGATTTTTAAAAAACACAACCCTCGTTAAAGTCAAGAGGAATTGCTCCACATCTCTTGTAACTTGCCTCCCAGGAGTTGTGCAAAACTAAAATATGACAGATTTTGCGATTAAGCAAAACTACACAAGAAAATTAGCAGAAGCCACAAGAAGCAGGATGGTGGTGAAGCTACCTTATTACCCCATGTTCAGTGATTTCCATTGATGATTTAACAGTAAAGCTCAATTAAATGAGTAGTAAACTGATAGATGCCAGCCACGGATCTGCTCTGTGGTGTAGAAGCACATGCACATGGATACATTAAAGCAGGAGAAACTTTCAAAGGCAATGCATCACTTTATTTTTTCCTGTTCCAAGCTGAGGTTAAGCATGTCTGGGGCGTGCACCTCTCCAGCCCTAATGAAGATCAGTTCCAGACCAAGAGCCACGAGTCCTCGCTTCAGTCTGCTGAGTGACAGTGCTGCGTTTCTAGGGGGGCCAAAGGCTTCTGTTTTCCACTGGGTTTAAACCGTGGGTACAAGTGGGTTTGGGGGCATATTGGCTTGCAGGAGGCAACGTCCTGCCTGTCAGCTGTTGGTGACATATTACCTCCGTGGAGAATGGCACAGGTCCTGCTGCATGCCATTCCAGATCTGCTGACGCACCCTTTTTGCCAAGAATGCCATAGGTTGCAGATCACTGCTCAAGATGAAAGGTTTGTACATGAATGAATGCATGAATATGGCTTCTGGCTGAAATATTTAATCAACGTTTAAGTGACTTTCTGCCACCAGTGAATATCAACATTCCTCATTTTGGGTAAAAGCTGTGAGTCACATTTCAATAATATATTCAGAGAGCATCAATATATTCAGATAGCATCCAATGATGCAAGAGCGCAGTCTGTGGTCAATCACCGTTCCAGTAATTTAGGAGAGTGCAGAAGAAGGAGTGCTGGCTTTTGACTGTCTCCATGTTGGTTATTTACACACCACGTCATTTTGAGCTTGTTGTTTGCTTGTAGCTTTGGGCTGACAGTTGCCTGATTCCAAAGGCAATTCAGCCCCTGACATAAAGCAGAAGAACAATGCACGGTTCCTGTAAAACAACAGTGCTCCCCTCCACTGCTGTCAGAATGCAGGGATTAGATGCAGAATAATGCAGTCCCTGATCAAACCTGCAGCTGTAATTCAACCTCTGGACAGTGCTGATGCCATAAATTTGTGAAGAAAGTGCAGCTCAAGCGATTTGTGAACAAGGGCTGGTGAGTCCAATTGAATTACAGTTGTGGGAGCAGCCGGGATCCCCCTGCACCGAATCATTACTAATGAGAGCCAGAGAATGATTACTTACAATTTTAATGAAATTGAATTTTAATTTACAACCTTGGCTAGAAAAGAAAGAGGGAGAAACATACAGTGAATATTTGTGGGTGACAGGGCAAAAGTACAGCCAGGAACCCAAAATAAACAGAAGGAGAATGCATTCTCCTGAAAGAGACAAGATTACATTTTATCTTCAAAAATAAATTCATATTTTTGCAAACGGTTGTTATACAGCGAATGCTGAAGAAAGCTACTCTATATCACAGTGATGATGAAGAAAGAGCTCAGAAAGAAAATGCTCAAATATGTTTTCTCTGGTCCATTGACGATACTTAGAAGAAGGGGAAGTCTTTAGCTGATTCTCAAGCCATCGCAGCCCATTGTTTTGGCATGAAATCAGCAGAATGGTAACTACAAGCACCACTGACGTATTGTAATCAAATAATCACGTGGAACCCTTTCTGAGCAAGTCTTCCAATTTCAGCATTGAGTGGTTATTAAGTACTGGAAGGAAAAGCATTATTAACACTAAATACTGGTTTAAATAGAATAATGTTTCTTGCTGTTTCCCATGTTGAGGCATTGCTCTGCTATTTTCATATCCTTTTTAATATTGCACTGTTTCTACTGGACTACAGTAAGGCATAGGGAGGTTAAGAAAAGTGGTTTATGAAGTTCATCTTGGGTATGGAAATGTGAGGAGAGACGTGGGAAAACTAGACAGCTTGAGCAAGGAACACAAAATGGATGAATAAGGGTGTACTTGCGGCTCACAACACAGGCCACACAAGTTTTGCAACTCATAATATGAATCCGCAATTGAGGGATGAGTAGGAAGGTGTGGGATGTATAGTGGAAGGTCTGAGACCTGGGGCTTGCAGCAAGGGTCGCACAAATCAGGCAGAGTGCTGGAGAGGTGCTGAAAAATGCTCAGGCTTTTGACTTTACATTTATTTTACAGAAGGTAAATCAATATCTCTTCACCCCAGTGCACTTGTACCATATGGCTTTCTGTTACAAGGTGACCAGGGCTTGAACGTGTCTCTTCTGAACTGAAAACAGCTTAATCCAAAGCGATTTCTTTTCTGCAAAATGTCTAAAGCACTGTATTACCTCATGCCACAGGGTGACAGGACCCAATCCAGTATTTCATTGTACAACTCGGGAATCAGCAGATACAAACTATTACTATTCAAATAGTAAAACATGCAAATTGAGTGGGAATTCAGTGTATTTGCATATATTAAACTATTTTTTTAAAACGAATAGTATTAAAATGAGATTTGCTATACAAGAGAGGATTTTCAAAGAGACGGGGTGGTTCTGCTGGGAGAAATGTTATAAAAATAGGTGGCTAATAACAAAGGGTCATTCTCTTCTTCTGTGTGTCACAAAATGATTTCACATAAAAGCGTATTGTCACGCACAGTCATTTACTCAGACTCACATGGCCTAATTGACTTTGGACACCGAAGCTGTACCACGTCACCACTGGAGGGAGACATCATTCTTTTAAAAAGCTGTAAGACTGCTGCTGCCAGAAATGCACCTCAGCACGAAAGGGAGAAAAAATAATCTTGATAAATACAGCTGCTGAATTTGATCCAGGCTGGTCACAGTAAATCACAGGTTCTAATAACAATAATAACGCGGCATGAATGAAACAGTGCCAGATTAACAAAGATACTTAGTGTGTCCACTCTGATCAATACCGCTCAAGTGAATCTTATCCAGGCATAGAATTTAGTCCAGGTTAAATCCAGCACCAGTATCTGTATATTCTCCTCCCTTCTTCCTCCCTGCCTCCCATCACTCACAAGCTGTGCTTGCAGAAACCCATTTGTGATGTTAAAGTCTCAGGCTGATATTTCCTAACCCTTTATCTGACTGTGACCTTAAGCGTGACCAGAAAATGTTCCTGTAGATGGCATTATTTTAGTTTTCCCTTAACCCCTACTGGCCTAGTGGCCTATTTTACAATCATTCAATTACCCCTACTACTGCTGAAAAAACCCAGCGAGAAAATAATTATTTGGTGCAGCTCAAGGTCATCAGCTGCAGGAGGACAGGGAACCATCAGAGGAGCTCCAAGTCGTACTACTCAGACACTGTTGGACAACTGACAAGGGAATGTACGTACTTCAGAGAGGGGGCCAGGGCACTCCAGCTCAACGTCTTCTGCTCTAAAACCCAAAAGCTTCTGCTAGTAGAACAAAAGAAGCAGTTCTGCTTGTAAAAAAAGAAGAGAGTCTTTCTAGCTGATGTGGTGGGGCAGGTTCCCCAAGAGGCTAACGTGGTACATGCCCATATAGACGCATTCCGTGGTGGGGTGCACGTGTGCACACAGATGTGTGTTTGCACATGCACACGCAAACATTCACACATTCTGCTGAAGTTACAAACCAGCATCTCAGCAAGGTAAAACACGTGATAAGAAAGAAATTCCTGTGCAAGGGACTCTCACATTTCCAGTAACAGTGAAGAGCCCATGGAAACTTTCAGCTCAGCTGACTATTTGTGGTTTCTGTTTTGAACTTTATTAATGACACATGCTGCCACCTGCTAGCTGCCTCCTCACTCCTGAATTAGGCTAATTATAAAATTAATGCAGAAAACAAAGCTTTCTAAAAAAATATATTCTCATCACCTGCCGACGCAACCGCATCTCACACCTACAGTTGCGGCCAACCGTGGGTTTCCTGTTGTAGTAACTGAATGGGGCAATTTCAGAATAAATATAGTTCAAACGCTTATAAATCTCTAGAGTGAAATCCTAGCTGTGCTGAAAATATGAGCTTCACCACAGATTTTGATAGTTTTTTCAGGCAGTTTTTAAGTTGCTTTTGGTTCTCAGTGAGCCTTGTTTATGGAAAGGAGACGATTAATGCAATCATACAGCATGTGCCACCCGTTGTGTTTTTGTTGAACCACGCGTCAGCTTCCCTAAACCCCCCCACACCTCCTGACAGTAATCATCTGGTCTTTCCTAATGTTTTAGATGTGCTGGCTGAAGTTTGCAAGATCCAGCTTGGGAGCAGTGATCTAAGACATCAGAAAAGAGGTAGGAAGAAGCAGGAAAAAACATCATCACCATCATCTCCATTAATTTTACTGCAAGATGAAACCTCATCCTGAAGCCACCCGATCGTCCTAGCCTAAGCATATGCATATGCCTGTTCTGCACGCGCTTTCACTATACCTTCTAGCTGCTTTAGCTATAGCAATGGTTCTGGTCAGTGCTGAGAATTTGTAAGATGTCATCTTGGAGATCTAATTTTCAGATGTGCTCAGTATCCGTGATCCTTGTGGATTTCCCTAGGACTCCACCTGCAGGACTTCACACACTGGCAGACTCTAATTATCACAAAATCTCCATACGCTGTTTTGTAGCAGAGAAGGTTGTGGCTTAGTTGCTGGAAGAACCTACGGTTCTGACTAACACAGTAGAAACAGGAAGAGCTAAAAAGAAGAGAAATTCACATATCTACCCCTACTGCACAGTGCAGTTCAATCTTCCTGAGGCATACAAAGTAAATAGCAGTAATAAAATGTGATAGGAAAATCAATTGGAACAAATGAAGCACTGTCTGTGCTGTATTCTAGCTTCTCTGTCCCATTGTTACTGCTTTGATTAATAAACAGCAATCTGATAATGAGCAAATCAGCTCAGCACCAGGATATGGCGAAGTAAACGCTGCAGACATGCTACAATGACAAAGCTAAAGCTCACCAGCGTAAGGTTGTCTTTGGAAGACTGCGTGGCTGCTTCAGGAGGCTGGTCAGAGAAAGAGCATTACTACAGCAGGGTAGGCAGCGCGTGGAGGGCAGAGGTGTTTGGGAGAGAAGCTGTTGTAAGCCACTGGATTTGATGTAATATTTATAAATGTGCACTTAGAACCAGGCATCAAATTTTCACATTCATTTAATAGAAGTTTACCACACTGGCATTCTCTAGGGTGCAAAAATGAAGGCAACAACCAAAAATTGGCTCTTAAAATTTGAACAAGATGGTAATGTTACTATAAAGAACTCCAACTAGGTCAGAGTTGATACCCAGCTTAGTTCCTGCTGGTGTGTATTTAGACAGAACTGAAAGGTAATGGAATTGTGTCCATTTATACTAGGAATAAATCAGTTTAATTATGAGTTATTCTTTATTTCTTACCATGCTTATTTCTTTCCTGAACATTCTGGATGTCCCCATGACCACAGCTAGAGATTGCCTTGTGTAGCCCTTCCCGAGCACTGTCCTGATGTGCCCTGGTGTCTCCTGAAGCACTGTTAAGGAGTCAGTCTCTGAGTACCAGTTTTTGAGCGGGGTATGGAATTTCAGCAAGTTTCAGTGCCTGTTTCTGTTTCCTTGCTGTTTTGCTAATGCCTTGGTAGATGCAATCACTGCAGGCTGTGCCAGAGATCTTTGTTACTTCCCCACTTCTTCTGTGAGCAAAAATTATCAGATTCACTGACATTTCAGACAGAGAGATGAGGAGAAGTCTACATAATTGATGTGAGACCACTAGTTGCAGTGAATTTAAATCAGAAGAAGGAAGCTGTTCTCCAAAGGGCTGGGTATACCAAAACTTGTCATCAAGAAATGGTTCCAAGATCTGATTGCTGACCACAAGAAGGCTTCTCTACCAACTTGTGACAAAGGGATTAATAGGACAGAGAATAAAGGAGAAAAGAGTCTCATCTTAGTTCTCAAGTGGAATTTTTCCATACTGCCAAGGTGGCAAAATGGCTATTTTGCCAGTGCCCTGAAAAGTCAGGATGTCTGCTGTATCTGAGGGAGGGACAGGTGGAGCGGTAGGTACCATTGTTCAGACTGCTTTGCAGGAATTAATCCACATATCCTCTGAAAATAGGAAGGGAAGCAAGCTGCATCCCAGGGCTCTTCCATATCCCATCTCAGCTCCACTACTTTACAGTACTTCCCATTTTCCCTGGTGGGAACAGCCTGGTTCTGGCCCCAGCCCCAGTTCTTCATCCCTGGGATGGTGACGCTCCATTCTGCACGCACTGCTGACGAGCCTGGAGCTGAACTATCTCGTGTATCCTTTAATAACCTCTAATTTACGGGCAGTGTTACCACGCCTACAGGACTGGGTGTTGCAGGTACTTTACTGTCTGGCGGTCCTGTCTTGTTATTTGCTCAAGCATGATGGGGATCCTACGAAAGAGCCATCTCTCCATCTTTGTCTTTCTGTATCTGCAGTTTGGAAGAAAATCAATATTGCTGTTTGTTGCTAAATTGTGAGACAGTTTTTAATGCTAATATCTGATGAAGCAGACATGCTGTTGTAGATATTTACTCTCAAACAGGTTCTCTATCACCCACCATCTGCTTTTGAAGGGTCATCTTTTCCCTTTTCTCCAGTGACTAATGGTGCGTTTAACCCCGGAGAGCCTCTGATCTGAACTTCAGAGAGTTTCTGTAACAGAGGAACAGAGAAAAGGAGGCGGGGGAGGCAGGGTGGATGAGCTTCCTGTTGTTCTAACTTGGCTTACTGGTAGGGTTCTCAAATCAAACTAGAAATCTCACCGCTTAAGGCAGCCACCACTCAAATCCTTGACACAGCTGCCAGGCTTGCATTACACTCTCGTTCAGAGCCTGCAGACTGGAGCAGCGTAGAGCAAGGGCAGCCAGCCCGGCGCAGGGGTTGGGGAGCCAGACCGTGTTGTTCACCTGCATGGACAAGCCACAACAGCTCTCTGTCCACTTGCTCTATCTGTACAAAGACATTAACATCACCTTTTTCCTAAAGAAGCATTAGTCCTACAGATGGAAACTGCAGGGATGGGAGGCCTGCTTGCTTTTGCAGGGCCAGAAGCAGAGATCAAAATTTACACTGGAAAGAGATGGGCAAAGTCTGTGAGAATGGCACAGATTTTTCAGTGTTTGGGTCCAGGATCACCCCTGAGGGCTATAGTTTTGCAGAAATATGAAGTGCGATTTCTGGGAGCACAGCAGTGTTCTGCAGTACCTGAAAGACACAGGAGGAAATTTCGTGTCAGTCTTTCAGCACTGCGTTGGCTGAATTAGGTTTTCTGTCCAGGAAAGTGTCAGACAGAATGGTTACCCCAGTTCCTCCAGGTAGTAGCAGGCAGGACTCCCACGCAGTGGTGTCGGTGTGACTCCTGCTATGCTGACTGGGCTGCCATCCAAGCTGCCAGAGCAAAAGAACCCTATTCACTGTGCTTGAACCAAAAATCACACTGGGATTTGGTCTCCAAAGTCAAAAGGCACATTGCATTGATCCATGGGAGAGCCTCCGTTTTCTTCTGCAGACAAGTCTGGTAAAGCACAAGGTTATTCTGGAATTACAGTTTAAATTTACACACTTCCCTTAATCATTTGGTGCACTGGCCTGCTGCATAGAGTAGTGCTCTGACAAAGGATCTCAGGTACAGACCCCGAATCAGCCTGCACCTTACACGGAATGAAGAGCAAACAAGAACTCTGAGAACTGAGCAAGCAGGAGAACCAGGAAAAACGAATAACTTACAAGAAAGGAATCATGGAAGGGAAAAGGTTCCTTTTAATGGCATATAGCACAAAATAGAGCTATACTATTAAGTTGTCAGAACTGAACCAGAGCAAGGGAGATAGTAACTGCTCCAAAGGGGAACACATCTGATGGGCTTCACAGTAGAAGCTGATTAATGCTGAATGACTTGGAGTACTCAATTCAAATAACTGCAAAATCCTAGAATGTTGCTATCCCAGAAGTCCCAACCCCCTAACTGTGTCTTGCTGTTCCAGTCTCCAGGGGACAGCATAATAACTGCTGCTCAAACATCTGAGCCTTACGTGCCCATGCAGTGTTGTAACCTGCGTGACAGCTCCAGGGTTCACACGAGCTGAACCCCTCGGAGCTGAAGTCAGTCTGCCTGGATAGTGTCTCTCTGACTTCATCCTTGCTACAGAGTTTTCGAACCCTAGGCACTGAAAATAGCTTGGCACAAAAGAATACAGAAACCTCTAACAGGTTTCCAGGCACTTTTCCAGCTTTGGCAACCATCTCCACTTAAAGTTCATAGGCAAAAGTCTGCTTTGTGTGTGTTCCTACTCCCTTGCAAACTGTGCTGCCAGAGCTGTCTGTGCTGCAGACAGACCGATTGACAGCTTAGCCTCCAGCCAGAATCCTGAGTCAAAGGACTATCAAATTCTGTGTAATAAAGTTTGCATGAAAATTTTACCTGCAACAATTCCCCGACGTGCTGAACTACATGATACTGATTTATATAATACCTCATTTTAGCAGCAGAGTTAAACAAAATGCAAAGCCAGGTTCAGCTTGATTTTTTCTCATGATCATAGACATGATACCACATCTGATATCTATAAACCATTACTTCCATTATTTTGTAGCATATAAACATCAAATACAAAATTTTCTTCAACAAGTGTTTCAATCAAGTAAAAGGTTTAAATGTAGACTTTAAAAATATTTCAACTATAAAAATAGAAAAAATAAAACAAAGATATTTTTAGGTAAAAGATCGAAAGTATGTGATATATTGAAAAGGACTGCTTCAGCCTGCTTTTAAATTTTTAAAAAATGACATGTTGGAATGGAAATGTTTCCATAGACAATTGATTTGGATGAAAACACATTTTCTAATGGAGCAATATTCCATTGAAAAATTTTCCAATTGCATTTTCTAGTGGCCAATTTTTTCAATGACATTTTCCAAAGGACAATCTACATCTGAAAATTTTTCAACAAGCTCTTGTGAGCTCTTAAAGGAAAGAAGAAGTAGTTTTCCAATAATAGATTTTGAAAGGTGGTTATTATTCTATGCTTTACACCTTCTTACAGAAAAAGCAGTGTACCAAATATAGGGCAATTGCCTGGACTTTCTGTTAACTCCATTTTAAATTAAAATACAAATTGCTGAGAAACGGTCTCACACTTCAGTTAAAAACCTTGAGAGATTTGATTTTAAAATGGATTGATATAATTGTTGCTCACCTTAGACAGACATATACAACCGGTATCCAGACCTGTCTCTGTCAGGCAGCTTGGCCGAAATTCTGGTCTCCAAGCACAGCATCCAGTTCAAGCTCGGGTCTGCAGCTTGACTTTCTCTCTTTATTACACTGAGTTAGAGAATTTACCTGAATTTCAGTGGTACCTGCAAGTCCAGTTATTGATCGCAAGTCATACCAACTGCTGTCTAACAATATGAAAACACCCAAAGAATACTCCAACATAAAACCTGTCACATCTTTACACTGTGATGAGATCGGGCTGAGAGTCTGCTTTGGATTCAGCTGTGATACTGTTTGCAAAGAACATTTGCAACATTTCCAGTTTCCATGTTGTTTTCTTAATCATTGCTTCCAGTTTTTCCCCCATACAATTGCTACTGAAGCTGTCTACGCTTAGGTGGGCATTTGTACATGTGCTGAGGAGCCCAGGTTTGTGTATATTACATGTATATGTGAGGAGGGAAGTGCCTGGTAGCTTGAAGTGACACCTCACAAGTGAGACTTAGCAGAATAAAAAGTACTGCAACGATCTACAGCCCAAGTTCCAAGTTTGCACTTCAAATCTGCCAGTTCAGGACTTGGAATCCACACTGATTGCAACGCTCTGACATTCAGGGAAATTCATGGCCTCTTTTCAAGCCCGTAGATCTGAATATATTTCAAAAGCTGCAGAGGTTAATTTCTCCCAGTTTAGATGGACAGCGTTTGGATCTAGATCAGAAGCACCTCCTCAGCTGGTGTAAATGCTAATGGCCCTGCTCCAGTTCTGGGAATGTGCTCCAGCTACAGATTTGCTCTGGGTTCACTTCCAGAAGTCAAGGGGGAATATGGTTTTCAGTTCTTCTCCATCGAGCCAAAGAGAGACGAGGATTACACAGGCTACAGCACCCAGCTCCGTCAGTGAACTTCACTTAACAGAGCTTTGCATCACATGAGCAGACAACCACAACGCCTTATAGTATCTGCAGAGCTGGGAATTTACAGGACATGTACTTGGATACCAAGGAGAAAAGTCTCCTCCACGTATTCACTCCTCTCTTGTTTCACAGAAATAATTAGACCTCTTGTTGTTCTCTGCCTCAGTCTCTTGTTCCACTTTTCCTATAAGGTGGTTTAGCTGTCCTAAATTACAGATCAAAAAGCTAAATGCTAAAGGTCAGGCTAATTCTCTGGTTTCTTTCCACAGTCCATGAAAAAACTCAGACAGTTCAGAGGGCAATTCATCTCATCCTTAGATAGCCATCTACAGTAAGTTAGACAAATAGCTCTTTGGAGGTGTATCTCCATTCACTGTAAAAGGGACCTCCTTTAGACTTTGGCATCTAACTTCCCTATGTCTGAAGTTAAGTAAGATAAATCACATTCACTGATGTTGTCTGTGTAAAAAGGGCTCAGAAATAAAGTTGTGGTGAGAGAAGATCACTGCAGAAACAACCATGACAGTTTGCGATACTTCATCCCTTGCACCCCACCAACCGTCTGTTCTAGCCATTCCACCAGATGTTGCTGATCTCTGCGGCACAGCCAGCGGGACATGGACATCCTACAAGTTCTGTCCTGCAGTCTGCTGGCTGCTCCTGAAGGGATCTCACGCTGACCTGGCTGAACTTTTTGCTGAAGCAGCTGAGAAATGTTCGTACAGTCCCTCCCATAGCTCAGCTGTGGACTCAAAACTGTCATGAGGGGCAGTGACAAACCCCAGGCAGCTGTTACACAAGGTTGCATTATCAGGACATTAGGAACGAATGCAAAATGCTCCTGGAAGGCTTAGCTTTTCCAGCTGACACTTTCTTATTTCTGGTTGAGCTACAGAGGATCTCTGAAGAATCATACAATCTGTTCTATATATACCCCAAATGGTTGGGATTCTTTGCCCTGGAGGGGGTTGCAAATTGTGTATGCAGCCTGTACCTTGTAAAAAGATTGCAAAATAGTAATATCCCTGTGCTTGCACAGTCCAAACAGATGGCACTGGGCAGGTAAAGAGCTATTCTCTGAGAAATGCTGGCTATGAACAGTCTTTCAAACATTAATAATTTGAGAAACGCAGCAGCAGAAAGATAGATGTAAAGTGACATAGATGACTTCTAGAAAATACCGTTAGTTAAAAAATGATGTGTGTAAAAGAGAAGAGCAGAAAAGCACAATCACACAAGCCAGCATGAACTGACCCCATCTACCTGAGAGATTCGCACAACGTCAACGGCTCACTGCAAAGACAACCTAGCAGTTCATCTAGTGAGGGCAACCAGGCCAGATGTTTCGCTTGGATTTGCTTGTCTCTTTATTGCCAGCTGCTGCACGCCAGCCTGGAGCACCAAGATGGGGGACTTGGGATGAACACCGACACAAAGGTAAATTTGTTATTAAATGCATCTTGAAAGGGAGGGATATGGCAAGGAATGAAGGATCTAAGGTTAATGGGATGTACAACTCTTCATCTCTAGGTGAATTTTTATTGCATTTCAGATCAGCAGTTGTGCAAGACATTATTATCAGGTCAGTTTTATTGAATCAGTTTGGCAGTCTCAATACAGTGTCTAATGTATAGAGGAAAAAATTTAAAAGACTTACGAGATTTAGGAGTCTAAGTCCCACTCATTATCAGTGGAACTTAAACTCTCCGAGGAGTTAAGTGCTTTTGAAAATGGGATGTGGTCTTCTAAGTCATGTACATGCATTTGAAAACTTTATTCTACTTGGCCACAGCACAGGGTGGTGTTCGCTGGTCTCCTTGCTCAATCATGGCAGAGGGGTCAAGGACTGAGTGGCTCGCAGCGATTACTGGCATATGAAATTCTCCTTTTCTTCTTCTCAGAGCAGTCCCTCCTGTTGAGAGCAGGCATGTTGGCAGGCAATGATGTTGTAGAGAAATATAGATTGCAGTGGAGAAACAGAGAAACCTGTTGTCTGGAGAAGGCACCATGGTATTTTCCACAAGTAAAAAATGTTAAAAATTGAGAGATATACAAATGAATACAATGCGAGGGCAGAGATAAACTAAATGAAACACTGGCAGATCTGGAAAGGTCTGATATGCCACTGGGACAGTGGAGTCTATTTTTCTGTAAGTGCCAGGACTACAAAGGAAACCTGCAAAACTGTTAAATAGAACTGGGGTATAAAAAGGAAGGGAAAATTTTCACTTTAATTAATGCCAGGAATAATAGCTATTTTCTTCTCTTCTGATTAAAATGGTTATAGAAAAACAGGGCTACAGAGCTGCCACAGCCATCAGCGGTAGTGTTGCTGCTGCTACCAACCAGCCTTCAGCTTCCTGAATTGAGTATGTTCAGAATCTCACCTCAGGGTGTGTGGGTGGCACATCTCAATTCCATATCCTTTAGCCCAATCCTCATGCTTTATTCCTCTTAGATTCCACTTATCTGGTTTCATCCGAAGTTTTCAATGAGCCAAATGTGATCCACATTTTTAACGTAATAAATTACCCCAAGCTCCCCCTCAAGGTCTTTGTCCTTCTCACATGTTCGACAGCTGCTGTCCCTTAAGAGATGCCGGTGGGTCAGAAGTTGTGGCGTGGCTGTGGTCTGACCCCCACCAAGATCCCCAGCATCTGGGACGTTGGCTGTTCGACACAGCTCCAGTTCCGTTCCATAGCTGCATCCTGCCAGCAGGCAGTCCCCAGCCAGCAAGGGTGAGACAGGAGTGAGTGCTGGGCGCCTAACCAGAGCATTCTGCGAGCCCCTGCTCCAGCTGCGTATGTCCTTTTGTCACCAAAGAGCTCCATTTTACTTACAGCTGATCTTCATCTATCCAGATGGTTTTACGCTGCTCTTCTCCAATCCTGTCTTTTATTGTTCGGATAAGATCTTCAATACTGCTCCACGCATCTGCCTCTACAGAGGCATAAAGACATGGCAGTGCTTCCAGTTCTTTCTCCTTCAGACGGCACATACGCAAAAACTCATCTTCAGTCTCTGGCTTTGGCAACAGTTTCCTGCATCAAATGAGCAGACCAAAAATACATTTCTTACAGGATTAACTTAAAACGCAATCCCAGCTGTCCCATATAGAATTTATTTTCTACTGACCATACGCAAGCAATAAACGCAGTGGAGAATACAGCTACTTGATATCTATCCTCCCCTTACCTCCATGCTGTCCCCAAGGAAAAATATTTGCTATGGGGAAACAATTTAAGAGGACTGAAAGCAGGGAGAGTGCAAGTGTTTACGACCTTTCCTCTTCCAGCTGGCATTACCTTAAGAAATGCTGTGGGAGTGCTGAGCATGGAGAAAACCACATATTCTTCAGTCTCCTCCTCCCACGATGCTCACTGCTATCAGTGACAGTGAAAGAGTGCTAGATTTGGGGAATTCCTACTTTCCCTGGTTGGAAGATTTCAGGGAGGAGTCACGGGAGGGAACAGTGCACATAGAATCACCAGATAAAGAGAAAAGAGGTGCTTTATTTCTCTCAGTAAGAACATTATTGGACTCGAGAATTATTCACTAAAGAAGAAGGAATATCAAATAAGCAAAAGGTTTGATATGTTACCTGAACCTCTTGATGTTTTTCTCTGAGACTCTGATAAAGAGAACAATAGGATATATTTTGGCTTTGATTAAATCCTTTGTGCAGCTTATTCCAGCTTCCAGGAGACAATGCTTGTTCTAAAAACAAAGTCATATGTGTCACAAAGGAACGTTCACTGCTGCGGAAACTCGAGATAAAAGTATCCATGCCTTATGGGGCCAGCTGAAAAGCTCTCCATTTACCATTGTACTGATTTAAAACCTTTTAATCAAATGTACATTTGAAGTCCAAACTCCTCCTACTGGTTTACAACTAGTCAGTCAAGTAACAGCTGAGCTTAATATCTTTCTGAAGAGGTTTAAAATAGAAATGGATTGATCTAAAGATGAAGAGTATGACAAAATACCAGTTTTACATATATATACAAACACATATTTGCTCTTTGTTCAGAGAGAACATCTACTGCAACTACTTGTGAGAGAAAAAATCATCACTTTAATTCTCCTTTCTTCCATGCCGTGCATCAAATCTACTCTACTTGATATAAGATCTCTGTCTTTGACATTGTTATCTTTGTACTGTACACCCCTGTGTCTGTGTTTCAGGCGATCCTTTGTTTTGCCTAGGTCCTTGTATCTCTTCCTATCTTGCACATTCGTATGTACTTAAGATATGAAAAAGAACAGAATAAGGGATGGAGCATAGAAAATGAAAGGATATTTTGCTGCATCAATGTGGGTCATCATAGGGAATAAGCAAGAATATAAAAGGATGTGGCTGGGGATGAAAAAGAAAAGGAAAAGCAAGAGCACAAATAAAAGCCATTTGGGAGAATAAATACAAATCTGAGATTGAAGGTGGGCAAGAGAGAGAACATGCAACTGTACATTGGTCAGTTTCTTATTCACGAAGAAACATGCATCGCAGACAGAGTCACAGACAGCCTGCCGGAGGGACACAGAGTAGTCTAAGCACCTTGGCAGTTACAGCCTCAATATTGGCAGGTACAATACATTCATATGTGTTCAGATTCTTTTCTCTGCTGAAGATGATCGTCTCTGTTCTTTGCTTCCTTAAGAACTCTTCCTTTGTTACAATATCTGGAAAGAGATGTCGATGAGGAAAAAATCAAGATTACAACAACAGAACATCTAGAAAACTATCCGACAATACTTCACATAGGATGTAAGGATGGTTCAGGGAAAGACGACGAGCAATGAATTGTCTTAACAGCTGCCTCATTTCTTCCACTGAATTCAATTAAAGCCTAATCTGATCACAGCTGAGCATCTCAGCTATAGCCTGCACCAATGAGTCCTTGGGCAATTACTATAACACTATGAAGGCATTAAATTAAAACAGTAAATACAATTCCAGCACCTAATGTTGTATAGTAACATTTCAGGGCTGGAGGATGCTGAGAAGTGCTAAAAAAAGAAAGTCTCTTCAGTATAGGCTCCTAAAACAAGGACTGAGTGTTCCAACATTTGTGTTTAAAGTTTCAAAAAATTTGGCTTAGCTTGCAATGTGTGATACTAGCCCCCCTGTGAATTGCAGCTCTACATCAAAGCTTTTGTTTTATGTTGCAAGACAGAGGATATTTATTATAATACTTAACTTTTCAGTTTCTCTGTCTGGATAACTGTAAGACTGTGTACTATGTGGTGGGTATTTAATATTAGTGTAAAAATGAAACATCAGCTGTGTTTAATGCTGTGTTGTATACAATCCTGCCCTACAGCAATCATGGTACCTCATATTGCTTTAACAGTAAATACTTAGCATAGAAAAAATCAGTCTTTGGAGTAGATCAAATGCACAATCTTCAGAGCCTTGGATGAGACAGAAACGTAAGTCGCTCTAGGGAAGATATTCCTTATAATAGCAAATACTAGAAACAAATTAATCAAAATTTCACATTGCCTAGATATGCAGTATGCAAACAGTATGCAAACAGAAAGAGCACTCACAGCATTTCAGTCTCTGAGGGGCATCCTAGCAACCACACAGCATACACACAGATAATATTCATAGACACAGAATCTCATAACCATGTGCACTGGCTGTCTCGAAAACATTCAAATATCTCAGATATGCTCAAAAAGCAGCATTTATAGCTACACATAACTCTGGTGTGACTTGAAGTACCTCAAGAAACTATCGCATGTGCATGCCCCTACGTGCATGCGCATATATATATGTTCATTTTCCTGACACTGAGGGTTAACAGTCATGGTCCTCTTTTATCCCATTACCTGGCTTGCATATGTTGAATTCCAGGGCACCTCCAGAATTGAGAAGCTTCTGCACCAAGGTCTTGGCAAGCATGGTGGGAGTGAAAAGTACGGGGCGCCTGCGCTCACAGTGGATTGGTCTCACCAAGCTATAAGGGATCAGACTGAGCCTCTTATTGATTTCACTTTCGGAATCCAAATCTGAGTAAAGAACAAGACATTTATCCTCTAGTTTCCTCTCCATCAGTATTTGGAGACAAAGAAGGAGAAACACATGAACCAGAAATGACATGGTTAGTTATACCGGTCCTCCTTTCTCTTTCGCCAGGGTTGTTTTTATTATATATCTAGTAGTATGACGTCCAACCTAATACTAAATAATTCAAGTGCCTTTTGCTTTGAAGAGATTATTTTGTAGTTTAACAGGACACTTGCTTGGAGAATCTTTCTGCTTATTAGCTTGACTTACTTTGAGTTAAATGTTTTTGGACAAAGAGCAAGAAAGCTCCTAGGAAGAACTGCCAACCAAACAGGAAGTTTCAGTGCCCTACACTTGCTCATGAAGGCTTAGTGCTCCAAGCACTTTTAGCAAAATCAATATTTTAGTCACAAATGCTGTCGAAATTTTGCACAGAGTGGGCCATGGAAGCTACTAATAGGAAAGACCTATGACATTTTTTCATAGCCATGCTGTTACGAAGGTGGCCTTTATATCAGTGCCATGTGTGTAAAAGCTATTACTATTTTATATCCATACCTTCCAATTTATCAGGCGATGGCTTCCTTGCTTCAGATGAGGTCCGTGCCAGACCAGAGGGCCAGCCAGTGACGATACGGACTCGCTCATTGCTATTCATACGCTTATATTTGTTTTCAGACCTACTGACAAACTGAAAAAGTGAACAAAGAGGTTTGGCCCTCATTTCTTACATTCTTTATTCTCCTGTGTGTTCATCAGCCCACACTTGTTGTCTACGAGATCTGAATTACCTATGTCTATCAAAGACAAGACTCCATGGATCTGTTGACTGAATTCTAAGGCTCTTTAAATATCACAGATCTGATTCAGAGCCTTTCTTAATCCGCTTTGGGATTTCTTATTTTGTTCTCTGCTCTTAAGCAGCATGTTCTTTTTGTCCGCAGAGCTCCCAGCTATCACCAGTGCAAGCACTGATGTGTTTGCAGCAGAGCAACACACCCACTGTGAGTATTTGCACAAATGTAGCACAGCTTATACCCCAAACTCTGCCTCTTCTTTGCTGTACCAGAGAGACTTAAAACCTCCCAAATGGCACATTTTTACACTGAGAAATCGGCTTAATTCTTTCATTCCCCATCCACCCAACTATTCCTCTATCCAAATATGAATTCTTCCCCCTGTATATTTGCTAACCTTCACAACCATCTTCCTCCGCAAGACTTTTTTATCTTTTACCCACGCAGTCTCTGTCATCCTCAGAGTCACTGGCCTGCAGTTAAAGGGCTATATTCTGATGGAACCTCACTGCACAGAGACTTGGGGATTTGGTCTAGCCCCATGGATTTGTCCTTCTGCTTCAAGCAAAGCACATTTCAGCCTCTGGTGGCAGAGATGTTTGATGCATCAAGCTACATTAGTAATGCAAGGCACGCACTTAAAAATAAACACCCCACATCAAAAGAGCAGTTAGAAAACACAACCCATTCATCTTTTTAATGTATTAAATCTATTTTTGATAGGAATAAAACTCAATACAACCTCTATATGTGAGGTGGGGTTTCTAGGGAAGTGAGGATAGCCTGAGAATATCTGCTGTTCAGATCCACTACTTCAGACATTGCATTGAGGATTTGAACTTTGTTACCTGTAATATTTGGCCCAAAAGAAAGCTTGCTCTGGATAGGCGAGGGCTGGCTTTCGGGTCGCTCTGTGGGGCAGGCTCCTCTGGCTGCAATGTATTCTGGTAAAAAATAACACAGGAATTTTTCTTTCCCTCCCTCTTTTTTGTTTTTGTTTGCTGTTTTATTTAAATCACAGCTTTTGAGAAGCAGAACAAGTAGATATTTTATAGTTCCAGTAGAAGGGATACTGACTGATTCATATTTGTCCTAAATACAATGTTCTAAGCATACTGTAGACAGAGCATGGCCTATGCTGAGAAACACCGCTTCTGTTACTACTCTTCCACATTCCCTTCTTCACAGGAGACTGCTCTCCACAGCTTATGAAAGAGGTAGTTTCTGCACCAAGAAATTGCATGCAAAGCTTTTGCTTTCAGTAGCATCTCTGCCAGTGATCAGTGGGGACCGGAGTACAGAAGGAATGTGTGACACTTAACCTTGACTGAAATCAAATACAAGCACTGGCTACAGTGTCTCTGCAAATGTTAGAAGTATGTATGTCTCCCAAGCTCTAAAAATAATTTATGGTAACTAATACACAAGGATTTTAGTTTTTAATTATGTAAAGATGGAATTCTTGGGTCTAAAGAAAGAAAAATCAGATTACTTTCACTAAGGGAAAAGGAGAAAATGGCAGAGCTGTTGTGTGTGAAGACCTGATAATCCCACTTCTCTCCATAGTGTGTAGGTTGGTAGAGACAGGTCTTTCTAATATGGGAAGAAGAGAGCTCAATGGATTAGATGCTTGTTCACAGCAGGAGAGAAATAATTCTGGTTATTAACTCCAAGGACACAGCTTCTTCCTCAAGTGGATATGAAGGTGTATTAGAGACTTATGGGCAGAGAAGAATGAAACGGATTAACTACGACACAGAAGAGATACTAGACTTTTAAAGTGTGCTCCCTCATAGCTGGAAGGGTTAACAGTGTGCCAGAGCTAGGTCCACTGCCAGGGACAATATTATTTAAAGCAAACATAAGGTGCCCATTGCCCAGGACAATCAAAACCTACATAGAGTGTAAAGAGGACTTTCTGTAAAATTAACATAATGAACAACAAGTAGCAGTGGAGTAACAGGTGTCTAAAAGCCTTTGTTTGTAGATACTTACCCGGAGTGCCCGAAGGGTATTATATGAGCTTTCCGTCTCCTCTCTGCTTCCTCTGTGCATCAGCCGCTGCAGCTTCACCAAAAGGAGTTGCTGGGCTCTGAAAGAAAGGATGGAATCAGATAGATCAAGGTATCTTTGAAACCACTCTGAAGAAGGCTGGACTGCAATAGGTCTGTGCCTACAGAAAAGATTAAACAGAAATAGCAGTGAGGACTGACTGAACCACGCAGTAAATGCGGGAGCAAAATAATGAGCAGGACTGCAGTGCAGTTCAGCATTAAAGAATCTCCATTTTTCTGTGCTACTTTTTGAGAAACCCACATTATTCTTTCAGGTAACATCTGGAGTCTCCTTTCCAAAGCTTTGTAGCTCATCTTACAGTTTAACATCACCAGGCCTTATCTCAAAAATTAAGGCATCTCCCTCTCTCCTTACAGCGGTTATTGATGTCCTTGTTTATAGACCCACTGGTCTCAGTCGTGGTCATTCAGCGTTACCCTCACCTGTTGTAGCTGGGAATGGTCCCTGTTTCCAGGTCTCTGTCCGTGAAAGGATCGACTCTGGCGCACAGCCACTCACACTTCCCCTGGTACATGGTGTCAAGAATATGAACAATCTCATCGCACTTCACTGACAGGGAGCAGCAGTCCAGCTGGCTGGAGATGTTCAGGTTCAGGCGGATGTGAAAGGAGTCCCCCGATGTGATCAGCCCTTCCTCCAGTTCCGACAGCAGCGTCCGGTAACCTGCGGCAGCAAAGGGAGGGGTGAAGCACCATCGGCCACTGGTCAGACCTCAGTACTGCTGCGCTGCTGGGCTCCTCTGGGAGAAGCACACAGCACAAACTTCTGAGGCTCCTTAGAAGTGTGGGTTTATACTTCTGGAGTGCTAGTTACACTGGTTACAAGAAGGGTATGGGCCTGCACCTTTAAGACACTAATGGGGCATTGATTCAGAAATAGCTCAAGCTGCTGGTATCAGAATCTGTGAGAATATTCTCATTATAATGATACTTTCACGTAACTCCATTTTCAGTACTCCACACGTGACCTGTGAAACAGAGAACTTCTCGGCAAAGATGCAGACACAGCTACAGCTCTATCCTGTAAGTACATCTTCAGTTCTGCCACCAATTTTAATGACAAGCTATTCCCTTTATTATTAGCTCTAATTGGCTCTCCCACAACCTATAACATGCTTTATCTGCAGTTAAGTGGTGCTCAAAAAAACCTGCAATAGTCTTTCCTACCTTTGAAAACATCAAAGAAAATCAAAGACATCACTTCCTGTGTGATCTATGCAGCTGAAATTCTCTAACCAGCATTAAAAAAAAAACAAACTGCAAATTTATATACACCAGTAAAAAATGGATTTTGGAATGCAATTTTTGATCCATAACCTGAAATTATCATTACAGGCCATGAACACTAAAATCAAATTCTGTTCACCACACATGAACTCCAGCTGTTACAGATAAGATAAAGCCACAAAGGTAATAAACAGAGCAACTCCATCAGGTAAATGCTAAATCGACTTCAGCTGGATAAAGATGATTCAGCTCACCAGACTATATTACAGAAAACTGTACATAAAAATAAGTCCAATGGGTTTTGTGAGTCATGTCAGTATTGGCCCACCATGTAAATTCTTCAGAGACCTGTAGTGACAAGGATATGGGCTTTTTTTGTTCTCCGTCACAAGGCTAAAACCTGGAGCAGCTACACAGAGTACCCATAATTAACGCCAGTGGACATGCTTCAGATTTATACCAATACAAAGGATATTCTAATTCTGTCATTCTCATCCACACTACTTAGTATAATAGACCTGGGACTATTTGAGATGAGAAATACTTTTGGTCTTACCTTCGTGATTTGATTTACACTGGAGTGTTACTGGACCACTGCACCTCTGAATTGTCCAGTGAACTTCTTCCTTTGTGCACGTATCCAAGGGAACACTCTGATTTTCCCCTTTGATGCAGCCCTCCAACTAGATATGAAAGAAATATCACTCTCCAGTGCAGGTTCAATCTCTGAGTCAATTATATATATTTTTCTAAGCGACAATCTTTTTCTGATTAAACAATGCAGATATTTTGCTATCAAGATACAGATTACATTCTAATTATTTAATTTCTTTTCTCTCCAATTAGGAGTGCTAGCAGGCAACAGAACTGCAGCTCTTTGACAGTCCCAGGCTTCCCAGTATTAAGCAGTGCACAAATATAATTTGTGGGGTTTTTTTTCCCATTGGAGGCATTTTAATAGGAAAATGGTTTGGGAACAGTGGCAATGGAGGGAAAACTAAGCAAACAGCAACTTAGCAGAAGCACCTTTGAACCCTGCTTATGAGATGCTGGGGACAGCTGTACAGCCCTGCTCCCCATGCATATTGCAGCTGTATCCATTTCTGGTCATAACATGCTCGCTCCCAGGACAGGCCACTCTGAAGAATGGTTTGGGAGTCATCACGCCAAGCTAAGCAGCATGAACATCCTTTCAGGCAGGAAAAGCACTGGGAAGTTGAGAGCAAATCCCATTCTAGTCTTTTCATAGGGGCTGTACTATACCATGCAGCATTAAAGAAAGCATCAGTTGCTCTGATCTCTTCCATATAGAGCTACAGTAAAGCGCAAAAGTCTGCGCATGTGTTGGATGACTGTAAATACTGTTCTCTCATATCTGAATAGTCAATAGCAGATTTTCTTCTGCATGCATCATATGCTTTGTCATCAATACAAGGTGAAAGAAGCAGCAAAGGAAAGAGGAAAGTATTGTGGCGAGTGTGCACGCATGTAGGTGGACAGACATCCAGTCCTATTTGTTGATTATTTTGTGCTCACCAGTAGGATTTGGTGTCCCTCCCGAAGGCCTGCTTTCTCCGCAAGTGATCCTGTCTTGACAGAGCTAATAAAGCTCCCTTTGTCATTACCCCCAACCAGAGTGATTTCCGAATTGAGATTGTCTCCGTTCAGTGTTATGCGCTGGATAGTATGGCAGGTAGTTCTAATGCGACCAACAGAGGTGACAGAGGGACGAAAAGGTCTGTGTTCATGAGAGGAAGTAACAGTTAGACAGTTGTCTCAGCTTTTAACTATCACTCCAGAGTTACACGTAGGCATGATAAATGAGAGACATATAAATAAACTTTTAGTGTTATCAAGCACTAGAGTATAAGGACTCAAAAAGAAATCCTTCTCATTACTGCATAAGTTCTGGAGAACAGCATCTGGATAGCTTCAAGTGCTCTGACATGACTGAATAACTCTGAGGTACAATAGCACCTGCCCTAGCAACCTGTGGCAGCAAGATAGCCAGACCACAAGGATGAATTTAAGCCTCGAGAACATTTTGTCTGCCTTGAAGTTTTGAAATTTCAGGATGACCTTGATTGGTGTACAGGATATGAAAGGGCTCCAAAATAACATGTTTTCCTACTGCTGACATAAAGAAGTAAAGACTTAGCACAGTATCACAAGTTATTTGTGTCAAATAACAGCTTGTGACATCATATTCCTGCCATTATATCTTCAGCAACTAACAGAGAAATGGAGGTTCTCTATTATAGTAGCCTTTCCCCTCGGTCTCTGTCTAAGGTAGGTAAATTGGCATCTCAAATACCTTTCCAGAGAGAACTTTCTAAATATGGAGTTGACGTGCTCAAGCTCATAGGCATCCAGGCCTTCTGACTGATGAGAAGAAGAGGAAGAGTGCACCGAAGGAGCTCCATGGGATTGCCTGTCATGACTGTCATCTGAAAAGAGTGACAAGAATGAAAATGAGTCCTAGGTAGAGTGACAAAGATGGAAAAGGGAAAGTGGATATTTGACTGATCCCAGCCAAAGCTAAAAGAGGAAACTGCTGACGCAGAGGCATGATTCATGTCCAGAGGCCATGGCAAGGAATGCCAGTCTGGCTTAATGGACCTATCTGATCACTCTCACAGAACAGCAGGTTGGAAGGGACCTCTGGAGACTGTCTAGTCAGCTAGAGGAGATTGCTTAGGACTTGTCCAGTTGGGTTTTGAGTATCTCCAAGGATGTAGACTCTTTGGACTACCCTATTCCAGTGTTTGACCACCCTTACAGTAAAAAAACGTGCTTTTTTTCCTGTTTAAATAGAATTGCTTGTTCTTTAGTTTGTGCCCATTGCCTCTTCTACTTCCATTGGGTAGCACTGAGAAGAGTCTGTCTCTGTCTTGTTTTCTCTTTCCCCTCTCAATTTGATGCTTTCCTTATTTTAAGGCTAGAAGTCTTCTTTTCAACCTGAAAACCTCAGCCAAGCACCCTTCATCTATTCATTCAGTCTAAGCCTTCTCCTACTTAGCTTTTCAGTAATAACTGCTTTCTTATTCTCACCACTGGTTGCCCCTTTGTTTTCTTGTTATGATGAGCTGACTTGATTTTTTCTCAGACTGTGTGTCCCATCTTATTTAGACTAGCAGTTGATTACTTGACAGTATCTGTAGCTGGTGAGCTAATCACACAGATCTCATAGTTAAACTATATCCACGATATCTTTTTCCTTACCATCTAGCTCCAAAGCATCATATCCAAAGCTGTCATTGTCCTCTTCAACCAGGCTGGAATTAAAAACAAAGCATGAGATAATGGAAGAGAGAGAGAAAGCTGTTTGCTTTCCAACTTTCAGCAGATTTCATTAAGTTCTGAAGGAAGAACTTTGTCTGTGAAAAAGAAAGATGTTGGAGGTGTTCCATCAGGCAATGGTGCAGCGGCAAAATAATAAGCAAGTGACATTCTTCTGGGCCCAGAAAAGGAGTAGGAAGATGGCAGGCAGACAGTACATGTCAGCCAGCACGTGAAGCATCAAGAAGATTCAGAAGGAAGAACTGCTAACAGCAGTGAGGGAATGAAGATTTTGCTGAAGACGATGGGAAGCTGCTAACTGATGGTCTCATGTGTGTGACTTACACCACAGGTGCTTCAGCACTGAGATAAATGGTTGCATTATACCTGCTGTATATACCCTGCAGTATGGTTTTTTCCATAATAGATCAAAAATGTCAGAAGCTCACTGATGGACAGAGTCAATTCAAGGGAAGTGACTGAGGTGCAGCACTAAAGGAGTAATTTACCTGCTTAATTTAAAGTACTTGAAGCATTTTATAACAGCTTAATGGTACCTTGCCTGGTTACTCAGATACCTGCAGTCACAGAATGGCAAGGCGTACCAAGCTTTTGTACAGAAACTCTTATGCCACAGCTCTGGTTCCAGTCCAGCTCCCACTGACACAACCTTTCCTGGTAAGGGTGACTAGATTGGTTTGCCTTAAAAATAAACAACTAAAATGCACCAAAATGTTGCTCTTAAAGGGGTATCAGGGATGTCTACCAAGTGAGTGATCTGCCTGCTTCACTAGAAGGACTTGATTAAAGCACGTCCTTTGGTTGCAAAGCTGTTCAAACAACAGCTTGTTCTTTTTCCCATTCCGAATGATTTGTAGGTCTCGTGTGGAGCTGATATTCCTCACATTTGACTTCAGGTGAAGGGTGAATTTTTGCAGCCAGTCTGGGGAGGGTCAGCTATTTTTACACCATGCATAGGCAGAGAAATAATACACCTTTTCCTACATATTAAATTATTATCTCACTTTTTTCCCACACAAATCAATATCAGAGGAACTGTGAAACCTGCAACTTGGCGTGCAAATAGCAATTATCTTGGATTATGTTCACAAACAAGTTTAAAAACCTTAGCAGGCTAATTATAAAATTATAAACTACAGTGAACTTTTCTGGGCATGCTGTTGAGTTACTTGCCTTTAGTGATTATCCGTTCAAAAAAGTACAGCCACATTCAGACCTTGCTCCAGGGTACCTTTTCTTTCCACAGGCCAGTGGGAAAGAGTATCTAATATGAGGAAAATTTTCAGATTTCAATGCAGCTCAGTCTTTCATAATTCTTAACATATGGAACAGGATATAGTCAGAGCTGCAGTGAAATAAGCCCACAAAATGAATAATATCCATATAGTCTTTAGTGCATTCTATAATATACTGCAAATATTTAAATGTTCAGGCACGTCAAAGGCTTTTCAAGTTAAGCACCTGAAACATGAAACACTCAAATCATTAATAAAACAACCCTTTTTCTCCATCTTGAATTAATGCAACACACTTTAAAAAAAAGCTTCAAGTACAATATAGGAGAACCTAAGGAAGACTAGAATAAACTCTGCCTAAATCCTCAGCAGCCTAGAAAATTGTGTGGGAGAACTAGCTGATGATGCCCTCAATGGAAAGCTGTCTTGCAAAGCTTGACACAGAGAAAGAGAGGCAAAAGCAGCAGTCTGCCAGAGATGAGTTTGTCTTGAAAAGCATTAAAAATCTAAATAAACTTCTAATAAAGATGAGATCTAAAAAATAGATCTAATAAAGATCTAAGCCCTCCACATATATTGCTTTCTTCTAAATCTGTTTGCTTGGGCTTTGTTCTTTTCTCCTTCTGCTTGGGACCGTTAGGGAATATATTCTATCTTCTGATATTTCCGATACAAACACTGACGCGCTTGACACCAACACCAAAACAGTATGTCCAAGTATCGCATTGCTATAAACCTTTTAGAAGGGGGGTCAGTGCCCTTTAGGGTACTGTGAGACAGCGAGGTCTCTCTCCTTCCTGCCCCTAACTTCCCATTCCCCAGCGATCCGATTTTGCTCGCAGGGGAAGTCCTCAGTGCCATGACCCGACAGAAGGAGAAGCTGCAGCAGGAGGTGGAGGGCAATGCATCTCTCTCCCCTCATCGCTGTGCTGAGACACAGAGCCCCGAGCCCAACAAAACCAACCTCCCACCTCCACTTCTCCCTCCCATTCCTCCAGACATTCAAGCCTCTCTGCTGTGCTTTGGCAGCTTAGAGAGAAGAAGGGGCTTTGAGAGAAGGGGAGAGGACAGGGACACAGGCACCGGCAGCATGGAGCTGAGAAGCAAATCGAAGCCCTATCAGTCTACAAAGGCAGAGCACATTCTCCAACAGCACTGGTGCCTGCCTAGTCACTTCAGTACTGTTTCTTATTATGAACAAGGAAAAAGTCAGTGCTGCAGTGGTATCACTGTGTCATTCATCCCAGCTGAACTATCAGAGACTCCTGAGGTTTTGGACAAAATTAGCTATGAAGGACTGCAGCCCTGAGAAGTTTAGCAAGTCAGCCCTGCTGCCTAATAACAGCTCTCCATCTAGAGACACACACAAGGACATCTAAGGCCCTTTTGACTTCCTCCTGGTGACAGCAGGTTCTGGGCATATTGCACCAGCGTGGCAACCCACCTGCAATGAGGGGCGTCCTCTTTGCAGCGTCGGACTATTGAATCATTTCCTGGAGGCTCAGGTGTGGTAGACATGATGCTGTCATTGCGATTTCTCAGGGTTTGCTTTTGGAAAAAAAAAAAAAAGCATCAGGAAGGTTATCTGTATTAAACATGCTATCATTTCTAACTTACAGAAGCATTAGCCTGCTAGCTTGCCAGTGGTACTCTGCACTGTGAAGCACACACAGCAGTAAGAAAAATTGATTCTAGATGTGCAGAATGCTCCATAAAAGAGCATTCATATTCATATATTCCACTAGTTTAGCAACATGCTCAGCCTGTGTGCTGGCACAGTACCTTTTTCTGCGACCACGACTGGCTGATTTACCAAACAATTTTAACTTTACCCTTGATGTGTGGACTATGTGTGCACAGCTGATGTACAGGAGGAAGAGGATGAAAAGCAGAATGTATGTATACTTATAAACAGTAGGAATGAGGAAGAAAAATACAGATCTCCATACATTCAGTTATTAATCTACTACACTGGAAACTAAACTCTAAATTGTACCACAGGGAAGACAGCATAGGTCACCTAAATATCCAAGACACATTCCAAAGAATATTCCTAGCCCAGCTAAGCTTATTACGAGTGGCAGGGAGTTCTTTCTTAGCTATTCTTGGGTATAATTTTAATTTCCTGGGGGCAGCATTTTTCACGGTGTTCTAGAAAGATGTTTTGTTCTTTGTTATTAACACTCTGCAAGAGCACTCTCTCTGTCTGCTTGTCCTGCTGTGTCAGTGCTCACATATGTATAATGGAATACCTACCTTGGGAGATTATGGGGATATAGCAAGCAGGGAAGAAATGGCTTGGCTACGGCATGCACAAATTTCCAACTGTGATCTGCACCCCTTTTATCACTCACTGTTACTTATAGACAGGAAAAGCATCAGAGAACTCAAAAAAACCCTGAAAAATTTCTTAAATAAATTACAAAGCAGCTTTTAAAGAAAATCTCTTCTTTCTAACAGTAAATGTGAAATGGCACAAGGAGACAGTGAGAGGTCATAAATACCTTTGAAATATCTTTAAATAAACATAAACCAATTCTATGATTTTGGAAAAGGCTAATAACATGGCTCTAACAAAATGCTGGTAAGAGGATTAAGGGAGCTTCTGACAAGGGCCTTGAATGTGGTCACAGCTGGGATGCCAGTGAAGTGGGAATACTGGGCTGCGAAAGCTCTGAGGCGTGTTAGGAGAGGTGTCATAGACAGGCAAGGGGCATCTGCAGGCTCCTTACAATTTTGCTGATTTCACAGCTGCTGATGGAGTTACTGATGGAAACAGAGGAACTCGTGTCTGTGCGGCCATTGCTGGCATCTGCCCCGTCTTCATCCTGTGTTCTGACTGCTGCGTTTACAGATGACAGAGAAAAATACAGACAGCAGAGAAAATTATGACAGATCACTTTCAATGCGGACTCTTTCACAGATTTGCAGCAACACTGAGGGTTATCTTTCCATTTAAGCGTATCTTGTTTCCCGCACCCTGTACTGGACGGAGGCTCCAGGAAGGCTCTGTGCCCCACAGCTCTGGCTCCCTTTGCTTCCCCGTTTGCTTCCCGACAAAGGACAGAAACGCACGCCACTCTGGACAGCTGCTTGCCAACATGGTCTTTCAACTCTTTCCTGTATGTTCGTATTAGATCTATGAATACTATTTGACAATTTAAAGAAGAATTTTTTTATTAATTTATGTTTTAACTCCAGCATCTCAGTCTGGCAGTCTGCAATAAGGTTGGCTCACTGAATTTCACTTTTTTTACAACCAGGAGCAAGAAGCTTGAGATCCCTCAGCAGCCCCTGGTAGCACAGCATGAGTGATTTTGTGGACTCCTTCCCTTCCTCAGCACCTGTAATTTGTACTAATGTTGCACATGGCCAGATACCAAACACACTGTTTAACATGCACGATCTTGCAGCAGGAACCATGTTTCCCATCATATTCTGCACAGCAGTGAGCGTGCTGCCGCACATAACAAATAAAGGAAGTGCTGCCTAAGATGGCGTTTGGCTCAAGAACAGCATTACATAAATAAGAGGAATTAGGACCAGCTCAAACATGAGTATACAGCAGCTAATTTGGTAACTTGGCAGTGGGCTGATTGGTGGGTCAACCCCACTCCTCCCAACCTTTGCAATACTTTAGATTTAAAATTAATTCCATTTTGCTGAAGGACAAAGGAACTCATTAGATGATCACTAGATTAGGGTCCTTTCAGCCTTTTTCCAATAGCAAAAAGAGAATAGTATAATGATGTTTAGTGCAGGTATTACACCGATGACTTCAAATTTTTTGTAAACTAAAAGGAAAATTGAGTAAACAGAAAATTTAGGTAAGCTATGGGATGCAATATTGTGTGTCTGTGGACGTATCTTTGGATGGAGAGGACATTCAGGTAGAACACTTATGACATTGTTCACTACGAGAGGAACTGGCTATTTTACTGACTTCGACTTAGTTAAGTTATATCAGTTATATCCCTGGTTGGCATATTTGCTAAAACGACTTCAAGAGATTAAGTGAATGAAACAAAGCAACAGAAGAGGAATCAGGACATGGGTGCTCTTTCTGACCTTGAAACTCTGATGTTTTGTTCATGCTGACAGGGGATTTAGCTCTTGGATTTATCTAAAAGAAAGAAGACAAAAATCAGCACAAATGCAGAATATTTGGCACACGCTGTAAACCAGATATTTTCACCCCTTTTTTCACTGTTACGTGGCAATAAATTTGCCCTCCCTTAAAAGACGGGACCCCATATTTAGAAGATATTTAGGTATCTAAATGCCCCTGCAGTGAACGAGAGTTAGCTACCTAACTACTTTTAAAAGTCTGGCCCAAATACATTGCAATTTCCAGATTCTGTTGAGGGAACAAAGAGACAAAAGGTGAAGTGGGTGCCTTGGGACTGGTTTCAGGCAGCTGTTAATACAACAGGCATCCTTTTGGAGCATGCAATGTAAAAAATGCAGCTCTATTGCCATAAATAATAATGACAGTTAGAGCTCAGAAAGGTTATGAAGGGCAGGGAGAATTCAAATGCAGATGAAAGGAAAGAGAAGCTCAAAACCCCAAATGTTAGATTGTATATTTTTTTACAATTCATGAATATAGCATCAGATAATAGCTGTATGAATGCAGCTAGTCGTGGAAATCATGGACCTAACTCATGCTACCCCTTACTCTTAAGTGAGAGGAAATTGCCATAATTTAATTCTAAATTAGGCAGTTAATTTTGCTCTAGATTGTGTCCATTTCTTTCTATTATTCTTTCCAGTTGATGTGAGCTTTTCCACCAATGCTTCGTTTTCCACCTTCAGTTACTTGTGTGCTGGACTTCGGGCATTATGTCATTTTTTTTCAGTACTGTTAAGGAGGCAAAGAATCAATTTATTGACAATGCTCCAAGAATGTGAATGAACAGCAGTAGCAAGCAGAATACACAAAATCAGGAGAAGGGGCAGAAAATAGTCTATGAAGCCCGATTATATCTGCCCCTCAAGATGCAAATCACCACAGGGCAAAATCTGACAGCTCATTATCGTCTACAAATCTATTCCTGTCTTTCTAGCACAGCACTTTCAGAAGCATGACTGCAACATTATGGCTCTCAGTTGTAACAGTCCCTGCACTATACCATTCCAGCTTCATAGTAAGACACACCTGGATTCCCTTCAGATTCACTCTTCTCTTGAGTCGAGCTTGATCAGGCAAGAAGAATTTGTTGTCTTCGGGAGACTCTTCAGAAGTGGAGGAGTCATCTGCTTCCTGACCATTGGCTTTTGGGCTAGGACTCCCAAAGGTCTGGGAGATAATCGTAATGGGTAGATTCCGTGGCAAACTCTAAAGATCAGAAGAAAACACTTTACTTCTGAGACCAGGTTGGTACAACTCCTTGTGACCTCCCTTTAGAGCAATCTGATTGAACTTTGTGTGACTCCAGTGATTCAGAAGCTCACGCAGAATGTGGCTCCAGATCCAAATCAGTAATTTAGATTAACATTCGTGGGGATGTCTGCTCACTGGGGCATGTTCCTCAAAAGTATTTGCAGTTTCTAACCCAGTGTAGAAATTTATTGTCTTTCTGCATTTCTCTCCCTTCCATTTAAAATCAAGTTGTGGAATGCCAGCCTTTGAGAAGCTATGTGCATGACACAGACAACTTGAACTCCACCCTACTGAAGAACTCACAACATTGACATTTAGTAGAAGGAGGTTATTTTTTCAGTTAATTCGTGGAGGGAATTAGAAAAGTCCCCTCTCCCTTCCACATCAAAACGTTTTTAAAAGCAAGTCCAAAAAATAGAACTCGTGACTGTCTTCCTCAGCCCTACCTGGTCGTGAAAGTTATTGTCCTTAGAGAGCCGTCGGAGTTTGCACTCTAGGTTAACAATGCAAGCTTCTTTCCGAACCACCTCAATTCGGAGTTCATCATTTCTCTCCTCCAGTTCTCGAATCTGCTTCCTGTATTTATCTTTTTCAATCAGGCAATGTGAATACTGCGTCTGAGCCTCATCGCGTGAGCGGAATGCCTGCAGTGGAGAGAAGAAACCCGTTTTGCACCTGGGCACCAGACACCTTCTCCTGCTGGTTTTGTTTGTAAGGTGTTTGGAATGGGGACTTCAGAACTGGTAACGATTCACCAATTAACACAGCAATTAGGACCAGGATGTGCCACAGTAGTACCATTAAAAATTATGATGATGAGGGTGGTTCATCTCCAGCTCCCTCTTGGTTGGTGGCAAAACGCTCCAGAGTGCAAATCAGATGGCTTGACACTAATGCAAAGCCTGCAGTAGCTGTTAAGATCTTGGTCGTGCCTGCCAGATGCTATGCTGTGCAAACAACCCAATATTATCCTGTGTTTAATTACTGTAATGCAAATCCCAACAAGTAGTAATTTCTTGTAACTATTTATTTTTTAATGGTATTTTGGGTCCAACTACCCACAATTCCCCAAAGTGACACACATGAGACACTGGCTTTTGCTACTAATTTTCCCCACTTTAACTCTTAGATACCTGGTCTCGCTCCTTTTCCACCTCTTCTAGCTGTATCATCACAGTGTTCATACGGTGCTTGTACATCTCACAGTCTTTTCCTAGTGTTGAACACTTCAACTCCAAATCTTCTTTCCCTTCAAGATACTGGAAATGACACACTGTTAACAACCACTGCTCTCAGAGGTCTTCTGGGCACTAGCCTGAGATATTCCATCTTCCCATCCTTCCATTTCTCACCTTGTCTCTCAAGTCCTCCACATGACGAATCTCCTCTTGGAGATTAAAGATTTTGTTGACCAACTCATGACGATCTTCTAGTGCCTCCTTACGGTCATGTTCCAGAATATCCAGAATGGCTTTGTCCGAATCTGGCAAACTCCGCTTGCCAGCCTGAGGAAAGACATTTCTCAGAGACAGGCCAGGGAAAGACAAAATAGTGTTGCAGGGAGAAAAGTAACAAAGCCAGTAACAAACAAGAGGAATCGAAAATGAACATGGTGTTGCAATGGAAAAGCAGGAGAAGAGATGGACATTTGTTCAAATTTTAAAATAGTGTCAGGGAAGATGAATAAAGGCTGTCTTGCTACCAGAATAGGCTGATGAAGGAACTGTTTTACTGTTTTATTGTACTGGCTATAATTTGATCCATTTTGGATGCAGTGACAATTCTTCACTCCAAGCCCTGCATTCAGAACTCTTCTCTATTAATCAGCTCTCACTGAGCACAAAAATCACCCTTTGCCATAGAGCAAGGCCTAAGAAAACATTCAGGGGAATTTTTAAAGCACGCATAGGCTTTACAGGGCTATGCTTCGAGAATATTAAACATGCCTGGAGTAGCTTGTACCACTGCTTCATTTTCTATAGTGTCCAGCAATATTTTTTCTTTCAGATTTAAAATTAACAAGATTACAAGAGCAGGTTCCAACAAACACATTGCCATCCAAAAATAACTCTAAATGGAAAATGAAAAAGGCATAAAATGCAGGCAAAGTAATACACATCTTTATTTTTAAAATACCTAGACTCAGTTGGAGATTTCAGTGACGTTTTCATTATCTAATCTTTCTAAGTATACCTAAGTGTTTCTGAAACAAACTGCCTTTTGTTTATTTATACTTTCACTTAGGAGAATTTCAATCTTATTTTTAGCTATTTCATTATTATTTCTCTGTTTCTTTAGGTACTATAAGACCATTTCAATTAATGTAAGAGATTCTACATGGACCAGAACTCCCACAACCTTCTATACTACACCCCTTTTCAACCTCTGAATTGGATTTGTATCAGAACTAAGAATCGTTAGGCGCTGCTAGAGGCTACAGCCATTTCTGAAATGGATTCTATTGATAATTTTTAAAGTGTCATTTTAAAATGCCACAAGCCTTTTCCAGCAAAGTGCTAAGCACTCTCATATATAGCCTAATATTTGGCTAAGTTCTTCATAGAGTCACACAGTGCTAAATTTGCTACATATCACCCTTTCTCCCCATCTGCCCGAACAAAGGTTATTTAAGATCCCTGTGCACATTACAGCAGTGATCTACGGGGCATTCTGGTAACTAGTGACCACCTAAGTACAGAAACCTTTATTACTCTCTGCTTCATTAAGACCTCTTGGCACAGATATGACAATAGCCTAGAACAGGGTACACAGAGCCACTGTCAGAAATTTCTGGGCTGGCTATTTAACACAGCTTTGTAGTGACAGATTGGTACAAAGAACCACAGCAGGGCTAAAACATGGAGTTGAATGCTCGGCAATTAAACAGCTGCACTCTGCACCTCGAAAGAGCCAATCTCTCATGTACAGCTTGATTTATGAGATGACAGTTTTTTTTTTTGGTAGAACTCCTCCTCGTGCATGTGTTTGTACAAGGAGTACTACAGCCAGCAGGGAGCTATATAGCCAACCTTCTGTTCTTCCAAACTTTGCACTTATGCTCACTGTAGCCTTGGAGGTAGAGGTTTCACCCAACACTTCCTAGCATTGTAACAGGAGTGTGTGTTGAGCATGAGGTGAGGAGTGGTAGCAGAGACCATGCCACCTCCTCTTATCCACAGTTACCAGTTTCCCTGTTCTGTAGTAACATAACAGGAAAGTCCCCGTCCTTTACTGAAAACACCTGGGAGCTGTCACCACCTGTTGCTTCTCTGCCCCACTTTCACAGCGTCTTCCAGACACTCTGATCACGAAGGGTGCCCACCGAGGCAGGCTGTAAGGAGGCGTGACACAGGTGAGACAGTATGGGAGGAAAATGTGGGGGTGCCTGTGGGCAAGGAGTGGTCGAAGCCTGCTGAATCCATCATCTGGGTAAGCAGGAGGGGTAAGGTGAAGCGTCTGGATTTTTCAATGTAGCAATCTGCTTTTATACCTGAATGATGGACTGTAACTCCTGGATTTTAGTCTTCATCATCTCATTTTCCCGCTCCAGCTCCAGAACCTGTTCCTTTTTGGGTCGGTTTTCAATATCATTTTTCAGCTTCAAAGACTGATTCCTCTCCAGCTTGCATTCCTCTTCCACCTTGTTCAAGCGATGCTTCAGCTGGTCAATCTAGAGCAGCCAGGGAGCAGTGAAAATGAGAAAAAGGAGAGGAGAGGAAAGAAATCATTCCTGGCTCTGATATTTACTGCTCTGAAAACACGTTCACTTCCAGCTGAAAATGTACTGTCATAGTTGGAAAAAACAGCTTAAATTGTGAATGCTAACAAGCAGCAGATAATTGGGTGCATATGTGTGTGTGTATGTTGAATGTCTACGACTGAACTGTTGCACTCTCAAGCAGAAGCCTGCTATTTGCTAGCTAAAACTGGTGTGGGTTGGTTGTAAATTTTGATAACATCTGGGCTGAAAAAAAGCGGCATGAGATACAAAACAGAACTAACACATAGGAGGCTGACCATACACTGCGCTTTTGCACATAGACTGTTTGGATTGGGAAAAACAGGGGCTTTGAGTTCTGCATAAGAAAGAGGGGTTCCCAAAAAGAAAAAGTGATTTCAGACAATAGGGAGCCTGCGAAGAAGGTGGTGATGATCCTGGCTGGAGGAAAGATTGGAAAGCAGGGGAATATCCTGGAGATCAGAGAGATGCAAGGGGATGAAGGGTACGGGATGCTCAGGGACCTTGGCCAGTTACGCCTGTGACCGGTGACTGCCAGCAGCTGCACAGCACGAGCCAACACGACCTTGTGCACAGCCACCCCGCACCAGCAGCGACCTCCCTGCGGGGAAGGGACGTCGAGCCCAAGAGAAGGCAGCACCGAAGTGCGGGAGATAGCAAATGACTGTGTGAGAAAACAAAGTGGGGTAAAGCATCTGATATCATTGGTTCAAAAATAAACCCCGGTGTCCAGATTCACTATGGGTAGCTGCTTACTCCATCCCATCTGTGACACACACACAAGCGTAGATTTTATGGCACTTGAAGGATTTCTCTACATTTCCTCAATGGCTTCAAGCTGTTCCAATGCTTTATATGAGAATTTGAATTAACCACCAGCAGCTGTAGTGCAAACTGGGGTAACTGCCCCAAGATATTATTGAGCCTGAAAGCTAATATTATGTTTTTAGCAAACAATTATGTTTTTAAAACTTTGTTTTTAAGTATGTTATGTTCTGTTAATCCATTACAAGTACATAAATTACCTGCCATTAATACACATCACTGCAGCTGGCATTTCTGTACAGTGATGCCTGTAAATCATCTGGATAAGCAAAGCACATGAGAGCTCTACACCTTTCTGCTGTCAGAGAACGTCTCATTTTGCAAGATGTCGCTGGCATCCTCCATTGCTGCTCCTGATTAAAGCAGCCCAGAGCATTTATCTCACCTCTAACTGGAGGTCTCGGCTCCTTATCACAGCCATGCTCTTCTCGTCACTCAGCTGGGCATATCTCATGGCCAGATTGTAGTTCTCATCTTTCACCTTGACCAGCTCATCATTGTAGTTATTCCTCTCCTCCTTCATCTTGTTGTATCTCTCCTGGAAGGTCAGCAGCTCTATCTTGTTCAGTTTTAGCTGCTTTCTCTCATCCTCCAACTGGCGAGACTTAGCCAAGAGTTCACAGCGCTGCACATCTTTTGTCTTTACTTGCTGCTGAAGCTTAATGATCTCATTCATTAGGAAATGGGTAAGGCCTTCGTGTCCCTCCTCCACTGAAAATGTTTGAACATCTTATCAACATCTAATAAAGTACCTTCATACTAAGTAGGATCAGCAGAGCTGAGTGAGAAACAAATGTCCCAGAATATGTACAGAGGTGCAGAATATGCACAAATACATACACGTTTTGTATATCTAACTGGCAACAGTGTAAATATTACACAGCACGGCAGTACCAGAATCACAATATACATGCATACAGCTTGTCTGGATTAAATATGAAGTGGTTACATATGTCTTGTTTCAGCTGAGCTGACAGGCCTGTGACAATAGCACAAACTTTGTAAAATAAATCTGTACGAGTACCATTAATCTGAATGCTTCAAATTTGCAGCACTTGTGTAGGTCATCAGTGTAATTTAGTCCACTGTTCCAGTGTTTCTTCTCTTGAGATTTCTTGTAAAGCCTATCATTCAATTTGAAGCTCTTCAGCCTCATTCAGACAAGTGGGATGTTCCTTTTCTTTATACATTACCTATTGCTAGCTCATTTTGCATTGAAGGGAACTGAAAAAATGCAGAACGCTACTACAAGATTAGCTTTTATTTCCATTTCTTGCCTGAAAAATCAAACCCAGTCTTCAAGATAGTCCCTATTTCAACAGGCTCCTTTGGAACTGATTCTACTCACCAACAATAGTGGAAAACCTCCGTGTAGGTTCTTTCCCTGTCACCAGTTTGTAGAGTTCAGGGTAGTAAAACTCTAGGCTCTCCAGGAAAACTACGTAGCCCCTTTGGCCCTTGGTGTGGAGAATGTCTAGGAGTCGGCCTAAGTACAGAGCACAGAGAGAGAGGTGAGAAAACAGCACTGTGAACAGCACAAGCAAGTACTGTCTTGCTGAAGTCAAATCTGCTTAAGGCTTGTCTCTGCCACGGCAATGTGCTGTGGAGAATCTAGCTGATTAATTGAGTTCAGCTGAACTCATAAAGTAATGCCACGTATTCTTTATGTTTGTGCTGATCGTTATTCTGAAGGAGTGCAGGCAAATTGGTGTCTGGAACAGAAATTTCGAAAGACACGTTATTCAGTGCAGCCTTCACCAGGCAGTACTGAAACGCGAGGATGGCAGACCCTTCAGTGACAAATCATGAAGCACGGCAAGACAGCTGAAAGCCTGCTCTTGGAATGGCATTGGCTGCTGCTTGTGTTAACTGAAATATTTGCCAAGGCTTTGATGGGAACATGAACCCCATGAGCTCCAGTCTGCACAGCACTGGAAAGAACCATTGTTATCAAAATAGCAGCAGTAGATTCTCCCCTTTACATTAAATCTCCGGTAAATGAGATATAGGGTTTCCATTTGATAATCTGTAATTTGATACGGGCTCCCTCCAGACTTAGCAAAATAATACTGTTCAGATAGGGATACAGATGTAGCCATTCACAAAATAATTACCTGCGCGGTTAATTTTGGAGGGCAGCATAAGGGAGTTAAGCACCTCATCCTCATCTTGCTCATCGATGACTTTGCACTGCCGTAAATACGGGGTCAGTTTGGCTGGATTGATGTACCGGCTCAGCATGTGCCGGTTGCATTCCACGTTCTCCCACAAAGCCTCCTCCTCATCTTTCAGTGTCTCCAGGCAGTCATCCATCTCTGGCTCTCCTCCTTAACAAGGGAAACAATTGGCAAATGAACATCAACCAGGACAGCTTCTATCCTGTTGCTTTTTTGTGCTTCCTTGTCACATAAGGATGAGCTTAGAATCCCTTCTGACTCATGCTGGATTTGCCCTATATTGAAACAGTTTGAGCTGAAGTGCAGCCTGTCCACAGCTCATCTGGAAAGTGACAGTTCAGAGAAGCGCTATCTTGAGTCTATGAACTATTGCATATTGCTCCCTAGTGATGAATCTGTAGCTCAGCTAACTCCATGAAGGTCTCTACAAGTCAGAGAATCCCTCTTCATATTAGAAGCGATGGTAAAGGACACGGTGCAATGCAAGAAAGGGTATGAGCTCAAAGCAAAGACAAATACTCGCTGCAGACAACTAAGGCTTTCATCCTCACCGCCTTTGTTCCTCTCAGCTGCGCTGATTTGAACCTGCATTTTTTCCTGCATGTATGTGATGAGCCAACACACGTAAATGACTGCACCACAAGAACAGTTAACTCGTAAGCAAGCAGTTATGTATGTCTGCCTTCTGCAGCTGTGTACAGATTGACTGATGCGTGGGCATGAATGCAAAGACCTTGCCTTTCTCTGCCTGAGTGGGTAAGTGTGAGCATTGTATCACTGGGGTCTGAAAATGTTCTTGACTCATGCAAATATTATCGCATGATTTCTGAGTGCTTGCTAAGCAATTTCCTGCCGCTCCTAATTTGTAACCGCCTCATTAGAGAAGGTTACAAGGCAGGCAACAATGAGGTCAGAAAACTGATAGTAAAGTTAAGAGGAGAGAAACTTTGTAAAAATCTTTCCTTCTTAATTTCGTAATAAATGTTAACCTTTGAAACAAGTCTTATTTTTGCCTTCTAGCTTTCTCAAGATCTTGTCATCCAGGTGGCAGAAGGAAGATAAGCTTCAAGAGTTATTTTACTCCATCAGAGACCATGGTACTAGAAGAATGAGCAGTTCTTAGGTCATGTGAGACAAGAGCTGTGCTTTATGAGACCTTGCTGGTAATCAGTAACTAAAAGCCTCTAAAGCAACATGTTGTTTTTCTTGGACTAGAAGAGTTCTCTCCATTGTGTTGTAATTTCCTCAGCTTCCCACTCTGAGGACTGCAAAACAGCCTGTGTTGCACTTAGCGTCACTGGGCAAAATCAGCTATTAATCTGTATAGCCAGGCGCTACGAACTCCTCATTTTGGAAAATAAAAACACAAGTGCTGATCTGCTAAATAATGTGTTTGTTGGTGTTCTATACTAATGAAATTTACCCTAATGAAATACAGAATAGTTCTACAAAAATAGTTCCTTGCTCGATGTTTTCAAAGGCCTTCCCCAATTGTCCAAAATCCTAGGCTGGGGTTCAGTATCTCTATTAGAAAAATTTGGATGGTTTCCTCTTACTATGGCCAGGTTAGATGAGTGTTGCCGGAGGTTTTTTTGTTCTCCTGTACACCAGTAGCTCTCCCAGAGTTCTTTTCTTTGTAGTTGCACATACTAGGAACCACTTATTTAGCATTTGCTCTGCTGATTGCATATAGATTTTAGTACTGCAGTACATTCTGTTCAATGTGCCGGGAGAGACAACAGCCCTCAGAGGGCCAGGAAGGCCAGGTCTACTCAAGGGGATCCAGAATCATGGGGGCATGGCTGTAGTTACGGCAAAATCTCTCTGATCTTATGAACTCCTCACAAGCTGGATGAAATTCCTACTGAATGCCAGTATTTACGTGTAGTAAAGATGACACTGCAGTAATGAACTGTATAAAGGTAAAACAATAGAAAGAGCTATATAAAGTAGGGAGCAGTGGGGGAATGCTGAAGGTGAAGTAGCTTCATCTGAAGTACACATACATTCTCATGAACCTTGCTCTCCATCACTTCTTCTGGAAATAACCGTATTTCACTTCAAAGGTGAATTTAACAAACACTACATAATTGGAGAAGCTGAACTTTTGGGAGTAGAAGGCAGTAAAGCAGAAGGTCACACAGTACCTTAGTCATCTTACAGCCACAGCTATCTATTGCATCTAAAATAAGGTGTGTTGCAGTCCCTTTAATTTTGGGGACAGTACCAGAAAGCTCACAGATGGACTTCAGAGTGCAAAAGAAGCACTTGCCTGAATTTCATAAAATGCAAGATATCTTGTAATCTGCTGCACTGAACCAGAAATTATTACACACTGTCAGCAGTTCCCTAAGGACATTAGTAAGGGATTTCTCCATTAAATGATGCAAAGAGTTCACTCATCAGCGTAATTCTTAACATGAATAAATTTTTTTACCTGACATTAAAAATACCTTTATCAAATAGTCCCTTGTGTATGGGCATAATACATCCATACTGTTATTTTGGGGACATAATGTTTAATGGGAAAGTCATAAGTATATTTCATGAGTGGCTAAGAATTTTAAAAGGAGATTTCTAGTAGCAAACTCTTGTTAAACACAGTCTATTATCAGGAGTAAGCCCTTAGAAACAACATTTAATGGAGTGGTCTGCCATTGCCATGTAGGAATTTCAGAATCTTCATCTTTTGCACCTTGGAAATGCCCTCCCAGCAGCCCAGCTAAGCTCTCTCCTCACGGTGCTGTTGCTCATCACCTCTCAGGAATTACTGCTGCATAACGGTAGCAATCCTCTTTTTCCTAGAGCTTGAGGTCTTGCCTCTGTTGTGTTTCTTTGGCCAAACCGGTCCAAGAGTACAACCCCCCGGTAGCTCCACTGCCTTGTGGAGCTATTCCAGAGACAACAGCAATGGACAGTCGACATTAGCAGAGCACCCTTCTTAGTGAAGGCTGAATGAAATAATTTCTTTGATTTAGTATTTAACACAATGTTGAATAGGAAATAAAATACTTGTGACGGGTTGAAATTTTGGTGTGCTTGTCAAAAACCAGATGTGACAACTGAACTCAGTGGGAAACCAACAAAGGTATTGTATCAGTGGCTTTCATTTTAAAAGATTTTCAGCAGCATATGCACTTTCTAGGTGTTTAAAAGACGCTATTCCCTGTTTCTGTCCTTCCTTCCTGTGATGATATTGCAGAAAAGTTGCTTTCACTTACAAAATTAAAAATGACAGATTTAAAAAATTCTCAAATGTGTAATCACTTATTTCATCTGATCTTCATTATTAACATTATCTAGTTTCTGATTCCAGCACCTCTTGAGTTGTAACCCAACACATTCAGAAGTTGTGATGTGTCCTAGAAATACTGTGGCGTCCATTACAAATCACAGGTGTGAAGTCACAGACTTGGACTGACTTCAACAGACATTAACAAAAAAGAAATAAGAATCACCACAGCAGTTAAAAAATTGCTCTCCTGCTGCTCCTTTCAGTAGTTAGTATACAACATAGCTTTTATCTGCAGGAGATCTTAATCCAGTAATAATCTCAGCTAGTCCCATCCATTTCAAAGGTCTCTGCAGATGCAGACAAATAGAAGACAGAATCCCTTTTTACATGAAAAGAAACACTCTACTCCCCTCATCTCCTTTTCTCTCTCAGGGACAATCCTTCTCTTAGCTGTTACACACAAATGAATCTTTCTATGTGTTTGCTATTTTTTTGTTATATTTTTCAACCGAACAAATCACCTTGCAGTTAAAGCTGTTCTCTGTTCTCACTCAGACTCCACACTTTCATATGTCAGTGCCACTCTCCACTGATCAAGGGAATAAAGCCTGCAGGCTTCAGAACCAGGGGTGCTATAAAGTGCTCATCACCAGGTCACATCTAAAGCTTCATTTTTTGTGATTCGTTTCAAGCTGGTGCAGAAATTAACCCTTCAGCTGTTTAATTAATTGCATCAGCTTGCTCTGAATTCTTGTCAGCCTGTCGATACTGAGGAATCGCCATGTAGCAGACTGCAAATGCAGGCTTCAGCTAGGCTTTCTGATTTCTTGATAACTCCTTTATAAAATATGAAAAAAGGGTATTGTCCTCATACCGAGAAGCAGAAGGAAGTTTATTTTGGAAGAAGTGATCTATTTAATGTTTTGGACTTCTGCATTTGTCACAGATGTTCACAGAGTGGCAGTATTTAGAGAGAAACCACAACACAACAACACACAAAATGTTTTTGCAAATTATAAATTAATAAGAATGAAAGTTTATGTTAAATCCTAAATATGTGAATAAAGACCAGGATAGGATTACGTATAAATGATCACACTTTAAAGCAAACATAAAGATTAAAATAGCACTTGAAAGCTGTGTATATAATTATCCTTAACATTTTGAGGGAATTGTGTTACATCCTCTTTCTATGCATATCGCTAGATTTCATGGGGCAACACCCTTTCTCCCTCAAGTCTGTGTAGCACCTCGCATGATGAAGTATAACAACAGGGTGATTTTCTCAAAAGCTGCTTGTATGGATATGTGCAGATTTGCAATATCAGAGAACCACAAAACCGCAAAGGGATTTAGAGCTATTTTTAATTTTAGAGGAAAGTCACAGTTTAAAGTATGATAAGGAAATTCTGTTCCTTTGCTTGAGGACAGGAGAGCTCTGTTTGCACTCCTGGCTTTTGGAAATGCTGAATACCAGCAGCTTCCAATTATGCTGGCTGCACCACTGGATGTTTGATGGTACTGAAAACCACTTTTAAAGAGCTTAAACATCGATTGAGACTAAATTTTCTTACCTGTACTTACAAATTTTTTCCATACCGGTGCTTAAATCTGGACTCCCAAAGGAGAGGAGACAATGTCTTCATCTGCCTTTAAATGTTTGCACTTTATATTCATTCTTTCTACCTCAGCATCCCCACTTGAAAACAACACTAGTAAGAAGCATTTTTATGACAATTAGTGACTATAAAGCACTTGGAATCACCAAAATGGGAAAGCCCTAGAAAAACACTTACTATTAGTGCAATTTTATTACTTCGGATATTGCAGACCTTAGAATACTGAGTGAAGCCAGCAGCACTGCTGAATGCACTGGGCTGTATTTCTGTTTTAATTCATGGTGGCTGTATATGGAAAGAACCGTTCTGTATATATCAGACACCCCTCTTTATATAAAAGATTCAGCCAGCTTACTGAATGCCACGTTTTCAACAACAAAGAATAAAAAAATATAAAATAAGAGAAACCAAAGTAACAGAAGAGCAGGAAGCTTTAAACACAAAATAGGATGATTTTAGCACAAATATATTCTGTTCAATTCCACTGAGTCAATCCTCCTGTCACACAACATACAAAAAAACCTCCACAACACTGGTAGGCTTGCAAGGCTTCAGTGCGGTAAAGCTAGACCTTCAGTGAAGCCAGATGATAGCCACAGCCATAAATACTGCTCCCATTCTCTGAACAGAAGAGAGACAGAGATAACCAAAACAAACTCCCTAACTGCTTCAAAGGGCTCTGAAGGTATATTCATCTTGCATCTACAAGCAGAAGAGGGAAAGAAAATTCCCCTCATTTTCATAACTATTAGCTCAACAACAAACAAGTGAGAGAAAAATTAATAATTCTATCATGTTACTCTTATTCAGTATCTCTGCTCCGTGAAAAAAAACAGAAAGCAACAGAATAAATCAGCGATTTGTCTCTAATCACTATTCCTGGGCTAACAGAAGAGAGCCAGAAGAATTAATACTACAGGAACTCTCTTTAATTATCTGTTCCTTTGCTTTTATTTACTCTCCTAAGAACAGATCCATATAACACTCCACCTCCGAAAAGAAGAAAGGGTAATGCATACACAAAGCACGGATCAATTATTGGTATTGTTAGGCAGCACATCCAATGGTTTTCTTAGCATTGCCTAAACCAAAAACCACTGTATTCAACAAAGACACACAAGTTTTTCTATATTGCAGGATAATATTGCTAAGAACTAAAAAATCCTTGCATTGAATTCCACACGTATTACATTTAGCTTTTGTCTGCTTTTGAAATTGCGTATGAAATTCTGTAAAATACCTATCACATTCTGCAGGAAAAAAATATTTATACATTGAGTGTTGTTTTGCCCAGTGAGATATTGTTGCAAAAGACCTTAATCAGTGCATTAATACTTCCTAGGATCCTGTAATGATCTCCGTTTCATAAAAGGCTAAGATCTACGCTTTCCCATTTTGCAGTCCATCTGGTGAGAACGTCTAAAGTCTATGTCTTCCTTAAGTCTGCCAGCTTTACAACTTCAGAGCTCTTAGCATCATCACACAGGAAGGAAATGACTAATTTTGTCTCAATAGCGAACCGATAGCAGATTGTGCTATCGTGAACGTGCAACATCCAATCAGATTTGGTTATAGAACATATATTACCAATAATAAACAAAGAAAATGGAAAAATCCTCCTCTACAAATAGCTTAAATAATGTTTTGACCACTCAGTCATTTTTCAATGTGTTACTATTTTCTGCATACAGTGAAGATGTTTCTAGCTCCCTCAGTAAGCACTAGTGATAGAGCAGCAAATTCAGAGAGAGGATTCATCTCACAAATCTGAATTAGGCATCTAGTTTAACTTAGAAATCTAGTTCTCTAGTGAATGGAAAATTATCTGTTCAAAACTTAATCCCACCATTTTACACTTCTACCTTCTGAAGATTGGTTTCTAGTCGCAACTAGCTTCTTAGGTTCCCTCTAGGGTCAGTGGAGATTTATCCCTTCCAATGGCAATGACTACATGTGTGGTTAGATACTATTCTGTTCTGTCATTCTGTTTAAGAATCTGATACCCAAATTTCAGAAACTGTTAGTACTATCATTATTAAATTATAATACATGTGAAAGTAAATAAGAAATGAGAGGTGAGCAATGAAAGATGGAGAAAAAATTACTGAAGAGGAGAGAGAAAGATGAGATTTGGGGATGAAAAAGGGTGAGGCCAAGGGAAAAGGAAATATAAAAAAGGAACAGGAAAAGAAAAAGAAAGTTAGAGAAAGCGGAACTCAACAGAATGAAAGTGGGGAACAGAAGTGAGATCGAGATGAGAAAAAGGAAGGGCTCAGTAAAGGCAAAGGGGAGGAATGTGGAGTGTAAAGCAAATGAAGGGATAAATAGGGAAGGCTTTGCCACAGATCCTGACACATTATAAATTAGTGTTAGCTCTGAGCATGCAAATCAAGATAATGGCACAATAATTTAAATAAATAATTTAGCACAGGAACTTAGTGCATCTATTTTAAAGGACTTCCAAAGTAGCAGTGGAGAGCTGAATGCCTGACATTTAATAAATGTTTTAATCTACACATCCTCCATCCTGTTACGCATGATGATGAGAAGGACAGCAGAAATCACTGTGCGAACGTAGTACAAATATGTTTATATATCTGGCCTTTTTTTCGTGAATGCAGCATTAGCTTCTGAGACGAGCATTTCCTTTCAACTAATGTGTGCTAAAAGCCAAGATCTAAAAAAGAAGCTGTCATCCTCTGGCTGCCAAGGGCTCATGAGAACACTGGTCCAACAAATGCTTCAGAAGTCATTACTAGGTCCCAGGTTAATTTTTTCTTGAGACTGACTCACTCTGCTTTTACAATTGTTAATGAGATTCTCACTAACTTACAAGGAGGAGAAGGTGGCACAACTGGGGGCAAGCGTATAGTACTGTGTGATTAGGAGGAGTCTTGAATTAAAAATTCAAGTTGCCCAAACATGCAAATGGATTTGATGTTCATAGGTTATGTCCCAGTAAATGTGCACTCACATTACAAAACCCAGCACATTCTGTGGTACAGAGAGCCAGTGTTCATAAGGGATTTCCATAGGCTGAGCTACATAAGAACCTGGTAAGGATAAAGATTCATTAGCTGATACACACATGTGAAACTCCCACAAGCTTTGCACAGATAGTCTGATTCTCATCAGTGTTATTAACACTTCACTTTTATTAATACGAGTCACATAAAACAGGAAAAGAGAAAGAAGTGTAGCTCTGCCATACAAACTGCTACTTAGTCTGTTTATTTAAAAAGTTGACACTTTCTGCAAACTCTTATGTTACATGAGATTAAAAAAAACAACAAAAAACACTCAGAGAACATCTTCCATGCAGTTAGATAATGATTCCTTGTAGGTGACAGTCTCATCCCCAAACAGTCAAAGGATAATGCGGAACACATTAGATGGGAGGGCTGCACTCTACTTTAACAATCTCCAAATTCAGCAACAACCGACAGTAAATGCGTAGGCCATTCTTACAACAGAAGAGGTTACACTCAAATCTTGAATACTGTCAGATAATCTCACTGTAATTCACCAAGGCCCAAAAAAGTTTGAAAATAATATTTCATATTATAGGCTTTATAATATGACAGGAAAAGAAGACAGAACCCTATATTAAGAATCTTACAGTTTGTCAAAATACACAAAATACAAAGAATGAACAAATAAGAAGCCACCTCTCATAACCCTCGTATAAAGGTCAACCTCAACAAAAAATGCTACTCCAAAGACATGAAAAACAACCCACATGCAAACCGTTCACTGCATTACAACAGCAGCATGCATTGATCATTATGAGAATGATTGTCAAATGACTTAAATGTGCTATGCAACGGTGTAATAGCTGCCCAGCTAGCTCTGTGAAGACTTACCCATCCATGTTTAGCTCTTAATTGCTAACGATATATTCTGTTGGATCAAACACTGTCCAGTCTCCTAAGGGGGATGACTGCTATGATTCACACGTACATTTTGTTCATTTTATTTAAACGCACAACTTCATGTAGGTAGAACAGATACCTATACCTTACTCCACCTGTGACCTCTTTATTACTTTAAAATAGACCTAACGTTAAAGAACAGACTGCTGCCTTGCACATGCTAGTTTGACTGCGGCTTGAAGAATGACACATGTGCCTTACACAACAAGTACCTGTAGTCTTTCCATCTCAAAGTCACTGCAAGAAGCAAGGTTCACTTCTAGTTGCAGACTGCCATAGTCCTTGATGTCCTGCTCATTCCCAAAATACTCCATCCTTGTAAGCTTGCATAAAGCTGCATGAACGTCTCAGCCAGCAGAGCACAGAACACACAGGAGACAACTGGATGCCATTTGTCAAGAAAAAGCATACAATAGATCACAAGCAGCCTGGCCTAGGAAGGACAAAACCTCGCCAGCAATCAGAAGGAGCTTGCTATTTAACAGCTGGAAATCAGAATTCTCCTTTCACATGGAAATGGCTGTACTTGGTTTTTGAATAGATTTTTCCCACTTATGCTTTCTGGTCACCTCCTCTTCTTCTTGCTCTGTGTCCTCTCTGTTCTTGTACTGGTGTCATGGGACTGTGTCACGTAGCTCCGGAAACATACACCAACATCCTCTCTCTCAAACTTACTGTCTATATATAGTAGATAGAAAGGCGCCGGGGGCTGCGTTACTTCCCTTTTCTTCTGAACAGAGGTTGTGGGTAACTTTCAAATATGACACCATTGCAGAGGAAAGTCTTAGAGGAAGGGTTCTCATAGCCACAGAGAGCTGTGTGCTCTGGATGGAGCAGGAGAGACCGGAGGAGTACCTCAAGCAGCTCCTCCTTTTCTGCAGATAACACAGCTGGGGTTCATTAACAACTCTGTGTCACCAAAGCAGCCTCGCTGTAAGGCCTGTGGTTAAGAGCAGGAAAGAAGCCTCTAGAAAACAGACACAATCCTCTCTCCATCCTGCAGGAGGGCTCCTTTAAGTCACTTCTACAGCAATTTAAAGTAAAAATTGTCTGATCTTTTACTTAACAGGACTGTTCTTTATTTCTGTAAGTTGTCACCTCTCTATGACCTTGTCTTGCTGCCTTGGAGAAGAGATAATACCAAATACTTGGCAATTCTGTATTTCCTACCTTCAAAGCATTGCAAGGAGGAACTAAGCATCTTCCATTGCTTTCTCCATAAGTAAGTCCATTGCTCTGATGATATAGAATAAAAGGCTGTAAAGCTTTTGTGTGGAAAACTTATCCAAGAAGAATTAACTAACCATTGGAAGAGACTAAACTCTGTTCTTATCGGGAAACTCTGGCCAGTTCAGTTCATGGTTAACATGTATTTTTTTAAAAGACCAAAGAAACAAAGTACCAAAATAGCAAGAAATCTGACTACCCATCTTCACCTGAGCGTGGTTCTTGAAAATGAGTCAACACAAGAAGTATGAGAATTCTACTGAATTCTCTGCTGACTGTGGAAATAAATACTTGTGACAATAGCAACTGGAAAGCGATGCCAGAATTACACTTCATTTGTGAGCATCCCAGTCTCTAAGCATGGGCAGCTGCTGCTAAGACAGCATCTACAAACAATGTTTTACAAAAGCAGGATTTGCAAGGTTATATGCACCCAAATCCAGTTCTTTTGGAGATGTTTAGCAGTACCAAGGGTGGTAACCAACTAGAAGTCAGTGGAACCTTTATTTTATTCTCCTAACTTACGCCCTGAAGCATGACAATTCCTTATGTGCTATCTACATTAACTGTACCTTATAGCATAAAGTATCACAAGCTACCAACAAAAGCATTTGCAGAATGCGCAGAAAAGCATTTGTTTTAAATGCAGTGTTGTATTTGTGTATGAAGTAAGGTTACATGCAATATGAGCACTAGTAAATGGCTCCCACACGTGAGGATTGATTTCCCCTATTTCTCATTCCTATTCAAGGGCACAACTCATAATTAGGGTCAGATTTTCAAATAGCGTAGGTGGCATTTAGGCATCAAAATAAATGGCCAGATTTTTGCAAGACTTGCCTCAGAGTGTGGGATAAGATAGCATTATGAATCACAGAGCTGCTGAGTGTTATGCACTTTTAAAATTCAGGTCTTTCTTACATGCTTAAATCGAAGCTGAGCTCTTTCAAAAATCTTTTCACAACTGGAGCATTCTTCAAACACTAAGTATTTGAAAAATGGGCCTTTAAAGCTTTGTGAGGTGCTAATTTTTACATGAATAGGAAACTGCTGTACATAGCACCTATAAATCTAGCTGGCAGCAGTATTGAAGTGGTTGTGATTCTCCAGTATTGTCTAAACTCTCCAATGGCGCACATTCCACAGGGAGAGGGCAGACACTGTGTGTCAGTGCTTACCTGCATTAATTCTAACCCTTCTGAATCCATGAAATAAATATTTTGTTAGCTAACAGGTGATGGTAAACACTGCTGTTGCATCAATCTATTTTCAGCATCTTGTGTCCAACCACAGTTGAGATTTTAAGATGAAATTTTAAACTTTGAACCCTCTGAGACATAATAAAAGAAGGGTTCTTTCTACATGACTAACAATATTTCTTTCTAGGAGGAACAAAACCAAAATTATTTTTCTTATGCTCAGAATTTAATACAGTGTAGAAACCATATGAGGTTTTAGATTAGACTCTCCTTTCATCGTTATTTTCTGTATTTATCTTTATTTTCAAAGCTGGTAAGTTCAGCCTTGCAGAATCTATACTGCTGACTCAGCTAACTCAGCCAAAACTCATAAAAATCTATTTTAAAAAGGTCCAATGATTTTATTTTCTAATCATAAATATGAAATTTAATTAGCATCTCATTGCTAACGAAGTCATCACAGAAGACAAGACTGAGGAATTAGGCACAGGGATGGAACTTCAAGCATAAAACAAAACAACTGTTGTGCAGGAGCCAGTTTAACTCCTGCTTTCCTCCACTCAGGTTTCAGATCTTTTAAGAATTCTGTGCTGTGTTCACTTGTTTCCTTCTTTGATGGCAAAGCTGTTCTATCTTCTGTTGCAGTAATTACTCTAGCATGATATAGCATCATGCGAAATACAGAATAACAGCAGATAAGGTTCACTCCGGATTAGAAGCAGAAGCAAGACAGAGCAAGCTGGATCTGAATTCAAAATCCTATTTTGTCATAAGCTACCCAGGTCAGTAAGTGTTTCAAATCCTATAAAAGCAATACACTCATCAACTGAGGAAGGAACTCATATTATTCTCCTGGGTACTGCAAACATCAGTAAGATTGAAGGACTTTTTTTAAAGGAAGCATACGGAGAATTTTAAAAGCCTCTTTAAAATAGGAAATCTGTCCAGCTTTTGCATTATTAGCATTCCTAGAACCTGTGTCCCAGGCTGACATCAGCACTGCTGCTGGCATTACTGGCCGAAATTCTGTCTACTGTGAGCTACGTCTACCAGCTTCTCTCTGGAGTTCTTGAGAGGACAGGAGCTCTTTATCTGTCTTTGTCCACCCATGCCTGTATGAGAGGGTTTCATGAGAACTTTTCCCTGCACAGCAACACAGATTGTTACCTGAGGTGAAGGCAGGGACAGACATTCTACTGTTGTTCCATGAGGTGCCTTGGTGAGGGTGCACAAAATACAGAACATCACAGACCAGAGGACTCTGTGAGAAGTGGGCAAGTACCGTGGGAGAGCTCTAAAAGGGCTGAAGAACTACAGTAACCACAAAACTGTACTTTCTCCTTATACTCACACTGAAATTGTTGACAGCAAGTTAGTGTGGGAGGAAGTGTTTACAGGACCTGTCCTGAGAGCAAGTAATTATTAATAATTCCTGGATTGCTAGAAAAGCTTTTGGAGTAACTCTGTGTGTGGGCATGCCCCTTGGTTGTTCTCAGTCACAACATTCTCTACGGTAAAAAGGGCTTTACTCCTGCTGGTCCTGGTTACTTATGGGTGGGCAACTTTTTAATTCTTGTACACTCCCTGATGTGACTTGAAAGCTGGAAACATCCAAGAACGTGGCTGCAGCATTATAAAAGCTTTCTGTTTTTCAATGTGGCAAAACCAGCTCTCCTTATTATCAGTAATGGAAAGCAGATGTTCTACATCAAGCAATGTTCTATCTAGTAAGGCAGGGGCAGTTTGGGGACAGTGAAGCTTTCTTGGATGCTCTGTCACGCTAATTTTCTCTTGAGGTTCTCAGAATGCTTTAAAAGTACCGTTCAGTTTTCAGGGCAGCTGCCAATGAGTACAGCAGTATTCTCATACCAGATGTAAGGATCAGCAGACAGAGCAGGTAAATGATATTCATGTGTCCACATTGCCAAAACCAAAAGCACAGTCCACAGGTTCTGATGCTCAGCTGTCCTGCTGTACGTAGAGCATCTCCCTCCATCTCTCATCTGAAAGCCTCCTAGTAGAAGCAAGTCTATCTATATTCTGATGAAAAGCAGCACTAAGTTTCTTTAGGAACAATTCATATTCTAGATTCTGTCTTCACTTTCCTCCTTGCATACAGCAGGAAAAACGTTGGCTCTGAGAAAGTAAAAATATGGAAGGAGAACCATATACTTTATTTTGACATCCTGACCATTTCTCTCTCCTAGAATTAACCCTTTCTGTCCTGACTGCTTAGAAGTGAGGGATCTGTGAGAAGGAAGAATGGTATTTCACCTTTCTAGTACTCATGTTCTTTGTCTTTTACAAAATATTTCATATATTAAAAAAAAAGGTAAAATTTGCAAAAAGAGCCCAATTTACCTGTGTCGTGTTTTCAAAAATGAGAAAAATACATGGGAGCCTATGTTCTCACTAACAGATATCAGATTAAGGATTCAATTCTGACAACTTTTGGAGTTTAACAACTTTTAAGAAATTGTAAGAAGAGTCCTTAGCCTGATGCTGGCTGCTCATTCCTGCTTCTCAATGGGGTGAGGTGGTCCAGTGGAAAAAAAATATTTTTTTTCATGGTTAAGTTTCAGCTGGATCAGTTTCTTCATCCACTTCCCCACATAAGTCTGCAAACACTTACGTCAACAGGGCACGAAAGGCAGTGAAAAAGCAGCAACAAGCGGCCAAAGCCAGGTCTTCAGCAGGGTTGCTGCTAGATGCATAACCGCAGTCTCAGAGGCTGAAGCTGTTCAGGCATTTTTGGAATGCTGTCCCACATAACTCAGTGAGTCAGCAGTTGCAATGAATCTGAATGAAGAGCAGAGATACTGCAACGTTCCGCCAGTACTTCCTAGTACTGTTCCACAAATTCAACCATTTTTTATTCACTAGGAAACAGAAATCTTATCAGAAAAATAAAATTCAGCAAAGTTTTATAATAAAATTTGGCACAGTTTTAATTTTAGTGAGTTGAAATCCGACCTCAAAAAAGTAAAAATAAACAATGTCTGTTCAAAACAGAACTCTGCCTCTGGCTGTCCTCAGATAATGTTTACTCAAAATGCAAGGCCAAAAGTATCAAGTCGCTACCAATTGTTATTTTGCCCAACTTCACATACATCAGGACAATTTTACATTGCTGTTACACTATCATTCACTTGCAATAGCAAACAGCCACAGCCCAGAGATGTTATCATCAAGACTGACTTGGTAAACCCTGCACATTTTACTAGCAGTTGTGGTGATGAGGTGAATGGTAGAGTCGAGGTGAGCTGAGTGAGGACTACCAGCTTTCTTCAAACGAATGATATACACAGTCTCTGGTATCTCCAGTGGAGTGGTGATGTCAGTCTCTGTAAACCAGACTTATCCTGGTTCAAATTTCCAGAATAACTCTTTATGTTTCTTTCTAATATTTGTGATGTCACTCAATCTAGCAAGCAAAAAAAGGAATTAAGCTTTCTCACTTAAACAGTTTGAGGATCTGAAATGGATAATTCTGGTAAAGCATATTTTCAAAGCATGAAGCAAGTTTAAAGTAATAACCATATTCGCCTTTTGGATTCTTGTATGCAAACATTTAGCACTTAGCCAAAAATGCTGCTGTTCCTTCTCAGGACAGAATGGTCCAGCTGGTGGCTCACAACCCACATTCAACCATCAGAAGGCATTTATGCAATTCACTGTGTTGTTCTCTGGAGGAAATGAGGATTGCCGGTTTGGGCAGCAGACAGCTGCATGTCGCCTCTTGGGCTTGTGTAAGGCCAAATTCACAGCAGAATGAATTTCTGGTCTGAGACTACGGAGTTCACAGCTTCCATGTTAGAGGAGGAGGAAGGTGGGAAGTGACCCACTGCTGGACATGTAAAGCACAATACCGAATGCCAAGATGTGGCATTGCACAGCCCACAGAGTCTGATGCCTGGTCTGACTTTACAGTGCTCTGCTTGCAGGACCAGAGGATCAGCATTGGACCATGTTGTCTGAAACACAGCACAACAACCTGTCCTACTACAGCCAGCTGTATGTGTTAAGCATTCTCCACAAGAGAAAAGAAGTGGAAGAATCTTCCAGATGAAAATATGAGTTTGTGAGTGAGGTCTAGAAACCTCACTAAAGCAACATGGCCTATCTCTGTCTTCCCTCTGATTTTTGATTTTTTCATTTGCAGTGCTTGATGCATTCTTTCATTTCCCTTGGATCAGTCACAAACCAAAGGTGACAGACACACTCAGTTCTAAAGCATGCCCTATGGAGACAAGTTTGTTCGGTATCTTTGCTCACCTGATGAAACTACCATATATGGGATGGCAATCAGCATCAGAGAGGAAAAGGAAAGGAGATATTAAATAAGACAAGTGAGGCAAGTCAGACAAACGGGTCAGACTGAAGGCAGAGAGGACTTGGGATGTCCTGTGAGGACCAAAATAACAGTGACAAACCACCCTCTGCCTTTTCTCTCATGTTCTTTCCTCACAGTAGTTGAATATTCACATTATCTTTACTGTTCCAGTTCCTTTGTGCAGAGACTGTACTTAGATCTGTGCTGACGGCATTAGCTATTTAATAGGTTTGCATCCAATATTTCTAATACTATCCTGCTCAAATAGATTTAGATTTATGCACTACTATCATGTTATAATGATGCAATGAGTTTGCATTTTTCTGCATTGCAGAAAGTGCTACAATGTATCAGGAGCTTGTAATTAAACCCACAGCCTGCAAAGCGACATTCCAATTCTGACCATTTCTATCTTAGACCTGGCATTTTCCAGTTGTTCTTTGCAGGTGAAGAAGTTCAGTCCTTCCTGAAACCGTATTCTCGCATGGCTTCTAAAGTAACTGTCAAGCCAGATGCTGCTCTCCCAGGTGTGCAGCCTTACTTATTCATTGACTGGGTGAAGGTGTTGCTGTCAATAGCATTTAATCCAGTAAAACTGCCTGGATACTGCTCTCACTATGGATATGGGCAAGTCACTAAAACACCATCCCGTAGTGTAACACTCCATAGGAAAATGCCCAAGCATCATTTTTCCTTCAGACCACAGACTTGCAGACTGAATAAAAACTGAATCAGTGTTTCCAGCCTTACAGGAAATGTAATACTTCTTTGCTTTTTTCTAACAACTAAAGCAGAAGAAAAACAAACCCTTTTTTGTCCTAGCACAAAAGTTTAAATATCTTTTGTTTCATATTGCATTGATATCTTTCATGGCATAAATGCAAAAATGAGAGAATAAAACCCAGAAGGAAATTAAATTTTCTACAATAAAACATGTTAGTCTTGGGTCTTCCTGAAAAATACGTAATTGGAAATACAAGAATAAGTTACTGGAAGGATGAAACACACTCAAAATCTTCTCAAACAATTAAATATTGAGACTTATTCTGACATGTTTTGACAGGAACTGTAAAGGAAGGAAGACTAGCAGTATAGTAGCAGAGAAAGTCTTATCTTAAGCTTCTTTTTTTTTTCCCAGGAGAAAATCAGCTCAGCAATAATAAAGAAGGTGGAAAAAGTTTATGGAATTTTATATTTTCAGTCAGTGCAAGATATTAGTGAAATGAGTTTGATGATCTCACTAACTACGTCATTATAAACTATGAAAACATACAGAATGGCAACTCCCTTGACGTGGCGCTCAGGAACATGGTTTAGTGGTGGACTTGGCAGTGTTAGGTTTACAGTTGGACTCAATGATCTTAAGGATCTTTTCCAACCTAAATGATTCTATGATTCAGAAAAAGGCAAGAAACAGAGATGCAGGCAGCAGCTGCTGGAAAGACACTGTGATGACTTCTTGTAAAAGACTGTGATACACCAGTAGACTTTGGAGAGGATCCCGGTAAAATTGCAACCAGAGAGGAAACATTCTTTTAAACACAGATCAGTTTGGTCAGTGAATGGTAAATGTCACTGGTATTTTAATTGAGATGTTTAAAGGCTTTAAATGATCTTATAAATGTGATAATCTTTCAGCTGATGATCAAGGAGTAAAGATTCAATCACCAGGTGCACTGTAGTTTTGAAATGAAGTGTATTCGGTGTAATCTTTAGAAAAAGAGTTGAAGCAACCTTCAGGTGTTTTCCCACTTTGTTCAGGATTCAGAATTCACAGAGGGAAACATTTGAAAAGTTTCTTTATTGGTGTTTCAAACCCTGGAGGAACTTACTTTTGTGCTCAAATATATTAAATGTGTGTAACAAGCTATTACGTGTACTCATGCTGATTTCAAGTATGGGCACAGCTAGATCAGAAATGTTTATACACATATAGAGCTGCAAAAAATGAAGTGGAAACAATCCATTAACTGCTAATGATAACCATATATGTAATGCTAGCATACAGCTTTTTCTACATTCAAATGGAAAAAAAAACAATCCTTATCCCATTCTAAGCAGAAACTCTGTTAAATTTACTCTCTGGCGCCTCAATTACCACCTGAGGAAAATTTGCCAGCAAACAAGCAGCGCTCAGGAGGCCAGTGGGAATCCTTTCATTGGTTACAACGGAGCTGTATTCCTCCCATGAACTACAAAAACCAGGGCAGACTATCAGACTTGAGCAAATAACAAGCATCTTTGTGTAAGGCCAAACTGGCCTCAGGGACCAGAACAAATATCTCTATTAATACTACACAATGTTACTTTACACAGAAAAATTCACTGAGGCAACAATTACCACAAATAATATCACATCCACAGCTGTATATGCATTTATCCTTTTGACAAAACCAGAATGTTATAGCATTTCGTTTGACATTTCTGAGAGATTTCCAGCGAGATTTGACAAATTTCTCTTTCCTCTTGAGTTGCTAAACAGATTCACCAAAGCAGACAGCATTAGAACGTAATGCCCCATCCAGCACTGAAGATAAAATAGGTTTTGTGGGACTGACACAACAGGAACTTCTGGTGCTATTAGTAATGTACTTTTCTGAGCTGTGAAAAAAACTCCTGTGTGTTTGCATTTTGTATAAAAAAGTACAAAGGGTTTAACCACTGGTAAAATTTTAAATGCACTCCCTGTAGATCATTAAGCATGTGAACTCATGGTACTTACAAACTATCACTGTTCCTAGATCCTAGAAGAGAAGGCTGAGAGGGGACCTTATAAATGCTTAAAAATATCTGAAGGGTGGGTGCCAGGAGGATGGGGCCAAGCTCTTTTCAGTGGTGTCCAGTGACAGGACAAGGGGCAACGGGCACAAACCGAAGCAGAGGAAGTTCCGTCTGAACATGAGGAAGAACTTCTTCC
>Ga0065711_1003275_pt1 | contig 62453 bp, 33 predicted proteins | sample Hoacrofraction12_FD_59098 | JGI IMG/M metagenome (GOLD analysis project Ga0065711, IMG submission 59098) | Hoatzin crop microbial communities from Cojedes, Venezuela - Epithelial fraction 12 v2 (version 2) | ecosystem: Host-associated > Birds > Digestive system > Esophagus > Crop | place... | reverse complement strand
AAAAAAAAAAAAAAAAAAAAAAAAAAAAAAAATCATCTTTGCCTGCATCCTTTCTAGCCTTCCCTGTTAACTTCACCAAACTTCCCTCTTTTATCCTTTTCTTTAGGGATCCACAGGGAAGCAGCTCAGCTCTCCAATACACTGAACTACATCAGCCCTTAGACTGATTTCTCCAGCCCAAACTCTGATATATTCAAAATGAATCATGAAAAAATCAGAGACTAATTCACAGCAGAGCTAACAATTCCATTACAAGACAAAACTCAACTGGCAACTGCACTTCTTTTGCCAAAGGAATAGACAACCGCTATTCACGTAAAATTAGCACATCATGCAGAAAAAACTGTTTCATAAAGCAGTGTGTTTCAACCTCTGGGTCATGCCTCACAGTAAGTTCTTTAGTTGCTATGTTTTTTGCTACCTACTCCTACCTGTAATGAATCTACCGCGCAAATCTGAAACGTCACCATCCATTCTTATGCATAGAAGCCACCAACACAGGGAAACAGACATAATTACACTTCCAAAGGCTGGTCTCGTTTTCAGCTGGTTGCATCAAGGGGAAATGCCAGCACTGGACAAGATGTTCTTGGTGGAAAGGTTAAGTGCTTCCTCACTTAAAAACAGTAAGAAATAATCCAAAAAAGAATTTGAAGATTGAAAGATACTAAAGCAGAAGACGTAAATCAGGATGACTGGATTTTCAGATAGGACACGCTCGGTGGAAAAAGGCTCACCGCCAAACATTTAGTACTGCAACCACTTCATTGTATCTTTCCTGTGGTATTTTCTGACAGCGACTACTCAAGATGGGACCCATGTGTGGGAGGTTAGAGCAGGGAGAGATTTGGCTTGTAATGGGGCTGGGGGTCTGCACATCTGCCGTGGCATCAGCCGATGAATGAGTGTAGCATGTGCCATGGTGCCAGCTGAGCCTGCTGAAGGCAGAGGGCAAACACGGTGATAAGATGTGTCCTCTGCAGGGACATCCTTCTTTAATTACTGTGCTTGCAGCCTCCTGCTCCTTTGCCACCTTTCTTTCCTCCCTGGAACACAAATGAGGAGGGAAGGGGAAGGGAACAGTAACTGGTTGTCAACTGACTCATGAGGTAAATTAGATGGAGAGGAGGAAGGAAAATCCCCTCTGAGATGGTACTTTCTGATCCCCTCTCTGATCAGTGCAGGGGCCTAAGCAAAGCCACTGCCTCCTGCGTCCCTCTGAAATCCCCTGGCAGCTGTACTGCTACGGATGTGCAAATGCTCCTGCAGCAGCAGCCTGAAGACAGGAGGTGAAAGAAATGACTCCTACTAGCTACGGAAGATACAGTTGTTGTGAGAGGATGTGTGTTTTCGGACAGGAGCTGCTATGAAAAGCACTGGGAGCAACTGGGGACGGATCCTTTCTTCTCCCCAGGTATCCCCCAGACTGTCCAAAAGTTTGCTGGTTGAGAAGATATGCAAAGAAGAAAGTGTGTAATTTGTGTCCAGCAATAAACAAAATATTAAGTGCATTTTGAATGCTGTAAAACCTTTTAAAGACTTTTAAACCTTTCACTGTGGGGCATAATTAAACTTGTTTTGCTATCTGCAACAGGCCTGGCCTCCAAACACATAATTAAGCAGTCACAAATTGCAAAATTGGTTTGTTTGGTTCCCACACTAGGCAAATACTGTTAAAAGCTTTCTCTTTGTCAGTTACTGCACTGTAATTGACAGGCTATGGGTAACACAATTACGTGAGTTTGGAGCTTGAAGTCCGTATCCATGTCTTCCCATGATTTCCCAATGCTGAATATTTTACTCGGCATGTTCTCTATGGTTTCAGTGGCTGCACGCACTCAGGTAACGTAGCAGCTACAACTTGAAATAAAAGATTTAAAGCTTGTTAAGCATAAAGGATCTTTTTCTTACTTTATGAGGCAGGAGGGTTATGCTTTCCTATAGCTAATTATACCACCTCTAACCACTCGAAGGATTCATAAGCACCAACATATGCAGAATGACTGGCTACATTTTGCATTCAGTTCTTATGGACACGGATCTGTGTCCTGGAGACCAGAAACACCATACGCTCTAGGAAGCAAGCGCTGGGGCTTCTGCGCTGTCTCACGTACACCTCCTATTCCTCAGACTACCCAGTGCAATGAGTATTCAAATCTTTTACACATAAGCAAGAAGTATGCTATCATGCGTACCTGGTAACCACAAGAATTTTTTATTCAGTGATAATGTGTGATCTATTAAAAAAAAAAATGCAGGAGACTGTGTATCAATGATTTAAGCAAGTTCTCTTCAAGATTTCCAGTAGCAGCTTTCTGGCACTACCAATCAGCCAAAGAGTATGTCCAGAACAATTGTTATTGCTGGAACTGCAATTCTTTAGAGAAAAAAACCTAGATTACAAGGATGAAAACAGAACTACATCGCAAATATCTGAGAAAAGAAAAGAATTGAAGAAAACCAACATTCTCTTTCAGGTTTTTCAAACTATTCTCTACCAGCAAGTTAATGCTTAAGGTCCCACAGGACAGTTCAAAATACTTAGATTATTACTTTCCGTTAAACAGACCAACTAAACCAAGGTTTTTAAATCCCAACTCTGAACAAGGGTCTATGTAAAACATCAAAATCTTTGGAGGATCACCAGAAAGAACATAAGGAAGATACGATACTTCTATGTGCTTTTGTGGGTGATAGGGGGAACCACAGTCTGCTCTTACAAGAGTAGAGAGACTGTTCACAATCTGGATTTATACTTATTTTCCAGCAGGAATTCCTATGTGCCAAAGACCAAAGGTCCAGACTAACTGATTTCTGGAAAGAGGAAGAATCTCAGCTTTGAATCTGCTATGCAGGGTGTTTCGCCAGCACTTAGCTCATGAAGTTTAAAGAAAGAGAAGAATTGGGGGCAGCAAATGTAACCGTTTGAGGAAGCAAGTGGTGGGACTCCATGCTGCAGGGTACTCCAGATGGTACAACTATGATTAGTTCACAAGTGTACTGAGGACAGTATTTGCTAATACTTGCTCTTCAGAGTCAGGCTCCCCTCAATCTCATTTTTCCTTCTTTCCCTGTGCATTGCCTGTCTACATGGAGGTAGATAGGCTGCCTTCTATACTTAGTCGCAAATGAAATAGCTTTCTTATTAAAAGGCCAAAGTTACAGTTCTGCTTCCATCTCTATGGATAGCAGGTAACACTTCCAAAAGCAGACAAAATTAGACTTTGGTTATAACTACATAAAACAATGCTTTGGATTTACACTGGTATAAGCTAAATTTAGGCCCTGAAGTTGATGTTTTAGGCATTTTAATAAAGCAAGTTTTATATGCCTTAAAATAGGATTGGAAAACACTGTCAACCTTCTACCCATTTTTTCTAATATGTAGGTTAAGCATAAGTATCTATTCCTTCAGTTACTTTGTGCTTTAAATTATTGGCATTTGAATTCTGTGGTTTGGTGGCCATAGTCAGCTTCCTCTAATTAACGAAGAACGAGAAAGGATTTCTGTGCATTTAAATACAAATCATTATGGACAACATTACACCACATTCATCTGCTGGGAAATGCGGACAACTTGATTGCACCGAGGCTGGCTGCTGCGGATGTGTTTTTCAGTGCAGTGGAATTGTGACACCTTTGCAAAACCCACAAGATTAGTTCAACTGGGCTACAGCACACTGGAGCTAAAAACTGATCACAATGCCCAGACAAGATTGTCAAGGTGTTCTTGGCAGAAGCACAACTGAATTTGTGTTGCAGCAGCGCAACCGTTCTGCTGCTGTACCTAACATTGTGGCAGCACTTCTGTATAAGCTCTCATTTTCAGGGGACCTCATTGACTTGGATGAAAAAATTTACTCTTCAGTGAATGCAGGCATTTGGAGTTAAGCAGTTTGTCTGGAGACAGAAACAGCTTCACATCTGAGCACCTAACTATACATTTGAGCATACGACTATTGCACTATATGCGGTTCTCAGAAGCTACGAACCACTTATCACTTATTAATCACAAGTAAGAGGTCACTAACATTTTATTGACATTATCATTTCAAAATAACTAGATGAAGTGGTTTTGCAGGTTGCAGAACTAATCAAGGAATGAGAATGCTGGTAACAGAAGCCCCATATGTCTGGCAATTAAAAAATCCTTTATGGTCTTGCTTCGCCACTGCTTAGTACTTGCAAGTTCTTTTGCAATCCAGTAGCATCTTGGGTGCCTATATCAACATTTACAGGACCTTGAAACAAGCATGTCTCTGCCTCCAAACATTCCTCAGAGAGCAAGAGTCATGGAATCCCTCAAAGATCCTCTTTTAAACACTGCTTTATCCAGCTTCACCTTTGTCGAGGGAGAGCCGGCGTGGAGGGGACAGGAACATATTTAGACTTTTCTGTACTCTGAGCAAAAGCTAAATGCTGCAGAAAAATATGGCCGGGCATCTCCACCTGTGTCTCTAGCGTACAGGAGCTGGACTGTGGGCAACACACTGCAGGTAAAGTCAGTCTTGGCTCTCCCTGTCAGTCCCAGTTTATCTTTTTAATGCCCGGTCGTTGTGAGCAAGGTGAGAGGCACGGGGTGGGGACCGCTGGTGCAGAGGCACTCCCAATCTGCTGCAAAGGATAATTCCCTGCTCCTGGGAACTTTGCCCCCTTCAATCACTGCTGACCTGGGGGGGTTGGCTATGCTGCATCTCGCCCCTGAATGAAACTTTGGAGGAGGATCCAGGTGATTCGGATGGTGTGGGATGGAGGTCAGCGAGCTGGGCCCTCAGTAATTAATGGTTCATAAAGATTTCTGGTATCAGAAATGAGCCTGGTTATGTGATTGCATCAATCTGTTCCAGGGGATGATCATAGGAAGGTGAGAGGAATAGCTCTGTACATCACTCTCAGGTCTGTGCCTGGGAAAGCGTGGTGGCCAGGCTTCATCCAGGTCTTCTGTTATTAACCACAACATCCCCTTCATGCTCTGACATTCAGCGTAATTAGCCCCAGAAATCAAAAGCCTGCAAAGGACAGCAGAGGTCAGGTATCACAGAGCCATACTCCTCAGGTTTGTGTCAACTATTGCTCCTCTCCTGTGCTGAAGAAGCAGGGTCGGACTAAACAAATAATGAAAAATGCGGCAGAGTTTCACTGGACTAAGGCAATTTTCTTGATGGTGGTCGCCTGAAGTAGGAATTACCAAATTACCAGGATTTGGTGGGGGGTTTTCAACGTGCTTTACCAGCCTAACCAAAGAATGAGATGTACACAGGCATTCAAACTGCTGTGTCTGGAAAAGAAATAACAGAACACTGACATTTTTTCAACCACCAAACAGTGACTACAGCAGCAAGAGCTGGGCGTGGAAGAAATATTACCTTCCCACAAGAAGTACTGGAGTTCATGAGAAGAAACATCAGAACTGAACTTCATTCACTGTGTTCAGATTTCTATCCCCTCCCTTTTTTCAACAAATATTTGAGTTTATTGTTTAAGAAAAAAGTTTAAAATGTCTCCTGACCCTTGGAAGATGCTTTATTTCTAATAAGGATCCTTTCCAAAAGAGCTTTGATTAAATGAAGAAAAAGGGAGGATGAATAGACAGTTAAATATCATCTAATAAGAAAAGTTAATAAGGAAAATAGTTCTAATATTTCTTTCTCTGATAATGGTTCCATTGTTTTGATTTTAGAGGCATAAGTAAAGCATACATTCAGTGACGCGTTCCCATGACTAAATCACCTGTAAGATTGCATTTTGCATTTGAAAGCTCTTTTACAATGCCTTTCTCAGTGTAGATGCCCCTGCTTCTTTGATGCGGTTAAGCAATTTTGCACAATCCTGTAACAGATTAAATTAGACTTTGTCTTCCTTGAACATTTTTATTCTAGGTCTGGGTTATAGATGGAGCTCAGCAACATCAATTCTCATTGAAGCAGCACACTTGAGGGCACTTCGCGCTTTGCAGGAAGGGCAGAACTTGAAGAGTCAAAACTCAGAACACAAACCTCTACTGGCACAGAACAAATACAGTCCACTTTCAGTGACCTTACTCTTTTTTTTCCCTGCCACCTATGAGCTGGAATATCAAGCTGTGCCATTTTCTACAATTCCATAAACACCTTTTGAGATGGGGAAAAAAACAAACCCACCCCGCTACACTTCATACCCCAGTGTAGTAGCCCATTAAGGGGATAGAAGCTTTGAGTAAAAACAAAAATGTTGCAAGTTCCTTTGTGTAGCCAACAACAAAATACCCATTCACATCACTATTGAAGCATGGAGCCAGTAGCAGGAAAAATGAACGCTAAATAGTTGCTTTCATCTTTAAAATTTAAATAGTATTTAATGAAGGCATTAATCACCAAAAGAAACATTTTGTGGCTATTTTCCATGATATACAATAGACCTGGAGAGTCCATCTGAGGGAAAAAATACCCTTGATCAGGCAGCCTGCATTTAATAACATTGCAGAGGACATAAGCATTTCACAAGAAATAAATGTAATAATCAGGCCTGATTTTCTACTACCTGTCTTGTATTTAAAGGCCTGGTTCAAGGTGCAAAGGGAAAGTTTCCCTTTGATTTCAGGGGGCTTTGGCTGCGTGTTGCTTAAGAACAGCTTTGCTAATGAAGTGTCCGTTGGTTACCGAATGACATTCATTTCCTGGCATTTGAAAACTTTTCTAAATACGTGGAAAGTCTCTACACTTGGATTTTCTGAAGAACAAGAAAAAAAAAGCAGCAGCTGACACTGTCTTAGCCAATAGAATTTCACATACTTTTCCACTCCTAATATATGCTGAGATAAATACCTTTCTAACATTGAAAAGGGGGATTTTGGCACCTACCCCTGACAATGTGTAGGGGAAGAGCCTCCTTTTACTGCTACACTACCAGCCAGCTTGGGCTGCATCACCATTCACGTCCCCTTTCCTTCGAGTTACTGTTTGCTTTGTTTTGCTCTGAATGAAACCGAAGAATCTTAAAGTGAAAGTTATTTGGGTCGAAACTGTAAACCACATGAAACCGCTGATATAACTTAGGTTTGTGGGTTTTTTTTTCCCCCCCTAAGCTTAGTCAGAGTTCTAGCCAAATTGGCAAACACGATCAGAGCTTCGGGGTTGGTGTGTGTGAAAAAAAATCCCCCCAAAATCTGAAAAACAAGTCACTTTTGCCTTATTTTAGGGATTTCTGCGGAGAACATTAAACAGCCCTGTGTAACAGGATTAAAACAAACTTACCTTCCAGGGTCTGAAATTTCTTCCTCCAGGTGTAATGACAGTTTTATTAACATAAGCTGATGCAGGATTAGACCGTAAATATTTAAATCCCAACACTTCCTGGAATTAATCTACAAAGGGGAAAATTTCAGACTGTTCCTTACCTAAAATAATCTGTTCCACCAACGTGTTTATATGGTCCTCTCTTTTAACAGGTGATTTAGAAAATGGGATACTGAATCACTAGTTAATTTACTTTTGGTGTAATTTTCCAAAAATTCTCCTGAACTATTAGCACTCTGGTCTGAAGGACAAAATTACTTTGACAAACCTGTGCCTAGGGGCTACTCCATGACGTGTTCAGAGTCTGAGATTTTTGGTACATGTCTGGAATTGACAGTGACTCAATGCATAAGGATATCCTTTCATATTCATTTGTACGATAACCTCACTTTTGTTGGCACAGGAATATGTTGTCTTTTAACCTGACTTAAGAAGCTGGCCCTAGAATTAGTCTTCATCATTTTGGATAGCAAGTTGGAATCAAGATTATTTTGACAGATGGCATCTAGCCTGTCTAATATGCATTTTACCTGCTCTATAAATATTGATGACTTTAATACATTTGTGTTCTGCCATATGCTTCTTAAAGGTACACTTCCAAAACTTGACTTGGCTGTGTGTTTTAGATGGAATTAATCTCCATTTTGTAGTACTGTAAATGAGATCAGAATCACATGCATTGTATCTGATATTGGAAGGTTAAAAATGGGGGTGTATGTGAGGGCACAGAGGGATAACTCCAGCAGATTTACATCCCAGTTCAACTCTCATAGTCCTGAGGTCAGGGACATTACAGCGGGACACTGTGCAGATGGAAGGTGTCTTCATAACATAAACCTTATTACACAGAAAGGAGTTCTGGGCAAAGGGAACCCCCTGCATCATGAGGTCCTGCCACTTGGACAATGTTTGAAGCAATTTCTCCCTTTCCACTGTGAAACCCTTCAGCTCTGTCAACTCCTATGACTGCCATACCAAATACCTTCAAGAAATGAAAATTTGGAAAGAAGATGCTTTTGTTAGATACCTACTGAATCATTTTTTTAGACCCACAACTGTATGACCATCTCTTCACATTCAAGCTGATATACTATACAGATATTTCTCTGCATAAGCACTCTTTCCTACACCCTGCCATTTAAAGGACATACAGCTGCATGCCTTCTGGAGAGCTATTTGCTTTATGTAAGGCAGTTTCTTTGAACTCTGTCATTTCGAAGGCAGATGGGGTGCAGAGTGAGAATTAGTCCTCTTGTTATTAACACCACTTTCCTGCTGCTCCATCAAGGTTACAGACCCGTTCACAGTGCTGTAACAGAAATGGGAGTGGGGCCAGAGCTGCTGGCAGGAAAAGGGGAGATGTGGACTAGCGAAAGCCCAAGAACCATTCCCCCAGGCTCTGGTAGCCTTGAAAAAAGCAGCACTGCTTCCAACAGGAGCAGCCTGGTGCCCCATGGCTGGGAGAAGCTGGCTTTGACTCCCAGCAGTTTTGCCTCTGTTGAACTTTCAACCATCAAGTGAAAAAGGCAGCCTTATCACTACCCCTCTTCACATTATGCTTCTGCTGCTTCCTTTTCCTACTCCAAATAGAAATCTTCAAATAATGCTTGGGACATCCTCTGTACGTATATATTTCAAGCTATTCTATGATGTGGCTGAATATAGCAACACACAAGAAATATGGCATACCCTTCATATTACGCTGTAGGAAATTAGAGCAATACTACAAAATTCCATAAAGTACTAATTAATGTACTTAGGTTTTTCCAACAGTTAGAAATCATACAAAGATACCGTTTTTTACAAAGAAATAATATTTTCAAGCAACATTTTTGTGGGTTCCCAATGAAAAGGATTTTCCTCAAAAATAAAAATGATGAGAAACCTATAAAAAATGACAACTTCATACAATTGCATTTTCTCAAAAACTAGTGAAAAATAGTTTTCTACTCTGTCAGGTGTACATTTTTTTCTAGCTACTTTCAGATAAATCAGAGATTACAACTTAAAGAAAATCAGTTCGGGTGATAATATTAGCATATACTAATATTTTCCCATCTTTAAGCAGATCTTTTGCTTTTTTGTAAAGTATCTGGTATTATTTACTCCTCTTTAACAAGGGCGAAGATAGTGCTCCATAGCTTGTCAGCAGAAGGAGGAAAACCTAACTAGAAAACCTGCTGAGAATATTTGCAGCATGCTTTTATTGATAAATAATAACCACTGCAGGGCTAAGCCTGTAAAAGGAGAGGTTAATGGTCTTGCTGGTACATGGGTACATTAGTAACGACAGAGGCTCGGTTTGTTGGCAGTGAAATCAGACAGGAGCCCATATACAGCAAGGTACTTGCAATAGAAATACAGGCAGCTAAGCGCTTTAACTTCACTACCCAAAGTGTATTACAAAATTACTCCAAGCACCATACACAACTGTCAGGAAGGTTTCTTTGCAAAGTGTGTTTATGTAAAATCTTCTCAAATTAAACAAATAATTTCCTAGTCTTTCTCTTTTTTTACAGCCAGATTACAAGAGGCTTGGTCTATGTCTTCTCTCACTAGTTTAACTGGGCTTTAAACTACGTCTGTGTGTAGGGCTACGAACAGAAGCGAGAGGCTCGCTAGAAGAATTCACACAGTCAGAGACAGGATTCATCCCTCTGCGCTAACTTACTACACAGCAGCATCTAGCAGCCACACAGGTTGGTATTTATCATAACTTAAACTATGGTGATAGTGCTGTCCAGAAATGCATGCTGCTTGCTGTAGAGGGGCTGGGCCACCAAGGATGTTTTGCATCAGCTTTTGTTTGCCTGAAGAGGCTTAAACTGGCTACACAAAGGTAAACTTGATATAAGCTGTGCCAACTCACAGAAACAAATTATATTCGGTATGGAAATGCAGCATGCTTTCAACACACTCAACATGTTTGCTACATAAGTTAAAGGTTGGAAAAGGCTCACCTGACCATCCTATAAAAAAGACATATTATTTGGAAGAAAGCCAACAACATAAGCCTGTCAGGGGTTCGGAGGTAGGTCAGATCCTTAAGCATTACTGGCTTTTGTGTATTCAAATCAATTTTCGCCCACTAAGAATACATCCCTGCTCTGGCTGGATGAGACACAAAGGAAATCCAGATACCACAAGAAGAGCTGGCATTTCTGAAGGCAATGGTAATTTCTGTTTTAGTCCATAACAAGAGCTTTAGAGATGTCCGGGAGTCAGTACCCGGTTGGAGCAGAGAGTGTTAATTTGTGCAGGTGCTAAAACACAGTAGCTTGGCAGCTGTGAATGGGAAAGAGAAAAATGAGCCCTTCTCCATCTTTCAGTTGTGATTTGACATCTCTAAATGCAGGCAAAGACTGAATCGGTTCAGAAGGTTCGTTTGACCAAACACCCAGGAAGGAATATATAAAATGAGGCAGAAACACAATGAGAAATGACTTTCCCTGGGTGGCTTCTGTGTAGGCCAAAACCACAATGGGAAAAACCTCTCTCAGAGCTATTTGATTTACTTCCCTGCCCCCTCTCCCCGCTGTTCCTTTAGTACCAGTTCTGGAAATGCCAAGGCAAATTAGAGCTACTGTGGCAGCAGAGGTTAACCAAGCATGTGCAACCCTCAGAAGAGGTGAAGTCTATTTCTGTTCAGTCTCAGGTAAAGCTTCTGGTTCTGTTCTTGTTTGATTCAAGCAATTTTACACGTACCGAGTCATTTGGATTTTTGCAAGGATTTAGCTGTGATTACAATGGCATCGGGTGCTATAAGTTCACAACTCCGCCTGCTGTATATTGTCAACATGCTAAAAAGCCACTTATGAATTGCATAGAGGCTTGCAACAGCCCAGTCCTCCAAAATGCTTAAGCGTTTGGACCAGAGAACAGTTCACCGCATTCAGATTAGGGCACACACTGGGCATCTGTGGCCCACCAAGTCTTTTTAATGCTTTCACCTGTTCAGTTTTTCCAATTCTTCATCTACTAAACTTTAAGTAAATGCATTGCATGTTCATTTTATTCTGTGGTTCCTCGTCTGATGTCCCAGCAGCCCCTGAATGATCCTGTTCATACACATTGTCTGCAGTGAGTTCTTTTCTAATGAATTTTGCTAGCATACCAAAGAATACAATTAGAAACCCCAAAACGTAATTTATCTAAAGGATTGCTTAACAGAAGAAATTGTTTATAGGCAAGACAAACTATTAATTTGTGAGAAGATCAAAATTCTCTCAGGCCTTGCAAGATGGCAAGGGTCACAGTCCCTGTCTTCAAGGCTCACACTAAGAGTTTTAAAGATGGTGAATGGAGCTGGTTTCTGTCTTTGGAATAGAAAAGATAATAAAATTTTTGAAGTCAGAGGAAAGAGCTAGCCTGAGGGAAGAGAAAGGGTTATACAGGTGTGAGGAGAACATAAAGTAAGCTCTGAAAAATCATTGTATCTATTAAGACACACTCAAAAATATTGACCTTAAATGGAAAGTCATATGAGCCAGGTCTGTACAGTTATGTGTGATCAAAACTAAAGTGTTTGTTGCCTCTAGTTTCAAGGTGGTTTGACTAAACACATTTATAGAATCCCTCCTGTTTAGTGAGGCAGTACCATAGATAACAAATTAGGGAGATATTCCTCAAGAGCTCTCCACATCTTTTTAAGGGAAAGAAGACTCTGCAGATAACTGAAGAATCCAAGAGTCTTTCAACCATTTTTCTTCCATCTGATTGTAATTAACTATTGTAGCTAGACAATCAGCTATTCAAAACAGAAATGAGTTCAGTTTTGGGCTCAAGCTGGGGAAATTCTTAACTTTCTGGAGAAGATGTTCCACTGACACTACTCTGCATTTCCTATCAAAGCACCTTGCTTTATTTATTTATATTTATTTAGATACTGCAGGTCTGACTCAGGAAGGACACTTGTGCAATTTTAGACATCTGTATTATCTCACGGCGTCAGTGACTAAAATAGAGAAGCCAAAGCCACAACCCTGTTTCTGCTATACCTAAATCACTAGGAAGCTGGGATAGTGAAAGCACAAAACCAATGTGTTCCTAATTCCTGGGCTGCTGAAGTCCAGTAACAAGCTTTATTTCCATGTTTTCTTTTTCCTAATATGTACAAAATCTACTTCTGAAATCACGTGTACTGTGCACTCTGTAACAGAGCTCAGAAGCTTCTTTTGTTGTCTGAGGCTTGGATTTGTAGTGTTAACGTATCACAGGATGCCCCCAGAGGAACAACCTTTTGCCCCATCAATTTGTTTACTATAGCATTTCTTGGTTTAATAAATGAGGTAGCTAACATGAAAACTTTTACTTGCTCCTAAGGTTTTGTTATTGTTATTTAGAATTATTTCATTACTTCAGAGGTCTTACTTCAAATCACTAGCACATCTTTCTTTTGTTCATGTCCCCATAATGTATAAGAAATAACAGTAAAACCTTATTCTTGATTGCCTTCCCCTCAATCTCATTACTTGATGTTTCTTTATGTTGAATTGGATAAGTCACTCAAGTTTTTAGACTATTCCAAACCATTCAAATTTAAATTACATGCTTCAGACCATCAGCAAGTAACATATTCTCTAAAGACTTTTTTGGTGGGAAGAATGATAATTGAAGTTCCACCAATACGGACAGTCCCCCTCAGCGTTAGTCTTTTCTGCAGTTCTCACTTTTGGTATGCAGAATACTCTATTAAGTAATACACAAGTCTCTAGAGATTTACATGTATATTACTCATGGAGGAATCCTTACCATTATATAATCCTAACAACCTTGCTGACTAAGTAGTTCCACCCAGAGAAGTGTTTCATCTTGTCTCAAGCACACTTCCTAATAGTGGTACTACAGTGGCTTTCTTGCTGTCCACTTCAACAAGTAACAGTTCCATTTTCAGCATCCCTTCAACAGTAGTTTTATACTCTTCTTTATCAAAGGGTTATTTTCACACCATAGAAAGAGCTTTTAAGGCCTCTACACACTCTTTCATCAGCCCTTTATTTACCCAGTCTTGTGTAGTGGTCAATGTACAGTCAGATTCAGGAAGCAGAACAGTTTTGTGTTCTTCATTCTTCTGTAGATAGACTACATGACCTAGTCAAATGAAACAGTATTGCTGAGCCTAAAGTTCTCTATTTAGAAAGCAGAAATAATGACCCTTATGTAAATGCAAAGAGATATACTGGATTTTAGATGAAAAGGGTCTCACAAACATTATACACAATTGTTATTCCACATACGCTGGAACAATTTGTGCAAAAGAGTTTTAACCTCTTTTGTGCAAAAGAGTTTTAACCTTCAGTGAAGTCATTTAATTTCTCATGTTAAGCCTTTTTTGGTTGAGTACAAAACCAGTGACCTTCACTGAATTATGAGAGCTATTGGGAGCACTTTATGCTTCAGTCTCTACTTCTTACTCCTACATTTCCTGATTGATAAAGACAGGAGAGGAAGACTGAAGTCCACTGCTGATGTGGGGATGATAGACTACTGTCTTCTGCAAAATAAAGTTGTGCCTTGTACTAATCAAAAAACAAAGTAAAACATGACCCTAAAACCAAAGCAAATGCTCTTGATCTGTTCCTTGGCTATGTGGTATCTTTTCTTCTATTTTTGCTTGAGATAATGTCAAAAGTTGTGAATGTTAACAAAACACCTTCTGCAAAACATGGGTACATCTGGTTCTTTAATTATATTGTTAACTCTGGTAGGGAAAGAGGTAGCTATCGATGTCAATAGGACAAGCATTTTAACTAACATATATGCATGATTAAATTGAGAGTATTATCAAATGCCTTTTATATTGGGAATTGAACACTATCATTAATTTTCAAAGCACTACAGCAGAAAGATTGCTGATTAAATTAAGTGAGATCAAAATTACCTTGTGAACAGATTCAATGGTGGAAATAAGCACGATTACAATTTATTTATTTAGATATAAATGAAGACTCACAACAGTCTTCCCCCCCCCCCATGTTCCTCATTATATTTGTTTGATTTAGTTACTCCCTCTGGGTTGCACAGGTGTACATGCTACAGAAATTTGGCTTGAAGCACGTTTACCTGTTCCATCCAAACACAAGACTTCTTGGGAAGCTCTTAGCTTCCACTTACAGAAAAAGAAAATCACATTATGTAAATGGCAAATCAAAATACAGCATTAGTAATCACTGAAAATTCTCTAAAAACCTGCATGTTTAGTGGTGGCATCCCAGAACTTCACAGCTCTCACCCTCTGCTCCCGTATGGTGCAGTTCTGCAACAGAAACCCGTACCAATAACTGAAACTGCTGTCAGCCAGAGGGAACAGCATGAGATCCTGATTTGTAAATATCACTGGACCACTCTGAAGCGGGCTCATTTCTGGCTTTGCCTTAAGCATCATTGGAAGGGCTAATTCTGTTTCATTTCCCTCTGTTTTCAGCTATTTAGCATAATTAACTTGATCAGCCCAGCGAAAAAGAGTGCTTCTTTCTCTTATGCTGCAATGATGTAATTTCTTTGATCCCTCTTTCTACCTCTTAGATACAAGAGGTTCACACAGTTCGAAATGGTGACTGTTGCATTAACAGGTATATTGCCAGAATAATTACTTCAACAGGTGAAAAAAAGTATATTTATTTCTAAAATAGCAAAATTTCAGGTTGCCTTGAAGCCATGTACGTTGTATGCCTCCTGTCACATTGTTCCAGTTAAATACCTCTTCAGGCAGCCAAATTTATATAACTTTTGGAAAGCATGGGAAGTATGACAAACTGTAGCGCTCTATAATATGAAAATTTCACCTTTTAGGAAAAAGTGATGTGCATGTATTGTATTAGCAGTTTAGCAGATCTGCAGTTAACTATTAAGGAGAAACACAGCTCTGATGAAATCCAAACTTTTGTCCAAGCTTAAGCTAGCTTAATCTTAAAGGTTTCAAGATCATGAAAGGTCCAACAGACCTGCAAGAAGAATTGTACTCTGAGACTTAATCACACTTCTTAAAAATTTTCAATAAAATTTTTCCAGGCAATAGCTATTTCTGTTACTACTACTACGATTCATCAAAGCTCTTAAGCCTATGCTTACCTTTAAGAAAACAAGATGACAATGAAATCAACACGTGCTCAAAATCTGCTCCCCCTGAAAACACTATTGCTGATTTGTGGTGTGCACCCTCTCTGTTCTGGGTTAGCTGTACTCACAACACAGAGAACGTCTCCTCGTGGTTCAGATGGCAGGTAGTATTCCGGCCCATTTTCCTCAATTCACTTATCACCCTTACTCTTTTAAAACCTACATTGATTCTCTAGGGTCTTTGGGAGCAAAGACTGCAGCAGGTATGGGATTTACTGGGGTTGCTTCCACCACTGGCCTGTATTATTATTCCTTGACACAGAGCATTCAAAGCAGGTTTGGAGGCTATAAATTTATAAGCAACAAGGCAGATGATGGTCTGACAGATCACAGTCTAATATATTAATAGCACAATGTCATGCTCTCAGTTGATATACATACAATGTCCCATCTGCAGTCATTGTGGCTTGGGCAGACGAGCACCAGCCTCAGCTTCACACTAACTCAACCATCCTCTTCTCTTTTTTATTTTTTTTTTTTCTCCAAATAGATATACTATGATAATAATTGGGTTTTTGTTCAAAGCAGTCGTTCTGTAAGACATGATACTCAAGGTAATACTTTTATTTTTATTTTATGGGCTCTTGTTTTGTTTTGTTTACAATTATCAGTGCCTGTTGGGGGTTCTCTAGAGAGCTTTTTTTCCAAAGCAGGTGCATATTCAGCTCATGTAATGGATTTACAGATATTTGGCCATAAATAGATAGCGTTAAACGCTGCTGTAAAAATGAGATAAATGTTTATTACCCAAAAGGTTAATAAAAAATCCACCTGGGATCTTCTAGAAAAGAACTAATCACTTTAAGCCTGTATTGAATCAGTGACAGTTGTGCAAGATTCACAAGCAAATTGCATCCCTGAAACATACTAAAATCAGGGAAAGAAAAAAAAGAATCCCAGACTGCACACCACACTAAATGGAGTGAAAGGCATTCACGAGATAGGTACCATTTGTTATCTAATTTAAGCACTTAGTAGTGGCATCTGTTTACAAATAACCATTTTCAGCATTAGATAACTCCCATGTTAGGTTACTGTTCCTTCCCAACTTCATTATCAAACAGTATGATTTTATCAGAGTAACACAAAAAATCTCAGCTGAAAAAGAATGAGTTCTAAAATAGTCAACAAATGATCCAAAATGTCAGCAGGAAGAGGAAACAGCACTTGCCAGGCACAACACGCTTAATGTATATCCAATATTTTGCACATGTTCTCACACCTAGCTTTAATGGATTAAATGCACTTGACATTTTACTCCCCTTAGACCTTGCTGTAGAGTACAGAAATGGCATGTAGAAGCCTGGATGGGAAAAAGAATTTATTTTCACAAGAGAACAGATGATATCATAACCGTCAGACCTGAAAGCTATCCTTAACGGACCTAGTATGATCTGTTCATACAGCATGTAGTCCTTTCATGCAAACTTTTCCATCTAGCCACCTTTCCTAGCTTCCCTCAGGGGCAGGCAGAACTTAGGTTCTCCCAAAATCAATTTCCTCGTGGCGTCCCAATGTTTTTCAGTGTCCTCTTTCCTGATTTCCACTCAAACTTCACTTCTGCTAGTTAGTGGTCTACTTTTTTTCCAAGCAATAGAACGGATAGCAGAAGCTATTTGTTCTTGCCAGATGTGATTAGTGGAGCTAAGAGTCATTTGGCCCTTCAAGTTTTAAACAACCTGGCTGTCATCTCCCCCTTCTGGCTGGCTGCTAGAATGATGCAATGAATCTAAGTTTGCTTCCCCAAAGGAACGTAGCTCCCAGGGATGGTGGACTTAGCATAGTTAAGATAGGCAGACGGCCTCTGGACCATTTGGTAGGTGATACCCCATGCACTCTACTCTCATTCTCCTTATTTTTCCAAATGGCTGACAGATTCTGCTCGGATAAAGACCATCTTTTCAAGTAAGGATGAAAGTGCGTAATAACCTGCATTTGTCTAAATGACTACTTGAAGCATACACTAGAGATGAACCCGAGTTAAAAGGTGCTGACTGAGATCTGAACTTTCCTAAGGCTGCAAGTATGCTTTCGGGAGCAGGCAGTTACTTATCTCAAGAACTGAAAGAATCTGAACTGTACCTCAACAACGGATATTTAAACCACTGATTTTAGCTCCTGAAGTTTTCAAACTGTGGGTGGAAGGACAAGGCTGGTATGCATCTTTAATGTATTTTGGTGAAAAAAGAATTGCATAATATCAAACCACGAGTTTCAGCACTCTGAAACTGTGCATGGTGCAAACTAGACAGTTGTATTTAATTGGCAAAAGGCCTTTTACAAAATACATCTTTTTCTGACTCCTTAAGTTACTGGAGCATTTACACAGTTACATTTACTTTTTTAGAAGACTGACATAGGATATAGGGGTTGTGAGATCTAAATAAGTAGTAGGTGCCACAACCTTTGGCACATCTTTTTATGCCTCAATTTCCTATTTTGTATAAATGGGGATAGCAATGCCTCCTTATAAAAGCATTAAAACAATAACTATCTGAGGTAGTCAGGGTCTCACAGCTAAAATATTTGAACAAAACTTTGAAGCAAAACTTAACCAATTGCTAATGTAACTTTTTTCAGGCAACTGTATTCAAACTCTGATTTTCCATACATTTTTCCTAAAAGTCATGTACTTTGTTTACGCTGTCTTTCCTTTTCCATTTATTACCAGTGATACCTTTCCCAAAACTAGAGAGTTTTTAGGAAATCTAGCCTTTATCCTCCCATGCACTAAAACCCTAAAAAGTTTTTTTTTTTTCCACTAGATATGCAATACTTTAAGATATAACCATTGCCTTAGGCACACCTTCGGTCGTGTGCGAGGGAATTTTGAAACTCCAGTTTCTTTCATGCTGCAGTGGCATTTGCTAGAAATATATCCTGAAGTTCATGAAGTATCACTGCGTATCACTAGTTTATGCCAGATACTTCAATCCCCTCCAAACTTCATGATATTTTAATCTAACACATAGCTTCTATTAACCCCGCCTTTGTATATCCCCAGGTTTGGAGTCCTGTGTTGATGAAATAGCCTAACTCCATCTTGAGATTGACAAGTTATTAATTAGGACAGCAGGCCTGTCACAACCTCTAAGCCTCACCAGCACTTCCACTGGTTCCTTGGAGAGATGTATTGTCGCCTACTATTGGGATTAAGCTTCTCACTTCCAAAATACAAGCCTTAGTCATGGAAGTAGATTGAAAATGACTTTATTAGTATTTTTGTAGCCCGTTGGCATGCATCTCTTCCTTTTTTGATTTTATGGGTGAAGTCTCAGGCCATTGAAAACAATGGGAGTTTTGCCACTGCCTTCACTGGGGCCAGAATTTCACTCTATGTGTTCTACAGGGAATCCTGAAAGAAAGAATTTAATTAACGAAGTAGATCATCAAGTGCAGTGGAAGAAAAAAAGCCTTAAAATATCCTCCGTTGCCTCAATAATGGAGATAGTGACTTGGATAACTTAGGGCAGGACAGAATCTACATAATGTTGCCATATTGGCTGGGAAAGTAGCAGCCAATGTTGCTAACTCAGATAAACTAATAGTGAATCCTTGCTGTAGGAAAACGCTCAAAGCACTTGGAAAAAACCCACCAGTTAACAATGCTGTTGGACTCCAGCAAAGTGAAGGGAAGCTTTTACAAAGCATGACTGAAAGGTAACATTCTTGGGACTCCCTACAAGCTGAACTGTTGCCTTAACATAAAGGCATTGGGAGAGCTCACAGAATTTGGTCTCAATAAGAGCTGTATGTTTTCATATTACTGTTTGCATTGCATTACTTAGTATTCTCTAAAGAGGCCATTAGCATACAATGGTGATCATATGCAGCATGAGCTGGCCTCTGTTGGTAGTGATTGCAGATTCTGTTTAAGAGAGCTTTTAGTTGCATTATTTTTACCTTCCACCAGTTCGGGGGGGCGGGGGGGAGGTAGGGGGTGGGCAGCACAGTTTGTGTGGTATCAGGACAAAAAGAATGTGAAAAAAGAATTTTACAGGAAAATATGCACACCGGAGTTTCGATGAGAGTATTGTATCCCATCAGAAAAATTCACATTTACTATTAGGTACCCTGAAGAATAGCTGTAGTGCTAAAATGTTAGTGCTTTTGGAGCTCTACTAGTTTAAAGACAGCTGCTTTTGAAGCTCTACTAGTTTAAAGACAGCTGCTTTTGTTGGATTAGATTCACAAGAAAAGCTCTAACCAATGCCATGTAGGTCACCGTGTAAGGTTCTAGCACTTGCCACACTGCAAAAACATTATTTAAGACCAAGTTTTGCGGAGGAGCCAAGGGCCCTCTCTAGCATCTGGGTATGCTGGTTTCTAGTTCATTGCGCAGAGAAATACACATGGTTTCAAGACAGAGAATGGAATGGGATTAATAGACAGATTTTTTGTACAAAGCAGAGCAATGCCCAGTCTCAAATGTTAGTCATCTATGTATTTATCAAAGCCACCACTGTATAGTTTTATAGTCACTGTTTTCAAAACATCCATAGGCTTGTAGACATCATGTATAATTAACACACATACAGTATGTAGAAAAGCAACACCACTGAGATGCGTAGGTAATTGCACCCCAGCCTGTATAATACCAATTTTCACAGTAAAGTTATAGTCAGTCATAATAAATTAAAAAATTCTACCTTTTCCTTCCTACCCTTTTCTAGTCAGCCTTTTTCTAAGCGCCTCTAAATTAACACCATTCAGCTGCTGCTTTTGAGCATGAAAGGACTTGGTTACCTTAGATTAAGTTTCCAGTGAGCAAGAGTCAACATTGCAGATTTATGCATGACCATCTTAACACACACTGGCTACCACACTGAGCTCTCTGGGACTGCTCCAGTATGGAGACGACACAAAAACACTTTCCCATTCTTGGGAAAGTTCAGGTCTAGGTCATTTTGGCAACACACATGAAGGAAAAACAGTGCTGTTCTTGGCTGTGCCGGAAAAATAGAAATCCAGATCCAGTCTGGATCCACGAGAAGGGCAAGACTATCTTCTAAACTTTAATTAACACTTTGCTATTCTTTACACGCTGTTAGGTATGTTAGATGCTAACCCACACTAACACAATCCAGTGAAACAAGTAATCATATAACAACTTAGCATACGCATGATTCTTACAAAATCTAATAAAACACAAAAGTAACTAACCAATAACTAATGGCCAACAGTATCACATTCACAGAAAGCTGCAGAGACACTCAGAAGAGGGTCTTTCCTGAAAGGCACACAAGAAACTTACATCACCATTTTTTTCAAATTTCCCATCAAACCTTACTTTGAAAGGATAAACAACCACATGTCTTTCCTACCTGCCCCATCTGCAGTCCTGCCTCTGCCAAGGACATCACACAAGGCTCTGCTTTGTCACACACCACCAGAAGCAAAAACCATTCTGCTACCAAGGTGGAGCCTTCAGAAACACCTGGGTGCATCTGTGGCTCTTAAAAAGGTACACCTGGGTGTCATTAAGTTCACCAAGCTCTGCCACCACCTGCAGGACATTTATTCCTAATAATGCTCTGTGCGAGAGATTGAGCTCAAAACAGCTTTCAGGTTAAGAAACCAATCAAATTCAGAGACTCAGGTTGTCCCCATAAGCACGAAATGCTAAAATGCCTTTTTTTTTTTTTTAACAGAGTCATTTTCCAGGATGGATTTATATCCTGCAGTGTTCACAAGGCCTGTGTTTTCACAGCATTTGAGGCAAACAAAATGCTCTTGATGAAATACCAGCTCTTTCTGTGTGCAGAATATGGTATTAAATTTATAGAGCAAAGGAAGAAGTGGTTTACTTGCCTTGAGGGGAATTGAGAAGTGACAGTAGGCACTTAACAGCAAGTTCCAATTACAGCATTTAAATATAATTGCATACTCTGTTAATCTATGTCAGGGTGGCATCATTTTAATATCATTGTCACAGATTCTTTCTAATATTATGAGTCATGTGAGTGAAGCTGAGCCTACTGAAAGAGTTCATTTCCAGGTCTTTATATACACTCTAATTCTGTCTGTCAATTATGCTACAGCAGAGTTCAAATAAAGGTCTGGGGATCTAGAGGATGTAGCTACCTTTATTAAAGTACTTCTATTGTAAATACATCTATGGGTCAGGAGACAGTTATCATTTGGTCTTGTTATTTTTTATGAGCCTACTACTATTAGAATAGACTCCTGTGTATAATTATTTAGATGTGTCATAGAATCTTATTTCAAATGGAAACCGTAAAGTGAAATAACAAAAATTACAGTTTGACCTCTGCAAAAATGTTCATTTATGCACTCCCATTTGTGCATTATACAGAGTATTACAGGAGACAATTATAATCCAAGAATCCAGAAGCACTTGGTATATCCTTTATAAACTCCAAACTCTTAATTATGTGATAGAAACTTAGTTATACAAAGAATACAGATTCATGTTTAGCAGTTAAACTTCAAAACTTAACATAAATGCTACTCTTATGGTAATGGAAAAAATGTGTGGCAGACTGTTTCTTCTGGTGTGAAGACCACCTGAAGGTGTTCCTGCCTCCTTGCTCCACCACATCTAGGTCCACATTGGGATTTACTGCCTCCACAGTTGTGCTAATGAAACCGATTGTATGGCTGCATTTCAAACTTGATCAGAACTTCAAGGAGTTAAAAAATATCCCCCTCTGGAGGATTTTTTCATCCAAGTCAGCTCATTGATCTGGTTTAGAAAGCAGCCTATACAGTTGCATCAACACAAATGTTACAGTAATGCATTGCAGCTTGGGGGCTGGAATGAATGACTGCAGTAGAGAAGGGAGACAAATTATATCATAGAACTGTATAAAGAGCTTCCTAAATTACTATCTCTTGATACAGAGTATTTGAAATGTCTTTATACAGGCACAAACTTCTGATTATACACTTCATCTAATGCTGTAGATATTTTGTGGGCAGTGTATATAAACATATACTAAAGAAATGCAGCCACCTCCTTGGAGGAATCAATTAGTTTTATTGTAGTGATGGCCACGATCAGCCGATAAAATAAAACAAGCAGAAAGCGCCATACAACAGAAAGAAGAGGATGGAATTACAAGACAGTAATTATCAAAGCTTTCTTATATCTGTGCAAATTGTGACTAGATCTTTAGACAAGTTTACTTCTCGTATTAAAACATCACTGCCACCAACACTACTATCCCCTAGCACCATGCTGGCACTTGGGTTGCTGTAATCGTGCAGGAAGACTGCCACTTATTGAATCACTGGATTTTCCTTGGTGGTTTCCCATCCAACACTACAGGGCTTGGCTGTGTTCAACTCTCAAGATCAGGCAGGATCTCAGCCAGCGTTGCATGGCCACATATTTTCTTAACCCTCTGACCAGCTGCCATGTTAAAAAGACAAGTTGCAAATGCCTAGCTACATAATTCTTTGAATTTAAGATGCTCCCTTCTAGTATTTTATTGTCCCATTTAGTCTCTGAAAAATTGTTTCTGGCCAGTTAGCTATGTTTAGCTAGTCACCCTGTTTTCTCTGTAGTCATTTATAGGAGAAGAATAATTTCAAAGTAGATTTTCTTTCATAGAAAGAACCATAAAATTTCAAAATATGGAGTTTCTTCTAAAATGACCCTTGCTGAAGCAATGCCTATCTTGGGTGCTTACGAGGGAAGACAAAAAAAGAGAACTGCATTTTAGAAATCAGTGAAGCAAGCAAATGATAGTCCTGTGAGCTCTTGGACAACACTGCACAGAGCTACCATACGCTTCCTAGTGCTCCCCTAACTGCCAGCTGTCTCTACCTTGCTCCTTCCAAATGGCAGAGTGGGCAGCCGAACTGCCAAAATTGATGTTTTGACCTGCAGTTATAGGCAGAGCAGAGGCTTGGGGTCAATTTGATGAGAACATAAGCTAAACATAAGTAGAGCAAGGACAAAAGAGGGTCAAATCATTCCACTGCTGTCACACAAGGGTAACTCAGGAAAAATAACAGTATAGAGGCACTTCTGCTAAACTAGTGTGAGATCATAACCAAGCCCAGATTCTGAGCAGTATTTCATAATCATTTTTCCTTTCCTTTGCAGAAGAGGAAAATGTTAAACAAAGTTCCAGGCAACGAACAATCATATCCACTGCCCATTGAAATCATGTCGTGATCTGAATACAAATAAGCCTAAATCAAATGAATTGTGGACAAACGTGCAGGCTGGGGAATCCATATTACAATCATCACATCATAATCTCCTTTCTCAGAATGACTCAATTAGCTTTCCTCCATTTCTCCTTGTCCTCTCTCCCACCACTTCTGTCCGTATCAGTGAAGAACCATCATGAGAATAAGTCTTATTAGTTTGGGCTCCATGCCACACTGTGCTTCATCTCTGAATGCTGGTACTTCTCAGTGGTGAGATGCACCCTGGTGAGTGGCACCCATTAGACAGAAACGTCCTCGCTACCTGCTGGACTTGGAACTTGTACTAACACAGACCTATGGACACAAGATGAATGAGTGTGCTTGTGTGTGTGTTTCTAAACTTGATGAGCATGCTGGATGAAAGACCTTAGACTAAGAGGAGAAAATCCACCATTCTGCTAAATTACAGTGACTGCTCCCTGATCCTGTCACATTGCTAAGGATAGTATAGAAACCCCTGAGCAAACTAGTGTACGATACCAGCATTGTTAACATTGTTTTAATGATTATATTTTTTCAGCGCGTTGTTATGATGTTGTATCTGGTGATTTTTTACTACACCAGCTGGAATCCTAAAGCTTCCTTCTTGTGAAACATTAAATTGGATAGGTTATGACTGCCTGATTTCAGTTACTCTCTAAGGTATGCGTCTCATGGGAGATATTATGAATGAAAGCTTTTACTAATGAAACACATAATAGGCAGGTGTGAGGCGGAATGTAGGAATACATCCTTATCTCAGTTATAAACTGAAAGCTTGGGAAAAATACTAATAAACTGTTCAAAGCCTTTAATTTAGTGTGTCCCAAATAAGTTGTGTGCTGTTTGGATGTGAACTTAGAGACCATAAAACCTCAAAAACTGTTATGAATTTGGGCCCATGACTGGAGACACTGAGCGTGCCACAGGCCCTAGGAAAGGTAAAAGACAGTGCAATAGCTTTGACAGTCTTCATCACCCTATTTTCTTCCTGAGAGTTTCATGACCAACAGAACAAAGAGCACCAGGATTCACATGCTACAGCCAGACCACCTACCAACTGGGCAAAACCAGGTAGCAAAGTACAAAAAAATGCTTACCTTACTTTTAACTACCCTTCATACAGAAGCAAGACCTGCAGAACCAGGCTCCTGAGAAGACAGGTTTTAAGTGGGGTATACTAACTGTCTGCATGGTGTCCTTTAATACTTTTTGAATTTCAGACATCTTTTAAGTGCAGGTAAGGTTCTCCAGCATGGGTAAAAATCAGTATTTGTTTTGAAGAGAAAGACCCACTGAATGAACGTATACATACTCCAAGGAAGCACTAATTGCATGAGTTGACAGTATTAGATGTCAGAGAATCCTCAGAGGATTTCTCCTTCCCAGCATCCCAAAAGCCTCAGTTCGAGCGTGTATCACCAAAGACAGTTGCCCCAAGAGATAAATTCATGGAGAAGTCCAGTCTCCATTAGCTCTGTTTCCAGCAGAATGGCTTGTTGCAGCCCTCTGGTCTTGAGGCTGCTCAAAAGAAGTTCTAGCTGGATGCAATAAAATTCCAGGGACTGTTCAGTAGCCGAAGATCATGATGGCATCAGATGAATGTCTTCAGCCCTAGAAGACAACCAGGGCTGAAGGGTAATGCTGGATTGCTGAACTGACTCTCCACCAAACAGGAATTTTCTCCTCCCTAGAGTTTCTTTGCTTTGCCAAGTGGAACTGACTTTGTGCTTGGTGTATTTGCTCTTGTACCTTCCAGGATGCTCTGCACTTCCAAGAGCTCCTTGGTACAGAACGGCACAAAAGGTAAATCAAGCTCAAGTAACTAAATAGGATGGTACTCCCTGTGTGTGTACCGAACACAGACACACACATGCTCATTATTTAAAACACCTCCCTTCTTCCATCCATATGCTGTTGCTTTTCCCTAATGATGCTTCCACTTTGCCAGTGTCTCCTTCTGAACAGGAGATGCACAACAGCTGGTTAAACAGGACAAAGTCAGGGGACAATAGCTATTAGAGGAGTTAACTGGTAAAGCCTGGACACCACTAGGAGACATTTTCCATGTCACTGTGCATTCAGCATGGAATCTGTGTCATCACATGGTGCGACAGTCTTGGCAAATCTGTTCCAAAGCTGAGTCTGCTGGCACTTTGCAACTACCATCATCCCTGCTGTCGTTCTTCTTTGGCTGCCTTACTGCAAATGGTATTCTCTCATCACCTCTGCTGCCACACAGACATATAGAGCTAAGTTCATTTCTAGCTTACCTGCGTAGTCTGTCACTAGGCTGAATGGTACTATTCTGGACTCCATTTTAGATGGTATTTGTCCAGAACAGGCATCCCGTAAAAACAGGGATATAATTATTGTCTGCTTTTATTAAGGAACAGAGGCAATAGGGGGGGAATTTCTGATTCTCTTCAGACATAACTGTGTTCAAGTCAGATCAGTTCAAATGTTATTTTTTCAGTGAAAATCATTTGTCAGATAAAGAATCTCTGAAGTTCAGGCATTAAACCTGATTTCTTTAAAGGAATGGCAGGCCTTATTGGAAACTGTAGTTTCTCTTGTGTGTAAATCAGCATAGGAGCAGGTAATAAACTAGGCTGGTGTTAAGATAGTTTTGTATCTGTCTGAGGCAGTTCCTTCTACATCAAACTGTATTCACTGTGGGTATGCAGTTATAAAAATGGAAAAGCATGAGGACACAGCAGCTCCTGGCTCATTTGTCACATGTTGTGAGCATATCATGCTCACTACTGTACTAGACAAACCTGGTTTTCCTACTGTGCTAGTCCTTTTCTGCATTTCACCCATTCCATGCGTCAAATTAAACTGTACATTAGTTTATGAATTGTGATGAATCCTTCCAGGCTGTTACTCTCTCTCGATGCAAAATTTGTACAGAAAGTAGGATATTACTTATCATTCCATTCTGCTGCTCTCATTTATCATGGAGAGGACACACTTGTTGTTCGCTGACCCCTCTGGACTGCAGGCAGTAATGTTAAAGGGATTTGCTCTGTATCCACCCTATGAAAGTCCTTCTGAGTGTGACTAATTCCCTGTGTAATACATACTTAAACACACCTTGAGGATTTTTGCTTGTTCTTTTCACTGAATCTGCACGCAGCCAAAGCTTTGGGTAAGACGCAAGGAGGATGGATGGAGTCCCACTTTAGAAAGAAACTGGCTTGAATGTTCTGAGGGCTCACAGTAACAGGCCACTTCATACAGCCAGCACATTGACATGGGTCTACAAGCTTTTTGGAAAAGCAAGATTTAAGAGTTGGGTTCATTATCCACATGCCACAGTATTGTGCTAAGATACAAAAATCAGAAGAGTTACAACTGCACACCGAGGTATCTTTGGAGAAGTACAGCTGCTCATTTGCTAGATTTTTTCTTCCTTCTGCCAGCTCCTGAATAAAGGGAAATGGTAACATCTGTAGAACCTCTACTTCTTTTAGGAAATTCCCTGTCTCTGAAAAGTTTCATAAATTCTTTCATTAATCTGCTATTATGTGTCTGATACATCCCTCTATTTACAAAAAACAAACAAAAAAATTCAATCTTTTTATGTAGAAAATGAAATACTATTCTTTAAGTGTTCTTATTATTTGAGTAATTATAGTTTCAGTGTCCAGCTTTCTCTCCTCTGTCCTGTTCGACTGGAAAAACATTCAGGTTAATTTTTGCTGGCTTTGACATATTTTTACACCTCTTGTCTACGTATTTTACTCCCCTCCTGCTCCTAGCTACTCTATTGCAAAAAGGAACCTGTGGCCTTTAGGGATAAAGCAATCTTTTGGAAACCTTGCCCACAGTAGAGGAACCAAAGGGCCAGAGTCCATTTGTTCTACTTGTACTAGATACACCAGATGATACACAAAATATGTAGACATGCAGAAGCCTCACTGGACGTTCACATAGACAAGTAGACAAAAACTGTGCTGGTGTTGGCTAACATAGTCCCCTCAAGCATTTTCTTCTTAAACAATCGGAAGACTTCCCTGATACCAATATCAAGTAATTTTCATCTAGCATGTTTGGACTAACCTGATCAACTTCGTATCACTATATATTGTAAATGGTACAGGAGGACAACTAGAACAGTGCAGTATGACTTGGAGAAATTTTTACTCTAAACTTTACCAGACATTGTCTGGTTTAGTTTATCTTTATGACTGGTTCTTTAGCTTCTGGCAAGGCAAGTATTTAAAAAATGAACATATGTTGCATAAAATGACAATGCATGTAAATTAATTATTTTACTCTGACATACATTTCCAGCATAGGCCTCTTTCTGCAGAGCAATCTCTATTGCTAGCAATTCTGATCATGTTCTGTGAAGTCTGTGTGGCCGCATCTGTTAAAATGTAGCTACATTTCACCAGTGATTCATTACCTGTAAATGCAGGTAAGCAACCTATAAGAAGTAAAGATGAAATTTCAAATAACTGATCTAATGAAGATGGGGAATATTGTAGTAATGAGTGCTTTGGGAGTAGCTGTTAGGACTCATAAGCCCTTTCTATTGATGACACAGGTTTATTGAATGTCTGATTCCTGGATTCAAGTTGCTTACATACAATGCAGGTGTTATTTATTCCTCTGCCTTGTAGATGAGTTGTAGGTAATTTTTTTTTAAGTGATGGCAAGGAAATACAAAATATTGTGGTTAATACCTTGAAAGAGTGCTAATAATAATCATACTTTTGCTTCCTGATCCCCAAATAACCTTCCTGACTGGATTTTTGTTCTTAAAAGCTGAAACTGAACGAGAGAAAACAGAATCAGAACTGCCTGAAATGTCAAATCTTAGGAGCACAGCTTGGAGAGCAGACAGATGGACCTAGCAAAAAGCAACCGCATATAAAAGTGCTATAATCCGTTGGAGCAGCATGTTAGTCGAGAACAATCAGATTCAAAATTGTTCCTCTGAAATTTTCTCGCTGGCAACCAAACATTGTGACTTTTGTAATCGTGCTACAAGGATGAATCAGATGGGTGACAAGAGCCGGGGACTGGAGAGAAAGCAGCAGATGTGAACACAGAAAAGTGAAGCCAGCATCAAATGCCACTATCTCTTATGAGGGGAGGTAGTGATTATGGCATTAATCAACATTCCANAATCAATGGCAAAAACTCTGAGGAGTGCCAATATCTATTCATCTTTATTTATGTGTATGCCAATCCTTCTTTATAATGTTGTCCCTGGGAGTAGTTTCTAGGTTATAAAGATTGTTGCCATGAAAAGAGATAATTGTAGTTCATGACCTGGGGGCCAAGGTAGTGTACAATAACACTATTGTGCTCTGGGATGTACAGAGAGCTCTATAATGAGGGTGGAATGTAACCAAATACGGCATTCCAGCGTAAAGTCAACAATGCATTTTAGACAGAAAATTCTAGCTGTGCTATTAGAAATATGCTTTTGCCAGGATGTAATTACACAGAAAACCAAATTATATCACAAAAGTGATAGCATTCCTGACATCAACAGCCAAAAAAGTACTTTAACCCAGAAGCTCACCAGACCTGTGAACAATGGAAAGTTCTGTTAGAGGGCTGCTAGCCTGGGACCGATTCCTACCTCTGAGTGCATAATGCTTGACTCTTTCCTTGCCTCTTGGGCAATGTTTTCCATCTTGCTCACCCTGTAATTACATCCAATATCTGCCATATTTGAGACTGAGAACTGTTTCCCTGTCTAGTACTAAAATGTCCTGGTTATAAGCCTTGAAATTATCTAAGAGAGAGTCTGGCTTAGCAACCTTTGAGCCTGCTGTTTCCAGAAGGCTTCGGCTCAGCACACCAGATAAGGAGGCCTCCGGGATGCTTTGCTGGTTTTGGCAAGGACCATACTAAAAACCTAAACCGATTCTGACTTCTCTTTTTACTGGTTTCAATTTAATATTCTGTTTTCAGCATACTTTTGGAAGAATACTGGAGTGCCTTTTTTATACCCAGACATACAGATAAGACGTTGCATCACACTAAGTTGGAGGCTGACATGCTGTTTTGAGAGTGGAGTGTTAAAAGTTTATGGGAAGTTTGACTTAAAACTATAGTCTACACCATGCTCCCCAGGGGAAAAGACAAGGCTGCTTTAACGCTTGGAAATGATGCTCCATTTGCATTGCATAGTATCTGAATATACTGGATGAAGTTGCTTTATGTGATGTTATGTGACTGAACGTAACCAAGTATAACCATATGGTCCATAAAGTAACTTGTGAAATAGAATTGCCTTACCCTGGGAATAGATGTTGCTCATTTATGATACCCAAAATATTCTATGTCTAAATTGCTTGCAGGTAGTACAAGGTAGCTGGGCTGTACTTTGAGGCCAGTGCAGATAGAATCCTGAAACCAGTTCAGCTATAAAATGCACTTTTAGGTCAAAGATACAGAACAATCTGTATCACGCTGGCTGCTGTCTTCAGTGTTTCCCAGTACAGATCTGTTCAATACATAAGAACGCTAAATTACTGTTCCTGGTTATGTTAAACTGAATGCTATAAATATTATCACATTATTCCGATTAGCTCTCCAAGGAAAACAATAATCTCAAAATTCAGTTCTCCTACACACCAACCTCAAGAATAAAAGAATCTGTTTGAAGTGATCCCAATTCGTTTCTCTGTAGCCTTAGTCCCTCTATGCTATCTTTGAGAGCTAATTCTTTCCCATTCTTTTGGAGTGTAGTTTAATCACGTAAAACTACACTAACACTTCTCCAATATTTCAGATGCCCACTATTTCTGATTTGTCTCTTACAATAGTGATTTGTGAATCCTAGAAGTTTTCAAACCTTGAAAGACTATATTAGCATTTCCATGTTTGTAATTTTCGGTAGAATTTGGATGTTATAAAGTCACTGGATATTACTAACACTGACCATAATTACAAAGTTATGACTCAGATCATAGTTACTTCAATATCCTGGATTAATTTGAATTTGGAGCCTGGGACTAGGCTTTGACAAACCGATACAGAAGTTTGAAACAGGGTCTTCCCCAGGACTAAAGGAGACTTGGATCTAGAACTTTCGTTTGAACATTTTGCTAGTATCTAAATTATTTTTTATTTATTTCAAACAATAGCTGGGTATAGCTGAATGCTAACAACATGCTCCTGTGAGAACAGAATTGGAACACACTGAGCAGCTGATAGTCAGCCGACTCTCTTTTCTTTGTTCTTCATTGTCAATAGCACCCATGAAATTCCTATTTTAAAATAAATAGGACAAAGAAGAAAGGATAAATAATTTAATCATATTATTAATAATCTTATGGTAATATCGGCAATAACCATTGTTGTTTCAAAGCATGATGAACAGTGCTGTTTGATTAAAGCTGCATGGAAAAAATGCACGCTCTGGTTCTTACACATCTTAATGAATATAGCTTTACTATTAGATACATCCTTTCCCAGTTGCCGCTGAATGAAGTTATACTAGCTAGAAACCAATGGCTAGGTAAGTAAATCAAAAGGAGGTATTTCTGATGAATGCCCAGGGGCAGTTCTGTATGTTACTAGTTGTAACCCTATAATTAAAAAGTTTAGTTTAAATTCAAATATTGCATCAACTACCTGTTGACTTTATTAGATCAGTACTTCTTTATTACATATTAGATTTTTGGGAGGCATCCATAAAGATCTAAACCCATGCTAAGAGTATAAATCTGGAGGTGATGAACTCTATTTCATTATAGAGATTTATGCCTTTAACAAAAAAAAGAGAATATTTGATATTAATAATAAAGATCTTTGCAAATTTCCTAGGGAGTTACTTGACTATATCATTTTGTGCAAGTTGCTCTGCTCATAACCAGTTTCATGTTCCTTTTAAAGACTGAACATTAATCTTTTCTATTGTGTTAAATCAGAGAGATTTTGGAAGTCGTATAACATATCCCTCTGTGGATGTGTCCTTGCATGTGAATGTGCATGTATGTGTGGCAAAGTTTCGCACTCCTTTGCACTCAGTGAAGAGCCACGCCAGTCCACATACAGCTCTGTTTGCTCTTTTTTTTTCCAGTCATAGAGTGTTCCCACAGATGTCAGCGGTACAAGTATCAAGTCCTGCTCATGGATGTTGGATGAAAAGAGATAGATACTGGCTTCTCCACTGCTCAGGGAATTTTTGAGACTTATTTCACTTCCAGAAGGACCTGAGTGCCTGAACTATTTGGACTACTTACAGTGATGGGGACCAAATATAATTGTCTTACCAGATACTGAATTCTTATCCATATCTGCACTAACATGCAGTGATGAAATAGGTTGGAAAAAGAGGAATTAGAGGTAAAGAAATATAGAAAGGTATATTAATTCTTAGAGGTATGCATCAAAGCACTGAGTACTATACTTTTCATAGTATTTTCCACTGTCCTTCAGACCCTTCCTAAAATTAATTTGAGCGGGTGGCCAGAAAATAAAGCAACCAAACTCATGAGCGATTAAAAAATCTGTTCATCTTGTAATTTCATGTCTAAACATTGAATAATAAGACACTAAATATGGAAAAAAATGAAAATAGAGTTTTTTTGACCTTTGTCCTTTGGACATCAGCTAGATCTTTTTTCCCCACTGTGACTGATAGGCATAGCTAAAAGGGAATGAAGTTACACCAAGCATATCCAAGTTCTTTATTTGCAGTCTTACTGTTTTCCTTCCTAGAAATGGAAAAACCTCTGCGTATTACATTATTGAGCTGCAACTAACAAAAATGGTGCCTCCTTACTGTCACACTTTACAGCAGACTGAGGCTATGCAAATCATGAGACTACAGATTTATTTTCCATTATTTCATTAAATATGTATCTGTGAGGGAAAAAGGCACAGCCAGGATTATTCCCATAAAACAATTTCATAAATTGCACGTGTTCTGCACAGACTTTTGAGCACAGACTAAACATTCATCACTCCTTTCTTAGATTTTTTTCTCAGATCCTTCATTTTACTTTTCTCTCCCCTCTGGCTTGCAAAAAGTTCAGCTATTTCCTCCATAAAATAATCATCTTCCTAAAATAATAAAATAGAAGCTTCTGACAACTGTATATCATTATCGTATTCAAGCTACATAAAATAATCCCAACATCTGTTTCTCTGTCAATTTTCCAAACTCTAACCTACTAATAATATGCTAGACGGATGGTAAAACCAACTATCACGCTATCTGTATCCTGCTCATTAAATAAATGCAATAGGATGTGTGGCAGCTTTTGTGACAACACAAAATGAGGGGGAAAAAATAGGTGCAAAAACAATCAAAACAGAAAAGGAGCATATGCCATCAATAAGCAAACATTAAAAGTAAACTCCAGAAAAATAATTTTAAGACCAGTAGTTTATCAGAACAGACTTGAGACATTCTGTTTTTACAGTTACATCACTTACAGGATGCTTTTTTGCTGGTTTTGAAATCATGGCTGACGAATGAAGTATCAACTTGGTATAATTCTCTTTTTCTAAGTGTGTCTAATGCTTGGAAAGATGTTCTCTTGATTGACCTTGACATTTCACTCTGGCTACTTGCATCCTGGGACTGTTTTTTGTCAGTGGGCAATCATTTCAGTGTTAGGAATTCTGCAGTGATGGCTGTTGTCATCTAGTCATGCAAGAACATTAAGGATGTTCTGTTGCATATGACTGTGACCTTGGTTAATGTTTAGGAAGCAATAGCTGGATTTGATAAAATGATTTTCCCGAACTATGTTGGGGGCATAGAAGAGACCAGAGGGAAACAGAGGCTGTCATGACATCCATTTCCATGCCAGACTTGAAAAAGATCTTTCTTCTGCTTGGTACGTGTAATGTGACTAACTGTAAGTACATAAGAATGGCAAATTGAGCCAAACTGGGGACCCTGCTACTCTAATACCCTATCTCCAGTAGTAGTGAGCAGCTGAAAGATGCGTATAAGAACAGGACAAGCAGACAAGAAGACAGTGATAACTGTTCCCAGGTTCTGACAAGCTGCACTGTATGAATTTCCAAAGCCAGAGATGGTGTTCACATCTTTGTATTGAATAGCCCTTGCTGAATTTGCTTCTCTCAATCTGAATAACTGGGTTTGAGTTGCCTTTTCCTTGTAGCCTCCACAGCTGTCTGGATGCTGCAACTTGGAAGAACTCATGTTATTATCTCCTCATTTTTTTTTGCACTATTTAATCTGAAAAGTAAAAGTCTTCTGCAGACACATTCCTCTTCATCAACTCTGCATCTAACTTCCACCCAGCTTTAAACTGCACATTCCCCTATAATCCTTATACGTCCCTTTGTCTGTAAGTGGCTGTATGAATGAAGCACAGTGATTAAAATGCAGTGATGACATGCCTGCATTGACTTCTTTGCTATGCATTATGGTATATGACAGGGTTTGTTATGTAAAACCTCTCAGGATATTAGTTGCCTGAAATAATCTTTCATAAGAAAGTTCAATTTTTAATGATAGAACTCTAAGTATCAAAATGTAGCTGAGAATGGAAAAAAATGGAATGAAGTAGCAAACTTTTGTGATAAAACACCTTCTAATTACAATAAGGCACTCCAGGGCTCAAATTATCAAATGATAATTTACACCTAGGTGATTTGACAGCACTCGGCCTTTGGCCTTCTGCCTAACAACACAATAGGCGTAAATCATTACCAAGTGATTCACACCCTGTCATGTCTTATTGCTTAATTAATTTGTCTAAAAGCCTTTCCACGAGAACTTATAGCAAATGCCTTTGTTATACATCTTTTAGTAGGGGCATCACTACCTGCCCTCTCTGTCATTCTCTGCTCTCGTTTGAGCCTCATGTGTTTTTAAAGTGTCCAGCAAATTTTTCCTTTCACGACACAGTGATTTAAATTTATGCTTGTATTTTACTCTCTCTTCTTTTAGGTAAGTTCATCTGTTGTTCTATGGCTGTTATAGCTGTAGACCCATGGATGGAGGTTAAACTCACGCTGAGCTTAAGACTGCAGAGAGCCTAGAACAGTTGATCTTATGGGTCAAAATTGCACTGAAACAGATAAAAATAACAGATGTTATTTTTGTTAACTAGTAACTCTGTGTTTACCTAAGCAAGAGTATTGACCTCATATATAATCTTCGAACAAGTAAAGCTATATTGTTGAGGTAGACATTAAATATTTTAAATGTAAATAATCTATAATGTAATCTTGCAGTGATCCAATCCTAAACCACATCATTGTTCTGAAGAATAATAAACCTGATGATAGAAAAAAGGAATTAAGCAAATTCATGGAGAATATAACTACTTATAGCCATTAGACAGGATGATCCAGCTGCAGCCTCAAGTCCTGAAACTACTGATTGCTGAAAACCAGAATGATTATGCAAGGGGAAGGTCACTCCAGTACTGGTTTTATACTCTACCCTCAGTATTCACTTCTGCCTCCTTTAGTAGGGAGGATGTTAGGTTAGATGGATCAAACATGCAGAAAAGCTTATCTGATGTTTTGATGACGCTGATAACCAGAATTCCCCAAGGACCACTTTCTGCTAGAAAAGACAGAGAAATTACAACAAATATTCTATAAGCCTTTGCAAAGGCAATAGTTTTTCTAGGTGTTTACTCAGGACACACAAGCCCTACCCCATCCCCCCAAAATGCTTCCTTTAACAAAATAATTTGCTCATCATACAGGCTTCCTCTCCTGAGAATGAGGGAGCAAACAGTATGTGACAGGTCCTCGCACCTGGAATAGTCACTGTTGGAAGATGCCCAGGATCTGGAACGATGAGCATGGTACAAAACTGAAGGTAGAAGTCATAAATCCATGTGACAGTCAAGGCAAGGGAAAAGCTGGGAATCTGAATTATATCTCTGAGTAAGCAATCTTTTCCTAAGGAAAAGCATTTCTGTGGTAATTTTTCTTCTACATTCCCCTTGCTCTAAATGTTGGGGTTTTTAGTAAAATCATCACTCCTCTAAATTAAAAAAAAAAGAATGGAATCACTTCTAGTGATTAGAATGTCTCTGGCTCAAAAGCTGAGGTCCTTCAGCTATACTTGCAACAACAGGCACAGTGGGAGAGCCAGCAAGCCACCAGTGCGCCTCCAGCACTTCTTATAGGTCAAATAATGATGAGCTGACTTAATGCCTACTCAAATACTTGCTCTATCTTGCTTTGACTGTCACCTAGAACTAAGCAAATATTTAATGATAACTTGCTTGATTTGATTTTACTTTACTGTTTGTAATTTTTCCATGATGAGATCATGATTTCTCTCAGACTTTGTCTCATGGCTAAATAGCAATTGGGCGGAATAGTGTCTATGGAACAGCTGTTACTGGCTGCATGGAGGTTTTTAATGTCTGTGCAGGTGAATTCAGAATCAAGTTTCTTTCCAAGTAGCACTTGTTTTCTTGTATACATGTGCATACATACAGTTTTTATTAGATATTATGTTTTGGGAAACCGTCAGTCTAAGGAAAACTCACTGCCAGGTTATTTCAGACAAAAGAATGGACGCAACTTGAGGAAAACAGAAATCATCTAAATAACTGAATATTCATAGAAATCTATTAATTTTTCTCTTCTGTCTTCAGATGGGATGCCTTTCCAGCCACACAGAGCAGTGGTGAAACACCTGTCCCTAAGGAACTAAATGAAGGCAACTCATGTACACTATAAAGATCACTTAAGAGCCTTGATATAGCTACAACTTGCATGGTCTGACCTAGCAACTGAGGACTGAAAGCTTTTTTATCTGAAAGCTACCCCACAGCTCTTCCTTGATTATTAATGCTATATCAATATAAGTAACAGAGCAGTGGTAGGAATGCAAAAAATAGACACAAGACTACATGTAGCTTCCAAGAATCTTATTTCTCCTCTTTGAATTTTTCTCTTTGAAATTGGAAGTTCACTACCTGCAACCTATCTTGTCTTAGAATAACACCTGCAAACAGAACGGAATAGAAAAAAAGAACTATTAAAAAACAGATTTCTGAATTTGATTGCAAGGGAACATAAATGATTTCCTGAAATAGTTTCCAGATTAAGACTGTTTTCTGAAAACACCCCTTATCAAAGGTACTTTCTTTCTAACGCTTAAAAATGCAACTATTTCTTAACTCAAATTTCAAATGAACATGTTCCAAGAAACATATTCACATTTTTTCTTGCCTGTCTTTCTTTTCTTTGTCAGTATCAAACAGAGTTTTCACCTTTCCACTTATCTGAGATTGATTGTGCTGATAAGACCATGTTTTCATATGTATTCGTGTAACGGTAAAATCAAGATGCTGATGTGAGAATTTGGCTCTCCATGTTTACAAGTGTGTTGACTCTAATTATGTAAGGGTGACTGGGATATATCTTCAGTTGTCTTTCAGCAGGTCAGTGCTCACTGATGTCTTTGTAGCCATTTGCTCCCGAGCCTCAAAGAGGTTTTTTTTCATGTCTTGTTTTGCATAATGGATAGGAAGCCACGAAGTAACAGATGATTAAGCCAATTGTGCAGTAGGATGCTTTGAAGAGGCAAGGGATAGTATCAGCAATGAGTGTTATTAAACCTGTTTTCCTTCAATACTGATGAAGAAACTCATAGAAATGACATAATTTTTCAAGCAGTTGAGGAATATATGCCATGCAGGCTATGCAGAACGCAGACATGCTCACCAGTGTTGGAGGACAATCCGTTTGTCTAGACCTAATCACAGTGATGCACGGATGAAAGCCAGTAAAGTAATTTCAGGTTGTGAAATACATGTTTCTGGTGTTTATCTGTCCACCACAAAAGTTAGAGAGCTAATAACTGTATTTTCTATTTATTTGCTTTCATATAATATCTGCAGTAGGATGTTGATTTTATTTCCCTGCTGTTATGTCGCTTGCCTTGTGTCTGAGGGTATGAATACACTACCACAGCAGTCCCTCTTCAGACAACCTTCTTCAGCAGAAGCTGGGCTAAAGGAAGCCACAGCCCAACACCTGCAGCCTGTTTCTGCCGTCTTGGTGTTGCTACTGTCTGGTGATGTGGCTGCTCCTGGGAGACCTCCCTTACCCCCATCAGTACGGAGATGGTGGGTTCATCTGAAGAAGGCCAACCATTCAGCTCATTTCATCTCCAGCAGTTAAGGAAGGTCATTCCATAAAGGAATTCCAAAACAGATCCTTGGAAAGAGAAGATCTAGTGAAGGAGTGATCATGAGTAACAGGGGGCAGTGCAGGGTGGCAGACTTTGTTAGGCGGTGCAGCTGTATCATGAAAAGGAAACAAGAACCAAAGTTGTCCTAGCTTAGAAATAGCTTTTCCAAGAAAGGAATGGCTGTAAAATACATCATTAATATTTTGAAGGAACAGCAGGAAAAAAACCCTCTTGATTCTGACCATTTCTCGTTTACCGCTTTGTCAAATATTTAGCTTGTATGGCGACCTTGTATAAAAGGTAGCCAGTTCAACCAATGTTTTTAGCCATTACAGCCTAATAGTTTTAAATCATGTGTGTGTTCTTCCTACAGTGCAGAAGAACATGACTTGGAGACGGCAGATGACTACTCTTTCTAAGAAGCCAGGTGAGCAGGTCACATTCTACCACTGTTAAATATCTTCACATTTAACAGTGAACTTCATGACCACTAGCCAGCCCAAAAGACCTGCTATGCTTCTGAGACATCCCGGGATACCAAGATCAACTGTTTAGCCTGAAGGAGGGCCAGACCATGCAAATACATAATATTGCATAGAACATACAGAAAAGCCCAACAGTGGTGATTTCAAAGGCGGTTGTATAGAGATTCAACTGTTCCTTTCACTCCTGTTATTTAAGAAAAAGGAAATTAACTCAGTGCCTTTTCATCTCCTATGACTTTTGGAAAAGTACCCATGAGCCTGCCTATCAAGTTAAAAAGAAACTTTATGGGGACCACCCAGAATCTGTCCTTGGTTATCCAGGGAAAGAGAGCCTTAATAAAAGGTTTTCTTTTTTCCTTCTTGTAGTCTTAAACTTTAAAAAGCAAGGAGAGCCCTTTAAGCACTTAATGCAGCTGCTCAGACACTAGCTTGCTCTGTCGGTCAGCTTGGACCGCATTTTCTGGCTTCCCTTATCTTAATGCCGAGCTCTTCAGTAGTAACGTTGAGTTCTCAAACTATGAACTGCTTTTAATCTTTTTATTTAGAAAAACCAGCAGGTCTGGGTGGTTGGATTTTGAAGATGCATATACCTCCGTTTACGGATTTATTTATTCTCAGCCTTAATAAATGCATTGAAAGGTATCATTAACGGAAGAACCCTGTTTATTTCTCTGACTTCTGACACCTGGTTCTTGCATGGATCAGCCTCATTTCTGCTCATTTCACAGAATGCTCGGAACATAAAGCAATAAATGCGCTGTCTTTAAAACAACAACCGAGTGGCAGTTTTCTTTATTCTGTTTCTGACTTCAGATGATCCCTGTTTTGGAAGTGTACTGAATCAACCATAAAAAGAAAATGAAAACAAAGCAGACTATATTGAAAAGTGGAAGATGACAATCTATTTAGGGAGACTGTCCTTTAGATTTTTATTTGAGTATGAGGCTAAGTTTCTACTTCTTAGACCAAAGTTTACTACTGTTACACCTGGCAAGCTAATCAAAGGCAGTATGATCACAGAAGTGCAACTGAATTTCAGAAGAGTGACATGGCACAGTCAGAAAGATTAGTTTGTAAATCCTCTGTAAAGACTATATGCAGGACAGTGAAAAAATACATTTAACAATGTCAAAATAGAATGCAATGTTTGAGCAATAGCAGGGCCTCCATAATTTTTTCAGTTTGAATAGAAATTCTGGATTAGAAGTGCCCTTTAGAATTCATCAGACCTTTGGGGCTCATTTCCTACATTAGGACCCAGGAATCTCCACTGTTTACAAGGAAGCCTTGCAAAAGAGAAGATTCATGCTGCATGGCCCAATTGTGACATGAGAGCTCAGCCTGACTTCTGGGTTGTATCCAGGTCTCTATCATCAGGACTGCCCTAGCTCTGGCTGATTTTGATCAGGAGATTTATCCAAAGGTTTATGATAAATATTTTTCCTGCTCTTTCATTCTAATTTTTCTCATGGTAGTTAATATCTCTGTAGATATAGAAGCTGAAAAGAGTTCATTTGATGCAAATGCTTTACAAGCACCTCTAAATTGTGATCATACCAAATTTGCATGCCTGCCATCTGCACATAGAAACCTTGTCTTTGCTCCAGTGAAGCTGACTTGCTGAACTCACAGTCTCTAGATTTATACATCTCTGCACCATTGCATGGTTATTTGTATAAAGACGGACAATAGGAATAGCAGCAGCTGTGCATCTCCATCTGAGGGAAGAATGCACTCTTAAGCTTTAATAATAATAGTTGCAATACGTAACATTTAAATAACCCTTTTCATCTTCCAAGTCCTCTGCAGGCACACGAATTCACCCATCCTCTCTCTGTTGTGGATATTATTAGCATCGTTTTACAGAAACAGTTAGGGGACAAAGAAAAACAATGTGATTTGCCCAGGGCCAATTGTAGGATCACTAGCAGAGAGATTATTATGAATTGGCATTGCCTGTAAACTTCATTTAGACACCATCAGAAAGAATAACATAGAAACACGTGTTCAAAGTACCACAAAAAGAGCTGACACTGCTTTGTGTGATGCTGTTCTTTCCTAAGAATTTACAGGGATATATCCCAACCATTAACCTCTCTAACATGAGAAAAAGACTCTCTACCTGGTGAAAGTCATGTGGAATTCTCCTGTTGGTAGTTCAGGGTGTCACTCAGTGTATTGGGATGTAGATTAGATTGATTTGTTGCGGAAAAGTGCAGCATACTGCAGTGAAAGTGAAATATCACCTGGGTTTTGCTCCACTGCACATTGATTTAAACCACATTGAATTAAACTGCAACAATCTAGAGGCTTTGGATCAAGCCACCCTCCTATAAATATGCGATCAATCTTTTTATTTTTTAAGGGATCCTGTTTTCTTAGGAGCAAATTCCTGTGCAAAGACTGAAATGCAAAAGAGTATAAAAAGTGTATTACAGTAGCTGAAATACTAATGCACTGCATCCTGGATTGCACCTCTCTCAGAAACAGGGTGTTTTTGATCTAAGCTTTGGGGAATAACGTGGACAAAAAGCCTTTTCAAAAGCAGAGAATAAAAATGGCCTTATTTGAAATTTGAGTATAATAGCTGAAAAAAGCGCCAGCCTCAACATTATTACCCTGCTATTCAATCCACAAGAAGTGAAGACATCATAACACTCTTATTATCACCCCATTCGACATGGAATGGTAATAAACGGACAGAAACACATTACATACTATCTGAGAGACCTGATCCCAAAATGCAGAGCTGCTTATTCCAAGCCAGGAGTCCCTTTAGCTCTCCTTGACCTCAGTGGGAAACTTGGGCTCTCCAGAGCTAGTGCACAGTAGTTTTTATTTTAAAACTCGAGGATGGGTGTATTGAAAAATACTTAAAAAAAAAACGCTCTCAAAATAAATTTACCCACTTTTTTTTTTTTGTTCTTACATCTGATCTTAACACTGTACATCTGGCAACATAAAAGTAAAAACAAAAATGATGTCTATTTTTGTCTAGAATTTAATTGTGTAAGGTTAAAGACATTCTGCAGGAGAGAAGCACATTATTCTTCCAGAAGTGCATTTGCACTTCTATTCTGATGTAAAAAAAAATCTTTAACACAGTCTTTTAAGTTCCTAATGTGAATAAATTCAGAGTAGACACATATTACTCTAGCAGTATAATATTGACTGGAAAAATATGTTTGTTTTTTTTCCTAAGGAACTGCAGCTACTGGTAGAAATCTTACCATCCAGGGTGCTGTTGATTTTTCTCTTGTCCTTTATTTATAGGGGACAGCTATAGGCATGCCACTCACTCTCTAATATTCCTACAGAAATGGCAACCATCTGGGTGATGGGGTGGGTGCACTAAACCCTAGGGTGCCTTTAGCCAGTTCACTTGAAATCTCGAGTCTGTCCTGTCCTATCACCCAGCAGCGATGGAACATTTGTTCCCCGAAGGGCCGGCACGCTGCCAGCAGCAGGTGTTAGGCTGTCCTCTGGGATGAAGGCAGCAGGCATGAGCACTGATGTGTGCCTATGACAAGATGTTGCAAATCTGCTCTCATAGCGACGGTGACAGCATCTGGGACAGTGTTGTGAGTCACCATTCTGTAACCATTAAAAACCAGTTGCCATTCCTTTCAGAATAATAAATTAAAATATCATTCCAAAGCGTGCTGGTCTCAGGAAGAAAATTAAAGAATGCATGTATGGATAAACACATGTGTGTGCACTCACATGCACACAGCTTTACACTGTGTATTACCAAACTGTGTTCAAGTGATCATACCTTAAATTAACAGGTACAGTTGATTGAGAGGGTGCGTTTGTGGCTGCTATTCAGACTGCATTTTTAGATTTTCTTAAAGGAAATACAATCAAGCAGAAAACGTTTAAGAATCGGTAAAAAGTTACAAGCACTATTAGGAAGGTATATCCTTTTGAATTAATGATTTTATAATTAATAGATAATTCTTACGCAGTTGCCCCTATTAAGTCCAGATCCCTAAACCATTTGAGATTTTAATTTTATTTACATAGGCTGAAGTTGTGCTGCTTCTGCCTATATTCAAAGTTAAGATGAATATGTGGCATTTTACAAGATTTATATAAATATCTGCATGGAAACAATAATGGGTTAGCAGTAGCTGTCAGTTTCCAAAATGCCTGGTTTGAAAATGCTTGCATAGATCTGCAGGCAGGTGCAGAGCTATTGTTTCCATGACCTCTTCCCACGGAGATCATATTCTTCTACCTCAGTTTATACTGGATTTGAATATGGTTAAAGCACATTTTAAAATTTCTCAAACAAACCATACAGCAAATATCCAAATAATGCTGTCCCTTCATCTCTCTGGAGTCTTGTTTCAGCCTGGCATGCTTATCTTCCTAGCGATCTAAATCTGAGACCTTCCATCTTATTGACCTTTGTTGAATGTAACACATGGGATTGACGAAGTCAATGACTGGGCCTCCCTTTGACTAGCGGTCTTTTGTAAGCAAGGCTACTGCCTTAATTTGGGCTGATCCTGACCCAGTTCAGATCAATGGCAAAACTGTTAATGACATCAACAGAGCCGGGACTTCACTGTTGCCCTCAACCCTTACAATGGTTAGCATTATCATGATGGAGTTTTATAATCAGTGCTTATCAACATGAGGGGCTTCAGAAGGAGAGAACTCACATGAGGGCTGATGCCTCGAGTCACATTAAATCCAACACGTTTTATCCCAAGTAGCTTTTATAGTCTTGAGTGTTTCCCTTCCGTTCCTGCTCAGTCTCACCTTTGCTTAACAATTCAGGTGGTTGTTCACTGCTTTTAGTCTACCAAGTCAATCATTTGCTCACTCACTTGCCTTTACACTTTCCTGCAAGCCCTTTTATTGCAGGTTTGCAGGAAAGTAATATCCCATGCACAGATGAAGACCAGATAGTTTGATCTTGCCACATTTCACCACACTTTAGTGAAAAAATAGTTATCCCTTCAAAGACAGGTGAGAAGGTGGTTTCGAATGATCCATCTTGTGGAAATACATTTTACTTTTTGCCTTCTCTCTCTTTTGCTTCCCTGTTTTTCAGTAAAAATCAGTTCTATCTTTTTCCTCACGAATGAAATGTGCAAAATACAACAGGTTTTTTTTTGGGGTGACACTTTTGAAGACACCAAAATTATTTGTTAGTAGAACAAATTCAGTCAATAATTTGTTAAAAAAATGCAGAAAATACTGTAAATGGCAAAACTTTTTTTTCTGGTTGTTTTCAAAATAAAAATGTCTGATTTCAGGAATGCTTATACTTTTTGGTTAAATAAGAAATGAGTATTTTGCATTTAAAATTTGGCATAAACTTGTAAGAAGACAAGAGTGTCTAGAAATTTTAAGTTACATAAAAAAGGAGCAAAATAATTCATTTAAATTTGAATAATAAATTCAGGGATGACAAAGAGCAAATTTTTTAAATTTTCTTTTTGTGATGGAATTGAAAAATCCATTGGTCACTCAGCTATTTTTTGCAACATATAGCAAACACAGAAATCCATCGAGCCAACTACAGTAGCAAGATCAAAAAACACCCCCCACCAAAGGTACGCTCACCATACACTAAGCTAATTGGTTACCTATAATACTACTACTGACTTTAAATCTGTCAGACATGTCGACATTGCTCTATAGGTATTACATTGTCTTCATCATAAACACCTAGTAAGACAGAAAATAAACTTCCTTATGAAAGGGAAGAGAGAAAACCAGACAAAAATATTACATGCAGCTTTGAACTGCTAATGTTTTTTTAAGATTAGCTGCTGGGTATGTGTTTAACTACGTAACGACATCAAATCCAAAAGGTGTCGATTACCAGTCACCCCTTGACCTCTGCTAAAGCTTGGTGACAGGCATCTCTCAGGTTCTGGTTCTTTTGATGTTTCTGGCTGAACACAGAAGTTTTCCTTCAGTCTCCCACATCATTCACTCACCTGCTGTGTGTCTAAGATCAGATTTTCGAAGCCAGGCATGTGAATTTGTGCATGTACATCTGCACACATCAACATTTGAAAATCCAGCTTGTGGTTCAAATGAAAAAAAAACCCACAGTCTTATTCCATTGTGAATTCTACAAATACCCCTGAGAAAGCTGAATGATTTATTGAAACGTTTGACAAAGAAACCACATACTGCGTTGTTTTGATGCATTAGATATGGGTCTGCTTTTTTTGAAGAAAAAAGCCTTTACTGTAAATCAGCAGCATGAAGAATTAAAACATGAAAACAAAAGCATATTATTTAAAGAACAGCCTGTTCCCTAAACTGTTACTGTGCTTGGTGCCAAACCACATTTTATGATATATCATGTAAAACCTCCTCTTGCATGTTTTACTGTTATGCTTTATATGACTTGGAGTGAGAAAACCCTGCTAGTTCTGTCTTAGACTTACCACTGCCGTCAAAACCAGGTCCACTTGTAGATCTGGATCACAGCATGACAACTTCATCCAAGGATGATGACTCTAAAAGAGGTGGAAAAGTGTTTGTTTACTTGGCAATGTTTATGAAAAGAAATCCGAGTTAACTAAAAATGTGAATTTACAGTGGATCTGTTACCCTTCATAAAACACTTGGTGGACACAGAATGACAATGACCTTGCTTGCAAAGTGCAACACTTACAAAGCAGGGCCGCTGCATTCTCGTACAGGCCTAGAAAGAAATGACAGAGACTTATGGTCGAATGTGAATTTACAGCATATCAACAGTAATTACCACTGGTATGCGAGTGAGTCTGGAGAGGTAAATGTGAAATAGTTTATTTCACACAGGGCTATGTTGTGTTGAATTTACAACAGAGTAACAAGCACACAGACAACTACTGCAGAGCAGCGCACGTTCGCCAACTCCACACTCAAATCTATGCTGGAATGTTTTGTTTATACGCCTCTATCCTCCATCACTACATTTACATTAATCCGTTTTCAAAATTCATCCTGATCAATTTTCCAACACATACCTGAGAGGGCAAGCCTAACTTTCAGTACTGTGGTAGAGAGAAGGGTTCAGCAGCCTTTTATAGATCTTGTTTCTAGTCTCTCACTGAACAAGCCCTAACTCAGAGATGCTCACAGGTTAGAAGAAAACAGGTCTGACAAGTTAGCAAGAAAAAAAAGGGCTGGAGCTGTTTGCACTGAGGGTGATGTAGACAATCAGAAGAAGGTATTTCAAGGGTAAATCTTTCTGTGCCTGTTAATAAAAGGGATTAAATGAAAGTGAAATAGAAAGTTAGGAATTGTCATTCATTCACCCCTATTGCCTAACAACTTTCCCTTTTGAGAAGGGCCTCATGTCCTGCCTGAGCTCAAAGTACAGGGAAAGATGTGAAACTTCCTCATGTAAAGTAACTGGGGCACAGAGCCTGAAGGAGTCACAGCCTAGAGCTGCAGACTGGTGGGTGAAAGAATGAAACTGAGATTCAATGTGCAGGGAGACTGAATAAAGAGATAAGAACTGGAGCCAAGGACAAGAAAGGACTTGAGCTATGGTAGAGGGAGGAAGCAGGCTAAAGGAGGATCTGGGACTAAATACACAAGGGAGCACCATGAGGCAGAAGGAAAGAAGCAAAAGGCTGGCTATCAAAAGGATGTAAGCGGAGCAAAGTACACTTGGAAGCCAATGGGGAAATCATGTGTAAAAGCTGCCATTGTTATTAACTGCTCCATTAGCTCAGATAGAGAATTCCATGCCATGGTACAAAAGGTCCCAGACTCAGGAGTGACCCACAGGGATGTCAGTGTGATGAAAGATCTGTTTTCCATTTTATTTACAAGCCTTTCAGAAAGATGACAGGCAGGAACTATACTAAAATTATAGATATTTCAATGCCAAGGACTCATGGGAAAAGAGATTACAGAATCAATGTTACTCCTTCAGCTGAAATTGAACTTCCCCTGTTCATATGCATTACATCTTTAATAATATAATCATGTGCTGATTTTTTCTAACAAGTCTCTTGCCTTATTCCTTGCATAGTTCCTTGCATTCTGACCTACTTTGGGATGAACCGGGGTGGTATAGAGAAGTAGACTCTTCTGGATCTCCACATACTGAGAAAGTGGAGGTAATAAAAGGGGTAGAGATTCTTGGAAGTGATAGGAAAGTTAAATCCACTTTAGACCGAGATCTGAATTCTCTAAGTGCCATTACTGAAGTCATCATGTGGTCATAGGCAAATCACGTAGTCAATGGTATATGGTCACTTACAAGTACCTCATTTTCAGGGGGCCCAAACTGATCCTCAGGGGTGAGATACATTGAAGTGCTGAAGTAGATGAAGCTGAGGACAAAAGAGAGCCATGCTAGGAACATGTAAAGTTCAACCTGGGTATTTCCATAAAACATTTATAATAAACTCAAGTATCAGTAAAAAAGCGGTATCAACTATGAGTACATTGAAAAGACGGATTTTTTTTTAGATAGACTGAAAATAGCAAGTAGCCAAAATCTAAAAATCTCTTTAGTACATATTCTTCCTGTGAATTCAGTGGATTTCAAGGAGCAAAATAACTGACTTCAATAACTGACTAATGTCACTCAGGTGATCCTATTGCTCCGGATTTTTACCTTGCTGCATTTTAAGAAAATAATGGTCATTAAGAACCCATCTTCTGTAGTTAATCCCAAATTACTGTATTAATATAAGGATGTAATGGTAATTATTGTAAAATAATTATAATCTTACATTAGGATGCTTTTCTTTTTTTCTTTCTGTACCTCATTTCCCTTCACCTTTTGTTGGTATAATGAAAATAAGTTAAATCTTGTTTGAAACATATATAAATGATACTGTAAAAAAATTCTGGAAAAGAGCTGAAGAGGAAGTTAATAACTATGGGCAGTAAACAAGTCCTGGGACCACACATTGAACTGTGAGGAAAAACAGAAGTGTGTCTGTACCATCGATCTCATATGTGAATAAAAAAACAGTCAAGTAAATGTTGCACAAGGCATACACAGAATGTGTACAGTCTTAATTTCAGCTTTCCAATGTCTTAAATTCCGCTTTCTAATGTTTCAGTCTTTGAAGTCCCCTGTCCTTTTAACATTCCTTAAATGTCATTTCACTGTACTTACGCTGTTTGAAATGAGAGATTTGTTTTCCCAAATGGAATTACTCACTATCAGTCCAGAGAGGGGAGAGGCTCTGGGTAGGAGAGAAAAGCTGCAGGATTGTAGCTCACCTGTTCAAAGCTCTTGCACAAGTGGCAGATCTTTCTGACCAAACTGGAAGATTTTTTCTCAGAAATGTTCATTCCAGAAGAAAGAGGTCTTCACCTGGAGGAAATCACAGAAAAGAGCTGCTGTAATAGTTTATTCCTGAGTAGCTTCGTGGGCTGTCCAGTCCCTATGCTTGGGTAGGGCCATGGTGGCAGGCACACCCCGCTCAAGAGGGAGGCACTTGTGCATTGCACAAGTGGTGCATGAGGAAAACATGATTTCTGAGGCAGCTTCAGTGAACTGTGGTTATACCAGAGCTGGGCGAAGGTGTAGGATTTATGCTTTTTCTTTCTGAAAAAGGGAAAACCACAGAAAGACATTGAAATGAAAAGGAAACAAGTAAACAAATGTGGTTTTACAGAATCTGAGGGACAATTTATCCTCAGCACAACAAGCAAAAACTTGGAAAACATTTGGAAAAGTCAGAAAACAAGTTAAAGTTGGTTGGCAGACTCTGACAGAGCTGACAGCTAAAACTACCCCTGGCACGTTGACAACAGTGTGGCATCAATCTGTGTGTAACAACCTATCCTTGAAAAACTCCATCCTGGATTTAAGCTAGCACTTCCTAACCTTTTCTCTACCCAGCCTGAAAACTGTGGCGCAAATAAAGTTTTCAGATATGACTTTTAACTCACTTACGAGCAGGGCCAGGGTCCCCCCGACCACCATTATGGCATCAGGCTCCAGCCGTGCTCCCGCAGGGGCCTGGCTCCCTCCCTCCTGCCTCAGACAGGCAGAGGCCTCCCCTTCCCAGCTCCCTGCTCACTCCCTCACTTGGGGTCCTCCACCCGCCCCATCTTCCCACTTTCTTTCTTTGGGACATGTTTCTGTCCTGTAAAGCAAGGCCAGGGCAGGAAGACAAGGAGCTTTCTGACAACATGGCTTCCCTCACTGTAACCCAACTCACTGCAGGCCGTGTGCTGCCTGAGGGGACCCTGAGCACCCTTCTCCCACAAAGTTGTTAGTTACTGCTGCAGGTTTATTATAAAGCTGCATTAGTTGTTCACACAAAGGCCAGCACTTGAAACCTGTGGCCGCCAGTGCCTGCGCCATGCAGGAGGAGGAAGCAGCCACAGGAGTTTGCTCACTATGGCTGCTGGGGGAGGGATGGGGCTGTTGCACTGGGTGAACCCAAAAGCCCCTCCTTGTCCTTAAAAGCCACACAAGTGATTCTCAGCACTGCGATTCCCTACAGTTTTCTGGCAACATAAGGGATCTGGAGTGTGCCTGACATGGGAAGTAGAAAGTTGTCACAGAGAAGTTTAAACTTAGGTGCAGCAGCAGCCATTTCTGAGTTGCATGGCGGTTTGAGGCGCACAGCTCCACAGCGTATTACATTGCTGTACGTTGTTGCTCAAAGGCGTATAAAGCAATGCCATGACACTGCTCTCTGTGAAATCTGCTACTGCATCCACCGTTTGCTGGTGATGGCCGAGACAACTCTATCTCCATACAGCTGTAAGGGCTTGCTCTGAGTCTTAGCAAACCATTGGCCATTAAATCTCTCCTGAGGTGTGGTGGCAGCGACAAGCACAGCCAGCCTTTACCCCCTGAAACTTCAGGCCCAAGAAAAGTGGGTTCAGAAACAATCTCTCCTGCTGCCATATAGGATGCCACGGAAGTTATTCTATCTGCATTGCTACTACACCTTAAAAATAGTCTTCTGTTTTGAGACTCTTCAGTGTTTTCAGATTATCTGTATTTGTACAGTTCTTTGGGTCCTAAGATTCCTATGTGTTTAGCTGGATGATACCCAGATAGCCTGAGTTGTCAGTCACTCTCACCATCTCTCCTATCCATCGCTTGAGGAGCTCACCTCACTTCTATGTACTTCTTTCTATAATATCCCCAAGTGATTCAGCTCAAACACCTCAAATACATTAAAGACATCCGTATGTGAAATGTCAGCTTCTATGAGAATGCAGCCAAAGGTTGCACTGCACAGCTCATATGCGTGCTATAATGAACATATTATTTTGATTACAAAATAAAGCTGTGCTTTCTCAGTCGTGGCACGCCTAGCTATCTTTTCCTGCTGCATGCCACGATAAGGTTGATACTTAGCAACTGATGGGGGGAAAATGAACTGCTAACATCTGTTTTATCATTTTTTGATGAATGAAAACTCAAATAGAGACCTTCGTTTTGCCTGAATCATTCAAAACAATGAAATTTACACAGGCTGATGTCATCTTGTGTTGCATTTCTAGCAAAGAGCTTACCAAATCATATTAAAGATACCGCTAAAAGAAAAAATATCTCATATATACTGCCACATAGACAACCTGTCATCCAGCCCAGCACACTGCAGCCTTTGGACTCTTGGCTGTTGTGTCAACTGGTCACTGTATTACACTTATTGAGGCATTTATCAGGAAAATGAAGATTACTTTTCTTTCCAATTTCTCGTGTGCTACAGCCATGTGAATAGTGGGTCTGTTTGGTTCCCAACTGCAAAAAACAAATAAAAATTCCATCTTTAACACTTAGGAAACTGTCTATTTTTAGTTTGGTTTCCTATGGAAACAAGGCATCTGTGATCAGGCTGTCTCTGTGCATGTATCTGTCCTTGTGTACCCCCTAATAATTTTTGAATCTAGTGGCCTTTTCCAACAAAGTATGATGAGAAGACAGGAGGTTCGAGGTAACTGAGTTCTAACAAATTGAATGGAAATTAGTGGCCAGATCAATGAACAAAAATTCTGGATGTTGCCCAGGTGAGAGAAGTCTGCAGTGTGAACTGACATCTCACTAGGCTCCAGAGAATCCATGGAGGTGAGAGCTGCAGTAAACACCACTCTACAGACAAGCCTCCGTCCAAGGTCATACTTTTATGCACCTCAAATTCATAAGAAACCAGATTTAATTCATTCCACTGCTCACACAAATATTTGTTTAATACTTGCAGAGGGCTCCCTTCACTCCTCAGTCAAAAGTTTAGAGTCGATTCTCCCCTTTCCTCGCAACCAGCAAAGAATCTAGCCCCAGATGTTTTAAAATTTGGCCTGTCTTTTGGGTTGGAGAATCAGAATCATGTGACACTAGTCTATGAAATTAAAGCTCCCCAGAAGATGTAGACTTCTGCATTAGAAACCTTCAGGGAATGCCTGGAAGCAAGATGTCTTTGGGAATCAACCAGTGAGGCCTGCGAGGACAAGAAAATAATGTAGGACTCGACTCTCATTTTTAAGCTGGTAATTAAACTATGTGAACATATTAAGAAACAAATGTGAAAGATGTGTTGGTTTTAGTTATTGGGAGAAGGAAGAGAAGAAATAGAATCTGCAGCAAGACATTATACTGAATAGTCCTTTGTATGGAAGTGTTGCTAACTTAGATTATCTTGGTCCTTTTTTGCTGAATCCATCTCTCGCTAGGTCTTCACCCTTCTCAGTATTGTCCAGAGCTGGAAAACAAGCAGCTGAAGTGTCTTTTGGGGTAAGGAAACTAGAACAGAACATAGAGTAGTTGATAGTACATCTGTAAAGTTTACTGAGATTGCAGACTAGAGACGTTCCAGTTGGCTCGGTGCAGGCTAATGCTAGAACTGCAGTCACTGAGGCAGAAGGTGAAGACACTCCCAACTCTCTCTCTGAGCTGGATCTGAATCTGTACAGCTATACTTCCACAATTTTGCATCAATTTCATAAGCAGATGCAAGGCAGAGCTGCTTCTGGATCTATTTACTCTAAGTACTGTGTAGAGACTTACTGGCCCAAGCTGGTGCTTGCTTGGGGCTCTCTGCACTGTGCTCTACTGTACAATGAAACACGTACAAGACGTATGAGGAGCTGCGACTGTAGATGGTGTGTTACTAGGTGAGCTAGCAAGGCTAGCAAATCGGGGAGAATTGCAGCTTCCCCCTTCCCTGGAAACCAAATGTTCTTCAAACCCTGCTAAGGTCTGCAGAGAAATTTCAGCTGATTTGTAGCTCTTTTCTGCTTTCTAGACTTATAAGAAACAACTCAGCATCCTGGGAAACAAATAAGCCTTTCAGTATGGAAACGGTCTTCCTAACAGGGAAACATCCCGGCTGTAGAGATGCTTCCCTACAGTTCTGACAGCCGACTTGTCTCTCTCTTTGTGGTGGTCACAGGACCTCGGATGGATGGGGATGATGAGGACATTTATCTTCTCATAGTGTACTAAGGAGGAGGTCCCATGAAGTAAAGATTTTGGATTTTCCCCAGACTAATATTACAGTTGTCATTTCTACCATGTAGCAGTCCGCTGTTGCTCCATCCTGTTCTGCGTAATGTGCCAGCAAAATCAGTTACACTGCTTATTTGCTGTTGTATGGGCATTACAATTAGAGGTTTCCTAATATCTGATCTTTTATGTGGAATAATAATGAAAGCCTTTGAAAAAGGAAAACAGGCAGACGTATTTTTGAGACCATTTGCCTGACACTGAAAGGTAATGTCTTTTAGTTGTATAGGTTTTTTCCTTTCTGATTTCCACAACAACTTTACCATAATTCATTCCAAAAAAGAGTTTAGAAAGCAGTGGACATAATTAATATATTGATCTAGTTTTCCATTATGTTGTTATCACAGGTGAAAAATGTGCTTTTGATGAAATCGTTGATTAAAACTACAAAAAAATCCATTATATCTAGCTTAGTTTTCCTTACCTAATGAAGCGGATGGATATAAAATGAAGGAATACCATATTGACCTTTAGTAGAAATATATATGGCATATAACTTGATACGTCTAAGGTAATTAATATTAATCTGACCTTTTTATTTTCTGGGCTAGAGTTCTGTTACTAATAGCAGCTACATAATGTGTTGTACGTTTTCGCTGAACGGGTCACACTCTCGCTACGAGAAGGAAAATGTGGATTAGCTGAGGCTGTTCTCAGCATCTCCCAGACTCAGGACGGGAAGGAGGAACAACCCTGTCTTCCTTGCCAACCCTGGTAGGTCAGGAATGGGCATAGAGCTTCTTCCATGGGCAATAGGATTTAAACGAGGAACACCAGACTGTTGGCCAGCGCAAGAAAGTGTGGAAACAGTTCAAACAGGATACTGGACGGTTAAGACTGTCCCAGTCCTGTGCTAGTCACTGCCCCTGAGCCGGGACCATTCGTACACTTGGTTTGCCCAACATCTAACATGATAATACAGCAATGTTATTTTATGTGATAAGGTAGTGGGGGGGGGTGTAAGAAGGTGAGTACGGCTCACCTATCATGGAATTACTGAAAAACTTTTGCTTTCAAAATTCACGTTGACTCTAGGACAAATTAACTTTAAGAACAGACAGGTCCTAACACAAATGCAGGGAACTCTGTGATAGGCTTTTAAAGAACGTTCTATTCATAAGCATTTTTTCTAACTATCGAGTGATTGGCCTTTTTTTAAGATTTATGAAAAATCCTGGCTTTTTGCTGCATTATTTAGTAGCAGCTTTATATTGGCATAACAATATGACCGTGCCTCAGTTTCTCCTTGGTCATTTTTTTAATGTTAGCATTTTGATCCTCATCAGAAATCAGATTTTTTTTTTCCAGGAAAAACAAAAGAATCCAAAGCAAAACCCCATTCTCAAGTGCAGATCTTTACAGTCAAGCTAGCATGCCCAGTGCTGTCTCTGTGTTGATATCTGCTACAGCTCATGAACTCTTAAAGGGCATTTGTGTTGCCAACCTTCGGTCAAAGGTGCCCTCTGAGACCACAAGGATGTGTGGAAAAATGTTTAATCTGCATTGGGCAATTCTAGCTATTAGCTGAAGTAGTTCTGTTAATACATACCTCAGCAGCAAAATACTCTCCAAATGTCAAAGGGGTGAAGATGGAGACAAATCCTTATCCCCTGCCTCTTCAAAGCATGTCCAGCTTTCTCAGTCATCTGAGCGCTGCCTATTTCTACCATGTTTCTTTTTCTACTCCGTTTCTACCATGCTGCTTTGTTTTCCCATGGCATTACTCCTCTCCGTGCTGTGAGTGCCACCAGGCTGACCCCAGACACTTCTGTACATACAGTATGCTGCATAATAACACAAGAAGGCTCCACATTTCCAAAAGGAAATGTGTTCTTTATTAGGAGCACTGGTTAGAGCTAAGCTGTGACTGCAGCAGGCGCTCCAGCCATTCTCATTCAGGCTGAATCCTTGGGTGCCTTCACTCGTGCAGCCCCTGCTCCTCTCTTCAAATTCGAGACAGGCTGTTATCAGCACTTGTCTGCCTGCTATACAGACCACATGGAAAGGCTCCCCTTTCGCAGGATCACCACCTATAACATGTTTCTCAGCTTCAAATTTTTTCCCTGTTCCTTACTTGACTGTACTTCAGTGAATTACCCTATGCTCCTTTCCAGGGTCTGTGACTTCTCCCTTAAAGTCCTATTAAATTCTCCCTTTTCTCCCACTCCGTTCACTGTCTTATGGACACTTACACCACAGACTCTTCCTCAGTCCCAGTTTCTTGCTTATTATCATCTTCCTGTTGCATACTTTGCCTGGCTTTCATCCCACAGCATTCTGATCCCCTCAGGATCAAGAACATTGCCCTGCTTTCAGTTCTTCTGGGCCTATTTGTATATACATATGTATACATATATATATATATATTCCTAAGACTAGATAGTTATGCAAACTGCGTATGTTCAATCCATAAATAAAATATTTTGAGAATATTTTTATATTTCTGTCTCTTCACAATCAGCAGCATAACAATCTCTTCTTTTAAAGATGCTTGCAACTCTTTTTCTGGCTAATATAAATAATGTAAATAATTCATGTATTTAGTAATGATAAATATTCATATTTCATTTGAACCAGACAGTGGTCGTCTAGATTAAATTAAACTGCTTTGGATTCAACAGCTGGCAATCTTCACATGCTAAATAAGGGATTTTAGTCATACTTTATTTAAAGTATAGAACTACCAGAAATGGGAGGTGAGGAGGAAAGGAAATGGACTCTTTTACCCAAATATATAACACATCTGTCTATTGACTGTACTTTCTTCAGAGTTTGCTACAAGCAAATACATTTATTTCTGGACCAGACTAAATAGGTGCTGAAAGGAAGAATACAGTTTGCATACTTTACAAGCATAGATAGTTATGTCAGACCCTCTTATCGTGTTTGGAGTTCAATTCTTAGTGAGTTGTATTCCTCTTGCCTGAGGAAGCTTGGTAATTCTGGGGGCCATTTGAAAAACAACAAACCAGTTAAAAAAAGAGTAATAGAAGTCTCTCCCCCAAAGTAACCAAGACCTTTTCTTTGTATTATTAAACTCTTCAGCTGCTTTTTCATTCGTCCAAAATCTTTGTTACTAATCAGAAACAGGAACATCATAAGCATGGAGCAGGAGTGAATTTTAACTGTGGGAGAGATGTAGGGATTCTGCTTTGATCGTTTGGAGAAATGGTGGTTTCCTTCCTACCTGTTCCAATCAATTGGTGCAAATACGGGGCCAGGGTGGGAGGAAAAGTGCTTATGCTTTCTTTCTGTTTTTCCTTGGTGTTCGTCTACCTTCCTAAATCTGTAAAATAGGCTACTGGGCAGGAGGCCTGGGAGCTGACGGACATTTTCTTACTCAGGAAGTTGGAATGCACATGGCTGTAACAGTTCTGTGCACTCTACATAAACCAGAAAAATTCAGAAGTGAAAAGCAACTTGTGCTTCCTAACCAGATGAGGGAGAACCACCAGCCTTTAACAAATCTCAGGCCATGAGCTCTGCAGAACAGGACAGAGAGAACTCTCCAAACAGTTGCTCAATGCTGTGTATATCTTCATGAGGAAAAAGTTGTATTTTTTAAGCCAGCCTGAGCTAAATCATGTTAAAATCCTGCCGAAGACAAAGCAGTTGTATTTTAACATGCATTATCTAGTCAAAGTTAATAATGGGCTTATTTCCAGGAGTTCCTTGGCTAGATAACATGAATTAAAACTATATGTACTGCATTATGTTACTGCATTATGATAAAGATAGGGCATGTGTCTTTCTGTTTAGATCAGGCTATTCTGGACTGGGCCTGCAAAGTATGAATGTAATTTCACAGGTAGGTTGTTTAGGCAGTCAAATTATTTTCTGAGTTTTCTCTGATTTCCAAAAGAGCTGGAGACGAGGATAATGGGATGCTTGGTGTCAGAATATGGGGGGAACGAAGTGGGGGGATCTTTGGGTCAGTGGGTTCCCTAAGAGGCTTCCTCAGTTTACTGGCAGCAGCCTTTTAAGTCACAGAGACATTCATAAATCCTTTGTGCTGTTATTTTTCCTTGCTTCTTGTGTTCTTTCCAGCATTCAGCAGGATTTAGGGCAAGTAGGATGTGTCAATATTGGGAGGCAAAGACTGAAATGGCCAATGGAAACATTCTTCTTATGCACGCTCACCATAAACCATTTGCAGGTGGGCCGTCTGGAATCACAGCCATGACTTTGCCTGGTGTTATTTCCTCATTTGTTGTTTTCTCCATCTGCTCATTTATTTTCCTGGTTATGGTCTTCTTCTTTCTGTCTCCATTTCCCTCTGCTCATTTGTATAAGTAGAAATATCCTTCCCTCCGGCAACTGTATAATATGCTTTCTCTTTTATGTATATATTTGGCTTGCAAATAGGTAGCTTAAAAGGCAGGGACAAGACAGAGAAGCCATCATCAAATTCCAGCAGATTCTCCATGTATTTAGACTATATTCCTGCAGATTTTCTCATCTTTTCCAGAGAAATGTTTTTGGCCATGGCATATCACAAAGTAAACACACAGTAATGAAGCTTTATTCAGGACAGGTTCTGTGAAATAGGAGACTGATGCAGAGAACACAACACACAGTAAGTGCAGGCTCAGTTACTACCTCACTTGTGCACAGCAGGGATGAGGAAAGACTGGGTTTGCTCAGCAAAGAAAGTACTTTGCAAAATATACGGCTTCTTGAAAAAAAGTAGTTACATTTTTTTGTGCCAGTTGTGGGGTCCTTCTGCTCTATTTATGCTTCTGATTTGCCAAGGAGAATTGCAGAGAAACTGAAATCTAACCCACCGTTCTTTCCTGGGTTGTGAAGATACTGGGTCTGACCTCTTAGATAGTTTAAATCAGGAGCAAATTAGTGCATACAAAGGAGCATAAGGGGTGGGAGCAACCTCTTCTCTGTCAGATGGTGGTGAAGTCTACCGTACTCTTAGTTTCCTGATAAATCTGCTGTTTCAGAAAAGTGTGTGAGTGTGATATTAAAATCTGTTATTTTTATTTTCAGCTACCTATTCTGACTGGAAGTGATTTGTGATCTGCAACACTGGGGAGCTGCTGGAGCCTGGTGGATAAGGCGCAAGCCTGGGTTGCTGGTGATGTTGACTGAATGAACTGTTTTCTCCCCTAAAACTTACAGGTTTTGAGAATGATTTCAGAATTTCCCCCTAGAAAAGGATTCTCAGCTTTTCCACAGACCAACTGTCTGACCTCTGGCCAACTCAGTTACCTTTATGCACCTCTCGCATTCATCCCATCTGTTTGGACTTCAAGCTCTTGAGAGCAGCCATTGTCTCTCAAAGTGTATTTATTTTGTACAGTACCTAGCACCGTGGGGCTCCTGCCTCAGTTGGAACCACTGGGTGTGACTGTAATGTAAATACTGAGTAATAATAATAGCATATGTGGGGGTGTAGAAACAGGGAGAGAGAGAAAAATATTTTCCCCATTCTTGTCTGCTTTTTGTTGTTGTTCTATTTCCTATTCACAGAAAGCATACAATACTGATTAATGAAAAATTTCTGGCTCCAGTTCAGTATCTGGCTTCAGTACATTTGCTATTTGATATCTGAGATATGTACAACATGTTCACAGTGAATTCTCCAACTGAAAACAGTAGAGTTCAAACCAAGTCAATTAATTCACAGAGTGAATGGATTCAAGCCCAGATTCTCGTGCCTTGTGGAGGCCTCTTTGAGTCTCCTGCCAAAAGATATCTGTTTATAAATGCAGTAAACGTAACTATTTGATACTTATAGCTCTTACAGCCTTATGTGATTTTTTCCTTGTTATGGCTGATCTCTGATAATTGAGTTACATTTTGCAGACATTTCAGGCATTCTCTGTCTCTCTGCGCTTTCTTCCCCCCCTGGCGCTACAGCTCAGCCAGTGCTTTGGACGGTTTCACATTTCCTTTCTCTTTGTTGCCTTGGATATTCTGCTGAAGCAAGGCATAACAAAACTGTATCCAAAATCCATACGTACTTTTAAGCCAGGCTCCGTCTTGAACCTGCTTTGTGGCTCTTGTCTGTAAGAAACCTTACCATTTCTGCAGGAGGAGAGGACAAATAAAACCTTACCATGAAAATGACGGTTGTGTTCTGCATTGATGATCCAAGAACATTAATAATAAATTTTGTTGAGCAGTATCTCTCATCCCTAATGTTCATGCATTTAATCAACTGATGTATATAGTACAGTAGGCATTTCTGAAAAACATTCATCACTTATGTGGAGCATAGCAGGTAATGTTATAAAACCAAATAGTAAGAACAATATGTGAGGAACATCTTTATTCACATGAAAATTTAAGTTAGAACAATGGGGAGTGGAAATTTGGGCAGGGCATACAGGCTAGCATTTCTTTTCTAACAGGAAACATTCTGGATTTCTTTCTTTTATTCTTTAAGTCTTGTTTTTGTTTATTTTTCACCTCCTTGTTTTGACCTTTCCTTTCTTTCTCGCTCCAAGTGAGGGTGCCCCAGGGCTCTTAATTGTGCTCTCCTCTCTTCTCTTCATACCCTTTGCCCGTTTTTTAATCCAGCCATTCAGCGTGTTCACCTCCTATCTTTACACCCGCTGTCCTCTGACTTTCTGCTCCCGAACTGTTTCCAATCATCCATCTCAGAGCATGGACATGTCTTCCTGGCTATTTTGCTATAACTGACATGCTTTATAGACAGAAGTTAACTCCTAACATATCCTTAATATTTCTCTCATCCTGTTTGTTCTTTATGATCCTTGGCTGCACCAGTCTTCCCTTGCTGCTCAGGTCTTCAGCCTGGCATGAGCAGGTTTGATTCATTCCAGTCTTTGGCCCAGAAAGCAAGGAATTCCTTTCCATCTCATGGACTTCTCAACCATTTGATCCAAAGGAACGACACCAGTAAAGATGATTTTCCTTGCCTATTCCTCTGACAAATTCTTCTAACTACTCATTCTATTTTACCTCAACGTCCCTACTATTTCCTTAACCTTTTGGATCCTTCCTTACCTTCATTCCTGCTATGTTCTCACCTCTTTTGCTGCAGTACCCATCTACTCCTGCTCCACCATGGTACCTAGACAAGCTGCTCATGAACCAGTGTCTCATATGAACAGCTCTGATATTTATATTGTTTCTCATCAAGCATAGTGCACTGAATGCCACTGTCTCCTTCTGGTTTGCAAGTTTCACCACTGTGATAATAACAAACTAAAATCAGTCAGTGAATGAGACCTAGAGAGGCAGAAAAGATTAGTAATATCCATATTTTAAAAGTACATTAAAAATGCATACACCTTTATATTACACACACCCCTACCCCCACACCCGTCCCCCAAGTTCTATGTACTCTTTCTATTCTGAATTGCAGGATTTGTTTCTTTTTATGCATGTCTGCAGCACCCAGCACAATGGAGTCCCATTCTACTGTATTATCATAAATACTGCTGAGAAGCAGCTGTAACGGATGAGTACTCCCTAACGCTATGTTCAAGCATTAGAATGCTGTAGTTAGCCACCTAAAGAGAGGTAATGTGAAGCTGGTACAACATCAGATGAATGTATATTGTCCTAATGTTTTTAGACTAGGAATTCGAGGACAGTTGGAAGCTGCCAGAAGTTCTGGAATGGCCTCACCTAAAGGATTCTGTTTCAAGAACAACTTAATGAATTAATGAAAGAGATTGTAAAACAGGATAATGTCAATCTTGAAACCACTGTTTCTCATCATGAAGCTGAGGGTATTTCATTTGTTGATTCATTATTTGCAAAAGGCTAGTAAAAAAAGATTTGATCAGTGAACATGAGTTGTGTTGTACTTTTGTGGTATTTAACTAATGCCATGCTTTAGGGCTCCTACTTTCCTCTGTAGCACCAGAAACTGGCTAGATACGAGACGCAGTATGGAGTAGATGATATGTAGTATCTAGAAGTCTAGTATCTAAAGAAGTTTTCCTGTTTGTAATGGTGCATCTAAATTTCTTACGTTGATGGGGGGGTTTAGCTGAATATGCTCAGCTCACGGGATCTGGAGTCAGTCCTGTTCCCTCCTGCTCCCATTCGATGGCAGATAGCTTTCCACTCTTTCACAGCAAAGACCTGCAGCTTGCTTGTGGTATTTGGGAGGCACTTTGCATCAAGTGAAATGGATGACCTATGTTCCGTTCTGGCTTCGGCGTCCGTGCTGGGTTTATCCGCCCAGAAGCATTGCAGCACACAGCCTTTCCCAGCAGCTCCCGTCGCCGTTCACCAGCCGTCGCCTGCCCGCGTACGAAGGCAGTCAGGCTGCGCTTGGCAGATGCTGCTCAGCTGATGGGATCCCTGCTAAGGGTGCTATAACCTTCAGCAGGCAGTAGCGCTGCTGTCAGCGCTAGCATGCTTAGCTGTTATTTGTGGTATATTTCGATAAGGAAAGATAGCTGAGGAAATAAGTGTCAAAACTTAAGTCATTTCACATTGTAAACTGTTGAACTGCTTTAATCCTACAATAGTTCTGCTTCTTTCAGTTTATTTAAGTTCAGTCACAGCTAGAAAATCAGTTCCTTGGTATTTCTGCAACCACAAGTAAACCTTGCCAGCAGCAAGAAAGAGGGGAAAAGGTGAAGGGTTGAAAGAGTAAAGCCTAGGAAATAATGAAATGTCAGCATTACTTGCTGCTGGTAGCAGATCTTTAGCAAACGAGTAAAGAGAAATAAGATCACTTTAAGCAGCCAGGAATAGAAAATCTAAGAAAACTGTTTGAACCCTGGGACAGTACTCCATCACAAGCAGTTCCCGGGAAGGTGCAGGAAGGCTTTTGTCAGAAATTCAGAGAACTCAAGAGCAATTCCTTTTTCCATTTCTCTCCTTAGAGCACTTATTAAGGTTTTTATTCTAAATCTGCCTTTCTTTGTCTTGAGGAATTCTCCTGATTTTTTTCCTAAGATAAACCCTTCTGTCTACTAATGTAAAAAAGGCATCCAACAGATTCTGCAGTGCACTTACCTTGCACATATATAGGTAGAGTTTCATCCCATCAGTGCTCATGTGTAGTAGAATATGCTTACATAGCAACCTACGCTTTCCCTCCTCCTGCTTAGGAAAGCACCAGTATCACATGGTCAGAGCATCCCACCACATACCACGGACACTGTCTAATTGAAAACATGTGAAACCGAATATCTGGTCATCAGCCTCTAGCTGAAATGGATTTTCAGAAAACTTTTCAACAATTTCAAATAAACAAAGTATGTTGATAGACAAGTTCTGAGCAGGAGGGAGAATGTCTAAATTCATCCATTTTAAGCTATGAATTAATCATAGCTTCAGAAACAGCTTCTGTCATGCCACAGGTTTGATGTCTCCCTCCCCAAATTTTACTCATACCTTCCCTTCCTTTCATCCTGATGATTAGAGCCTCCCTTGGGATGTCTGCTCCAAGACATGCATATGTAAACAACCACATTTATTCCAGTTTCTCACAGACCCTCTCTCCCCTTTAGCCTAGAGGTCCAAAATGCAAAAGCTTTAAAAGTCTCCATGAAATGTCTCTGTCCAGCTGTCTCTTAGACAATTTGCCCTCTTCCATGTCTTGCTCATCTCTTTCCAACCCTTTACTCAATGTTTCTTTTGTCCATCACTTTATTTAAAAAATTCTATCTCTTCTCGTTACATATTAGTGGATTCTGTCATGTTTATAGTCAGCTATTTTAAATTTTGCTCATCTTTGCTCTACTCTCTTCAGTGTTTTTAAGTAGATGATGGTTCATAAAAGTATGCAGTAATGTGAAAAAGAAAAAAAGAAATGAAACCGTCAAATAAAGCTAAGAGTGAGGCTGAGACCTATTTGCAGATGTGCAATAAAGTCAAAAAGAAGCTGATTTGAGGGGATAAATTATTCATAGCTAATTATTTGCTCTTCTTTAATGCTAAATATCCTACATTTCAGCCTCCTGCAGGCAACTCAAGCAGTAATTCCTGAGTTTCTTAACAGCAACAACCACACAGAGTTTTTGAAGTGGTTTTGGTCCCTCCGGGTTGACAGGTGCTACATGAAAAGCAAACAGGATATTGTTATTAAGACTCTCGAGAGTTTGAAGCATGAAGTCCTGTAGAACAAGCTGAGATTGTATCTTCAAAACACACATTATTACAGCTTCATCATACTCGTAGGCTCCAGGCTGTTCTTTCGGCACAGACTTGAGCAAAGAGCAGGGTGTCGGTTGCTCTGCCTTGGGGGCTTGGTGACTCCAGCTTGGGGCTGAATTGTAGTTCATCGTCTGCATCTGCAGTACTGTGAGGAGAGAAGAAGAGAATGGATCATTTGTCTGCACTGCACCAAGAGCTGCTGGTTCTCCTATGCACATGCTGACTTTGCTGTTTGCCCAAAGAACAGTGGGTGGACTCTGGTTTCTGGTCTTTCTCCTTGCTTTCCACCTGCCCTGGAGTAGGTAAAGATTGGGCACAAGGCTCCATTTTCTCATATAAAAGGCAAGGTGCATCTTGTCTGGTTAGACCTGCAAGTTTTTTCTCCAAACGCATAGTTCAAGTCTCAAACTGACCGTGTATGGTCCTTTTGGCTACGAATATTCTGCACTCTGGCCTGTTTTATTCAAGCAAGTTGCTACCTCCTTGTTATCCTGTAGTTCAGATTATTCCAAATCCAGAATGTAGCTGTCAATCGCTGAGCTAAACTGTACCTATGTAATATACATTATCAGTTCGTTAGAGTTGTAAATCCAATGTAAAGATTCTAGTGGGAAAAAACCTTTCCTTTCCTTTCCTTTCCTTTCCTTTCCTTTCCTTTCCTTTCCTTTCCTTTCCTTTCCTTTCCTTTCCTTTCCTTTCCTTTCCTTTCCTTTCCTTTCCTTTCCTTT
>Ga0065711_1002531_pt1 | contig 62461 bp, 31 predicted proteins | sample Hoacrofraction12_FD_59098 | JGI IMG/M metagenome (GOLD analysis project Ga0065711, IMG submission 59098) | Hoatzin crop microbial communities from Cojedes, Venezuela - Epithelial fraction 12 v2 (version 2) | ecosystem: Host-associated > Birds > Digestive system > Esophagus > Crop | place... | reverse complement strand
AGGGCAAATGCAGGGTCCTGCACCTGGGGAGGAACAACCCCATGCATCAGTACAGGCTTGGGGCGGACCTGCTGGAGAGCAGCTCTGTGGAGAGGGACCTGGGTGTGCTGGTGGACGACAGGTTAACCATGAGCCAGCAATGTGCCCTGGCTGCCAAGAAGACCAATGGGATCCTGGGGTGCATCAAGAGGAGTGTGGCCAGCAGGCCGAGGGAGGTTCTCCTTCCCCACTACTCTGCCCTAGTGAGGCCCCATCTGGAGTATTGTGTCCAGTTCTGGGCTCCCCAGTTCAAGAAAGATGAGGAGCTCCTGGAGAGAGTTCAGTGGAGGGCTACAAGGATGGTGAGGGTACTGGAGCATCTGTCCTATGAGGAAAGGCTGAGAGAGCTGGGCTTATTTAGCCTGATGAACAGAAGACTGCGAGGGGACCTCATAAATGCTTATAAATATCTTAAGAGTGGGTGTCAGGAGGATGAGGCCAGACTGTTTTCAGTGGTGCCCAGTGACAGGACAAGGGGCAACGGGCACAAATTGAAGCATAGGAAGTTCTGTCTGAACACGAGGAAGAACTTCTTCCCTCTGAGGGTGACGGAGCACTGGAACAGGCTGCCCAGGGAGGTTTTGAAGTCTCCCTCTCTGGAGATATTCAAGACCCGCCTGGACATGTTCCTGTGCAGCCTGCTGTAGGTGACCCTGCTTCGGCAGGGGGGTTGGACTATATGACCCACAGAGGTCCCTTCCAACCCCTAACATTCTGTGATTCTGTGATTCTGTGAAAGGTGATAGTGAAGTCCTCTTAGGGATTATAATGAGTCAGATCATGGAAGATGAATTCGTCTTTCCAAAACAGAAAGCTGAAGGTCTGATACCTGCCTAATTTATGAATTTTAACAGCTTGAAAGGCTTTTTCCCAGCAAAGTTCTAACTCCACTAGTAAACAAAGCAATTAATGTCTCTGACGTACATTTTTCTGTCATCGCAAATAAATATGAATGCTTACATTTTTATTGTGATATCTCCATTCATATGACTCTCTTAATGGATGGAAATTGAGCACCTGCTTGTGGCATGAAACATTGTTAAAATCCTTGAGTGAAATCTTTGTGATGGATCGCCATTGTCAAATATTTTCTGAATGAGACAAATCCCAAACTAATCTGCAATCTGCAATCCAAATGTGATGGGCTCATGGATCATAAATCTGCAGAGAAATATGCCTCCATTCTCCATCAGTCAATAAACAAACGTGTTATTCATACTTTTCTGCACAGGGGCTGCAGTAAAGGTGAGTGAGAAATTGGACAGAGTGTAAAAGGCATTGTGTGTCTTTGAACTCAAATGGATTTCAGGAACGTATCTGTTATTTACATGTGACAGAAAGCATTATGCACAGTATATGCACTATGTAATCTATTCAAGTGTATATTGTACTTGTTTAGAGCGTATTCTGGAAATTATATGAGTTGTGAATATCAGTCCCACAAAACTATGATATAATAAAGGATCTTAACTGGAAGTATGGAGCAAGCAACAAATATCTTCCTAGGCTGTAAGAAATTACGGTGTCAGTATGAGTGAAGAATTTTAGCCAGTCAGAGACCAGGAAAATAGAACTCATCATGTTCCAAATATCCTCGGAGCAGCAAATAAATTGCACTTAACTGTTCTTCAGCCCAAAGTCATAAACATCAGTTGGACACATCAAATGGATGGGGCACTCCACAGGGCAAAGAGCTTTGGTTGGTTTTTCTGAAAGTTGGTTTTGCTCCACTTTTTTCTATACAAATGTGCCTTTTTTCCCTAATTCAATCACAGAATACTGTTTGGCCCATGATATGCTTCGTGATGTGACCCCAAATTCCTTCTGCCCAATACATGTTACCTTCAAGTTCTGCGGGTGGCTTATGTTTAGTTTTCTTTCACAAACTGTGCCTGTAGGGAGTCAATTGAGATAGTCAAATGTCCGTGATAGAACTAAAGCAATGGGTAGTGTCTATGCTGGAAACAATATTTTGTGTAGTGTGTGTGGGTATCAGGAAGATGGCAGCTGGTAATATTCAGTGTCACATGACTTTTGTTCCAGTGTGACAAAAGGAACTTCTGAAAGACCCAAATAGGAAAAGAAAAATTTTTAAAGTAATTAAAATAAATGAACAAGTAGGTCTCAGAAGAACGAATGTTAAAAGTAGGATGATGTGATTTCATGTTTGTCTGTTCAACTTTCTGAATAAATGCAGTAAATTCTCAGATACCTTTTCACTGAACTGGGGCATCCACAAGCACAGTTTGAGACCTGAAAGGTTGGGCTTGCTTCTTGCTCCCTTACGTATTGTGTTCAGCAACAGATGTTCCGCAGTAACACTGAAGTAGCATCTTATATTTCCATAGGCTTGCATATGAGTGACTATGAAGAGATGTACTTGATGGATCACGAGATCTATTACTTTTTCATTCCCAAGCAGACCGGATTAAACTATTAAGACGCACAAGTACAAACACGAGGGCCATTGCATAGAGAGATGCTATGTTATGCAGCTGTGTGGAGTTTCAAATCACAGTTTTTTTGCTAATGGCTTGAAAAACTAGCCTGCTTTTTTCGTGCTGTTCCCATGAAACCCAAATTATTGGATGGAAGATGGAAGAATTATCTATCAGTTTCTCCTTCCGCTTGTTCACGTAACACCATGTCATGCAGAAGTCTGGGCAAATTGTCTTCAGTATCTCCACTTCTGGAATGAGAGAGTTAATGTGAATTTTGACCATATTACTGATTTCATATTTCTGTCATTTCACAGCATTGCCTCTTGAAGAAACAACATCATGTTGCAGCTTTTCCTTCCTAGTGTTGGGAAATTCATGAGATTGGAGAGTCAGGGAGTGATATCTCTGTCAAGACTGTCCCTCTGTGCAGACCTCTTGTTCTGTTCAACCTACACCTCTGTTAAATTACTGGGAACAAACATATAGCTAGATGGTATCTATGACTGAAATGGCTGTGAGTATTTCATGCCGCTAATAACTGACCTTCTCTTTGAAACTGTGGCAAAACTGACATAGCTGTGTTACTGAGTTAAGAGCTCCCACAACTTTCTGATGTAGAAATAAGACACAACCACTTGAAAACAGGCTGCTTTACTTTAAAGGCTGTTTCAGGGAATTTCTATAGAAAATCACATCCTTTTCTGCCAAAGGTGGATGTCAACCACACCACCCACTGATCTTGTTTCAGGGAATTGTTCATCTGAGTACTTAATAATAATTTTGATGGATTTCATCACACCATGGTTTTAGAAATCAGTTAACAAACTCTTTTCCTGTACAACTGAAATAAAATTTAATTCAGAAGCATTGCCTTAACATGATCATTAGTTAGCGTGTTTCCTCAGCCTGTCCAAGTTTATTTACACGAGAAAAATGTCTGCTTCCTTTACAGCTGAAATGGAAATTGAGTCCCATAACCTTCAGGAAATTAAAAAACATAACTAGCTGAAGTTAGAATATTAGAGTATTTTCTGATACAAAATACTTTGGTATGTATACACGTTCCACGAAATTTCTCAGTAAACAAGCAAATAATCCATATGCGACCTTTTGTCGCATTTCAGCATCTCAGTTAAGCTCCCAGTTTCCTGAGGAGTCGACATTTTGTTTAGGACAAGTGGTTGAGTCAGGTTAAAGTGTTTGCTGAAATCAAAATGTGAAACCAGATGTTTGACCCTAATATATGCCATGAAATGAACCCCACTTTTATTTTTTCCTTTTTGGCATGGCATACTTTTTCTCTTTTCTTCTTTTCTCTTCTTTTTCCTCCTATTTTCACCTATATCTTATTAAATGTAAAGTTGAACTTGCGCATTGCTTTGCTAATGTCGTAAAATAAATTCTAATATCTGGAAGACATTTTAAGAGGTAATCATCATGTGGTAAAGGATCTGAACATTTCCAGGTAGCCAAACTGAGAAAACAAAATAAACTCCTTTAATTTTGAACCCCTTCTGAAAGTGGAGACAAGTGACGTAAAACCTTTTTTCTATATACACAATCTTCAAGGTTAACTTTTGGTTTCTCTCTGGTAATTCGTCCACAAAGCTGCAGAATGAAAATGCAGACCAGGAATTAAACCAGAAACAAATATTCCTGCTTGTTTTCTATTAATTTGCTGGCTGTCACAAAGCAATTTTTATGCTATAATTTCCAATGCAAATGATACACTATTGGAGTCCAAATCTTTTAGATCACTGTATACTTTCGTATTATGTGAATTCCCCAAAGCAGTTTCATTATAATCTTAAAAATAATGAAGCAGATAATAGCTGCTCCCCCTTTTAACTGTGTATTATCATCCAACTCCCAGAAGCATTCTGATATTTTCAAAATTTGTGGTGCCACTAGCTGTAGACAACTGCCACTTTCAAATATCTTCTTACTTCCCTTCTGATGTGGGCAGTGTCCGTGCTTGCAGTCCTGCCAAGCTGTATCATTTTAGCCACCACTGGATAATTTTGCTGTTTAACTCAGTGTTACAATCAAATGACAAAGACTGCAGTGAATAATACTACAATGCCATTTCTGTGGCAGCCACTTTACTATTTCTATACAGCAAAAATGTTTCAAAGCTTGAGGGTTTTGTGGCTTTTTTTCTCCTTGAGGAGGCATAAGTTGCAGTAAACCCTACAGTAATTCCTGCTACTTTTATTCACTTATGCAAATTAATTCCTTCACTCATTCTAGAAAGTATAAAGAATTTTTTAGGATATGTACCTGGGCTCACTGAGGGATTGTTTCCACAACACTAATTGTTTTAATTGTGGCAGTAATTTAATTTAATTTTTGAAAGATGTAACTCAACCAACGAAATACATATAATGGAGATATCAGTGTCAGGTCATACTCACTTTGTCTGCTCTGTCTGTCATGTCCACTGGATCACCAGGCTCTATGTGATGTGCCTGAGATAGTAAATATTTAGTATATGGTGGAAAAATTGAGATAAAATTGTACTTATCAGTTTTTCTTGTAATTTCCTGTTGTTTCCTCATCTCTGCAGCCAGATTCTTCTGTCTTCAGACTTCAGACACTGCTTGGTCTGAAGAGATCTCCACTTCACAATTTTTACAAGACTTGAGGCAACCTGGTTCTCAAACTCTCACTCAGCCCTTGTCTCACTCTCAAAGGAAGCTTGTTTCCCTTGCTAATTACACTGCACAGCTCTTTACACAGAAAGACACCCTCTTCCTGATGTCCTCTCCGTGTGTCAGAAGACACCTGTAGCCTGGTGCACTCAAACCTGCTGCATTTCTTCCCCCTTTATAGACTGCTGAGTCCTGGAAAGGCTGGAGACTAAATTTCTGTGTGACATCCCTGCTACTAATGCCCTCTGTGCTGCAGGCACCCCAGGACAACAGCCACAAAGTGCAGCTTGGGCAATTGTTCAGGTTGGACATTAGGAAAGCTTATTTCCCAGGAGGGTGGTGGAGCAGATTACCAGAGAGACAGAGACTATCTAGCTCCATTGATGTGGTTTTCAGACTTCATTTAGGCAAAGTCACACCTGCCCTGATCTGATGGGGCAATACTGGGAGATGGGATCACAGACCTCTGGAGACTCCTCCCAGCCATCCCTGCAGTGATTCTTTGACTGTCAGAGTCTATTCCTACTTTCATTCTCTCATGGGTGCCCTTTTACTCATTTCCAAGATACTTTCTCTGCAGTCTGATAATGAGCTCATGACCAGTGAGGCAACTCAAATGACACCAGTGATTATACAAGTCAGCGGGACCTCCCTCTGCTTTGTCTTCCCCTGCAGCAGTAAGGTTCCAAGTAACAGTCAGCCAGGCACACAAGATGTATCTTGTGCCACTGCTTTTTCTCTTATTCTCTTTCCGGTGTCTGTTTCTCCAATTCTGCCTTCACAGACACAACATTTGACTTAATGTGAAGAAGCACGAAATGTTTCAGACCATCTCTTGTTTGTTTGCTTTCCCCTGTAAAATAGATCTGGAGCCATCCTTGATACTGTCTAAGAGGATGCCAGTTGCAGAGAATGGATGAGAGTGAGATGGGAGTGAACCATATGAAATCTCTCTGCAGCTAAAGAAGAAGGACAAAAAACTATTAGTAAAAGTGGAAACCCTTCTGACTACTTTTTACATGATGGAACTTTGCGCCCTTGTTGTTTTTCTTATCTGCTTTTATGCTACTGTAATGAAGAGCGAAAAAGACTTCTTGAGAGGCTGTTTCCATGGAAATTGCTAACAATACCTTGATATAACACCCTGGTTCATAGTGCACTAATGGCAAAAGAGAGAGCAAAGCTTCTGCTTACATCTCACCTGGAATCTTTTCTGTTACCCTCCCTGCTTTTGCAACTCATCGTTAACTAGATCTTTTCTCCTGCATAGAAGCAGAGAGTCTGCATGGCCAGGGAAGAGGGAGAAGGTGAAAGCATGAGGGTCTCACATTTCAGCCCTATGTGTGACCCGACGGAATTAGCTGGCATGCAATAGCTAGAGTGAGACTGGGGGGTTTGTTTCAGTTTAATCCCCTCCCAGATTAGCAGAGGCACACAAAAAAAAGTATGTCCTGTTCTTTTCCTTTGCAGTGTACCAGTGAGCAATCCACTGCTCTGAACTGCTGTTACAGTGGAATGGAGACCAAATTGTGGGGTGAGGTGGGAAGAAATCAGTTAGACAGGAAGAGCTTTCAGACTTCACTAGTATTTGGGGTTCACCCAATGAATGTTACTCACATCCAAGCACACACAGATCTGAATTTAGTGATCCCTCAGACGAGAAAATCTTCCTGTTACTCCACAAGGCAGACATGCCTAACGCAAATTTTGCTTACTGGAAACAACCCAGCATCAATGTTCTGGTAAGCCAAAAAGACTTAACTAATGACAGGGGAAAATTTGGTTAGGACTGGCAATGAATTATGAATGGCCAGTAAATGTCATTACCAGCACTAGAGACTGTGTTAGGCCACAATTTGCTCAGCCTCACACTACGCAGATCTGGACTTCAAAAGAGGTGGAGACTCATATATCAGGTTACTCCACATTAACACCTGTAACAGAGAAAGAGTGTCTCTTGACAATGCAACAAAAGAGATCTGGTCACATGCAAGCAGGTGGAGGGCCTGAAGATTTCAAAGACTGCATAGCAATATTCCTCCTGTATTACCTGTCAGTACCTGGAGCCTAATTAAATCAACGTTCTCTGGTATATAGGGGCATAAATCACACGTGCAAGCTGCTAGAAATGGAATTGCAGTCTGAGCTGTGGAATTAATTTAATCTGTCTTTATGGAGTATATTAGTGCTCTTAAGTCGATATGAAATGGTAGGGAGCCTATCTGGAGTTCTTTCCACTTTAATCACTGCAAGTTATTTAAGCAAGAAAACATGAAATGGGAACTTTTATCTGCCATTAATACAGGTGCCTAGTCATTATGCAGGGAGAGTGGAATTATATGTGTTTTCATTACAGTTAGAAGGATCAAACCAAGTAGGAGGGCCCTGTTCTGAAGCACAGCTGAGCACCCCCAGCCACCAGTTGAAGACGCAGGCTAAACCAGCTATACTGGGGCAGACTAAAGGTCTGTCCAGCCCAGTGCCCAGCAGGGACTGATGAAGATTAGATCATACAGGTAGATCCTTCCCACAGCTAGCAGTTGGGCACCTAAGAACTTCCCGAGCCAGGCGTTCACTCAGGTGTCTCAGGGTAATTGCCATTGAGACCTCATGCACATGACTCAGTCTGTTAGAGCCAGAGATGTTGGGTAGGCGCATATTAGGACACTTGCTAGGTATCTGCTTACAATTTTGTCTCAAAACTCTTAGTTTGCTTCTCTCTGATTGCCAAGGTTGCTGGAGAGCTTGATGGTAGTTCCCACCTTTACCCACGCGGAAATATGCTCAAGCTGCTGTCTTGGGTGAGATGCTGTGTAAAGTAAGATGCTATCCTTAAGAAGAGGTTACAAGTAAAAATGACCAACAGAAAGAGGTAGTGGCAAACCTTGCAAAACAGGATGCAATTTGCCTAGCTCAATCTCCAAGCCACTAACTCACAGCATATCCTCACTGGCAAATCAGAAATATGTGGGAACAGGCTGCCAGTAAGAGCTTTTAGCTGTGTTCTTCGCACAGCAGGCTACATTGTCGTTAGAGAGAACTGAAACAACAAGCAGCCTGCGACAACTCCCCCAGCACACAGCAGCATCCTCTCTGCCTGCAACAAGATGACAGTGGTTTGCACTGTGATGTGCTGACCAACCAATCAACTTTACTAACACTAGCACATAATCAATGTATGCTATTCTAATAGGGCATACCAGGACGTAAGTGGTGTTGTGTATTAGTTCTGTTTTCTATAAGTACTTCTATCAAATTTGTATTTACAAAGAGGCAAGGTAAATTCTCAAATGCTATACAAGACAATCCTTTCTGCACTCTATCTCCACCAGTCCTGTTAATGAACCTTCCTAAAATAAACATGCCATTATATCAATAGTTTTCCCTATGGGTGAAGCAGCTAATCGCAATTAATGTTGTTTAATTTGTAGTGGATTTTCAGTTTGCATTAAGCTTTCTTTATGCTACTTGTGTTTCAGTGAAGGTGTGTGTTTGGAATTTGTTTTATTTTGTTGATACAGAACAGTGAGTGAACACAACTCCTGCAGCAGTGTTTTGTGGAGAAGTTTAACATTCCCTGGTGAGACAACGGCTTGCACAGTTTGAAGGCTGTTTCCATACTCTCAGGAAATTAAGTAAGATTCTTTATGTTCTGGTTAATTTGGTCTGCTAGGTAGTGAAATTATGCCAATATTATATTTTCTCTTCAGACAAAGTCATTAAAACCATTGATTAACTTCCCCTAACTGCAAAAGTAAGCTAGCGATGGAAGGTAGGTAACAGCCAGTGACTAGCATCACTCCCAGAAAAAAAGGATGGGGACTGCAAACAGAGTCCAGAATAAGAGCCCCAAGTAACTGCTCTTAGTTCAAATCCTGACATGTTTTGTGAAATGCAGAAAGCAGTACCCAATCTCGCTCCTCAGGGAGGGTCATCTATTGGCCAGGACAAAGCCCCTTTCCAGCTGGGAGTGTTACACTAACAAACAGATTTGTAGTGGGTTATTACAAAGCTCTCAGTATGACTAGTATCTGTCTGCTTCCGCTCACAGGTATTTTTTAAAATCCACCTAGGAGATTACGTTCTTTGTGGTGTAATGCAAAGTTCCTCCAAACTTTCATCACGTAAGAGTTAATGAAATAATTCTGCTTTAGGTGGTGTTAAATTTGTCCTGATCCTGAGTGGGGCCATGCCACCATATGCCACTGGCATGTAAGTCAGTGAGGTGTAACCTTGTTCACCTTAAAGCTGCTCAGCACTGTAGGTATGCTCGTGAGCGTGCTATCATGTAGAAGAACCCAGCCACGCACTGCCTCACAGGGAGTGAGTTTGATGGGGGAGGCAGATAGTGAAATAACAGCTAGGTGTGAGTTGTGAAGTGCGAGATGCGAGACGTGAGGTGTGAGCTGGATGGGAGATATGAGAAACCGTTTGGAGAGCATGGAGCTCTGCTTGGGGATGGAGGAGCCAGTTGAGAGCTTATGGGCTAGGATTAAAGAGAGGACAGATAAAAGTGACATTATAGTAGGTGTCTCCTATAGGCCACCTGACCAGGAAGAACAAGTGGACGAGGCTCTCTACAGACAGGTAAGAGCAGCCTCACATTCACAGGCCCTGACTTTCTCTCATGGAGCTTTTCAGCCTCACCAATATCTGCTGGAGGGACAACACAGCAGGATATAAGCAACTCAGGAGGTTCCAGAAGGGCTTCTTTGAGTACATAAGTGACAAAAGGGAGACTAGGGAACATGTGGGCCCATTGCTGAATGAGAAGGGGGATCTGGCTACATAGTGCATGGAAAAGGTTGAGGTACTGAAAACTGCCTTTGCCTCAGTGTTTCCTAGGAAGACTGGCCTTCAGGAATCCCAGGTCCCAGCGACCAGGTGGCAAACTGAAGCAAGGAAGAGGTACCATTGGTGGAAGAGGATTAGGTCAGGGAATACTTAAATGAACTGGAGAAAGATCAGTCCGTGGGCCCTATATGGGATGCACCCATGAGTGCTGAGGAAGCTGGTAGGTGTCATTGTAAGGCAACTATCGATAATCTCTGATTGATCTTGGTGACTAGGAGAAGTACCTGAAGAATGGAGGAAAGCAAATGTCACTCTTATCTTCAAGAAGGGCAAGAAGGACCCAGAGATTTACAAGCCAGTCAGCCTCACCTCTGTCCCTGGGAAGGTGATGGAGCAGCTAATCCTGGGACCCATTTCCAGGCCCATAAAGGACAAGAAAATCATCAGAAGTAGTCAGCATGGCTTCATCAAGTCATGCATGATCAAATTGATAAAATTCTATGATGAAATGGTTGGCCTGGTAGAAGAAGGGAGAGCAGTGGACATTGTTTAAGTGGATGTCAGTAAGGCTTTTGACACTGTCTGCCATTAGGACCTCATAGACGAGCTGTTAATGCATAGATTGGATGAGCAGAGAGTAAGGTGGGTTGAAAACTGGCCAAATGGCTGGGCCCAGAGGATACGAATCAGTGGCACTAAATCTGGTTGAAGGCCAGTCACTAGTGGTGTACTGGGTCCAGGCCTGTTTAACTCCTTCATTAATGACAGAGCAGAGTGTATCCTTGTGAAGTTTGCTGATGAAACAAAACTGGGAGGAGTGGTAGAGGGTTGTGCTGCCATCCAGAGGGACCTGAACAAGCTGGAGAGATGGGTTGCCAAGAGCCTGATGAAGTTCGACAAAGGAAAGTGCAAAGTCCTGCACCTGGAGAGGAACAATCCAATGCACCAATATATATTGGGGACCACCTGGATGTCAGAAAAGCATCTGGTGGTTCCTGCTGGACACCAAGTTGAACATGAGCCAGTAATGTGCTCATGCCAATGTCACAGCCAAGACAGCTAATGGTATCCTGGGTTACACACTAAAGAGAGTCCAGTAAAGGGCCCCAAAGGTGAGTAAGGGACTGGAGCATATCTCCAATGAAGAAAGGCCAAGAGAGCTGGGACTGTTCAGTCTAGCTCAAATGGAAACCCTTGCCTTGTGAAACAGGCACCCCTCTACAGACCACAATATTCATCAAGGGACACAGTTGTGATTCAGACCAAGACTTGGAATCACACAGGGTCAGAACAGGCTGACCTGCAATAAAAAACATGTACCTGGGTGTGTCCAGGAATACATAAGAAGGCATTTAGGGATTTAGATTATGACTACATCATTAAGTTCCATGTGCTAACAAAGTGCATGGGTTTTAGGGATAACTGGCACAGAATGGCCTTGTGTTTGTGCTAGCAAAATATCATCTCCTGCAAACAGAGTGGCTGCAGGTTCACTGCACTCCATGGTCCGTGGTAGCTTTCAGACCACATTCAGGAAGTGTCTAGGAGAGCACTCACTGACAGGCATCAAAGGACTGCCAAGCTAACAACTGAGCAACAGGAACAACTGGGAGCATTCCTGGGCACACCTTAACTTTGCAGCACAGTCACAGCAGCACCTGTGAAGATATTGATTACATCTAAAGTAATATGTTACAGCTCCTTGGAGAAAAGGTGCAAACAGAATCTCCAAATTCCACCCCTTTGTGACTGGTCCAGACCCTGCGGCTGAGGTTTAAAGAAACAATTCATTATGACACACATGAAATCCAGGGAAAATTTCAACCCAACCAAGGTCATTGAGAGCAGGATTTTCATTAGGGAGTGCTCAAGAGAAGCTGCTGCTTTTATTCCATGTTTATAATTACAGACCAATAACAAGCAGGATGTAGCAAGGAGGGGGTCTAAGAGTGCATGTGTATTGGGGTGTCTATGCCTCATCCCAGCTTGGTCAGCCCTCAAATCAGAAGCAAGCTTGGTTATCCACTCCCAAACTCAGCATTACTAAAGCCCCTCTGCTGATGTAGAAAGAGCAGGAAAAAAATACTAACATTTCCCTTGTTTACTGCCCTGACAGTCACCTAGACAGAGTTGTCTCCCCCCCCCGCCCGCCACCATGTTTTTATTCATTGCTCAGGCCTCGATAGCATTCCTTGGGGAAATTAATCCCAACCTCCCGCACACCTATGCTCCTTTTGTGTGAAAGCCGCTCTCCTTCACTTATGAAGAGTTTGCCTCTTTTCATCAGGCAAGGACTAGTGTATGAATTAAGGCCAGGGGATGACAGAACAATGAGCTGCTAGTTTCTGATTTCATTGTGCTTTTCAGCAAGTGTGTGTTTTTTCTCACTGGTCCCCTCAGGCCTTGGCTGGAGAGACCTGCGATTATTCACAGCTGATTACACATCTGACTGATGACCAAGAGCAAAATGCATTGGAAGAATTTCCATCGCAGCTTAATGTAAAGTTCACTTCTGATGGACATGTGCGACTCCAGACCAGAAGCAACCATGGAACTCAAATGCTTTTCTGTCCAACAGAGTCATCTGTGAGTTCCAATTGCACAGTCTTTTGTGGCTGTGGAGGTCTCTGGAAAGGACCTTCACCTTCTGGTACAGTGCCTTAAAGTGTGGCTTCTAGGAAGCACAGACATTTTGCAGGCAGAAGTGATTTTAGAAGTTATAATATTTACCTTTAATTTTCCTGTCTGGAGCCCTGTGAAGAAGCACCAGTGAAGAAGCCGAAGAGGTCTGCTTCTGGGCTAGGATTGTACAAAGAAAGCAAAAGGTAGCATGAAAATTATACACAAATGCTACCTCCCAAGTAGACCGTGTAGACACTGACATGTTTTATAGATTACAGCACAGAATTTGCAGATGAGAGGTTTTTCTCCCTGAGGGAGATAAGGGGACAAAGTGCATACAAGTTTAACTGAGTCATCCCTGCAGAAGAATAGTACAAAATGTCCAAAACTATGGGATATTTTTGAAGATCCATTGTTATTTATTTACAGTATCCTTTAATTTGTAAAACTACCTATCTTCGGATATGCTGCACAATGTTATACAGAATTAAATGATCGCTGGGCCGACTACACAAAGAAAGTAGCCTTCTAATAAACAGAGAGGTCTCATAAGGGCTGAAATAAAGAGGTAAAAGTTGATCAAGATTAGATATTAAGATGCCTGTATTAAGATGTCTTTGATTATTCCTCAAGCAGTGGGAATACACATTGCATTTTCCATGGAAATTCAGCATAAAGATCACTCTCTGCAATGCTGAAACCATATCTGAAGAGCTTTCTGAAACACAGCAGACTTGCAAGCACAGTATATGCAATGTCCTCTTTTTAAAATTTTGCTCCAAATCTTATCTTGGTGTAAACACTACTGACAATTGTAATCATTATGCTTTACCAGTAACATAGTCAAGGCAGCTAATCAGGTCACACAAAGCTCCCATTCAGGTATTTAAGTGCCTAACTTGCATCAAAATAGCCTTGATAGTTAGGAACAAAGATATTTTTTATTTTATCAGAAAAATGGCCACATTTTTATAATTAACTATTCTTACCATGAACAAGTCAGAAATGTAAAACAATATGGAAACTGCCTGAGCTATCAGGAGCAGAACACAGTTTTCATAATCAAAATCAATGGGCAAGAATTGCAATGTATTTTAACATGTTATAATATACAACACTAATTATGGGACTTGAAAATCTTTATCTCCTCTGCATCAGTGTCATATTTGCAATTTCAATTGCACTTGAAAGCAGAACACTTCCCCTTGCTAGAAGGACATCCGTCAACCTATGCATGTTTGCTTCACACAGAGTCAACTGCAACTTTAAAATCAGATTTCTGACTGTCTACAGTGACAGTACTGAATTACAGAGCAGCTCAAAATACCTTCAATGTTTAAACACAGAGAAAACAAAATGCAAGTTTGACACTATCATTACTTTGGTGGAGTGAAGTTCAGTAGCAATAAGGACTACAATGTCAGAGCAGAGTCTACTAGTTCTCTTCAGTTAGTAGCAGTATAGTTAAACCCTGTGGTCTTTCCTCACACAGGGGAACACATTTGGTAATCTCTTCAAAGATCTCAGTGCAAGAACTGATCCTTCAAAGGATGCTCAGAAGTTTAATGGCAAAATGAGGATGTAAAAACTTGTCAATTTGTAGAGCTTGAAATAACTAACAAAAACATCCTAAAGTTTTAAATAGTAAGAAGGTTTGGTTCAGATAGACTCCAATCCTGGATTCTCAATCTATTACTGTCAGAAAAATAAGACATGCAAAAATAATATTACAAGAACTGAGTCAGAATGAAATCAAATTATAATTTTAATATTCTTGGCCACATTCCTAATAAATATTTTTATTTCAGCAAAACCTCATATTAATGAAAATAGTTCCATCAGAAACACTCTTTTTTTCAATCAGCCCTAGTGGGAATAAGGTTTTGGAATTAGTGAAAATGTTCTTATTTCAAAAGTGTCCAGTAACAACTTGATGCATTTGAAGAATGACCTTAAGTATAAATAGCACAAAGCTATTTTCTTCGTGTGGAATTTGGGTTTGATCTCCATTCCACCCCCTATTAAAACTGCTTTGTTTCAATTGTAGCTCTTCTTTGGAAGGAAAAGAAGTTCTTCTTATTCTTCATTGTTGCTCCTCAGTGTGATGAAATTATGTAAATTCAGCAGTACTTTTCTGACTGGGCTGTAACACAACTTCTGAGAATAGGGGTCTGCTGTGGAACAATGCAGCAAAGTCTCTTCTCCCACATTTTAAGAAAGACAAGCTGCATTTGCAGTGTCCTTGTCAAACAGAGAGGGAGCTCCACTGTCTAAGTGGAGAAAAAGAAACGGAACAAAACCAGCAGGATTTTTCTTAAAGAATTTACAGCAAGTAAGGGGTGGGCTTTTTTAGAAAAGGCACTCTGAAGTTATTTGATGATGGATTCAGTTTTCTTTGACTCTTCTTTTGTCATGCCCTTCAAAGGGAAATGTCTTCGAAGTATGTCTTTACTGTGGCATGGTATACAAGTGGGCGACAGCCAAAGAGTTGTTGAGGTGAGTTTACTGAGGTGTAGTTGGAAACCACAGGACTTGAAGTATAACAAAGAGTTAAGAAAGAAGCCCTGTTCCTGTATACACAACTGTTCTTTTTTACTGATAAAAATACACTGATCCTCTGTCTTTAGAATTGCTCATTCTTCAGCAATCCAGAGGAGGAATTTCCACAGTGTGACAGTCAGCAGACAGTTAAGAAGGGAGGGATTTAAATAGGCAATTAATATGTACAGCTTATGCTTAATATGTGCAATGTGCTTAATATGTGAAACTCTAGTTTGGGTTGGCCACTGTTGATAAAGCAGAGTAAAATTCTAACTGTGGCACCTACGAGCAATACACTGGATTTGCTGAAAGTAGATTACAGATTTGACACAATGGAGGCATAAGAATGCCTTTATTTTAAAAAAAGCCTTCAGCTTTCTGGAAAGCTGTAAACTTGATCTTAATTACAGCAAACCACTTGCAGGAATGGACATTTATGATTAGGGAAGTACCTAAGTACGCACATATACAGATAGGTGTTTGATGACACAGTGCTGGACAATGTTCCTCTGTAGTTAGTAAGCAAACTATTGTCAAAGTAACAATTTTTTTCTGGCTCACTTCTCACCTCGGGATCTGTCTCAAATTTTGAGAATGGGTTGACCTCTGCTGAGATAACACTTAAAAGTTTGAATCAAGTAATGGGTCTGACTTATTATCTGGAGCATGCCCTTGGCGGCTTTGATGGCATCACTGGTAAACTTGACAGCTTGATTTTGTGACTGCTTTCAGTGTAACATCAGCTCCCCTGTGGGAAGCTATTTCAGTGTGAAAATTGGGTAAACTACATCAGAGTCAGGCCTCAAATGTTACCTTTGACTCAGAGTGGCTAGGAGGGATTAGGAGAATGTGATTCGAACCTTCTTCAGGAAGGAATCTGTAAGGGCAAAGCAAGCTTCCAGTTAGTACTGGTGGAATTAAGGGTCAGATCCGTTCACCAGATGACAATCCAGTCACAGGACAGCAACTGAACACTCTTTGGCTTGGGGGTGGGGCTGGGGCTCAGTCAAAGTTTTCATATAGAAAAGGTATCTTCAGATATTTGGCCCTTTCCAAAGAATGGGTTGAAATTTCAGCTTTTGAAGCTGCCCAGGACGTTTTTGGGCTTCCTTTCTCTTTGAAGAGCATTTCAAAGACCAGGTTAGATCTTTATCTTTTGTTCTTCAGAATGGCTGAAAAAGCTGTCTGGTTTTGAAAGTGGAAACGTCTGAAAATGGAAATTCTGAAGATGAAAAGATGATACATTAGTAATATGATTTCAAGGTGCTGAAGTTTCAATTGATCTCTTTCCTTCCCAAACTCTCACATTATAACTCTACTGGCATGAAAAGGAGTCTTTTGCAATATTCTCACTTAGAGTAATTCATCAGAGACACAGAGTAGGAAACAATTCATAATGCTTATGATCTATATAATTATCTTTCTATAACTCCATAGTATGTGTGTTTATTAACAGTAACCCAGCTCTAACTCTGCAGGAAGGTTGCTTCCACATGGACACTTTCAGCAACTCCATAATTTCCAAGAAGTCATCTGCCAACTGAGTAGTAGCATAAATAGTGTAAGATCACGCCCACATATTCATGAGGCCTGGTTTCTTTCTGTATTACCATGCTTAGCATGCTTAAAAAAGTGATTGCTTATGCTTGAAAATGTGAGAGATGAACTTATTCTTTCTGAAAGCCAGACTAAGTTTGTCTTGAGGGACACCAGACCAGAGGCAGCTCTAAGTATTTTTGCTCCTTAAGCCTCTGCTATTCCTGTTGATTTTTCATCTGCTCAAGTTTCTTCCACTGGTTTAAATCCATTTGCAAGGTCCAACAGTTTATTTGTTACTAGCCAATCTTCACAGGCCAGAACACTAGAGGGGACCACAAAATTGTGCATAAGATACATTTAAAATTTTATCCAGTTGCTTCAGTAGTACATCCAAGAAGACAGCTATTTTCACCAACTGTCATACAATGTTTGTTCAGTTGTTCAAATATGAACAATATTTGTTCCAGTAAACCTCAGTGGAGAGCATCCGCAATAACTTATCTTCATTTCAAGGAACAACTTTCACAGTGCCAGCTTCACTGTGCAAGGACTTTAATGCATATCCATTGGTCTCACACCATCCCCGTTTCTCAAGCACTTGTTAGGAATGCTGATTTCAGGTTGTCTGGATTATATGTTTCAATCTTTTCCATCCCTGCTTTCTACAAATCTGTGAAAACTGTCATACACATTTCAGTGCATAGACAGACTAAGCAAAATATATTACCCAGCTTTGATCACTGCCCTTCAGAACCAAAGGTGAAATCAACAGGGAATTAAAGCTCTCTAGCAGTTTATGCAAATTTATAAATTCCCTTCAGCTGAAGATAAAATATCATACAGTTTATCCTGGGCAACTTGTTATCATGAAATTTTTCTGTGTTAAAAGCTTCTTATGTTAAGAAGTTTTGATAGTATTGAATGATCTTTTTTAAAGACAAACCTTCAAAATTATACCAAATTCACATCAGTCATTTCATTTCGTGTATCTGATGGCAGTGTTTGGTGTGGGTATCCTGAATTTTCATATTTGACGTGTCTGTCTGGTGCATTGTTCAGTACTTTGAAGTGGATGTTATTACATAATAACACGAGCTATGGACGGATATTTGTCTCTGCGTATAGGATGGGAATGAATTCAGATCATCTATGTCCCACTCTTATTAAGTCAGAGTTTTCTCATAAAAAGTCAGAATACCTGTTATAAAACAGATAGCCAAATTAATTATTTCCAATCAATAAAAATAGCCACATCAGTCTGCAAAGAACTAGAAAACTTCCAAAGAAATGAATTTATGAGAAGAGCAATCAGACATATTGCATTCAAACTATTTTGAAGGTGATTAATGTTCCTTTATCTAAGACTGTCTGCTCAATGTACTTCATATGGAAAAGAAGAGAATCCTTATTTTGCATTTTAATCTGCAGTTCTCTTTTCTCTAGTATATGATGTAAAATAATATACACAGTAGAAGATGACCAGATTTTAACCATTTTAAACTAAAGGAGTGTTGATTCAGACTGGATATAAGGAAGAAATTTTTTACAATGAGGGTGGTGGAACACTGAAATGGGTTGCCCAGAGAGGTAGTGGAGGCCCCATCCCTGGAAACATTCAAGGCCAGGTTGGACGGGGCTCTGAGCAACCTGGTCTAGTTGAAAATGTCCCTGCTCACTGTAGGGGGGTTGTGCTAGATGACCTCTAAGGGTCCCTTCAAACCCAAAGCATTCTACGATTCTATGATACATGGGAGTTCACACACACAGACAGAGCAGGGTGGGGCTATTACAGAGATACACCCGAAGGTACTGCTGTGGATGTGAAGAACGTAATTTCAAGAGGTACAAAGGACCAAATGTGATGGGATAGCCAGCAGGCAAAAATGCATCAAATTATACATCTGAAGGGCTGCAGTGAACACCTCTTTCATGTGCATGTTAAGCACTATGACTCTCCTCCTGTCAAACCTTACTGTCTTTCAGTTGCTTACCATTGGCAAACCATAAATATCTGCTTAGACGTAAAAGGCCCATTTTATAATGCAGTGCAAGGATATTTTCTTGGTGTGGGCAGAAAGACCAGATCTTGTTTGGCCTTTGTTTTAGCCCAGTGCAATAAGTGGAAACACTGGAAAGGAATAAATTTAGTTGGAAGAAGATTGTTATGGAACATCTTAGGAAGAAGATGGTAGAAATATTTGGGACACTGAAATAGTTGATATGTAGATTTATTATTAAGAGAACTACAAGGTGGGGCTGAAGGGTGTTGCAGATGCATGACGGCAAGTCTGCATAACAAGGAAGAAGGGAACTGCTGTGCTTACAGTCCAGTCAGTGTCACAGTGACATGACTGGTCCTGTAAGCAGAAATTAGTGTGGAAGTCTGTCTTTATGGATAGCAGAGAGTATGGACTAGCTTATTGAAACTCAGTGGGACCTGTCCCAAGAACTGTTATATGACTTCTGTCCACCATCCTTGCCCTATCACTTTAGGCAATGTCAGTGTAACAATGCAATGCTTTGATTACTCAGAATCTTAATTTGCCACAAGTACACCTTGCATGGGTCCAGGCACGTGAAGCTTCGTTACAGGATGCAAAAATGAGAGTCCATTGTAAATAATGGCAATTTGCACTAGATGCTTACACTCCTAGAGCATTGCTTTTTGCTTCTCTGTAGTTCAAAGAGGAGTTTAATTTAATTCTTTTAAAATGTGTGGACTTTCGTATGACTATACCATATCAAACATAGTAGTAACGTCTACAGAGAGCAAGTGAAATGCCTTTATATCATCATAATTCTTTTAAAACCCCAGGTTTACAGAATTGGCATGCAAATAAAGCCTCAGGAATGCCTTTGCCTGCTGTTTGCAGGGTGACCAGTTGCAGCTGACGCCCTCGGCATGTGGCTGTCATCTAGATGGGTGCCCTATGGCACCTTGGTTAAACTCTGTCTTTCAGTGGGTTTCAGCGTGGATGAGGCATGTCTGATTTTTGGCTGGGCACTTTGGTGCCCAAACACTTCTGTGTTTCAGAAATGTTTTTTTCTCCACTTTGTCTGGGCCAAATGCCATTTTCAAAGGCTCTGTGCTGCTTAGTCTAGAAGGATTGATTTCACACTACAATCACTGTCTGCTGCTTAAATCCAGCTGTCTTCAGGAAGAACAGAAAAGCTCAGATGAGTTCAGGCCCTATACAGTGCGAAGTCGTGGTCTGCCTGAAGTTTCTAACTTCAAAACTCCATCTCTTTTCGACTGACTGATTCTGTGACCAGGTTGTTTTTGTCAGAGGCTTGCACTCTGGGAGGCAGAAGCTGAAGACGCAGTCAGTGGCCAGGAGCAAATAACTATTGCACCTTTTTCCATAGTCTGGACATTAAAACTGGTTGAAAACAAGGTTTGTCTTGGTTTGAAAATGTTATTGCAAGGAGATGGGTCTGTGGGAAGGAATAGTCAAAGATTAACTGTTTGGAGATTCCTGGTCAATGGAGGAAAGAGGATCCTAACAAAAGTTGTTTGGGGCTTTTAACTGTGAGGAAGAGATATTACAGTCCCTGTTTGTAGAGACCTGATTATGTTTTGTCTAATTATGTTAACCCTACTTTAATGTACATAAACAAGACCTAAGATCTGTTCTGTAAGAATCTACCTCAGACGAATGTTACAAGGTGTTTTCTACACTACTTAAATGTGGACAAGCACCCAGAACCAATCTTTTGTGTCCCTTCTTGGCCACTTGTTAATGGAATGAAAAAAACTAGAATTCCCCAACACATATGCGCATGGTCTACACACGTAATAGGTCCCAGACAGCCTACTCTGTTACACATCTGAAGTGAGAAATTCAAATAATCATAAGTGCTTGTGGGTTGAAGCTTTTGTTGCTATTCCTTGAATGAAGGCGTTAATCTAACAAGAGCCTCGAGCAGAAAATCAACACTGTACTGAAAGTGTATATCCTCTTGCATGGAAAAAATCTTGAAGAGAGCAGAAAGCATGTAGGTCTAGGCAGAGACCATTACAGATCTGAAAAATAGATTCACCTTTAGTGTTTTTTTCTCTTTCAACAGATAAGGCAAGTAACGCAGGCACATTGTTTTTAAAATCCAGGTCTGAAGGTCAGAGAACTTTTTGTTACTTCTTGCTTTCTAGACCTAAGACAAGATGAATAGCCCATTCAACCTATAACCTGTGGGAATAAGTTATTATTCCTGTCAATTCAACGGATGTATGCAGAAATGGTCTTTCAGGATATAATACAACTGGATCCAACTGCCCAGGGCATTAATATACAAATAGGATAAAGCCAAGGACTCTGGAAGAGAAAACAACCTAACTTCCTATGCATCAAGTCTTGTTAAGAAAAATGTAATAGAAATTCTTTAAAAACTGGCAGTTTTAAAGATCTTACAAGATCTGATCAGGATAAATCAGTTATAAAAATGTAATTTGAGGAAGTGACTATTAAAACTTTACTAATTGCAAAGAAATTCATCACCTGTATTTCTCCCTCCTTTGTGTGTAATTATAGCTAATGATCAGGGGCAGAATGGCTGATAACGTGCCTGCTGTCCTTTGTTTTTTTAGGGCATTTCCACCAGGAAAGATACATTTTTCTTTTAAAAGATGATTTGGTGTCAGTGGATTAAATAACTACTATGTTCCAGCCACATTTTGTCCCCTTTCTCTTTAATTTATAGTGCATTTTCTTATGGCATGTTTGAGAAAACTTAAAGACAAGTATTTTAACTCCTCCATGTCCATCTGTTTAGTGAGATAAGTAGTAGTGCTTTCCTCTCTCTTTTATTCTGTAACCTTTTGCCTGTAATCTCCTCTTGGACTAATTCTTTTTAGTCAGCTGTATTCCTCTGTAAAAACAGGGTTAGAGAAAACCCTGCAAAACACTTCTTAGGGCTAATCAATAAATCTCTTGCTTGTGTAACCAAGGCACCACATCTCCTTCTTTCTAAATCAGGGACAAGCACATGAGCTGTTCTGGTTTGGCTGCGGCCGGCAACAAAAGCACCACGCGGCCGCCCCTCCCCCCGCCGGGGTGCGGAGGAGAATGGAAAGAAACAGGCAGAAACTGGTGGGTCGCGATAAGGGCAGTTTAACAGAACAGCAAACAAAAGTAACAGGAACAACAACGATACAGCTAAGGGGAATACACAAAACAAAACAGACCGCACAACAGAGCCGCTCTCCACGACCGCCGCCACAGTGCGCTCCCGAGCCGTGAGAGCTTCCGCCGCCCAGTTCCCCCCCACCGGAATCCAGCATGACGGCACATGGTATGGAATACCCTGCTCTGTTTGGCCAGGTGGGGTCAGCCCTCCCGGCTGTGCCCCTTCCTGGATTCCAGTGAAAATTAACCCTGTCCCGGCCAAACTCAGGACATGAGCACATAAGACAGCCTTACAGAACAGAAAGAAAAAATTCCAGGAAAACAAGGGAAATGGAAGAAAGGATAAATATTCCCACACTGCAAAATTAAACAAATTAACAGAATCACCAAGGTTAGTTCACACTAACTGGGCCAGATTTTGCAGCATTGACTCATGCAGCCCTCAAAAACTGGATTTGCCTTTGAGAAAATCACATTAAGACCCAAATAATTTGCAGTATGGTATGCATAAATAAGACAATAGTATGCACTTAGATACAGCTAATGGAATTTTTTTTAGCAGAGAGTAAAAATAGCATGCCTGGATCTCACTTCTTTGTTCACATGGATTTATATGACTGTCCCATTCATTTAAATACTGTTGAAAAATATGGCCTGTTGAAAAATAAGGTCAGTTGTGTTTTGAGTGAACATGGCAGAAACTGCAATTTGCTCATTGTCAGTCAGTATACAAGCAGATACATGTTGTTCAGGGGTTGACCAATATTTGGAAAATGCCAGTAAATTGTGATTAAAGTTACTAACTCCATGTTGACTTAAAGGGGCTAAGGAGGAAACGTAACCTTCTGGATGATAAAATGCATCCCCACAGTTTCTAGCAGATTCAGCATTTGTGAAATGGTCATAAACTACAAGTAAATATTGGAAATTCATTAATGTGCAGCAGTCAGCAAGATTCAATTTGCAAATTTATCTAATGACTGGTATGTAATATTGATATTTTACCTGATTTCTTTAAGGCAAAGTACAAAGCTTATGTGGAAATTAAATCCCAGGTGAAAAAATATGTTTATAGGAAAGAACTGTAGCCTCATCCAATGAGTAACCTCAAAGGATATGAGAAATAAGCAGGCAGCCTACAAAGGAAGAGAATAAAGGACACATTAGAAAGCAATGCTTAAAGGTGAAGAAGTATAAGGAAGAGCAGAAAACAGCCAAAAGTCAGGCTGAATTATACTGTCGAACACATACAAAACAAATAATGCTCTTCAGCAACCTGAATAAGAGAATATGCAAAGCAGAGGTGATGATCATTTGCATTGAGGAGAATCATCTAGACACACTTCAGAAACTAAATGAGTTCTGGTGAAGATGAGGAGGCTAGACATGTGGGTAATGGTTGGGAATATGGTGAGCATGGCGACCTGGTAATGTACCACTGGCATCGTTTTAGTGGCTCAGGCTTCAAAGTGCAAGGACTGGCTCATCTCCACTGGACAACCTGGCATCCTGAACAGCCAGAAGTGTCTGTTGCCAGTCTATTGGTAGGAAACACATGAACCATCATTTGCCTGAAAGCTGCCAGAGTTCTCTGCGTAAACAAAATTATTTCAAATACATATGTAGACACTTTATACATAATTCTATATTAATATTTTATATTAATATTAACTATTCTTTTAATATTTTATATTAATATAACATAATTAAACACGTGAAGGATTTTCTCCACCACATCCAGAGATAACTTTAAGGAGCTTGCTGCATATGAACAGTGTACTGAATTGTAACTTCTCTTCCACTGTGCCACATACAGGACAGCCATGTAGCAGTGGAGCAAAAAAAGGAGGACACCGGGATAGACATGTAAGAAGCCTTATGGATGCTAAGGTTGTTGCTGAAGGAGACAAAGAAAGTAGAAAACAGGAACCCATTCTGCATCCTGCTTTGGTGGAGCAGCCCAGGGATTGAGAAAACCACCAGCCATGAAGCCTTGTTGTGTTGCAGCACAACCCTTCCCAGAGCATCAGGTAAAACAGTAAGTGCAAAAGAGCCTCCTGGTTGGATAGAGAGCCTCATGCACAGAACATGGCTTTTCTCCTCACCACCTCATTTAACCGGCAGCTCAAGGAGGTAAATGAACATGGCCCTGAAGTAACTGAATCTTGGGGCTCTGTTTGAGTGAATTAATAAAACAGATTAGATTGTTCTCTTTTTTATGAGGTGACAGTAAAAGCCCTTTCTCCATCTCGCTGTTAGGTGAACTGATGGAAACAGCAGGGGCAGGCTACGTGAACAACGGTTGGCAACACAGGATTCATGCAAGAAAGAGGCATGTGGATTTCTTGTGGATGCAGTAACATAAATTCAGCAGTCCAGCAAAGTTAATTCTTTTGTGATTCTCACTGAATTTGGTTACAGTTTAAAAAACATCTAAAAAGCCCCATGTTTGTGTTTGCTGAGGATCATAATGAAACTTGCATGCAAGAGGGCTTTTAGTGACATGAAAGGGACTGTCTCTCCTCTGTGAGGCATGGCAGGAGAGTGACTTTTCCTGTATAGAAGAGCGTTAGTTCAAGATCCACTTATAGCCAGAGGGAGATTTTCGTGTTTCTCAGCTGAAAAATTTATCAAAAAAGAAATCACTTCTGCTAAGCTGTCATATAATTAAACAACCTGCCTGGACCTACACCGACTGGCTTGTGGGTTTTGTAGAACAAGTTTTCTGTACAAATGTTAGCACGACAAGGCAGGCTGGAGAAATGCCATTACATAGTACATTAGCATTGCTTACCTTTATTTTCCCAAACACAACACACTGCAGTCCTAAGACTTGTTGAAAAAATACACACAAGTGAATATGAGGTCTTTTGATAGGCTTCTCTTTGTTAAACCTGTAAGACAGAATTTCAGTTTTTTTCTACATCCACAAAGAAACACAACATATTTTTTTCTGAAATTAGCAGTGAAAAAAAAAACCAACACACTGAAAAAGACAGTGAGTGCTGACAACGCTGGGTACTGCAAAGCTTGACAACACATGGAAAATTCAACTCCTTTCACTTTAATACACTCCTTCGTTGGAAGCACAGTGATCGTGAGTATGTGTGTGTGTGTGGATGCACACAGATTTGCATCAGGAAACATGCTTGGTGCTTGAACAACTGTAATATTTGTCTTACAAGTAGGTAGGCTGCAGTCTGAAAGCTGGGCAATGTCCTCATGTTGGTCAAACTGGAGCTTAACTCTTGCTGCGCACAATCTCTTCTCACCATTGTTTTTGTCTTATAATGTCACTTCTGACAATTACCAAGCATTAAAAGTGTCTCAGAAAGGTTTTTAGTGCCATGCTCAGTATAATATAGTCCTGGAATAAAATAAATTGGAGGCATTTCAAAAGGCTAAGTTTAGTCCCCAGGTGCAGTAAAAAACATACAGAGGACTGGAGAAGCAGCTTCATTTGTCATTTCATCAAATCACACCAGAGTGTGTTTGGCATCATGTAAAGACATTTTATTACTGGTATGGCTGCCTGGACAAAGTGTGGAACCTTTCTTGGAAGGGTACACTGTCCTTGTTTTGTGGGTGAGGAAACTGAACAAGGCAGAGGTTAATTACTTTCAGACAGAGAATGTACTGCCACTTCAGTGGCAGCAAGGATAGAGACATAAAATTATCAAGAGCAGGAAATACGTACAACCAACCAGACCCCAAGAAGGCCTTTTGAAAGTCAAAGGTTTGCCTGGACTGTGAAGGTTTGAGTTATTTCAGCCTGTGAGAGGAGAGCAGATGCTGCAGGCTCCATGGGCTAAAGGCACAAGTGGGCAGGATGTAGGTTGGGAGCAGTGGTGGGAAAACAGACTCCTTTGACACCAACTTGAGCCATGATAGTCCATGGAGCCAGGGTGTCCTGTGAAAGGCTCTTCATAGGAGCCTTGCCTAGGAGCTGATCTTCTTTGAAAAGTCAGCTCTGGACTGCAGATCCTAAGGACTTAGGAAAAGGGAGCTCTTAGTCCAAGACTTCAGGAGAGGACAGGTGAGGATGACAGGAGGCTGGGTCCATACAAGGGTCTTTCTGATCTCACAACATATTTCCAAATGCATGATTTTTTTTCTCTTCTTTCTCCTGCCCCCATCTCCGAGCACTGTGCAATTCAGCATCCATTTAATTTTTGTAGCTTGTTGAAGTGCAAAACCCAATTCATACTTTGTCTTCTTTCACAAGTTTTTTCTAAGTAAATAGAGAGTGCAGGGATATTCTTCCTCCCATCCAAACTACATTTTCTTGCTTAAAAAGAAAAAGCAACAGAAAGGAGAAAAGTAGGGTTTTTTTCTTCAACAGGCTGAATATACTCAATTCTTTTTAATTTTCCTCACAAACTTTTCTTATTCTAACTTTGCATTGCCCTTCCACATAGACAAGGTATAAATACACTCATGCTGAAATGTCCAAAGAACACAAGGCTTGATCAGTCCATCTCCAGCTATTCACAACGCAAGATCGATTATCTTCAAACTTATAGATGAAATTAGTTCAATAGCATTTACTGCACCATTCAGGCATTTACCCTTTCTTCATCAATCCCTTGTTGCTATCTGAGTTACAATTGCCACTCCTATTAATGAATTAACTTTTCAGGTACTTATTAAAGTAATAAATTAGTGAGTTGGAAGATAATAAATCTGTCTCAAATATTAAAGAAGAGAAAGACTGAGTTCCAGCTGTTCCTTTAATCTACGATTACCTTTAGAGTGGGCAAAAGTTGTCGAACAGTCAGGAGAACAAGATGAGATGTTCAGAATATTTTTGGACGACATTGACAAGAGACAGCACAAGAGATGACAAAAGCAAGTTCATGATAAATATTGAGAAAGTGGCTTTTGGAAGACAAGGGAATGTGTTGCTGGGGCTAGTCTAAGTTCAACCCGTGCCCTTCCAGAGCATGCAGAAAAACACTGTAATTAGAAACCAACTCTGCATCTATAGTCAAATGGCCTCAACAAGCCCTTGGAGATGCCCTGAGTGCTAAGGCCATTTAGTTGGACCATGATTTTCTTCTAGGACTTCATTATTTATTGCATCTATTACTGCTATGTGTACTGCGAAAGCACTGATGGCCCCAGGCGAGTGCTGTGATGAGGTACTTTAGTTGATAATTCCTTTTTGAAAAGCCCTGCAAACTAAACAGATAACTCAGGCAGAGAAGAGAAATGTTATTATTCCCTATATTGCAGAGGAGAGAAGAGCTATTCAGGGTGCCAAAGACACTTGCATTAACTCAACAGAACCAAGGTTTCACCTGGAAACTTTAAATGACTCATCTAAGGGCATTCAAAAAGTCAGAGGAGACCATGTCTCCTTTATTCCTTTAATTACATAGTTCTTCTCTGGGTCGCTTGGTTTACCAGTTACTATTGCTGTCAGCGGGATCTTTTCCTTGGACAGAAGGTACTCCTTGACACCTGCTGCTAGTGGATCCCACTGGGCAATACAGCAGCAGGCTAAAAGAGAAGCTCCGTTCTTTGGCTGCTTCATGTCCCACCTTGCTAGGGTTTCAAGTAGCAGACGAGAGCAGAAATCTATCATATTGGAGAAGGTCAGGGATCCTTCAGGCAACACATAAAATGCAGTGTGACATTAAACTGACAGCTTACCTGGAAACAGGAGAAAAATGAGATGGTTAACGTGGGTTATGAGTTGAAAAACTGATTATTATTTTAATGTTCAGTTAGAGAAGGGAGAGTCAGTTGTAAGTAACGGAAAGTGCTATGAGGTTGTCGCAACCTGTTATAGGCACTCTAGAAAAATTTGAAACTGAAATGTATCTTTCAGAGTATAAAGTATCTTTTAGAGTATAAATAAAGTTAATAATTTGAAACTGATATGTATCTTTCAGAGTATAATCAATACAGAATGTTAAATATTCAGTACAGTATAAAGATTGACATTTCAACGCCATTATCATCCTGTACACTGAAACAATAGTATCTTGTATAAATAATGGGATAGTTCATTACAAAAAGACACCATCCCTAATGCTTATTAGACAATCAAACTCAGGCTTAATAACATGTGAGGGCTAGTTACACACCCCATGTACTGTAAAATTCTCAGAGATTTAGTTTTTATGAGTTATTAGCAGCAACAGCAGAGTGGTAACTCCCAAGGAGATACCAGTGAGAAACAGTCTAATCCTATTTACCTTTCTCAGGTGAGTAGTTACATCCAGCACAGAGACAGTACTCACCTGGGTCAAAGTAAGACATTTTGGCCTTGGATTCATCCTCCTCTGGAAACTGAATGAAAGAATAAAGACCTGACAATGTTGTAATAGCTACAATTGCTTAACAATCCTCTGGTAATAATTACTGTTTATCTTTCACTTTCTGCCTGTTATTTTAATATTGGATGAAAACAAAAGGTATAAGGCTCATCTGCATTGCAAAAGCATCTTTATTCTTTGGAAGAAAAAATGTCAGGCATGAAAGGATAAATGATAGCTGCATGCTGAACTTTGAAAATCCATTTATTTTGAAACCCTTCTGCTTCCCTATCCTCCTTCCTTCTTTCACTGCTTTATATTTTCTAGGCTGCTTGCATTAAAAGACCGTCTCTAATTCGTAAGGGTTCATGTGTTTCAGCTACTTATGCCTATAACAGAAATCATAACACTGTATTTTTGACATCATAGTTATTTCCACTGCAACTGACTGCAATTTTGCAAATTGACTTCAAGTAGGGAAACAAGCAGCAGGAACAGATGAGACCTTAAGAAACAATGATTCTGCTCTTGAAAACAGGGAATGAGGATGAACTGTATCATAAAATAATGATTTGTAAGCAGAATTATTGGAAAAAAATGTTCCCCCCTTTCTCTGCTATCCTGATGTACATCCAGACTATCTCCCTAGGAGCCAGAGGGACTCTTGGCTCTTACCTGGTGGGATTTATCAGGATGTAGTCTCTACATCCTACATTCACATTCAGCTGCAAACCTAATCTAATACCAACTGTGAATGAATGGTGGAAACTCTTCTCTCTTTCACACTTGACAGTCTGAACAGTGCTTTGAGTGCACCTGTCCTTAAGTCACAGAAAAGTTCCAACAACCAGACATGAGAGATATCTAAGAGGGGCACTTCAGCATTTTACTGGAGTATATGTCTCAGCAACGAGACTTGGTAGGAAAGCAGGCCTTGTGCTAACGTGCCTTGGGTTATAGTATAAAAAAAGCAAAGCTGAGGGATTTTAACAACCTTGGAAATACAATATGAACTTAGAGATGCATGTTACATTTCTAGGGTATTGAATTGCTATTGGAAAATGCAATTAATAAATAAAAGCATGGAAAATATTTACTTGGCACTCCTAAATCTGGACTAGTCATAAAGCAATCTCCTTCAGCTTACAGTACAGAGGAACTAGAATAATTGGTAGGGAAGCCAACGGTGACCGCATTTTTTATCTTAGTAGAAAGGTAAGATGACACTCTAGCCTCAGCTAGCACAGAGACAGGAACCAGCTTAAACACTGTTCTTTTGTGGAATATGAACTGCTTAGTTTAACAGTATCGTACTCAAACTACAGTAGGAAAAATCAGCATTTGAAGCAATTCAAGCTGATCAGCAGTGGACAAATGAGCAAAAGCTAGATATAGGAGCCTGTGTACCAGTAAAACATACCTGCAAAGAACAGATGAAGTCTGCTTTGAGCATCAAACTGAGGGCATTTTCACGCCATCACTTGTGAAACAGTTCTAGCGTCAGTTGCCTGTACTGCATAATTTGACCTCAAGTTCCTTCAAATATGAAAATTTGTCAGGAACCCCTTCCTAAGTCAGCTCAAGACAGACAGAAAAATCAGACTTGGTCATAGTGTGGCCTGCTGCAGAGATGAGCTATTAGTGTGGAGCAGTGCTTAGTCAACAACTAAACCCAGAGATACTTGAGTTGCACACAGCCTGTGCCTGGATGCAGGCATGCAACTTGGCTTTCCTGTCTTAGGTCTTCCCAGTGATTCAGACCACGCTCATACCATGAGTGTAAGGGTGTGTGAAATGTATGAACTTCTGCTTCACTGAGGTTATCACACAAAAAAACTTTTCAGTTCAAAGGGAGTCACAAGTAACAGGGACAGTGATAAACAAAACACACAGAGACACACACATGTTGGATAAGTGATAACAGAGACAATGGCAAAGACCCAGACTCTCAGGTCACTAATTGATGGACCATGAAGACACGAAATGGACTTTCTAACTAATAAGAAGGGGGAAGCAGGATGAACTTGAGGATTTTTTTATATTTTAGAGGGGCCACATTAGTGCCCTCTCTGTCTGTGTGTGTCTCTCTGGGATACACGGTCAGCCTTTCTATTGGTTGAAATTGCAAACAGGAAAACAGTAACCATATCCACCAACCTGGGACAGCAAGGCCCCTGGGTCTTCAGGCACACTGGCCTGGCCTCCAGCAGCCGGGCAAGAGGAATCCCCGAGTCCCAGAACCTTATAACATCCCCTAATGTCGAGTGGGAGGAGGTTGCTCCCTTGCCATAGAGTCCATCTAACCATCTTTCCTTTAGCAGGATTGGAGAAATCCCAGGCAGAAAAAAATGTATCTCACTTCAAGATGCTATGGTCATATGCTTTCATGGAAAGCATTTCTTCCCTTCTGGTTTCTCCAGTGACAGCTACACAAGCATCTCTGGCAAAAAAAGCATGCTCACTGCCTGGCCTAAGGTCCCTATGGAAGAGGGTTTAGTTCTGCAAGTTCTCTGTGGGAAATGGGGCTTGCTGGGGTAAAAGATCACTCCAGTTTTGCAGCCTGACAATATCTGGTGCAATGCTATTGCAAGCTTGGTTCTTAGCCCTGAAGCAACAACTGTATTGGATGATGACAATAACTGAGCAGCAAACAAGTAAATAAAATTATCATCTCCCCTAGTAAAATTTGCAATATTTATTCTATCCTCTGATGTTATTTTAATCCTTGGGTTGTCCTTTTATTTCCCTTCTCACTCACTGAAGCTATCAGTGTGTTGTTTTTTGGGTCATTATTGACCTTCCAGAACAGAAAATATATGCAGAGAAGCTTGAACTACATAAAAGTGAGTAGAGGGTTTTTGTGTTTTGGCCCTGACAAAAGTAAATATAGTCGGTGGAGTTGAGAAATTAAGCTTAGGATACAGATGAATCAACAAGAACAGAAAATAAATTGTCCTTTGCTATTTGCAGTATTGACCCTGAGAACTAAATACATAACCTTCAGGTAAGTGCCAATGAATCTAGCTGCATCTGAACAGATCCAAAAGAAAAATAAATTGCTGGGTTGGAGGCATCTCTCCCCTAAAACTAACATTGGTGTGGTTCACACTGCCTTTACTATATGCAGAATCCATACATAATGTTTTTCTTCCTAGTTCATATTCACTAAAAGCCATTTGCTGAATTATGCCACCCTTCAGTTCCCAGGAGAAGAGGTCGACACATGTCTCAGACTTGTTTCACATCACCCTTAGTTTAATAGTTTTTCACAGCTAGAGCTTGTTTTACTCCATCTTATTTGCTAAAGTTCAGGTGCTATTCTGCAGAGTGTCAAGATTAGAGAGCCTACATTTATTTAAGCTTTCACTTAACATCACAGTTTATCAGTGTAATTTCCCTTACTATAGTGAAAAGTTAATCTGATTGGACTTTTGTTACTGTGTATTAATTTAACTGGAGCTTTCTTTCTGCAATATGCTGCTGTGTTGGTGGTGACAGTAGCATTTGCATGAGATACAGAAACTGTACCTTGAACACCAAGCATTAAAGCTTTCATACATGCCTTCTATATAAGAGAAAGAGTTCCAAACTTCAGCTAGAGTGATAACATCCTGTCTGTATTTTAAATTCAGATCTAAGCTTGTATTTTGCTCAGAATATCAATTAAGCACATCTAAATAAGTAAAAATTACGCCATGCCATTTCAATTTTAATATGGAACTAATTATTCCAACTCAGCAAGGTACTTAGGTATGCCTACTTAAGGCAAAGGACTTTCAGTGTTTGACTAGTCCTTTTGCCCTTTACGAAGTGATGTGGTTGAAATTAGTTCCCTACCATGATCTTCTGACACTATTTGATACAATTCACTAAAGAAAGGAAGCCTTTCAAATTTAACATAGGTAGGAGGTAAAATCTAACAGGAGGTCATGTAGATATGTCCTGTTTAGATAGGCATCTCTGAATGAAAGAGCTATACAAGTAGATAAAATGGAATTTATGTAAAAGGCCGATTCCTGTCTTGTTGAATCTTAGGTAACAGTACACATCCATGTTTGCCATCTCACAGGTACAGAAGGAGACAGCATCTATTTCTCCCTACAGAATGAGTCCAGACAGCTAGCTTAGATGTTGACTTAGAGAGAAAGTCCAAGTTAGATGAAGCCTTTGAGGTGTTTCCAGATGAAAGCTTCTGTTAAGAAGTACATGATTATTAAGATGGTTGGACAGATCTGAAGATTTTCCAGCAACACTTAGTAGATTTTCCACGGCGTTCATACATTTTGCAATTGCTTTTTTATTGCTGTTAACATAAACATCAGTCAAAAACACTCAGAAAAAACAGTGGTTGGGGTTCCCCACTTGACTTTTTGACAAAAAAATGCAAATTTCAGTTATGCAATCATGGATACCAAATCAGAATCATAGAATCATAGGTTGGAAAAGACCTCTAAGATCATCAAGTCCAACCATCCACCCAACACCACCATGCCTACTAAATCATATCCCAAAGTGCCACATCTACACGTTTTTTGAACGCCTCCAGCGATGGTGACTCAACCACCTCCCTGGGAAGCCTATTCCAATGCCCGACCTCTCTTTCAGTAAAGAAATTTTTCCTAATATCCAATCAAAACCTCCCCTGACGCAACATGATTCCATTGCCTCTTGTCCTGTCATTAGTTACTTGGGAGAAGAGATCAACACCTGCCTCTCTACAACCTCCTTTCAGGTAGTTGTAGAGAGCAGTAAAGTCTCCCCTCAGCCTACCCTTCTTCACACTAAACAGCCCCCGTTCCCTCAGCCACTCCTTGTAAGACTTGCTCTCTAGCCCCCTTCATCAGCCTCGTTGCCCTTCTCTGGACACGCTCTAGCAACTCCATGTCAGTCTTGTAGTGAGGGCCCCAAAACTGAACACAGTACTGGAGGTGCGGCCTCACCAATGCCAAGTACACAGGTACAATCACTTTCCTACTCCTGCTGGCCACACTATTCCTGATAGAAGCCAGGATGCCGTTGGCCTTCTTGGGCACCTGGGCACACTGCTGGCTCCTGTTCAGCCGGCTGTCGACCAACACCCCAAGGTCCTTTACCGCTGGGCAGCTTTCTAGCCACTCCTCCCCAAGCCTGTAGCGTTGAATGGGGTTGTTGTGCCCTAAGTGCAGCACCTGGCATTTGGCCTTGTTGAAACTCATACAGTTGGCCTCAGCCCATCGATCCAGCCTGTCCAGATCCCTCTGTAGAGCCTTCCTATCTTGAAGTAGATCAACACTTCCACCCAACTTGGTGTCATCTGCAGACTTACTGAGGGAGCACTCAATACCCTCATCCAGATCATTGATAAAACTGTTAAACATGACTGGACCCAAACTGAGCCCTGGGAAACACCACTTGTGACCAGCCACCAGCTGGATTTAACTCCATTCGCCATCACTCTCTGCACTCAGCCATTTAGCCAGTTCTTTATCCAGCGAAGAGTATACCCATCCAAAACATGGGCAGCTAGTTCCTCCAGGAGGATACTGTAGGGAACAGTCTCAAAGGCCTTAACTGAAGTCCAGGAAGATGACGTCCACAGCCTTTCCCTCTTCCACTAGGCAGGTCACCTGGTCATAGAAGGAGATCAGGTTGGTCAAGCAGGACCTGCCTTTCATGAACCCCTGGTGGCTGGGCCTGATCCCCTGGTTGTCCTGAACATGGCCAGTAAGCACACTCAAGATGAATTGCTCCATAATCTTGCCCGGCACCGGTCAGGCTGACAGGCCTGTGGTTCGCAGGATCCTCTTTCTGGCCCTTCTTGTAGATGGGTGTTACACTGGCGATCTTCCAGTCATTTGGGACTTCCCCTGTTAGCCAGGACTGCTGATAGATGGTGGAGAGTGGCTTGGCCATCTCCTCCGACAGTTCCCTCAGTACCCTTGGGTGGATCCCATCCAGCCCCATAGACCTATAAGCGTCCAGGTGGCATAGCAGGTTGCTAACTGCTTCCTCCTGGATTATGGTAGGTTTGTTCCGCTCTCCTTCCCTGTCTCCCAGCACTGGGAGCTGACTACCCTGATTATAACCAGTCTGAGTGTTAAAGACTGAGGCAAAGAAGGCATTAAGTACCTCAGCCTTTTCCTCATCCTTGGTGACAATATTCTCCCTTGCGTCCAATGAGGGATAGAGATTCTCATTGGACCTCTTTTCATTGTTGATGTATTTGTAAAAACATTTTTTGTTGTCCCTTACAACAGTGGCCAGCCTGAGTTTTAGCTGGGCTTTTGACTTTCTAATTTCCTTTCTGCATGAGCTAATGAGACCCCTGTACTCCTCTTGAGTCACCAGCCCTTTCTTCCTTAAATGGTAGACCCTCCTTTTTTTCCTGAGCCAGAGCTCCCTGTTCAGCCAGGCCAGTCGTCCTCCCTGCCGGTTTGTCTTGCAGTACATGGGGACAGCCTGCTTCTGTGCTTTTAAGACTTCCTCCTTGAAGAAGAATTTAGTCCTTCCCCTTTAACAGTAATTGTCTTTCAAAAGAGATAAAATCTGCAGATTGTGTATTTTTCTGTCTCATTCAGTCTGATAAACTTGTTTTCATCTTCTACTTTTTATATTCTGCCCAACTTCTATATTTGCTCCTTTAACCAAATGTTTTTTGTGTCTTATTTAGATTTTCAAAACCATCTAGCAGCTGCTAAGTGATTATGACCACTGCAACTGATATTGGGTAGATTAGCAGACATGACTCTGTGGATTTACGCTAGGAATAATCAAGAGGATCATTTTATTTTCCTGTACTGTAGTCAATACATTTAATACAATATCTTCATTTTCTTCAGTATATGTACCTTAAAAAAAAAAAGTCTTTAACCTCCCTCTTCATAAATTTTGCTCGACTGGGTTTTACACTACCTTGGCAGATGTAATTAGGGTTTTTTCCTACCTATTGTCGAGAATTTGGTCATGCATTACAAGTGGAGCAAGCTTAACATTGTGCAGTTTCAAATCTTTTGTCGGTTTTACTGGAGTCTAAGTGAAAGCATAAACTAATAATGTAAGAAACTTCTTGATATTCAAATGAGTGAAACAAGCTGGAGATTATCTGATTCATTCTTGAAAAAGTAGATGTTGGCTATGAAGCAGCAGTCCAAAGTATATGTACTGCACTTCTTAAGAAATTTGGAAATGTCACAAGATGAGGAACAATGAAATATTTTCTGAGATTTAAAATTTTATGGGTATGGGTATACACTTTGACAACCAAGCTAAGCAAAAGCATACTGCTTTATTTTAATAATAAAGCTGCAAAACACTAGAGCAGACAAATTACAATATTAAACATTCTTAAAGCAAGAGAAGGGATTCAGTAAAGAGTACTTCCACTTGAGTCACTTCTGACAAAATTTATTCCATTTTTACTTTGGGGCTATCAAATATTTTGCATATTTTGGAGGAATATCTCAAGAAATCTGTAGAGGGATATACTGTCCACTTATTTAAGTGGCTTAGGGAGTCTGAAGAAAATGTTACCTAGTGCCTGGTAAAGCAACCAAACACCCAGTGTCTTCGTCTTAGGGGTGAGAAATACCTCCTGAGTAATATGCTTAGACACCCCTGTTTAAGTCCAATTTTGCCTTTACCTTTCATCAAGATATACTTCTATGTGTAAGGTAAGAATTCTGCTTCTTTACCTCCTATAACTGTTGAGTGAATGAAGCACTGTAAAATACTTAAGGTTAAGGGCAGGGGTTAAAAAACTATAATACACACTACAAGCTCCATTAGATTCCCCCTCCCACAAGAAGGACTGAGACTGCTATTTCTGACAGACTTAGACTTTGCAATTAAAACTCGATTTTTTTGTCTTCTCTATTTTGTTTCATTCAAACTTCTTCTACACTTTCCATTAGTAGAAAAAAATATTATTATACTTTTCCATTCTATAGTGAGATAAACATTGATACTGTTTCCTCTTTATAACATCCCTATGATTCATGTGTGTGCTTATAGTCTATCTGCTGTACATGCACAAGGGGAATTAGTGCTGTGCTTAACACTTAATCACTAATGGACTGTAACCCAGATGAATCTGTCATAAGTATGTAACCATTCTGAACTGATGTTTGCAATTAATTCACTAGCCGCAATCTGCACACACAGCTGAAAAATCAATAAAAATTAATGAAAAACATCCCTTTGAGCAGGACATGAATCACACTGAGAGATTCATTATCTTTCTCTATTTGTCTCCATTTTTTTAGGTATGAAGACTTTTCCACATACTTACTATAAAAATAACAACAACAAAAGCCCAACTCCCCCTCCTCTCCATCATCTCAATGAGAAAGCATCAGTTCTTAATTCTTACAACAAAAGTACAAACTTGCTTGGGTGAATTAATTCTGGGGTAGATTTTAACTCTTCTTAGGAAAGCTGAGAGTTCCAAAATAATTGATCTAAAGACCAGAGTGACACTATGGCTCATGCCACTGACATGGAATAAAAGACCAGAGTGTGTAACTAGTTAATCAGTAGATCATTTCCTTTCCCTGTGACAGGTAGAAGTATTACGGTTTACTCCTGAGTTGTATGATTTTATATTTCTGTTGCGCTTCATGATTAATGAAGATGAGCACTGTATTTTATAAAATTTAACCCATCTCTTCCGGAGTATGCTTATGCAAACAAAAAGAAGTGCATTAATACAATAATCATAAAATGTTTTCTATTTCTATTTTTAACATTTATATAGGTCTTGCATCATGTAGATTTTCTGTTAAACAAACAAAAATGCATTCTTTGTACTTTTCAATTCACTGAACTGAATTAAGTTTGGTTCTGTATATCAGATCTTGCTAGTATGATTAAGTTAGTAAAATTACAAATTTACATGTACATTTGTGAGACTAACATGAATGACATGAACAGATAAACAAGTATTTTTTTTCCATTGAGTGCGTTAAGGTTGCCTTTATGTAACGTAAAAGATTAAATGGATCCTTCACATGACTGCTATATTTCTTCTTACAACAAAACTTCCTCCTGACAGGTACTAAAAGACGAGTAGTTACAAGTTATTTGTTTCTGCTTCATGCTGAGCTCTACGTTATTTAAATGATCATTTGCATGCAAAGCACGGAGAACTTGCTTCTTCCCCCCATTTGAAAATAATGTCACATAAATTAGTAGAGCTTTAGCACATTTTACAGCTACTCTTCAAGTTTAACCTTTGAGGGTCTATGACTTTCAACAAAATAAACATTACGCGAGTCATACAGAAAACCTCTTGGGAACACGAGTAATTCCATTTTTATGAAAACAGTATTACTATTTAATATATATTATTATTTAATATTTTATTCTGTATATGCAGGATGAAACAAGATCCAGAATCCAGCAACATGTTGCTGCATGAGATAGAACTGTATGAAGCATTTCATTTTCAGGAATGCAGTGGTTCTATCAATATAATCAGTTCAAGTTACTATTTTATGTGGCAGGAGAATTCTCTAAGAAAAAAGTAACTCACTGAAAAATATGAAAGAAAGAAATCAGTATTCTGCCTTAAAGCCAATTCATAAACACAGAAGCATTCAACCAGAACTTTATTTTAGTTTGCGCTCTTGTCCATAGTCACAAGTGGTTCAGATTTGCTGTTTGTTTGTTGGGTTTTTCCCCCCATTACTTATAATAAACAATTAAGTAGCCATGTGTGTAGGGAGAGTTGTGTCTTTTTAATCAGTCACCCTTTGAACCTAAACATTAGTTACATCTAGTTTATTTTTATATCACTTCAACTAATATCAAGCTTACAAAACAGCTTGCAACTCTGTCAAGACACTGATGTTTTTCCATATATTCGACTTTCATTATCGATTCTGGATATCCTCTGAGGTACCTGTGAGATATCCATGAGATCTAACGACACTGAACAACTTTTGGGATTGTGGTTTTAGTTTCTAAATGGAAACAAAGTACTCATTAATATCCCCTAGAAAATGTTATTTGGAGTACCTCCAAAAAGAAGTTGCCTTTTGAATGAGATGGGCGTAAATTGGAGGGAGACAATGGGATATCATCTAACCTTGTTTTTCTCTTCTGTGGCAAGAGCACTAATTTTCCTACCTGGTGTCCATTCCTGATGAAGAAAATGCATTATTAAATCCTTATCACCAAGAAATAAAATAAAAAGTAGGCACAATATACAGCTGAGATGAGTTAATAATGGCTGCTAGCTACTCTGTTCTCTCAGAGCTCCTGCAGACCCATCAGTTTGGCATGAGTATCAAGCAAATTATGTTGACTTTTGAGCCCTGATTCAGACTTTCCTTAAATCATCTTTAGGATAGCTGACATCCTAATTGCTCCATGAATTGTTTCAGCTCAGAGTTTGTTAAGCACCGACACGTTTTACTGGAAAAAATAAAGGTATGTAATTTGACACAGTGACAGATTAATACTTTAGCATCAGATTGGCAGAAAAGTTAGACAGCTTAAATGTTTCCTATATCTTAATGTCTAAGCTACTTCAGGAAACCATAGTGAGTCCTAGTTTCTGAAGGATATGTTGACATTTCAGTGATAGAAGTAGATCAGGCTATCAAAGGATTTAACAGGATTACAGGGAGTCTTGCAGCAATTACTTTTAAATCTAGAAAATTAAAATCTAGGATATTAAGTTGTGTGGTGTATTTACTACAGTACTCACCACTGGTATCAGGTAAGCCAATACTTCTTAGTACTCATTATCTATATGCAATTGGTCTTGAGAACGAAAATGAAATAATAAAGTCTGAACTACAGGATAAATACAGTTTAAACAAGACAAAACTATATGTTTCTAATGTGCTTCCTTTTATGCTATAATTGGGGTTTTTTATATAATCTGTCTTTAAATCAATTGTGAAATATTGATGATTCCTTACAGATCACAGATGCAATAATACAGAGCTGGTAAAATCAGTTGTTTAGGTAGGAAACTTTTCTATGGAGTTATTCTATAATTAGAGGAGCAGTTAAAGAATATTGCATCTTAACCTGCTGGAGGCAATCATGATGGAAATAACTGTAGAATCCAAGCCAAGAATTTTGTTGCTTGGGTAATATTTCTTTGGTTACATGTCTGAGTCATGTTAAAACTACATAATCTGGTATAATCTGTTATAATCAAACAAAGGAAATAATACATCAAAACCTTATACACTCTTTATCATATGTGACTGTTCCTCCCTGAAACAGAGGCAGGTATTATGCAAGGGTAAACAACCCCAAAATTTCACAGAAGAGGTAAACACTTGAAATTTTCTGCTTTACAGTCTCTCTTACCCCAGTTTCAGTTTTAATGGACTTCAGACGCATGATATGTTTTGCACCACTACAGATAGAAGCAGTATTCAATCTTCAACTTTTTTATGAAACTGTAAAATGGAATGGACGTGTTGTGACTCTGGAAAGAAGATTTTATAAATGTTAGGTTATCGTGTTGGAACTCGAAAGTGAGGTTTTTTTAGCATTATTGGCTTTTTGTTTCTGTACTGCTTCAATTAGCACCTGTCTTAAATGGGCTGACCATTTTGGTTTTTTGTTTGTAATTCTGTTAACATGAAATTTTAAGGAGGATGTCACTCTAAAATGGACTTTCAGATGAACCTAAGCCCAATTTCTAAGGTTGATTTATTACCAAATAAGTCAAGAATCAACCCAGAAACAGCTGAGGACTGGTTTGAGGCCAAAATACATAAAAGTTAGTACTCATATTAACAGAATTGCAAAGCTGAAGGAAGCCTTTAGAAGTCATTTAGTGCATCCTTGCTTTCTCAAGGTAGGATTAGCGATGTTTATGTTACCCCTGGGAGACATTTTTCTAGACATTCATAAAACCCTCCCAGTGGTGGAGATTCTGTAAGTTTCCATCACTATATTTATCCTCAAAGTTTTTTTCTGACTTCTAACCTGATTTGTCATTGTTGCAATCAAGCTGTTACTTTTGGTCCTTTCCACTATGGGCATGCAAAACTGGTTGTTCCCATTCTTGCTTTACTATAACCTTTTAGGTACATGAAAAGTTTTGTTTTCTCCCTCAGCTGCCTTCTCTTCTGGCTAACTCACTTTGATTCATCTAGCATGAGCTTTTTTAAAATGTTAAAGAATCTGTTACCTGTTTCTGTTTTCTTATGGTATTGCTTTATTTGTTTGTTTTATTTTATTTTTATTAGTTGTAGTGGTAAAGGACTATATAGCATCTCATGTTTGCTTAAAAAATTCCCCTCTGGTCTCTCTTGAAACCAGCTAAGTACTTGGACTTTTGACACGTTACAGCAGTGAATCTTGCTTTTCTTAGGAATTTTTTAAGGAATACTTTTATTTTACCATTTTTCAAGTAGCGTATTGAAAATTTTCACTTTCAGTCTATGTTCCTTTTTCCTTGCATAATGAAAATAAAAAGATTCAGAATTCATTATTTTATATTCTTCTGCAACATCTCCTCTCACAGTATTAATCATTCAATCAATGTACGTGTAAGCCTTTCTGTACTCTGAAGCATTTTGTTAAGCACTGAAAAGAATTTCAAGATTGAGCATGATATACATTAAATTATTCTAGTCCAAAAGCAATTAATATATTCATTACTTCAGTGCAATTGGCATATCTGAAATAGTGGATTTGTGTTTGACTTTATTCAGTAGGACTGTTTTAGAGATGGCATGCACTGTCTCTGCAGTTCACAATAACGCCACATTCAGAATGACAGCAGTCCAAGCCTTGGGGCACTAAATGCTTCTTGAGATATGTTCAATTGCTATTCAACTGTATTTAGCCTAAGGTGCAGAAAAAGACGTTGCTGATGCCTTCAAACATTTTAAAGTATTTTAATAATGTCTTGGTATGTCAGAATATGCCACAGCACTAACTGGAGTGCAGTTCCTGAATTACTGCAATTAGGAGGCAGGAATTTCAAAGACTGTACTGCTGTAGCTGTGTATCACTATAGCTTAGCCTTTTTTTCCTCCCTTAAACAGTGATTTTCTACAATATGTACACTCTAAGCTGTTTTCTGCATTATTGTTCTCTGATCATGTAGTCAATACTTGTTGTGCTTTAAGAGCTCTATTGTGTCTCCGATCACACAGGTCACAAAATAGACAACCACTTAATACAAAAGCTATGTAAATGGACTCCTGCTTAATTACATAGTCTTACTGGTGTTTCACTTGAATTTCGGGTCGTCCTCTGAATATAGTCTAGTTGTGCACAGAGTGCAGGGAAGGGTGGAATGAAAAGTGGCTTGTCAAAACCACAGTCTCGATCAGTACTCTGTGACAGTTCCTATTCTTTTTTCTTTTCTCACACTAGTCTGGAACTACTGCTCAAGTATTCTTTGCAGGTCCTCAATAACTGGAAACATGTAGGGATGTTATGGGCCCACCAATGGGGAAAGACAGGAAAATCTGCATGTAGTCATTGATTTGTCATAGATCTGCCAATGACTCCTCAGATCTTGTGGACCAATCTGCATGGTTTACAGAAGTACTGTTGCACTGCTGTAGTACTGTATGGCTACTGTGGTTGTGTAGTCCTCCAAGAAAAGGTCAACAGCTGGGAATGCTTCATGGGCACAGGGTTCTTTCCGGAAATGTTGAAGTTATTGTATCTAGATAGGGTGTCAGTGTTGCTCTGGTGGATTTTCCATCTCCAGCAACAAGTGGAACAGAGCTTCTGACTACTTACACACGTCTGAAGTCTGTTGCTACCACAGGCTTTGGGTATGGTTTACAAAAGATGAGAAAATGAAAAGGTCTTTGCATCTTCCTCCAGAAGAGTGTGGTGCTAGGACCATGTCATGACTATTTGACAATGCTGGCTTTGTAGAAAATACAAGAATGTTTGTTAAAAACTATGTGGAGTGGAGCCAGAATGGGTGTGCATCCTTGATTACACTACTGCAATGTGCATGTATAAAAAAATCCCATAAACTGTAACATGTACTTGTTGACTACTGTGTTCATAATACTTTCTCTGTAGTTGATTTATTGTAGTTGATATATTGACCTTCTTTGGTAAGGAACTGGAGGAGAGAAAATGAAAATTGCTGGGATGCATATTTTGGTTGTTAATTTTTTTGGCTTTAAACTGGTTATAGAACATCATAGTTCCCCTCTTCATACTGCCATGGTAGATGTCTTCCTCTTTTGACAGCAAGCAATCCTTCTAGCCCTAAAGCAACAGTCAGTTACAATCAGCAGAAACATGAGCATATATATTAAAAACTTCATTCATTTGCATGCTCTTATACAAAGTTTTATGGAAAACAGGTTATCGCTGTCTCAGAACTCAGCCATAAATGTAAAGATTTGTTGGATTAATGATAAAAGCTATTTTATTAAAAATTATACTTATTGGCTAACTTTGGAAATTGTTGGTGGAAGCTTATATCAGATGCAATGAGAAAGTCGATTGTGAGACCCTGTAAATTAATATCCTCCGATTTATTTAAGCTGAAGTATGAGCAGTTGCGAGTGAAATCTGTTTTATAAATATTCACTTATGAAGTCTCCATTGACGTATATACCTAAAACCTGTCTAAGTATCTGTATTTTTGGGAGCTGGTTTTTCAATTGCTTTGTAAATAGTCTAGCAATACTTAGTTCTGATGTAGAGACACCATAAGAGGATATACTTGAAAATAACTTAAAGACATCTTCCATAGTAACTCTGGAGATAATTTTATGCAAATAAAAGCTTACATTTGATTACTCTATGTACAAACAGTTAAAACCTAACCGCAAATCTTCAAATTTCTGTATGACAAGAAATATCATTCCTCCAGCTTTATTTTCTAATTAGCATTGTGATAACATTTGTTTGTTAATAACTGGCATTTTAAGCACATATTTGAGTCAGTTTCCAGATATGTAACTGTGGTAGAAATCTCGTACTCATCCTTGGTGTCTTGCCAATTGTGCTGACAAATTCTTTGCTGTGTCATATTCCATTAGGCTTGTCAGCTAGCAGTGTGGTTGCTACTAAAGTGTTTAATTTTAAAGCTGAGAAGTACTTAAAAGCATGTCACTTAGAGATAGATATGTTTGGATGTAAATTATGCTGGAGGACAAAAGAAACCTTTTTTTTTTTTTTCTTCAAATTCAGAGATTGTTCACAACTCCATGGGCCAGATGATATAAAAAGAGGGGTATAAAACTACGACTTTGCAAAAGAGGGTCAGTCTTTTCAGAGAATTAGCAAAAATACAGTTAGTTACTTTGTAACTGAAGTGGTGTGGCAATTTACTCAAAACGAAGGTTAAATCTCTGTTATGTACTGCAGTGTATAGAAAATATCCAAGTTTTCCTTTACTGACTAGTTTAGATACTGATAATAGTTTAATCCTGACAGCCCTGGATGTTTTATCCATTTTCTGATACACACACACGCAGAAAATTCCCTCCTTCCCTGCACTGCTTGCCCCTGCCAACCAAATCCTGAAGTTATGTCCATCTTTTAAACAGAAGAGCAGTTACAATGCAACAGGTTTCAAAACATGTTAGGTTAAATGTGTGCTTAAATGCTGTACTGATTCAAGCTCTTACAACAGATGCAAGAAAGCAATGGGGTAGAAGGCTACATTAACTGTACATGCCAAATACCAATTAAAAGGTGTTTTAGAGGAAAGTGTATCACACTGGATCCGATAGCATGAGGGAGGTGAGGCTGCTGCTGCTGCTCCATTGCCCCAGGTCCAGCTGGGAGCGAAGATGAAGATGTATACCTGGTAGGCACATACACAGAGCACACATTCCAAATATATACATAGTTGGCCACACAGATCATAGACACTCAGGGCACTCATACTAAAACAGACAGCACCAGTGGCCTCATTCTGCTGCCCTCTCTGGCTTGACCAGATAAAAGTCCACTAGTGAGAGTGGACATGTACATATGTATACATGCATGTGCACACTTAATATAGATCCCATACCCAGGAAAGAGTTAGAAAGGAATTTATTAAGAAGATAGGACAGATGGTGATGATCAGGCACAGGACACAACCAGACACGCTTCTTCGCCAGCAAACTATTTACATGTGTCTGGCCCTTTTATCCCCTTATTTCTCTATTTTCCCACTCCCTATCCTCCTGAAATCACTTAAACCCCTCCTCTGTCCTCCCTTTTGTTCCTCCCCTAAACATCACATAGTTATCCCAAACTGTTTTTCCCCATATCCCATAATGTGTCCTAGATACCTAAGCAGCAATCCCCCCTGTTAGAAAAGTGATCTGGAGAGCAGCTGCCAACGACTCATGATGATGGGTTTCACAACAGGACTATGGGGCTGATGGCTCTGATAGTATAGCCCTGGGAACGGCCCCCAATGAGGTGGCTGTTCCTCCTGAGTCCCTGATTTTGGTTTCTGTCTGCCACTATACACCGCTGTGCTCCTCTGGGCCTGGGAGATGGCCTCTGTGATGGGCCTGGGAGTAGCCTGTCTGGGTATCATTTGGGCTAGTATTATCCTGCCAGTGTCTCTGAGCTCTTTGGTGAGTGTGAAGATGAAGTTTATCACATAACCCAACAGAGCGAGTCAGCCACATGCTGGCTTAGAGGTTATTGCTTCATAAAACAGCACTATAAGGCTGAATTGTACAGCAAGTCCCCATGTTTTACGATAAGGAATTCTAACATTTGTCCAGAAGTGAATAGGGGATGCACTACAATGCATAATGGCAAATTCTAAAGTCTGTGACTCAAGGACCACTAGCGAGGGAAGGTTTTTTTATCAACCCAAGTAATGCTGGCTCAAGATTTGTTCGCACTAAAAACAAACTATCAGATATAATGACACATTAATTGTTTCAATCTGGAAAAAAGTATCCAGACAACAACAACAACAAAACTTTTTCAATAAACACATACTCCTATGTTTTAGATAAAGGTCAGACATATTGCTAAGTATTTGCTAATATTTTGCCCAACAACTGAAATACTAGTAGTAAGCATAATCTTTAATGGTTATTTTTTTGAAATAAGGTACTGTTTGAAGAGTTTATTAAGATTTAGATGACATGGGGATTTGCCCTGCTGTAAAAGTATGAAGAGGGTTTTTTTGTTGAAAAATCAAAGCACATCAGGTGCAGCTCAGCAGTTAATTATGCTTCCTACCTTCAGAGAGTGCCAGAATAATACTATAATTTAGCTGACAAATTGAGAATTTTCCTGTTATAGTCCCCATCTTCTGTCTGCATCTCTAGAACATAGGGATCTGAAAACTGATGGGCTGAGATCTGTTCACAGTCTTTGCATTCTTCACTGAAAAAAAGTGGGAATCATGGCTGAGTCTAAGACTAAAAGCCTAAAAAAGTATAACTAGGAAAAAAAAAAAAACACTCAATTCCCTCTTCTCAGTCTCACACAGCTACAGAGTTACTCAGTTACGTCAGCGCTCATTTCCTCATTAAAATCAGTAATGTACTAAAATACGGAATATTATACAGTATTCAGAATACATACAGTAGATTCTATAAAAATGTTGACAACTGTTAATAATAAATAATATACATATTCTTTGCAATGCTGCAACATATTACTAATTAAATGAATGTTTAAATGCATGAAAAATCAGGACAGGATGAATATAAAGCTGACTTTCAAGAGCTTTTGCAATTCTATCAGGATTAAATCTGCAGTTGCTGAAATGAAATATGCTTGATCTGCAAGCACCTGTTGTAAATGTTTTAAATTAAACCAATTAATTGTGGAAGAGGCAAAGAATTTTTGGTTGCTTTTTTTTTTGTTTTTCATTTTAACCTCAGCAGTGGTCTTATTTAAAAATTCATTAAAATTTCACAGTTGGAATTGTCACTGTTTGAGAAAGTCATCTGGCAGCCAAAATCAAAGAAAAAATGGGCAAAACAGAAGTAACAAAATGAAGGCTGAATAGGTTTTTTAAAGATATCAAAAAATATCAAGGAACAAAATGAAGGCTGAACAGGCCTTTAAAAGATATTTTATGAGGCATAGGTTATTACTGGTAAAAATACTGTTCACTTGAATTTGGGTGTTGTGGTGGGAAGGTAGAAAGTTGCCACAGCCCATATGAAGTACCTGACTGTGTTTCCACATTTAAGCTCCTTGCTCCTTTTTCAGATAATTGATTTTTTGTAAAAGGAACATAAAAATTTCATCAAATAAGTCATATTATATGAATGTCATATCAAATAAACTGGATAAATTAATTTACTTGCTGTTTTTTGTTCTTTGTCAACTTTAATTGTTTGAATATTTTGTTGTTACTTTGTAGGCAGCTCCAGTTATTTCTTGCAGACCTTAAAGTATAGTAGACCTGAGTAAAAGCAAGGTTTCAGAACCTTACCCAGTACTTAGAACAGTTGAGGTAGCTTCTTAATTCAGTTGCATTACAAGTATCAAAATATTAATATTAAAAACTACCTGTGTTTTTATCAGGTAGGAGTCAATCCTGCAGTCTCCTGAACTTTGATAGTTTTCAGTGAAAGTTCTTACAAGCACAGTAGCTAGAAAGCTTAGACACAGTGACCTGGAACAGGACACCTTCTAACACAGTAAGTCACGTATAAAACATTAGTGCATCTATTCAGGCAGCACTCAGATTCTCCGTCCCTCCACATGCATACGCAACACACAGAACAGCTTTATCTGTACATTAGATTAAGTCTATAACCAATTAAGTTTATAACCTATGCTTGGTAGGCTGCTTTTAAACCAAAGCAGTATGCTTTTGTAATGTGTTATCATACAAATTAGATGCTTTTATTCAAATTATGTGTTGGAAATTGAAGGAGACCTACACAAGGGTTGTTAGGTTGGCCTCATTTTCACATGCAAGATCTGGAAGTAGAAACAAGGTTTAGAAATTTGGAATTCTTTTAAAAATTTTTTTAAAATGCTCCTACTAATCAATGACTGTACAATTCATGTAACATATTGTGTACTAACAATGAATGCCAAATCCTCAGAAATATAAGCAGAGGCTGATATTATGTGCAAATTAAGTCACATATTGTCAGTAACAGAGCTGCTCACTTGTAGAGCATTAAATAAGTTCATAAGTACTTGCAGAGTCCAGGGCCTCAGGTTCCTTTCACATAAATTCAAAGCATTCTTTACAAAAATTCAAAGAAAGGTATTTTTAATAATTTCAAGAAAATTGGCAGTATGGAATTAAGTGCTTGGTTGACCCTTTTAAACATCAAAAATTCATTCAGTACCTAATACGAAATGCTTTTGAGATTGATTTACAAGCCCAAGAAGTTGCTTAATAGTCTTATTTTTCAATTCTTGAGGTTGAGGATAACTGCAGATATGCTTGTTGCCTACAGGCACATGCAGTGTAAAAAAAACTGTTATTGAGGAACTTACTGCAATGTTTTTATCATGACCTTTAAAAATACCTTTTGCGAATTTAAGGATTCTCAGTTTCACTAGAAGTCATTGCAATGTTATTCATTTGTAAAGACAACTCTATTTTACTTTCAGATTCAAGGCCTCTACCAGATGTAGCCCTGACAGGGAAGTGTACCCGAGAGTGTGATGAATATGGCCACTCGGACTCCTGCTGGATGCCAGTTCGCACTTCTCCTGAAAGAAAGCAGAAGAGCCAGCCAAAACTCTCCACTTTCATGCCTGTCGATGAACGGGGCAGTCAGGAAAAGCTGGCCAATGGAGAAGCCTCCCTCATGGGTGATCGCAACAGAAACCTCCTTAACAAAAAGTTGACCTCATCCTATGAGACCTTCAACGCGGCTAGTTTCAGCAAAAATGAAGAAGGCAATCCAGAGGATATCCCCCTTACACAGACAGGGGAATACAAGCCATCTCCTGTCAATACTCTAACTAGAAGGGAAGTTTACCTGTAGGCTAAAAAGCAGCAACAAAGTTCTTTCATATTATAAGAAAGAAAGGGGTCAAAAGTCTTAAAATCAAAACAATTTTAACAAAAAAAAAGTAATAAAGAGGGGGCCACCAAAGAGACAAAAGATCTGCCTGCCACTTCTGCTTCCATAGCAGGCATTTAATTATACCGTCTGCCTGACTATACTGTACAATGTAGAAAATGTTGTTACTTGCATGTCTAATTCCCCCTCACAGATTTTTATTTTCCTAAATCTATAGTTGCAAATTCCTCCCATAGTAATGAGCTTGTTTAAAAAGAACACAACACACTGTTGTTTCCCCTCTGCAGAAGCATGAGTTAAGCCAGTCGTTTGATTGTCATCTGGCTTGTTGAGGATAACAGGTCAGGGAAAATGTATTAAAAACATATCATCTGAATATTGCTGATCCCCACAGGGACAATCCTTCAGAAACCATACAGATATAGAGATAAATATAAAGGAATAATCATTAATAGGCACTTTGTGAAGACCACAGCTTTAATATTCCCACCTCTCATCTGAGGCTGGAAGCAACAGAAATGCGTTCAGCCTGAGACTGCAGTCAAAACCACGGCATACTTTCCTATGATTCATGAACTCTGGTTCTGTTTTATCCATAGAACAAACGTGTTCTTGCTGTGTCTCTTTCTCTCCTTCTCTCTTGTTCTCTGTAATGATTACTTCAACGTAAACACAATTAGCAACACATATACCATAGGATAGTAATGATAAACTGTTGAAATCATTATTTTGGGCAAGACTAACATCTAGCTGGGAAGATGGTAATAACAAAAAGGCCAAAGATCACACAATGGATCAGGGGAACTGCTAAGTTTTGGGGCTTGGCTTAGAAAACTAATATATCCACAAATATACATGGGTACTCATAACACACCTTCAGTTACATCTTGCACAGCAGCACAGTTCACAAGTCATTTTTTTCTTCCAGTGTGGTTCAATTGAATGCCCAAAGGAACTGATGTGGGTTTTTTTGTAACGACATGACATGTTGCAGCAGATGCTGCTTATGATGTGCGCATATACCAGTTTCAGGGAATTTTTAAGATCAAAATTAAAAATGAATAGTAGGAATAGAAGACTGTGCTAATGAGAATGCTTAGTGGGATGGAAAGGGTGGACAATGGGATGATGACAAGAGAGTATTACAAGTCAAACACAAAACCTTCTTTTCAAAGTTCAAGGAATGAATGCTAAGTGTTTTTTCATCAGTGTTGCAGATTACCAATTGCTTCAATTATGTCAAACATATAATGCAGACTTTCGTGAAACACAAGTGCATTAAAACTGAGAGAAGTGCATTACTGAAGGATGTCAAGACACGCAACATTTCTGCTAGGTAGAAAATGGTTTGATAAACAGCAGTATGATACTCACCTAGCAGGTCAAGATGAGTCACAAGGAGTCCAAGCTACCATGACATGCAAGAGCTCTGGGCTGTAACGATTCTCATGGTGAGTGCTGCTTGAAAGGATGAGGAAATGAAACAGGTGTTTGTGCAATAAAAGCAACAAAACATGCAGAACTTCAACCACTTACTTTGTAGCTGAAGCTGTAGTAATAATGACAGACTGAACTCAGACAGTCAGATGAAAGTGACAATCAAAAACACAGCAAAGATAGCTTGAGAAACGGGGAAGCATCCAAATCCCTGGCTGTTTAACCTGGCGTTAAGGCATGGCCAGATGTCTCTCCAGTATACTGTAGTTACAATGTAGCTTTGGTTAGTTTCTTGCTTTGAAGAACTGAAATAGAAATAACCTTAAACAGCCTAAAGTAGAGGCTGGTAAATCAATACAACTCATCACATTTATCTTTTAAATTCACTTCTCCATATAGTGGGATGTGCCAGTATTGGCCATTTCATTTTCCCGTCTTGAGTTTCTTCAACATCAGTCTGTGTATAGCAGTTATGATGAATGGGCACATTTAGAAAGAAAATATTAAAATCAAAGATTAATAATGATTGAACATTTTTATGTTTAATTATTTAAGTAATATGGAGAGATGCAAACTAGTACTTTGTTATGACACTGCACACAGCAGTTACTGCTTTGTATAATCTGTAAGTACCTGTTTAAAAATGCTTCTAAAAATGCTTATGTAATGTATACACATTTTTCTTGCACGTTTCGACAGAATACACAATTGCATAACACAAATGTTCACAGAATTTCCTTTAATAAGATTTTATTTACTATTACACATAAAAAAATAAAATAGGTAGCTTGCTTCCATGTATTCTTAGACCCTTTTTCTACAAGGCAAATAATACAGGTCATAGAAGAACTTCAGATTAAACGGATCAGCAGTCACTCACCAATTTTTGCATCACATAAGACAGTCATTAAATACTTTACTCATGTACATCTCCTTAGGTCTAAAATGGGTGTGAAAGAATTTTTTAAAAATTCATCTATATCTACTGTAAGTGTTCACAGTAATTCTAGTGGAACTAGCCACTATTAATACGCTGATTACTCTTCTGACCTGGCATGACACACAAATATATTTTGTGTTTGTATTTTCTCTTTTTATTTAAAATAGGTTAAATCTGGTGCCACTCCATAAATAGAGTGCTTTTGTATAAAAATATACAAATAAAACTATAAAAAATAATTAGGGTGAATGCAAAATATGCAACTGTGCCTTTTCTACCTATTATTATGGTAAAGTGGTAATTGGGTTTGGACACTGATGGATAAGGGGCTATTCCCACCTTTTTTGAACCTGTATATTTACCTGTGTTTATTTTCTGAGAAATTATAAATAATATATTTAAAAACAAGACTTTTGCCAAACTCAGTTAATGGACCAGTCTTAGGCATTATTAACACAAGGCTGTGGTTTAAGTAGGTCTTGCAGATTTTTTTTTCTTGCTATTTTTGTGGGGTTTGGGGTTGTTTTCATTTGTTTTTAATTCTGCTGCCTGGAAAATCATGATCTGTTTATATTGTAGTTGTTTAGCAAGATGTCACCAGTTCGTGTTGGCAGGAAAATTGGCAATTATATATTTTTTTTTAAATTGCTTTTAGCTATCATCACATTTCAATTGTACAGTATAGAAATCATCCTTTTATTTCCTTCCATGGGAAACTCAGATGAGCTTTGCATGTATTTTACATTAGGGCACCTTTATGGATTGATGCATTAATATATAACTTTATATGTATTAGAAAATCCAATAGCTTTCGTCTAAAACCTAATGCTCATTCTGGATCTCAGATCCACTATGTTTATTCAATATGGTTTCTGGCTGGCCTGCTGCCTGAGTTTCAGGAAAAAAAAAAGTTAAACATTATTTTTATGTGGGGGAAGAACTAAAAAGGGATTGAAATGGTTGGCTGAAAGGCTACCCTAGGAAGTTGTCAAACACGAAAACAAAGAATGCAGCTAAAGACCTTGCCATAAATCCAGCCATCACCAAACACTTGTAAGGAACTTGAACAACAAATTGTTTTCCCTTTTGTTTCATTGGTGATAAATATTCAGTGTTTCCTTAAGGAATGAAGCAGGTGAAATAGCAATAGAAATGAAAGTCCATCAGTTGATTTGTATTACTGACTGAAAAGCATAAACACAAGGAAGAAGACAACATTCACCAGCTACTGGGGTATGCTTTCAGACAACTTTTTCCTAAATTTTAAAGCACTTGCATTCAGTGTGATACGATCTGTTTGTAATATTAATCATTGACTGTTGTTCTGCAACTTGGATGTTGATAGTGAAACAGAGAAAAATTTATCATTGTTTATTACGAGTCACTATGCACGCAACTATGCTAAACATGGCAAAATGTATTAAGCGCTAGTCCACCTCTATTTATGAAATATTTACATAATTTAATTTGCTTTTGTACAGTTTTATGTAAATAAATTGCTTGTCATTTTTGTCTCTGCAAATTAAAATATAACATGTTCAACTGGTTGTCCATTTGCCAGTGTACTTTCTCTGACAAGCTATCCCACTTTTACTGGATTAAACCATATGCTAGTTTGTATATTTAACCTATATTTTGCATAGCAAAGTTGAAACTACCTTCGTAACTGGGCACATCTTCAGCTGCTGATGTAGCTGAGGTTTTATCTGTCTACAGAGTGAAATTCAGTAGAGGTTATTGTCACTCAGGACAGCATACAGTTATTTTTGTGGTAGAAATAAAGTACTTGTAATGATAGCAGTTGTTTCTGATTAGTGTTCAAAAGGGCCTCTTATTAAGGTCTGTTGAAAACCTTCATATTAAGGGAAATAACAAGTCTTAAGTAGAAGCTCAGGTATTTCCATTATGAAATGGCAATTTTCTAATAATCGACAAGGTTGTTATTTTTACCAAGAAATTTAGAAATATGAAAAATTCTAAAATGTCAGTGAAGCATCTATGCTGAAAAGAATAACACAATTAATGCAGCATTTCAGAGCAAAATGTGAAAAAAAAATCTCCAGTTCTTTCTAGTTGTGAATCAAATTATCCACCTCAGCATAACTACAGATCAAGAACAAACCCTCCTCAAGAAGGAACATCTAAGAAGCAGAAAGTGTTTATTACTTAGCTGTCTGGATCACACACTGTTTTTTTTTTATTTGTATGTTTTAATGGCTGGTTTGGAACCTGCTTTTTTAAGTTGGAATTTGCATCAGTTGTAATATGTGAAAAATATATTTGTGGGGAGAGGGATTGAAGGTTAAAACTCACCCCCTCCCTGTTGTTTTCTACAAAATACAGTACTGCCACAGAGACCTTGCAAATCATTGTGTAAAATTTCCCACTGAACACCACAGAAAGTGCTGTTTCTATCTTTTTACCTTAGTTACAGATTAGGCTTTGATTTTTTGAATACAGTCTGGCCAAACTTTTTTTTTTTTTTTTTTTTTTTAATAAACTTTACATTGCAAATTTCTTTTTCTGACTGTGCTTTCAGTTAACATTGTCTGGTCTTCTCTAATGAACGTGTCAAGGAAGATTCTTCATTCCATAAGCAGATGTCTGAATCTGCATGTCTATAGAGAGAATTCAGTCCACCAACTGACCCCAGATCTCCCACATCACACTCGAATGAGCAACCCCTCAACTTCTTTCAGCAATAGCAGTATTTTAATGAGTAACTTCAATCAAGATTTCATGTTTATTTTCTACTAGATGTAGTATGCAAGGCATGACCTTATGTTTGTTTATTTTGTCTTTTATCTTCATTCTTCTTGTTTACCAACTGCATCCAGTAGGGTGATTACAGAAAGATAAAATAAATTTCCTGAACCACAGAGAGTGGTAAGGGTGGATAATACAAACCGGTGAAAGTTAACAATTTATGCTCCCCTTTAACCCTGGCTTCATTTCTCCCTCCTGCACTGCAGTAAAATGTAAATCTTATGGAGAGACTGAAATTAATAAATGTGACCTAGGCAGAAATAATTTTATGTCTTTATTGAGCCTCCTCAGGGGAGTGTATAGAAGATACTTAATAGTTCATAAATGTGCAAATCATCTAGCCTATGCAAAAGAAGGAAGCAACACCAGAGTTAGACAAGAATATTTAGTATATTGCTTAGTAAAATGATAGGATTCTAGTCAGTCAGTTTGTACAGGTATTTCTTCTAAAGCAAGTGTTGTTGGTTTGAAGACTTAGACAAACTTACCAAGAAACCAGGGAGAAAAAAGTGAAATACCTCTTCTGTAGTGGCATGGAATACCCTCTCGCAGAAGGGAGAACAAAGAACACCAAATAAGTATAATATACTTGGCACAGAAGTGTTAGAAATAAATCCCTTTAGGACTTCCAGACTGATTTAAGAGTCCTAAAACAGGGACACTTTAATACACAATCTGTAGCTGTCTACAGTATGGTACTGCAAATTCTAAGACAGAATTCTTGCTAATAATAAGGCATATGATTCTACTTAGGGTGGTGTTTTCAAAGATTTAATTAATGATTAAAAATATTTTTATCTTAGTATTCCTTCTTTGTAAGCTTGCTAAAGCAAAATTCAGCAGGCTCCTACAGCATTCAATGTAGGAGAAGGCAGTGTTGGAAAGACTAAGACAGTCAAGATATAGTTTTCATATTTCTGTTCTGTTTTCAGAAATGCAACCAGCTTCTTCATGTTTGCACTATAATCATGAAGAAAAAAAAAATCATACCTATCATTCGAACTATCACTGCTTTCCAGAATTTGTAGAGGGAACAAAGTAGCGTAAAAGTAGGTTTAGTATACCATTTTATCTCCCTCTTTGGTAAATTTTACACTCAGCACACTCAATGTCATGGAGAAAGCAACTTAAATAAGACTGAATCACCAAGTTTTTCCCAATTCTGTGGAGAATGACAAAAGAAAGGAAAGACTAGAGCAAGGGAAAAAAAAATTGCTCTCTCTTTATTACCTGCCTCTTATGGATTTCCAACAACTACAGAAAATGCCATGACTAGAATCTCTATTATTGAAGTCTATCTTTTCTCCACAGAAGTGTACATCTCCAGTTCTTTCAAAAGAACTTGCAGGTTTTATAACTGGTACTAAGGCTAATTGGGGTAAACCATCTTCTTAATGCTTTTTCTTCTTATACAATAGGTGTATTACATGATTGCAGAAAACGAAGCGAATTCTAACTGAGACAAGATTATGGTGATAGTAGTCTGCTTTAAGTTAGTTGAATACATATTTGATGAGACAAGCAGAAGTGAAGAAATCTGAATAAGATGAAAGGGATCCTATTGGTCTGAAAACATCCACAAACTGCTGCATACACTGTAATGATTTATTATTTAAGCCTGATCAAAACAGAAGAGGTTGAAAATTTCATAAGCAAAAAAGAGAAAGGAGAATTAAAAAAAAAAAAAAGATTACAGATGGAGACCTGATACCAGTTAAGTGTGTGTGCACATATGTATGTATATATGTGTATGTATTCTCTGGCTTTTGAAGCAGATTTTAAGATACTCTTCAAGATTCCAGAAAGGTGCCTTCTTCCATCATTAACCAGTGTCAGAGAGACAGAATACTGGACAATGGGGACCTTCAGCATGAGGTCCTATATATATCTGAAAGTTTAGTAAGACAGAACAAAATACATAAATTAGTGGCTACCACTTACTGTGGCAGGGCATGGTGATCACAGAGGTAGAAAACAGGATAACTACCAAATTTGCTTCAGTTTCTCTCTAGCCTGCTATCTCATGTGAGTTACTAGAAAAAAAGTCAGAGCATTTTTTTACGCTCTTTTTGTGCTCTCTTTTCAGCGTCCTTTTGCTGACAGTTCCTGGAATCAGCTTGGCATCTACTTGACTTTTGCCCACCGTGTTCTGAACTAGAAAAGATCCCTGGATCAATAGGTGATTTCATATTCTTTTTCAGTCTGACCTCTGAGCATACTGGCAGGCGTTGTATTGCCACCCTTAGCTTTACGAGTATGAAATCATGGTAGACTCCTTCACACATAACTCTAAATTTGAATCTGAATATTAAAAATGTCCTTATAGGTGGTAGAACAACAAGTATGCCTTGAATTTAGAATAATCTGGTGCTATGCTGATAAAAAATTATCCTGAATTCCAGAGAGGATTGAAAAGCTGCTGTGTGTGATAAGGAACAAACCGCATGCTGGGCATAACCCCTGTAACAACAAGCAGTGCATTTCTTCTTACTCTAATCTGTGCCTCATGTAGAGATTAAAGCAAAATGTACAAATGCTCCAGGTCGCTCTGAAGTGCAGTGAACAGTGTTTCATATATACAAGAAAGATGGAATCATCTTTTGCCCAGCCTTGGTAAGTTAAGCTTGTTTCCAATCAGTTTGAATGCTCCTGTTGAATATTCTGATTGTGTTTATGTGTCATCGGTATAATGATAATGGGTAATTAATGATAGCTAGTGTGATGTGCTCATTTAGGAGGGCATAGAATTGATTGAGGGAAATGGTGTAAAAGTGTCACCTGGAGAACAAGGCACTCAAACTATAACTCCCATGAGGTGCTATAGTGTATTGGCTAGATATATCATTACATATTAATATAAAAGTTAAATACCACTTTTCACTTCCAAAGTAAACTCAGCTGGTCAGAATAAGCATTCAGAAAGAAACATAGAAAGGTGAAAGTTTGGTTAGTCATGGACTGAGAAGGTCACATCTGAGAGTTACAGAATAATTTTTTCTGCATTGAGTGACTGCAGATAAAATAAATTTTGCAACACTCAGAAATAATACATCTTGTCTTTCTTTACACAGTGATGGCATCTGAAGCTTCCAGAAGTTGACTGTTCAGTGGCACTCAGAAAAAAAACAGAATGAAGGCTTAGAATTAAGGAAGGATTATCAAACAGGATAGACTTTGTTGCTTAAATCAAGATGCAGGTGCATCATGAATGTTTGCACAGTTCTGACCTCCACCTCTCTATATTGAAAAGGATATAAATACTAGAAGTGGTGCAGAATAGGGTGACCAAAGTTATAGACTAAATAAGATAGGACTCTTCATCCTAGAGAAGAGAACTGAGAGGTTTGACAGTGGTCCATATAAAGTCACAAATGGCTTGAAAAAAATGGGGAAAACTATTGGTTTCCCTTAATAAATGGGCTATGAAGTATCATATAAAATTATCAAGCAATAGGTTCAAGATATACGGAAGATGCTGTGTTTTCTAATAGTGCATCAAACTGCTCAACCTATTATCAGAGATCAATTTTTGGGATGCACCCCATGAATCTGGCTCACATAAATAATTAAATAAAAACCCAGAAGATTTCTAGATTAATACTTTTTAGTGAATGAATAAGTGAAGAATAACATAAGGAAAAGATGTATCTGTTTGTTTCTCCTGTTCTCTTACCTAAACAGACACACTAACAGCTAGTAGAAGCAGAACAGAGTTGAAAATCTCTCTCTCTCTCTCAAAACCCTTAAACCAAACCACACACACACACACACACACATACACAAACAAACAGAAAAACCCAGAAAATAACCCCAGCCCTCAACACCACTATTTTGTTAACCAACACAGTAAAAAGCTTTGCTTTCATATTGTTACTCAATGTTTTTGATATCCTTTCCTCAAGAGAGTGATGAAAAATAATCTATGCGTAACCACAGTTATTCCTTGGAAATCTTCAGCTGCAAGTCTTCTGCTGAGAAAACAGTGGGGGAAGAAAAAGGTTAGATTTTCTTTGCTCCAGATTTCAATGAACTTACCAATTAAACTTCAAAACTGTGCCTCAGGAAACACATAGCTGGACTCACAGAATTATGTAGACTATACACACTAGAACAGATGGTTACTGGGTTTATTCAGATATGTGAACATACCATTATATGTTTTATAAAGATAGTCATGTATTTAACTCCTGCTGAAACCAGTGACAGGCATTTATCTAGCTGTGCACCCCTGATTGTGGAGATTCATATAGACAAAAATGTCCAACGAAACAAACCAAAAACATTTGCAAACAAGTTTCCCAATTTTTGTGTTGCTTCAAACTTTATACCTCTGGAACACACATACGAAACAGAAGACAGTAGAAAATACTTGAAGAATACAGCAATATGCAAGTACTCACCAGGTGATGTTTGTGTCTTTGGAGTATCTGGAGAAGTCTGGTTTTCCTAATCTTCTAGCTACAACTTTCAGCATCAGTGATGTAATTAGAACTTCTGCTATATCTTCTGATAACAATGAAAAGATACGACTTTTTTCCAAGGAAATTTGAAAAGTGTTGTTTTTTCACCTTCACTTTCCACTGGAGAAAGCAATTGTGGATTAGTAGGATTTTGCTTTGGAGTCTTTAAGATCATTGCGGGATAATCTGCAATATGCTAATAATTTCATTTCACACTATTTCTCTTTAAAAATTAATTTTAAAAACTAGATTGATACTTGTGAAGCTAATGTGCATAAAAGAAACATTTCACTGAATGAAATTTAATATTACTTTAGTTTAAAGAACTGACAGTCATGCAGCAGTTTCTAAAAATCATGCTGTAATGTGACAAAAACACAAGATTAAAATGTAATGATACGGTAGTTTCTTTTGCACTAATATTCTTTTATAGATTGTTCAGAATACTGGGGGAGTTTCTCATCTATGCAAAAATCATCCTTTGGCAGCAATGGTACTGCAACCTCTTCAAATTCCAGATGTGGCTTACAAAAGAAGCTATTCCCTACGCCCCATGCAGCCGCACAAGTTAAAGACCTGGCAAGTGCATAATTTTTAAACTTAAAATAAATAAATAAAAAGTTTGCATTTACACAAACTGACGTAAACCTTCAGGAAAGCGCATTGTGGTCAAAGTGGAGAAAAAGGACAATTTGATTAGGTTTAAATGACTGTGTAGCTGGAAGGCTATAAAGAAAGAAATGCAGTTATTTAAGTGACCAAGGTGATTTAATACTTAACTCTCAAGAAGAGAGAGATATGACCTAATTCCTGTTCTTAAATGTTTTTCCAGAACATAGTTGCCACCAGTGCTACATGAAAACTACTATTGAACTTTACCTTAAGGATGAAAAGAAAAAAACTTTTTTCCCCCCAACCAGGTCCTTCAACTTTCTCAGGGTTTGAAGTTTCTTGTGCTATCATCAGTAACATTGTTAAGTGCCAATTCTGCAATATCTCTTAAGAGACAAGTTCTGGTATTTTTTTCATCATGGAAATGAGCAGAATCCGTTCTCCCTCAAAGGGTATTGCTACTGTACACAAAACAACATTGCACAGAGATATTAACTAAATTATCTGATATGTGACTGATACTTTACTGAAATAATTCAGAACTAGTTCCTGTATCTTCATAAAGCTCAATAAAAAGTTTGTTCACACAGGGCTCTTGCCTGCTGTACACTCTGCAGAGGATTAGACAGGAGACTTACTTTAACTCTTAAACCCTGAGGAACTTAAAGTGTACAGTCTGACATGGAAGAGATGTACTCCAACCCCAAAGCTGTATTACCCCCTTTGTGAGAGTACAGATTTACTGTAGAGAAAGTTAGGATCAGATATCGTGCCTCAGTGAGAGACCTCTGCCTCTGAGCAACAGAAACATAGCAATCTTCGCAAGACTCTTGCAGCTCGTAACCTTTGCTTTCACACTACAACTGTGGAAAGCAAAAGGAGTCAGGTATGCCTAAAGACACTTGCTTATAAACCTTGAATCTACCTCTACTCATCTGTTAACAGATCAAATTCTTATGAAATATTTTAGAAGGAAAAGGCTATTAATATAAGAAGCGAGAAATTATAAGATTTTTTATGCCCTGCTACAGAGAAAGCTGCACCATCTCTGAGTCATAGAAATAAAATCTTGCCTCTGGACAACTATAGTAGAATATTCACACTGAAGAATGACGACTAAATTCTGCTTTCAATTTACCCATTATCATGATTTAACCACAGCCAGCAACTAAGCAACACGCAGCCACTTGCTCACTCCACCTTCCCCAGTGGAATGGGGAGGAAAATGGAGGAAAAATACAAGTAAAACTCGAGGATTAAGATGAAGACAGTTTAATAGAACAACAAAAGAAATACTAATACTACCACTACTACTACTAATGATAATAATGAATATGCAAAATGTCACTGTTTAGAGCAGGGTGGCAATATAGAGAATGGCAGATATTCTCTATTAAGCCCTGCCCCCACCACCAGGGGAAGGCAGAAAGGAGGAAAAGGGAGAGACTTACGAATTGGAAATTAAAACAGCTTTACTAATAACACTAATAATGCTAATAATGTTGATAATAAGAGAAATGAAACAAAATAAACAAAACCAATGCTGAGTTTCTTGGAGTTGGGTGATGGGGCGCTGGAGTCCCACCAGCAGCTGCCAGGCAGCTCCAGGAAGTCCCAGCCTGGCCTCCGCAGTAGGCAGGAACTGGACTCAGGAATGCACGGATCGGAATCTGGATCAGGATCTCAGGCGGGCCAAGAAGCAGGGTCTTCTTCAGAAGCCAGCCATGGACGAAGAGACCCTTGTGATCCCCCAGCTTTAAACTGAGTATGACCTGCATGGCATGGAATACCTTGTTGGTCAATATGGTGTCACCTGTTCTGCTCACCCTTCCCTGCAAGTATGACCCTTTATGACTTCTCATTTGCGGAACCTAACAGGTCTGTCAGTGACCTTGGCTGCTACAGTAATAATTATAAAGATGGGCCTTTTTCTGCATTCCATTCCTACCATTAGCTCAGTGCAAAACTATAAACATTAGGTGTTATCAGCTCTGGAGCAGACACTATCTGTAAAATATGCAGCTAACTTCAGAAAAATGGTTACTTAGAGGAACTTAGCTTTAAGGAAAAATTACCAAAAGAGAATCAGCTCTGTTTTAACCAAAACCAGGACACAAAACAAAGTATACACAATACAATTTTCTCACTACTTGATGACTGATTTGCAGTCAGACCCTGAGCAGCATTTGCAGAACCTGGAAGTTGCAGATTTCATGAATTCTGCAGAATTCCCCAAAAACTCAAACTCCCCAAAAAATTGAAACTCCAGGACAAGACAGAATTCAAACTCACAGAATAAAGAAGGGCAGATTCCTGCCCCCAGGCAAATCCCCATTAATAAACTGAGATTGACATCTATGGTATGGAATATTTCCATTGGCCATCTTGGGCTAGCTGTCTGGCTATGCTCCCTCCCAGCACCTGCACACCTGTTCATTAGTTGAATAAGAGAAATTGAAAATGTCCTTGATTTCCTAGCAACAACCAAGAACATCAGTGTTATCAACATTCTTCTTGTATTAAATCAAAACACAGCAGCTACTGGGAGGAAAATTAACTATATCCCAGCCGAAACCAGGACAAAACATTACCTAGAAACAACTGAAACATCAGTATGTTATCAACATCATTCTTCTACTAAACCCAAAAGACAGCACTATACCAGATACTAGGAAGAAAATTAACCCTGTCCCGGCTGAAACCAGGACACCCATGTAACCGGAACTAATCTGCACAGGGATGAGTCTGAACAGAGCTTGTCCCAGTATACACAAATTACAAGGAATGGAGGAAAATCAGGCAGTGTTTTAAATTTTTTTCCAGTAAATTCTCTTCCGTGCTAGGCATACTAGATTCTAGTACATTCTAATAAAGCCTTGGTTGGAATACTAGAAATGTAAAATCTCCCAAACCTTTCTTCTTCAAAAAGAAATCTCTTAATTGTGATAATTTCAGAGTCTCAATGGATCTGCTTGAATGCATGATTTTACTGTAATTGTAAACTATAGGTATGTGTTATTTTGTTGTTTATTGATATATATCATTGGTACCTCATTGCCTTGGCAAAATATACCCTTGTCCAACAGGCACAGGAAAGCAATCCTCCTTTGACAGATTTTTATTTTTTTTCCCCTCAAATTTTTCCAGAAACTTCTGCTTTTTGTTGCTGACTTTAAAGTCATTACAGAACATTTACCCTCTTGCTCTCAATAGCACTTAAAGACTTTAAAAAAGTGCTTCCTGGAGAGAAAAAGCAGCAGTCAGTGTTGGATTAACACAGCAAGGGTTGGATATACATGACAGCAGTATCTCAAATCTCCCCTTGCTCCGCCTCCAGAAACCACAAGAAAGAAATATAGTGACCCAAGAGCAGCAGCAATTTAATTCAAAAAGAAAGTGCAGCAAGATTTAAAACTTGACCTGAGAAATTATAATAGTTTCCAAAACCTATTGCATCCAAAAGTGAATATAGACATGTGATTTGGAGTTTTTTTCAGCATTTATTTTTAATCTAATAGCAGTGGCATGGAGATTTGTTGGCCAAATCCTTAGCTGCAATAAATCACCACATAGCTTACTGAGATAGATCCATTATCCCTTGTGTTCTTTCTCATTTGGATGACGATATTGCCACAGCTTTTATTCAATAGCTGGTTTATCAGGAAACATTGCAAACTGTAGTATATGTTCTGAGATATTTTAGGAAATTGATTTGGGACTTATGTCGCTGATATCTTCAACAGTGATTTGTGTTTTTGACTATAGGGCCCTCTTTCTGAGGGCTGAATGCGAAGCTGGCAAGAGCAGCTCTGCCAGCAGGACAGCCAACCTGGTGAGTACAGCTTTAATGTAGAAATGGCTGTGGAGGGAAATTACAACCCACAGTCAAGTAAGGAACTAGTGGGCAGGGGTGGGCAGTAAAGCGTGCAGGGTGGCAGGTACAGGAGAGATTTCCAGAATAATAAAACAGGGTGAAAAAAGGGCCACCTCAAACATATCATATGCACAGAAATGCACACAGCCTGAGAAACAAACAGTAGGGACTGTAGCTCTGCATGTGGTAACAGAACTATGGCATCATTCAAATTATTGACCTCTCATGGGACAACTCACACAAGCAGGTTATTGCAATACAATGCAAGGTCTTCAGGGAAGACAGGTCAAGAAGAGGATGAAGAAGGAAAGAATGAGGTGAAGGAGTGTTGGCATGGGTTACGGATCCGTTGTAACGATGTGACCCCAATATGAGTATGATCGTTCACCTTTATTAGTCAGCAAAAACAAGGTTTATATAGCAAAACTATTACAGCATCTGAATGGTTAAAC